>Ga0315904_10001383_pt1 | contig 38459 bp, 56 predicted proteins | sample LakEriMetagenome_6_FD_203529 | JGI IMG/M metagenome (GOLD analysis project Ga0315904, IMG submission 203529) | Freshwater fungal communities from buoy surface, Lake Erie, Ohio, United States - Buoy 12 MA120 | ecosystem: Environmental > Aquatic > Freshwater > Lake | place: USA: Lake Erie, Ohio... | reverse complement strand
GCTTCCCATTGGTGTCCATCACCGTGGCCCCCAGCTTCCGCATCACCCCGGTCAGTCGCTCCTGCCCCCGCATCAGACCCATCACCTCAGGCGATGCCCCGCCAGCAGCCTGCTGGAGCTTTTGGAGGCCTGTCCGTAGGCCCGTGCCGGCCACAGAGCCCTGAATACCCGCATTGGCCATCAAGCCAGCGGCGGCGGCCACCTCCTCTAAGGAGACGCCCAAGGCCTTGGCGATGGGGGCGGTGTACTCAAACGTATATCCCAATCCTTCGATGCTGGCGTTGCTGCTGTTTGCGGTGTTCACCAACACGTCAACCACGCGGCTGGTTTCCTCCACCTCCAGCCCGAACCCGCGCAGGGTGTTGCCAACGATGTCGCCGAAGCTGGCGAAGCTTGTGCCCGTGGCCTCTGCGCCCTTCACCACCCCTGGAAGGGCGGCCTCAACCTCCTTGATTGAAAAGCCAGCCCTGACAAGGCTTGTGGCCAGTTCAGCCACCTGTTTCGTGGTGCCGGCCGCCTCAATGCCCACCTTGTCCACTACGGCTGCCAGGCGCTCGTAACCGCCCTGCTCACCAGCGGCAGCGGCGGCAAGACGCAGCTCCCCATCAAGCTCTAGGAAGCCCCCCACCAGCCCCTTGACACTGGATAACGCAGTGCCCACGGCGTCGGTCAGGCGCGATGTCAGGGAGACCGCAACGCCCGTGATCGCGGATTCGAGCAGGTTGAAGCTTTGGCCGGCCTGATTCCCGGTTTCGACGACGGCAGAGCGGAAAAGGTCGACAGCTTTTCGAGCTTCCGCGAATTTGGCATTGGCTTTACTCAGGGCATCAAGATCTTGCGGCGACAGGAATTGGCCCTGGCTATTCTTAAAGCGCAGGTCGGTCTTGCTGAATTTTGCGCCAACATCTTTGGCTGCTTTTTCCGCCTGATTCGCTAGATCGTCAAAGGCTTTTTGTGCCTTTGGACTGAGAGCTTTATAGAATTCATCGCCAGCCTTTCCGCCTGCTGCAGCGAGGGCACGAGCAATCTCGGCCTGCTCTTCGAGCATCAGCCTAAGCGAAACTTCAAGCGCCTCTGAACCTGCCACCCTTGCCGTGCTACTGGTTCAGTTTTCCCGGCTGGGTGGGCATCAGATACGGCAGATGTGCAAGGTGCCACCGCAGGAGATGTTGGCTGCAGCCTTGAGGGCGCGGGCTTCTTCCAGGGGGATGCCTTCGGGGCGGATAAAGGTGAAGCGAGGGGTCTGACCCGGTTCGCCCGGCTTAATCCAGGTGGGGGTGTGGCCTTGAGCGGAGACGACGAACAACTCTGTTTTGATGCGCAGACTTCGGCGTGCCATTCGCAACAGTTCCGCCGCCGCTGCTCTCCCTCCGCGACCAACCTCCACACAAGCTTGAGCTTGCACAACTTGAGCCCCATGCTCCTCGCCATTTGGCAGGCGAAGAGACATTTGCCAGCAAACCAGGCCGTCGTTGATGTTTTTGCGACAGGTAAATCTTGGGCTCACTTTGATGGTTGCAATGGGATGGTTGCCGTTGATGGTGCGGGCGGGCATGGGTTAATCGGGGGTCAGCATGGTGACAGAGCAGGCAATCGCTAGGGCACCCATAAGAGATGGCCTAGGGTCAATCTTTAGGCCTTCATGAAAGAACGCGCAAAGGCCCATAGTTACTATAAAAAATGCAGAAACGTGTCTCATGGGATGGGATGGGATGGGATGGATGGTTGCCGGGCTTACGAGGCCCGGCGGGGGTCAGAGGAGTGGCGCTTGTGGCTTTGCTTGTAATCCGCTTTCGTAGCCATCCCTCCAGTCCGAAGACTGGGAGCAGATGTAGCGGTCAGAGCAACGGCGCTTGCCCTTGTAGCCACGCTCTAGACCACGCTTGTATTCATCGTGATAGCGCTCATCGAATTCAACTTCAAAATCAGCAAGCGATTGATTTATGGCATAGCCACCAAATGCTTCGCCACCGGAAAACAACCTTAAAGTCTTATCTGCAATCATGACACCCCTGTAGGTTCCGTCTTTTGGTAACCCACTGTTGTCAACAGATCGAAGGGCGTACCTGGTCCTAGCGTCGGCTCCAGGCATGTCATAGGGCTCATAGCCACTTTGCCAAAGCCCTTGATAAATCCAAACCCGAAACGAATCAAACATTGTCGGAGATCCAGTCGAGAAGATCAAAAACGGTCATGGTGTTAATCATTTCAACAGAGGCGCCCATTTTGAGCGCTTTGAATCTGATAGCCATATCGGCTGCGTTGCGTTGGCCGATGCGTGCTGCGAGGACCTTGGAGTTCATGACTGGCTTGCAAGCGGTGGAACCTCTCGGCTCCGATATCCAAATGGTAGCGCACGGCGTTAGGGGTGGGAGGGGTCACGCCAGCCCCTTCACAAAACGTCGCACTTCGCCAGTGCACGCTTTTTGGCCTTGGCCTTCCTCACTCGCCGTGCCTTTACAGCTCTTCCCTCTGGAGTGAGCTTCTCCCGGCAACGCGAGCACCAAGGGTCGTACTTGCCGCTGCTGTTGGCCCCGCAAGCAGCGCAGACGAAGGGCTTCCAGGGTGTGCCGGCCTTTTGGCGGGCTGCCCAGTCGCGCTGACGCTGTGCTCCTGTGGGGTCGGGCATTAGCGGAGGTCCAAGGCCTCAAAAGCACAATGTCTCGCAAGGCTTGCGTCACGGAAAGTCATGACAGGCCCCCAGGCGACAAGGCACTCTTCTTGCGTGTATTCCTTGCCGTCAAGATTGCACCAAAATACACCATTGAACGGCTGAATAGTTAGCGACAGATTTTCCCGGTTGAAATTGGATACTTGCCTCAACACAGGATAGAAGCCGGGTTCTTCTGGGATGTCGGCGGAATGCACCTTCCAGTGCAAGGTGCATGTTGTGATGGGCACGGGGCTAGGGATGGGGCGGGGTGGATGGGGTCAGATGGCGGGGTTTGCCCACGGTTGCGGCTTGAGGCTTGCCGGCAGATAGAGCGGGTGTCCCGGGTGGCCGTTTTTCGTGAGTCTTAGGTAGTGCAGGCTCGGCAACAGCAGCCTTGCGGCACGGTCGCGCCCCTGATGGGTGCCATTGGCTCCCCATGCAGCCACCACAACGCCAGCATTTCGCGCCAGCTCTTGTAAAGTGCTGTCGTTATCAGGCCCGCACGGATCGGGCGCTTTTTTCATGACGGCTGGCTTGGTGGCCCGGTACGCAAACAGATTCGCCATGCACAGCGCCTCATAACCCCATGCACGCGCAAACCCAATGCAGCGCCTGATTGTTGGGTCGTCGTTTAGCTCGTCAGCAGTGCTGGGGTTTAACCCGACAAACATGGCGTAGGAGCCAGGCCCCCAGCGGCGCCAGAGGGTATAGCGGTACGTGCGGCATGGGCTGAAGGTCGCAATTCGCGCCATTGTTTCAGCCATGGTGTTGCCAAGTAAATCCGTCAATGGCAGGGCGTGGGCGGAATCATCCATGGGACTGGGGACGGTGGGGTGTGCAGATCAGGCAGGGATGAACCAGTGATGAAGATCGGGGAACCTCTCGTTGAGGATCGCCACCTTGGCGGCGGGGTCTTCAACTGGATCGGTGCCGCCCCCCTCCTTGCCGGTCAGGGTGCTGCGCCAGTGGATGTAGCCGTAGGCCGGGGTGCGTGGGCCTGGGTTGGTCATGGCTGGGGATGCGGTGGGGTGGTTGCCGGGATGGGCTCCGGCGGGCCATGGAGGTCAGCGAATGTGATAGTTGCCGTTGGCCCAACTGATCAGCTCTTGCTCAGTCATGGCACGTTGCGGGGCGCCAGTGCCAAAAGCAAAGAACTGACGGCCTTGGCTGTCGGCCGGGACGGTGGCGACGTTCTTGCGGAGCTTGACTTGATCGAGAGTGGTCAAGGTCATGGCTGGCGTCGGGTGAGTGGTGGAACCTTTCGGCTCCGATATCCAAATGGTAGCGCACAGCGTTAGGGGTGGGATGCAAGGGGCGGCATCTGTTACAAGCTGTCACATTGGGGGGTGGGCATGAAAAAGCCCCCTGTGGAGGGGGCGGGTGGGGTATCAAGCGGCCCAGTGCCCCCAGCACTGCAGGATTTCGTCTGCATCAGCTCGGAAGGAATTGGCGACCTCGCGCATGATCTGACGGGTCAGGACCGTGCCGGCGCGTCGCATGTCCGCCAATTGGTTCATTGTGCGGCCGTGAGCCAGCTTCAGTTCGGCCCGGATCTCCTTGGTCACCTGCTGGCCGGTTTTGCCGCTGTTGCGAGCAGCACAAGTGCGTCCGTAGTGGAGGATGCCGCCGTCGCTTAACTGCATGGCGACCGTGGCCTTTAGGTTGGTACGACCACAGCATTCACAGGTGTTGATTTCGTCAGTGATGTAGAGAGCTTTCATGGTTGACTCATGGGTGGTGGAAGCCCTTGCTTCCGATATCCAAATGGTAGCGCACAGCGTTAGGCCTCACCTCCCACCCCTCAGCCTATTCACAAACTGTTGCAATCGCAGCAAGGCACAAAAAACCCCAGTGCGGACCGGGATCCACGCTGGGGACTGTTCTCGCCCGTGACGCTACCGGCAGATCAAAGGGCTGCGGTCACTGATGTCCAGACCAGCACGGACTGGCTCAGCCCCGTGGTCAGGCCTGGCACGGTGACGTTGTTTGTGTTGCTGCCCGGCAGGAGCTGTTGCAGGCGGTTCAGCACGGCATCCAGGTTGTAGGCGCCCGCGCGGGGGGAGGGCTTGAACTGGCTCACCACCAGCCGGAACGTGGGGTTTTGAGCGCCGCCGCCGTCGTGAGCAGGGACCATGAATGTGGCCATAGGCCCGCGCTTCACCACGATCTCAACCCCGAACTGCTGGGTCGTCTGCTCAATGGTCTCCGTCTCCCACAAGTGTGCCAGGGCGAGCCGTGTGGCGCCGTTCTGGAGCCTGTGCGTGCCGAGGAGGGCGGTGAGGGCGGTGTCGGCGGCGAGGAGGTCGAAGATCGCCAGGGAGGTGGTGGGGAGGGTCATTCGGGGATGTCACTCAGATCCATCATTTCAAGGATGGTGATCAGCTCCTCGCGGCGGTTCTCCCGTGTGTCGGTCATCTCTTCCCTGATCATGTGGGACAGGATCTCCTCAAATGAATAGTGTTCAGGGATCGCCCAGATGTGGCCGTTGTCCCGCAGGAGCTGCTCGTAGACGTCCCTGTTTTCGCGGGTGAGCTTGACGAGTGGGCGGATGATGCTGTTTTTGAGGATTGTGGGTTGGGACATGGGGGTGGGGCGGGTTTGGGTTTGGAGGGTATGGGCAGGGTACATGGGTTAGCGGAATAGCTTGTTCGCAAGAGCGAGCATGTCGCGATGCTCTCTTTCTCCTTGTCTTAATCTTTTTCTAGCCGGCTTTGGCTTGTTTTTAATAGTTGAGTATCTTCGCCCCGTCGTTAATTCTTTTTGCACTTGCGCGGGCGTTTTGTCTGTATCCATCAATTCCTTGTAAAGCGCCAAAGCTCGATCTTTCACCTTAGTGCTTTTAACATTGTAGAAAGCACGGCGAGCCCTACGCTCAAAGTCTTTTGTGGTGAATCCAGGGACTGACGGCTTTGCCCCCTTTGTCACCGGCAACGCCCCCGGCTTCAACCCCTTCGGCTTGGCGACGGTGCCACGGGTGCGGGGGAGGGTGGCTTTGCTGCCTTTGGTGCGGGTGGGGGGCTTGGGGGCGGCCGGCTTGGCGACGGTTGGTTTAGGCAGGTTTTTCCCGCGATTCCGAAGCATGTCAATCCTGTCGAGGGTTTTGTCTCTTTCCTCGGCCCTTCTTGCCCATCTAGCGTTTGCTGTAGTCGTGGCAGCCCTTGATGCTCCTATTCCAAGAGACGCTCTTCGCTTCATAGCCTTTTCAGAATCCTTTTGGTCTTGCTTGAGCTTCTTCCTTAGTGTTCTGATCTGATCTGCAACAACTTTCCTTTCTGGAGTAGTGCTTGTCGTTCTGCTGTTTTTGGTCAACGATTTCTTGCTGGTCGCGACTTGCCTTGGCTCAGCCTTTGCCGCCGGCAACGCCTTCTTCGCCCCCTTCAGCGCCTTCCCGCCCTTCCCTCCTGCCACCTTCGGCGTCGCATCCCGCACGATCCCCGCCATGCCTCTCATGGTTCGTGCATCGCTCTGCGCCAGCTCCCTCAGGCCCGCTCGCAGGGTGTCGGCCACCTTCCCGCCCTTGGCCGTGGCACGGACCCTGGCACCCGCTTCCTTGCCCGCCTTGGCGCCGGCTGCCGTGGGTCTCACCTTCTGCCCGGTGATCGACTCGATCTCCCTGATGCGCCTTGCATCGGCCTTGGCCAGTGCTCCCATGGTGGCTCGCAAGGTGCTGGTCATTGAACCGGGGCGTTGAGCTGCGGGAACCCGTGCGGCCTGAGGCTTGAGCACGGTGGTCTTGAGCACGGGCGACTTCTTGCCCTTGGCCACGGTGCCCACCTTCGAGCGGCCTACAGCGGTGCGCTGGGATGCAGCCTTGGCGGCCCGTAGCGCCTTGTTTCCGCGTGTCACGGCGCCTTTCTGCGCTCGCGTGCTCAGGGTGTTGCGGATGGAGGGGTCAGCCTTGTCTTTCGCCGCGAGCTTGGCCCTGGAGCCCTTCAACGAGCTGCGCTTGCTCAAGGTGCCACCCTTCAGCGCCGCTGATTTTCCGCCGCCTGGGGTGGAGGCGAAGCGTCCGTTGCTGTCGCGCGTGTAGGAGCGTTTGCCGCCACCCTTAGCCATGGAATCTCAGTAGTTGCCTGAGTTTTCCCGTTACGGCTTGGCTTGTGGCATCAGGCACTTGTCAGAGTCACACCCGGCCGGGCCAACCTCTGCCAGGCTCTGCCCCCCGTCATGCCGCTGCAGCGCCTCGTAGAAGCTCCCAGGCTGCCGCCGCCCCTCAACCTCACCCTGCAACCGCTCGAAGGTGGCCTTGTCGATCGGTTCAAACGGCAGACGGGGAAAGGTCTCATTGGCGTCAAAGCGGGCGAGCAGGGCGGCGGAGATGTAGCCACGGTCTTTGGCGATGGCGTCGTGAATCGCGGTGGCCAGGGGCTCAATCTCATGCTCCCGAAATTCGATGGTGGCTGAGGTGTTGTGCGTGGTGTAGTGCGTCTGCACTTGCATGTAGAAATCAAACTGTGCAAGGGCTGAGATCTGGCTCAGATCCACCTCATCGGCGCCCGGCAGGTTGGCCCATGGCACCTCCGTGGGGATCTCTACCAGCCATTCCGTGCAGCGGGGATCAAAGGGGTCATCCAGTAGGCGGCCCTGCTCGTCCTTGTCGCTCTGGCTGGGCACGATGGAGAAGCCCTGATCCAGGCACGCCAGGGCCACGGGGTCATCCCTGCGGAAGGTGATGCGGCGGATGAAGCGCTGGGCTTTGGGCGGGTGCCAACCGGGGGAGGCGTTGGTGAGCAGGCTCTTGGTGCCGGCCGGTTGCACGGTGGTGTAGCGGTTGGGCATTTTTAAGCCGTGCTTTGTGCAGTAGTCGTACAGAGCGTTCTTGACGATCTCGCGCCAGAAATGCAGGCGTGCGGCCTCGGCTTCACGGAAGGCATCGCCCTCGCTGGAGTCTGGCCGTCCGGCAACGAACCACTTCAGCCAGTCCACGCCCAGATCCTTGACAAAGAAGTCAAAGAGGCCCGTGAAGCTCACCCCAACGATCGGATCCCATTCGCGGGATTTGCGGAAGCGCTCAACCTCGAAGCGGTGGTGCAGCAGTGCGGCGGCGGAGAGGGTGGCGGCCTTGAAGGCTGAAACCTGCTCAGAGGATGAGTGCGGATCTAATCGGTTGAGGTGAACTTCTGCTAGATTGCAGTGGAAGTCTTGACCGCTAATCTCGCCGCACTGTGCGCTAACTATTCCACAGGTTAAGGTGAATGAGTGGCTGCCAGGAACCGTGCAACAGTAAACCTCTTCCGCAATATGCGAAAAGGTGACCTTGGAAACGACATAAGAATTATCTTTTGTCTTGTAAGCGGTCTTGCGGTCTGCAAAGCTTTTAAGTCTTGCAAACGTGACCATTTTCGCCAGCGCAATCGAACTACCCTGAGGGATTGCAAGCTTGTAGTTGTCTTTTACGGTGTAAACGCCTCCACGTTCGGCGCCAAAATCTCTTTGCCCACCCTTGCGAACCGGGCCAATCTTCCACCTGACACCAAGCTGTGTCAGCAGCAACCCAAGGCCTTCAAGGAACTTCCTAGAGATAGATGTAATTTGATAGGCAAAGCCGTTCGCTGCATCCATGGCCGTGCCATTTGCGTCAAATAAGCCAGCAATAAAATCACATTGGCACTTGCGAGTCCAATTCAAGACTTCAAAGGGGAATTCGTGCTTGTAAACAGAGCACCATGGAAGCATCCAATCACTCTCAGGGTGATTCAGATTGCGCAGGTAGCCTGCATCGGTCAAGCCATAAGAATCCCCAACTACCTTGCCGTTAGCGCGAACCATTTCTTTCATCTTCATCTCTTTTTGGCTTTCAACCAGTCGATCAAGGCAGGCCCGCTTAGATTCGTAAACCTTGCAGGCAGGGATGCCGCTTTCTCGGTTTCGCGTGCCATCGCCAACCAAGAAGCCCTTCAGGTATGCGGCCTTTGCGTGCGCGGTGCCTTCAACCGTGACCACCGCAGGAGCGAGGCGCATTCCCCCACACAGCTCCGTGGCCTTGACTCGCGTGCCATCCTCAAGAATGAATTTGTGAGGCCCGGTAACTGTAAGCACTTGCCCATTATTCAATTCAACATTGTGCACGGGCTGATTTGTTCCCGTTACTCGGAAGCTGTTGATTGTGACCCATTCGCTGCCATCATGAACCTCAACTGTGCGGCCCACAAGCGCCTCAATTGGGAAGTGACCATCTCTAGTTAGGACTATGGTGCCAGCAGCAAAGCACGGGTTAAGCCCATACCTCCCTACCCTGTGCTCAATTTGCTCTCTCGACTCTTGGAAGTCTCCCAGCCTGTCTAAATAGATTTGCCCTTCGAGCTGGCCACGGCAATACGCATTGATGAAGTCTTGCTTCCGCCCGGCCGTGTCCAGCAGGTCCGCGTTAGACCGTGCAACCGCTTCGGGTGCGTACTGGATCGCCCCCTCCCCGCTATGGAATTGCTTCCGCACGCTCGCCAGCACATCCGCCTTGCTGGGCTTGGAGTGAAAGACACGGGTGTGATTGGCCATGCGCAAGGCGTCGCGCTCGGGATCAATGCGCCAGCCCCCCTCGCCGTCTTGCTCCCAGAGGTCGTCCTTCGCGGTGGCTGCGGCCTGGTCCTTGGCGTTGAACTGCCGCATCCCTGCGCTACGGCGGATGTTCCCGGCCACCACCACCAGCGCCGCTTCGTCAATCAGCAGGCAGCATTCCACGGGGGTCAGTTGCCGCCCGTGTGCGCGGTTGAGGATCGCCGCCAGCCGGCCAAAGAGGTCTTGCAACTTGACCGGGTTGGCAACACCGCCGAAGCCCATTAGAGGCTCGCCAGCGGGGCGAACGTGAGAGAGGTCGATTGTGACGCGAATGGGCTCAGCGCCAACGGCTTCATCCGTGCTCAGCTTCAACAGGGTGCGGTAGGCGTCAACCCAGCCATGGCGGGAGTCGCCGACGGTGATCACTGCCGTTGACCTTGGGCGATCCAGAAACTTGCTTGTCAGGCACAGCCGCCTGTCCTGCGAAACGGTGCCAACATCTGTGACCTCCTCGATCACGATCTTGTTTCTGATCTTCGGCAGCCGCTTGATCAGCCACGGCTCAATGACCGCGCCCGTACCACAGCCCATCATCGCCAGATCCATCATCAGGGCGAAGGCCTCCCAGTCGATCAGATTGGTGGAGCTGCAGTTGTAGGCGCCACTGAAGTTCTCAGGGCGCTCGATCCAGTTGGTGCCACCAACCCAAAGCCAGCGGCCAGAGGGCAGCGCCATCTGTTCGAGCTGCATGGTGCGCAGCAGGGCCTGCTCCTGCGTCGTGAGCTTCCCGATGGCCGTCAGACCCCTCAGGTTGCGCTCCACCACCTCGCGCCAGCTCTCGCGACCCATCGACCCCTTACGGCTGTAGGTGCGGTAGAAAACGGCCTCGGCGGCAGGTGCGGACGCGGGAAAGTCGGTGATCTCAGACACGGGCTCGGCGTGAAGTGCAAACCATTGTGGCGGTTGTGGTGCGGCCCCGGCCCCGTGCCGCCACAATGGGCGGGTCTTCCGCGAGCCATCCCATGGAAGCTTCCGCGTCTGATCCGTTTCCCAACTGGCAACCGCCCAGTACAGGGCCAATCGCTCTGACCACAACCCAGCGGTTCGACATCGAGCGAATGAATAGAAGTATTGACGAGGTAGACTGTATCGAAAGTTTACGCAATCTATGCAAACAATTTCTCATGTCTTGGCAACTTCAACGAGCCGCAACGGACTGGGCCATCCGCCAGCAGACCGGCGCACCTCCCCGGTCGTGACCTGCGGCCTCGTGCGGCTGATCGCAGAACCGCATGATGACAGCGGCTGGCAGCCAATTGGCGAGTCGGTCGTTGAAGACGTTCCCCCTGAAAACGTGGAACAAGCCCTGGCGTTACTGACGCTTGAGGGCCATGAACACATCACCCAATGGAAACTGTGACACCAACACCACAAAGACCCAAGGCATTGATTGATCTTAATGTTCCCTATTTTGCACAGCTTGATTCTGTAACTGGCGAAGGCTACAGGATGTGCTTTTCGTCAACCTGTGCCATGGCGGCCGAGTTTCTGCGACCCGGTTGCCTGAAGCGTCCGGGGCGGCAGCCGGATGATGTTTATTTGGAGATCGTTAAGCGGTTTGGCGACACCACAGATGCAGCGGCGCAGATCAGTGCATTGCGCACGCTGAAAATTGCAGCCGTCATGCGATTCGACGGCAGAATTGCCAACCTGGTGGCGCAACTGCGGGCGGGGATCCCGATACCCGTGGGCTGGCTCCATCGCGGCGACGTGTCCTTCCCCTCGGGCAGCGGCCATTTGTCGCTTGTGACGGGTTGGGATGAAGCCCGTGCTCTTTTTCGACATAACGACCCCAACGGGGAGGCGGATCTTGTGCGCGGTGGCTACGTGACCACCGCCATCGGCAGTGGCAAGGGGCAATGGTATTCCGAAAAGAACTGGGGCCGGCGGTGGATGGTTGGCGCGGGCGGAAGGTTTCAACCGGGTACTGGCTGGTGGCTGGAGATTAAAAAGTGAACACATTTGAAGTGGTCAGAGAGGGTCTTGATGCCCTCGTGGAGGCGGTGCCTGCAATGGTGCTGGAGCGCCGCCAGCTTGAGCAGAGCCTGCAGGAGGCTGATGCACGGCTGGAGGCCATGCGTGCGGAGTGCGCGGCGGCGATCGAACACCATGCCGCTCTGCAGCTTGCGCAGGCTGCTGAGGATCGAGAGGCCAGGGATGAGCAGGTGCGCCTACTGGAGCGCGATCGGATTGTGAGGCTGATCGGGGTTCAGCTAGACCGACTGGAGGAGCGCAGTGTCAATGCGCAGGCGCTGAAGGCGCTGAGGAGGATGATTTTGGAGGATGAGACGGCTGAGGGTTTGATGCGGAGGGTGAGCAATGTTTAATCCTGATTTTTATCCCACACCTTCCGAGGTGGCGGCCACCATGCTCGATCCCCTGGATCTCCGGGGGAAGGTGTTGCCTGAGAAGATGGGCAAGAAGAAGCGCCGCCAGCCGGTGGGGCGGGTGAGGAGGGTGGGGGCGTGAGCTACACCCTTCACCTTGGCGACTGTCTGGAGGTTCTCAAGACCCTGCCCGATGCGTCAGTTGATTCCGTGGTGACAGATCCGCCCTATGGATTGTCATTTATGGGGAAGAAATGGGATTACGACGTGCCCACGGTTGAGGTGTGGGCTGAATGCCTGCGGGTGCTGAAGCCTGGGGGTCACCTGCTGGCCTTTGCTGGGACGCGCACGCAACACCGAATGGCTGTGCGAATTGAGGATGCGGGGTTTGAGATCCGCGACATGATCGCCTGGGTCTACGGGTGCCTTGATGAGCAGACTCAGCTCGTCACTCCTAACGGCCCCAGTCCGTACCATAGCGCCAAGGCAGGCGATCCCGTACTCTGCTACAATGTAGAGACAAAGGAATACAACTACCAGCCGATTCAAAATGTCGTCGTCTACGATTACTCAGATACCGCCTACCGTTTGGTCGGAGATCACGGCGAGCAAGTCGTCTCCCGAAACCATCGCTGCCTTGTTGAACGAAGCGGAAGCGAAGTATTCCAGCTTTCCGAGACACTGGAACAGCAAGCGCGTGTACCCGTTCTGGAAGACTTGCCAGCACTGCAGCAAGCCCTTCGCAACGCACACCAAGGAGCAGGCGGTCAGGAACAAGACCTGTGGCAGAGAGTGCGCGGCCGCGATGATCGGCAAGGCCAACAGCGGCCCCATGCCAATCGAGCAGCGCAAGCTCAGCCGGGTGGCGTGCGCAGTCTGCGGCGCCGAAGTGCTCAGAGCCGATTCATGGCTGAAGCGTGTCGCCACGCCGGTCTGCAGCCGGCAATGCAATGGCAAGCTCCGCGGCGAGGAATGGAAGCAGCACGCCAGCAAGGGGCGGAGCAACTGGCGGCCCGAGTCGGAGCAGGCCTTGGCCGAGCGGATGACTGGCGCCACGAATCCGGCATGGAAAGGCGGGTTGACGTATCGCAACCGCAAGGGAGCCTATGCCAATCAGGCGATCCGGTACGTGCGTTGCCCTGTGGATCTGCTGAGCATGGCGCGGAAGGATGGCTACGTGATGGAGCACCGGCTACTGGTGGCTCAGGCGATCGGCCGACCGCTCACCAGGACGGAAGCCGTGCATCACGTCAACCACGACGCGACGGACAACCGGATGGAGAATCTGATGCTGTTTGCGACAAACGGCCAGCACAAGGCGTTCGAGCATGGAGCGGCCATCAAGCCACTGTGGTCAGGGTTGAACCCTTCCATTACACCGGCAAGGTCTGGTGCCTGAAGGTGCCCACGGGCTGTTTCGTCGCTTGGCGCGATGGGATGGCTTTCCCAACTGGGAATAGCGGCTTTCCGAAGTCGCTGGACGTGAGCAAGGCGATTGATAAGGTGGCGGGGGTGGAGCGGGAGGTGGTGGGAGAAGGCCCCAACGCAAGCCGCCGCCCCAACGCGGGAGCAGGGGTCACCATCCATATGCCAAGCGGAGACCCCATCACCGCCCCCGCCACCCCCGAAGCCCAGCAGTGGGCCGGATTTGGCACAGCTCTAAAACCAGCCCTGGAGCCGATCACCATGGCCCGCAAACCCCTGCAAGGCACCGTGGCCGCAAACGTGCTGGCGCATGGCACCGGGGGGCTGAATGTAGATAGGTGCAGAGTGGCGACGGGCGATTCACTTGGCGGGGGTGGAGCCACAACTGCGGTGTCAGAAGGCTGGGATAGGCCGTTCCGCCATGATCCAGTAGCTATTGAATTGCTTAAAAAAACAACCACAGAAAAAATAGCAAAAGCCGAAACACTTGGCCGCTGGCCCGCCAATCTGATCCACGATGGCAGCGATGAGGTGGTTGGGTTGTTTCCGCAGGCCCAAGGGATGCAAAAAGCAATCCTCCGGCGTGGAGCGACGACCGGTCTTGCAATGGGGGCTCATGGCATCTACGGAGAAATGCAGCCAATGAATGCCGAGGCTGGATACGGCGACACTGGCAGCGCCGCTCGCTTTTTCTACACAGCCAAAGCCAGCAAGTCAGACCGCGATAAAGACAACAAACATCCTACGGTTAAGCCCACTGATCTAATGCGCTACCTGTGCCGACTTGTCACCCCTCCAGGTGGCATCGTGCTGGATCCGTTCATGGGCTCGGGCTCAACGGGTAAGGGCGCCCTGCTGGAGGGCTTCGTTTTCATTGGCATTGAGCGAGAGGAGGAGAGCCACGCCACAGCCGAAGCCCGCCTCTCTCGCGTCGCCAGCGCTGGCCACCAGCTGGGCCTAGGGCTGTGAACATCACTCACCTCCGCGACGGCACCCCTGCCCGCGACCGGGCAATCCTAGACACGCTTGAACTACTGGAAGCCGGACTGGTGCCCGGCCGGGCCGCGACCGCTGATCTCATGGCCCGGTGGAGCCGTAGCCAGCCACAAGTCTCCCGCCGCTTGGCCGCCGTCAACCGGCTGGGCATAGTCCGTGTCACCGCTGAGCACGGCCGGTACTACCTGCGCCGATCGGAACACGCTGGGAGTACCCGTCGCCGCACCCGTCGCCGGCTGGACCCCGAGCGGGCTGCCAGGTGGGAGCTGCTCAGGGCCAAGCTCGCGGCGCCCTGTGACGAATTGTCAACAGTCCCACCCCACCCCTCCCACCGCGTCGCCAATGGGTCACGATAGGGGCATGGGCGCGGGAGATGCGCCCGGTAAGCATTCCCAATCACTTGCAATCATGGCTATTTTTTCTTGCTGGAACGGCTCGTGGCATGAGCTGTTTTCTTCTGAAGAAGCAGCAACAGCTAGAGCTAAATCCGTGATCAAAGACTTTCGGGATCAAAATCACCCGGCGGGCTTTACTCCTGCCCTTAATCTGGTTGACGAAGGCTCACCAATTTACTGGCACAAACCTGCGCACACGAAAGAAAAGACCATCGCAGGTGAAGTGCACATGATCCAAGTCGGCTTTGAAGAATCACCCGGATGCACGGCCGGCGATCATTCGCCCGAAGTCGCCGCTGCAGTGGCCGAATGGTGGCGAGCCAGAGACGCAGCATGGAGCGCCGCCCATGCCTGAAACCTCCGCCGCCCGCACCGCCATCTACCGCCAGCGCCTGGCCGGTGAGCTGCCCCCCGTTGAGTGGTTTACCTGTGCCACCGACGGCTGCACCCGGCTTGCATTGCCAGTGGGCAGCTGGGCTTAAGCCTGCCCACCCCATAAGCCACAAAAAAGCCCAGAGCTGTAAAGCCCTGGGCCTGTTTTTTTGGCGCTGGATCAGGTGTTGTCCGCGATGCTGAGCACCGGGCCAATGCTGGTCAGCGTGCCGGAATGGGTCTGCCTGGCGCCACCAGCGCCGCCCTCCTGAAGGCCTGTGATCATGCCATAGCAGATCGTCTTTTTCGTGGTACCAACAGGCCCTTCCCGCAGATACTTGACGGCCAATCCTTCCGACGTGGTAAACATCCGAATCAGCTCAAGGATCTTGTGATCCACGCTTTTGATGATTGTGGAGCCTTCAAATGGGAAGGTGTTGGTATCACTAAGCGCCATGGGGATAGCAGATCCCAGGGTCTCCTGATCATGGGTGATCACCGAATCCGTGTTGGTGGAGGGATTCAGGTTGAGGCTGGTGATGTTCAGCAGGCGAATTGGCTTGCCAGTGCCATCCAGGGGATAGATCCCGGTTGTCACGGTGCCAGCGTTGACGCTTGCGGTGGCGATGTTGGTGCCGGTCAGCGCATAGCTGATGGTATGAGCAGGAGTCGTGGTGACGGCCGTAACAGTGAAGGTTCCATTCAGGCCGGCAAACGGACTGGGCAGGCTGGCCACCCTGATGCGATCACCCACGGCGGCACTGGTAGCAGCGGCAAAGGTCAACTTTGCAACATTGGAGGAAAGCTCAGCATTGGTGACGGTCAGGGTAGAGGGATTGATCTGGATCTCAAAGGCAGATCCAGAGCCAGAATCGTTCACCACGGCATTGCCGGAGATGGCCTTGGTTTTGTCGAGCCAGGAGCTGAGCTGTGCGCCGTTACTTGCTCGTGCGGCCTGCAGCAGATCCAGATCAACAGCAGACTGCCTCATCAGCACGATGTAATGGCCGTAGCCCAGTACGGGCTGGAAGTTGGTCTGGGTGGGCATGGCGCGGGGCGGAAGTGCTACCCGGAGTTTTCCCGTCCCTCGATCGCAAGCACCGCGCCAGCGCGACAGCCGCCAAAATCACTTGCAACATCAGCAGGCACACGGAGGTTTACGACCACCTCTCCATCCTCTGACCCGAACTCCCGAACCTCTCCAGAGGCGCTGGCGCAAGCGATCAGAAAGCCGGTCCAATGGTCGGCATCGTGCCTGGTGGGCGCCAGGATGACGGCATCTTTCGCGGCAAGGCAGAGCCTGGAGGGGGCCTTCACACCTTCGCCCTGATCCATCAGCGGCGCGAACCATGGCCCATCCAGCCAAAAGCCCTCAAAAAGATCCCGATCAATCAGCGCCAGCAGCGCCGCCCCCGCCTCACTCGGCGGCCGTGGCTCCTCTCCAGCCTGCCCCCACTGGTAGAAATCGGCAAGCCTCAAGGGCTCGCGGTCTGGCTCGCCTCCAGCGGCAGCCAGGGCGATGCGGTTGGCCTGCGCCTGGAGCAGGGCGACCCTTGCTATAGCTCGCTCTTCGTGGTGAAGCCGGAGCCTTTCGGCCTCATGACCCTCCTTGACCGCTTGGAGGACGTAGGCGCCGGGGAGGCGTCCGAAGGTTTCGCGGCTGAATTCATGTCGTCCGGGCCAGAGGCGGGCGCAATCCCAGTAGAGCTGTCGCCAGTTGGGGCGGTCGCAATCGAGCGATTCGCCTCGGCCAACTTTCCCAGGGCGTCATCCAGCTCCCGCATCGACGCCTCAGGATCCTGTTGCCCCTGCTGAGCACGCTCCTCCTCCTGCTCAAAGGCATAGATCGCGCTGATCAATGGTTGGGGGAGTTTTCGTGTCTGCTCATCCACCCACTCTGGCTTGATTCGCCGCAAGACAACCGTGCAAGATCGAATGATGACGCGATTCACCATGGTCAAGGCTTGCTCAAGATATGAGCCGATGATTTCACTGTGTTCAATGCGAAGACTATCCTCCTCCTTTGATAGCTCAACTCTTGCACCAAGGTCACGCGCATGAAGCATGGTGAGCAGTGCAAACGCTTGGCGATGTTCAATGCTGCCACTGGCACGACTGAGCTTTACGGAAGTCTCCGCAGTGAGTCGGTATAAGGCGTTTTTGGGGTCAACAGCTTGGATCTGATCAAGCTCGTCAACGATCAGACAGCCAAACCGTGGGATTTCAAACGTCCCCCCATTCCATTCGATCACATGAACCCGCTGCTCAGGCAGTTTCGGTTGCTGCTGCCAGGGGATCAGGTCTAACGCTGTCTTTTCCATGCGCTGATGAATGCTGCCTTATAGACTTCCTTGTAATTATAGGACTCAATGCCAGGAACAAGGATCTTGCCAAGCACCGCATCTGTCCACGGCTTTGCCGGCAGGTTGACCGTTCGCGTCTTGTCGCCCCATGGGTGGATGTTCGCGCCATAGTGCACGGCTGTGGCATAGCCCACGGCCCAACGGAAGGTGCCCATAGTGCCGCTGATGTTGAAGTAGTTGGAATCCCTCAGGGTGCCCAGATCCACGATGTTGCGAGGCAATCCGACCACCTTTCCCGGCGTGCGCGTGCCATCGCGGCGATAGGTCGCCCCCCGGACGGTCTCACGCGGCCATTGCCAGACAGGCGAGCCGATCGCGTCCTGAAACGCGCTGTTCAGCTCAGGGAAGACAATCCGCGCCGCTGCCTCCGCCGCCCGCTGGCTTTTGCCGGCAACATCGATCTTGACTTGCACGCTAATGCGGCTCTTCAGCCTCACCTGCCTGCCGCGAACGTGCCAGTGAATTCATCACCAGCCAGGGCACGCACCAGCCCATCAATGCCTCCTTCGGTGGAGAGCGTGGCGATCGTGATATGGCCAATCTCAGCCTGCCCCACAGCCGGCAAGGCGGAAAGGTTCCCGATGAAGGCCTGAAGCTGTTCACCTCGCGGCAGACCGTCAGGCCTGAGCCCGGTTTCGTCCCATGTCCAGGAGGCCCCAGAATCAAGCCAGGAGGCCCCGGATGGGAGCACAGCCCAGCGGGTCAGGTTGCCAGAGATGGAGCTTCCTGAGACCGCCTGAGCACCGATGGCCTGCTCACCACTGCCTCCCAGCTCGTCCAGGAAGGCCTCGATCACCACCTGATCCACTGTGGCGCGGGTGCCATCGCGGAGGCTGGTGAGCGCTGCGGTGGGGCGTTCCCAGACCATGCGGATCGAGGCGAAGGGTGCAAAAGGTGTCGCCATTAGAAACCGCCAACCCTACGGAATTTGCGTGTTTGCTTGGGTGAATAGCCAGCGGGGAGCGGCGACTTTTTGAACCGCTGATTAGCCCGCTTCATTTCCCACTTTTCCTTCGCCTTCCGCCCTGCCGCAACGCTCGTGCCGCCAGATCCCTTTGGTGTGCGCTTTGGAGCCGCTTTTGTGGGTGCAGCCTTCTTGGCCATTGGCTCCACTGGCTTAGGGGTTGCCTTGGCCGCTTTTTTGGGGGCTGTCTTTTTGCCGCTAGCAGCGAACTTCTGCGCTAACTTTTTGCCACGTTCTTTTGTTGTAGCGGTATAAGCCTCTGTCGGCGATTTACCCTTGGCGCGAGAAGTTTCGTAAGACTTGACGAATTCTTTGGTGGCATCAGCCTTGGCCTTTTTCGCGGCGCTACCCCGGAGCACGCCGCGCATGGCTGGCCCTTGGCGCTTGGAGCTTTCCATTGCGCTGGACAACTTGCCCTTGGCGCGGGTGACGGCGCCAGCCTGTTGACGGCTGGCGCCAGGCACGTTCTTGGCTTTCGAGCGCTTGAGGCTGCTGCGTGCGGCCAAGGTGCCGCCCTTCATCGCGCCGGACTTGCCGCCGCCCGAGGCGAAGCGCCCGTTGCTGTCGCGCGTGTAGGAGCGTTTGCCGCCGCCTTTGGCCATGGTGAGTTGTGCTACTGGCTGAGTTTTCCCGTCAGCCCCTGATCAGCACGCCGCCGCCCATGCCGCCCGCGCCAGACACCCGGAGGTTCAGTGCCGTGGTGATCCGCTGTTTGAGCACACTGATCCGCTCCTCTCGCTGGCCTTGTGCCGTTGCGCGGGGGCTGGAGCCAAATTCGTATTTCACCTTGTCCAGGCTCGTATCCCATTGCAGCGTCTTGGCCTGGCTCAGCTTGTCGTCACGGGTGAGCGTTTTGCCCGGGGCGAGACCCTCGTAGCTGGTGGCATTGCCGAGGTGCGCAGTGCCAGAGTCCACCTCATCCGCCCCGGTTTGCTCCAGGGTGAGGATTTCATCCAGCCACGCTTGAACCTGCGCCACGCTGGGGGGATCCACGGAGGCGACGGAGTTCATCTGCGTGGACAGATGCACCATGGCCTCGTCACTGGCTGGCAGGTCGAGATAGACGCGCAGCAGGGAGCGATCCTGCACCGTGCGCGTGTTGTTCGGCCCCCACAGGGCATTCAGGTTGGGGAGTGCCATATCAAGACGCAGAGCGGAGGCAGCCCAGCCAGTGTCGCTGAACAGGTTCAAGGCAGCCGCTCACCTGTCTTGCGGCGCGTGCAGCCGCATCGTCGGTCTCGCTCTGCTCCCAGAGCATCCTGAGGGCTTGCAGTGCTGCGGGCTTGGAGCGCTGCTCAGTCGCGACGGTCAGTGCCAGTGCCAGGCGCAGGGTTGGGGGGAGGGCCATACACGTCAGATGCTGCCTCAGTTTTCCCGGCCAGTGGATCGCGTGCATTCGGGGGATCGTGACAGTTTGTGAAGGGGAGGGGTGCAGGGGTGGTAGATCGTCGTTACAGTGTGGGCATGGGGAGGCGATCACGCCTCTCACGGGGTTCAACCCCTGGCCCGCCCAGAGCCTGCCAAGTTGTCGGCAATCTGGGCACACAATTCCACCGCGTAAACAACAGCGACTCGCACAATCAACGGCCGCCAGCTTTACGCCATCTCCATTATCAACGGTTGCGGCAAGCTCCTTTGGGGCCTGGAAACATGGCACACAAACGAAAGCGACGCCCTGGACTATGGCCATCGAATGGCGGCCTATCACCATGCAGATGAACCGGCTGGATCTATCCGCGTTTCCGCCAAACTCGCCTGACCCACTCCACCTTACCAAGCACCATCAACCCACTCGCACAGCACGCCAATGTTTCTTCAATCTTCATTGCCCACCAGCGAAGGCATTGCCGCGTGGGCGGCTGCAGCCGGTGAGGCCGGCGCGATTATGCCAGGACGCGTCGCGGAAGTTCTTTCCCGTAACTGGGAAGAACATGGCATAAAGTTAGTCGATGACGTCGATGATTTGTTCGACGCATTTGACATTCTTGAGGCTGTGGCCGCTGCCGCCCGCTCTATCTACCGGAACAACGAAGGTCGATTCATGCCCCGAGGCATGGAGGTCGGGATTCGCCCAGACGGGACGGTCAGCCTCGTTTGGCAGTCCGATAGCCACACGACAACACTTTTTATTGGAAGTGGTGGCTGGTCTACAGCGGACCTGCCAACCCACGGCGCGGTTCACTGGGAGCCGGACATGAGCACTTCAATGCTCATTATTGAGGGCGAAGAGCTTGAGGAGTCTCCCCGTGTCTTGGCAGCTGTGACTGCCAGCCCAACCCTGCAAGCCCAGGGCTGGCAATAACCCTTGCCTTGCTCCACTCCACCCCCTCACCAAGCCTCGCAAACCCTTCACCCCAACCCCCATGGCCAAGCTTGAATTTTTGTCCGCTACAGACTTTGAAACGGGCGAACCAATTTTCTTGAGCGTTTCATCAATAACGTCTATCCATCAGCAGCCAGCAAGCCACGAACGCCCGCGTCGTACCGTGATTCTATTAGGGCAGTCTCGTTACCTGGTCAGGGAAGAGGCTCGCGCCCTTGCCCTGGCAAGCGGTCGCGGGTTCTTGGGGCCTGAAGACTGAACCCGCCCTACCCCGCCAAACCTCACAAACCCACTTGCACAGCACACCATGAGCTACTACGAAAATCAACAGGCTACGTCCGTTTATAGAAACTGCGAAAGAATCTCCCTCAAAGACGCCACCCCAAATTGGCAACAACAGCATCCTCTCGCAGGATATGCAGAATTCATCTTCCAACCTGGCGGGTGGGTTGGCGGACATGGAAACCTCAACGAGCCTTGTAGATGGCAAGAGCCTTATTGGCTTGTTGTGCCGTATCAAAGCTTGGTCAGGCAAAAGCCAGTGTTCGGCCTCAAAGCTGAGCCTGGTGGCAGCGTCTTTGCCCCTGGCGAAGGGTTTCTCCTGGCAGGTCCCAGCAATCAGTGAGCACCCCCGCCAAGCCTCACAAACCTTTCACACCAATCCCCATGACCGCAACACCCAAAAAAGAAATCAAAGCCCACATCACCATCTCCAGGCCGCAATGCGGTGACGGACGGGAGTGCATCACCATGAAAATAACAGATGCAACTTCAAGAATCGTCCTCGCCGACCTTGAGCTGACTTTTGCGCAATTCGCAGAAGCCATAACAGGAGCGCTCGTGAGCGATGTAAGCGGCGTCACCTGCGCGGCCGATGATCGCATTGGCAAGAAGAAAACTTTCACCCCAAAAAAGATCGTTGCTCCCCCAGACTTGCCATACGGCAAAGAAAAGGAGTGGCTAGAGGAGAACTATCCAGAAAAGCCCCAGCCAATCTATTTCAGCAACTCACAAGGATCAGTGCGCAGATGCACAGATGGCATAGTCATTAGATACAGCACAATCACTTGGGAATGACCATGAGCTTCAAGCACCTCAAGGCCGGCGACCAAGTTTACGTGGTCCCGCAAAGAATGGGAACGCTTGAACCTTGCTTTGTCGAAATAAAAAAAGTTGGCAGAAAGTATGGCTACATCTTGAAGTATGCGCGGCAAGAACCATTTGACCTGCTCACAGGTCAAAGCGTGCATAACGACAACTCAAGCGCCCGCATGAATGGCTGGGGCTTTGATGTCTGGCCCTCCAAAGAAGCGCATGATGCACATGTCGCCGAACTGGAAGAGCGAAAGCGGCTGTCTGCACGCATTGCGTCTTTAAGTAAGAACCAGTACAAGTCAAAGCTCGACCACGCCTCCCCCGAGCTTGTGGCCGATCTCCATGCGGTCCTAGATCGCCATGGCATCTAGCTACAACAAAACAGCCCGCCCACGCAAAGCGGGCAAGCTGCCCCCTGTAGTGCGCCTCAGGTGCGACACATGCCCACGGAACCACCTGGGCAAGCACGGTGGCATCTGCCCGCGATGCTGGGAGAAGGCAACAGAAGAGGGGAGAAAGGCGCGTCGGGATAGAGTAGCTAAATCCAGGCACAACAAAAAACAGCAATCCCAAAACAAGCCATGAAAACAACGCCCAAGGAATCGCCGGAAGTGATTGAAGCACGGCAAAGAGTTGAAGGTTTCAGGTCTCAAATTGAATCAGCAAGGGAAGAATTAGAACGGCTTCGCGATGCCCACTGCCAAGCACAAAAAGAGCTTTCAGAGGCGCTCCTTAAGGCCGATGAGCATTTGCCGCAGGCAACGCTTTGCGAAACCGGCTGGTCTGGCGGCGGGAGTGTTGGGCAGGTTGTCATTTTGCGCCAAACACCAACAGGCCAACTTGTTTGCCGTCCTGTGGGATCCACCGTTAAAGCAGAGATTCGGTTTAAGATTTCCCCGTATGCGTATGAAGACAGGTTTTGCAGCACCGAAAAACGAAGCTATAGAGGTAGTCGCAGATACCTTACTAAGGTACCAGAAGAATATATCAAAGCCGCAAGGAAGCAAAACACCTAACCATTTTCCTGGCCTCACGAAAATGGTCTCACCCCACCGGCTGCGGCGCTTCCTTGATGTCTGGGTAGCGCCGCTTTTCACTGGTTGAGGGCTTGAGCACGGCATCCTCCAGCACCTTGGAGGCCCGCTCAAAGGGCCACTTCTTGGATTCGGCGAATTGATCTGTTATATTCTTCCTGGCATTTTCCCAGTAATCATCGCGCAACAAAACAGCGCGTAACTTTGGATCTGATTCTTCTACGGCATCAGTAGAGACCGGGGAGATGCTGCATCTACAGCGAGGGTGCAAGGTGCCCACCATCTGATCCAGGCGATAGATCCGGCCATGGCGTGAGGCGCACACGGGACATGTCCGCTCATCCTTCGTCGCGATCCACCGGCCATAGGCGAACCCATTCCGCGCCGCTGAGGCCTTCTGCGCGTCTACATAGGCATTCGCGACCTCAGACCGTGCGATCAGCTCCGCCCGTTGCTTGAGCCCCATGATGTTGTTCAACCCCTGCGGATCCTTGGCGCCCAGCAGAGCGGTCCTGATCTGCTGCTCCAGCTTGCGAGGCCCGACACCCTGGCCGATGCCATCGGTGACGATGCGGGTCACATTGTCCCTGAAGCTCTCCACCTCCCCCCGGATGTAGGCGGTTGCGGTGGCGGCGGCAGCTTTGATCGCCTCCTTGGATGCCCCCACGAACACGCCCCTGGGGTCAGGCAGGGATGGATCCGCCTCCCGTGCCAACTGCTGGCCAAGGTCGCCCCCCAGGGTCACAGCCTCCTCGAAGGAGGTTCTCAGCGCCCGCTCAATGGCCCGGAGCTGCGAATCTGGCAGGAAGCCCTGGGAGAGCTTGATCAGCTCGGCGAACTTGGCAGAGCCGTCTTGGATCGAGTAGGAGCCAGGGCGGCGGGTGACGCCATCGGCGCTCTGTTGGTTGGGGAGAGAGGGGTCAACGTATTGGCCGTAGTAGCGCCTGAGGTTCCTGAGCAGAGCCGTGAGCGACCGCTGCAGCGCTGCGGTGGTGTTGACCACGGCGCGGGCTTCGATCGCTTTGAGGGCGCCTGCGTAGTCGTCGGCGAGCTGGAGTTCGGAGGGCATGGGTTGGCCGCGGCAAAACCTGTTTTCCCGTCACCGACCAAACATCTTCTTGACCTTGCCAATGCGACGAGCGATCGGAGCTAAAATGCGATCTTTTAGCGTTTTCTTGCCAGCCCGCTCGTTAGCCCGCTTGGCCAAAAGCCTTTCAGTTGTGCGCTTGTAACTCGCCTGTGCGGATTGACGCTTGCTTTTCGCCAACGGCGAAGACTTTGGACTGAATCCTCTAGGGCTGTCAACTGTGCCCTTGGGTTTTGATAGTTGCTTGGAGGCTGGAGCTTTACTGGCCTTAGATACACCTGTCTTGGCTTGAGCAAGTTTCCTTCGGTCGGCAACTAGTTTAGCCGTAACCTCGCCGCGCTTTCCCTTGGCACTTGCTTGTATAAATTGACGCTTGCTTTTCGCCAACGGCGAAGACTTTGGACTGAATCCTCTAGGGCTGTCAACTGTGCCCTTGGGTTTTGATAGTTGCTTGGAGGCTGGAGCTTTACTGGCCTTAGATACACCTGTCTTGGCTTGAGCAAGTTTCCTTCGGTCGGCAACTAGTTTAGCCGTAACCTCGCCGCGCTTTCCCTTGGCACTTGCTTGTATAAATTGACGCTTGCTTTTCGCCAACGGCGAAGACTTTGGACTGAATCCTCTAGGGCTGTCAACTGTGCCCTTGGGTTTTGATAGTTGCTTGGAGGCTGGAGCTTTGGCGCTTCTCCCGCCGGAAGACGAGGCGAAGCGCCCGTTACCGTCCCTTGTGTAGGTGCGTTTGCCGCCTTTGGCCATGAGAAGTTTTTGCTACTGACTGAGTTTTCCCGTCACACCAACGGCAGGCCCTGCGCATCGGTGTCGTCTTGCTGGTCCGGGTCCGTTTCATCTGGCAGCGGCGGGTTCAGCAACGCCTCCCGCTTGGCATCCTCCTCGGCCAGCGCCTTGGCCTCATCCTCAGCCGACACACCAGGCCGCAACATGCCCCGCTTGGCCGCCAGGTGGGTCACGGTCTCACGCATCAGCAGGCCCTTGTCAAACAGCGTGCTCGCAAGCTGCAGCAGTGGATCGTCCACCGGCCTGTCCGTCAGCCCCTGGAGCATGTCCAGCCCCGCGCCAGCCTCAACCACCTCCCCGGTGAACTGCCCCCACAGCCTGAAGAGCGTCTCAAACGCGGATGACATGCTTTCAGCAGAGGACGTGATCGTCGCCTGAAGCTGAGCGCTATCCAGTAGTGCTTCCGTGGCCGTGCGGCCGCCAGAGCCCTCGCCCATAAAGGCCAGGGTCGATTTGTCGATCAGCTTTTCGATGCCCTCCATGTGCTTCAGATGCTGCTCAAGGCTGCTACCGCTTGGCTCAGCAAACCCTATCGCTGAATTTTCGGCAATCAAATGCACCCAACTATTTGGCCCCAAAACCAACGGCATATCCCTTGGCCGGCCAGCATCACGAATCCAAGTCACTGGCAACGCGCATTTATTCAGCAGCTCCTTAAGTGAGCTGTACGATCTAAACCAATCAAGCGACAAATTAGCAAGGCTCAGCATAGGAATATCACCCTCTCCGAAGCTGTCACCCGTGGGGCTGTACCAGCAGACGGGGGGATAATCCAAGGGTTGATTGCCAGAACCAAGGAATTGGCCAGAATCCACCTCCGCAACACTAAAGCCGTCCTTCCCCCCTGTGCCCCGGATCTCCAGCAACTGCCATTCCCCGCCCTCCATCACCCTGTAGCGAGGTTCGAGCTTGACGCCATATTTCCCACTCTTGACCCGATGCCACTCCAGAATGGTCACCCGAACCGGAACCATCCGGCCGCCAATCTCCTCCTCCTCCCAGTTCAACACATTCCTGCGCTCTGCCATCGTCAGCACGGGACGCCTGCCTGCAGCCCTCTCATCGGAGCGAGATGAAGGCTTGCCGCCTGGCATATCTGCCATCAACACGCAACCGCCGTGCCTGAATCCCAGGCAGTTGGCCATCATGCCCCATTTTTTTAAGCTATTCCCTTTGCCGTCGATATTCTGCGCTGCGCTTACCAGGCTTTCGGGAGCCTTTCGCAGCTCGTAGCGGCTGAGAATTCCAGAAAACGCAATGATGCCATCGCGGTAGAAACTAGGGTAGCTAGATCTCCGCACGCGGTTTTTGTAGGCCGCGACAGGCTCGCCAGGCTCCTTGGGAAGATGCTCCTTTTTTGCTTCTCCTTTCAGCTGCTCCCAGCAGTCATCAACAAGGTCTAGGTCGCTGAGGTTTTCGGCCAGTGTTGGGTGAACGAATGAAGGCAGTTCGCCGTTATCGGTCGGGTGGTTGATCTTCTGAATCGCCTTCACCTGCACTGCCTATATCTGCTGCTGGAGTTTTCCCGCCTTGCTCGGGAGCATCAAAAAAGCCCAGTTGCTTCGCCGCGTCGAGGATCTGCTTTGAGCTGGTGACGCGGGGCTGCTGTGGCGCGGCAACCGGGAGCCCCATGAGGATCCGCCGCACGCGCCGCACAAACTGACCATGGGGCATGGAGGCGAGCTGTGGCCCGCGCTTCGCCTGCCACCCCTTGATCAGCATCTGCTGATCCGGCCAGCTCATCGCCGCAAAGGCCTGATCCACGATGGCCAGGGCTTCCGCCAACTCATGGTGCTCCTCAGCCTCGTCGAGGGGGTCTGGAGCGCACCGCCAGCGCCTGTCGCGGTGGACGTCGCCAATCTCAGGGTCAAACAGAGCGGTCGTGCGCTGCGCCTGCAAGATCTCCTCAACCTCCTGCGCCGGCAATCCAACCTGAGCGCTGATGGCATCAAGGCTCGCGCCCTCTGACGCCAGCCTCCGCACGCGGGGGGCAACATCGCGCCAGGCATCAGGGAACCGGACTCCCGAGGTGTGCCCCTTGTCCCTCAGGTAGTGCAGCATTGCCCCACGGATGAAGGGCACCACGCAGGTCGAGAGGCGGTAGGGGCGGCCGTTGGCCGGGTTGGTCTTGGCCGGGTCATACAGGCGGCAACCCTTCAGCAGGCCAAACAGAGCAACCGCCTGGAGGGATTCCAGATCCATGCGAGTCGCCTTGGCCATGCGAACAGCCATGTCTTGCGCAAGACCTTGATTGTCGATTGCAAGCTGCTCAGACTGCTCCGTTGGCGGTGGGAAGCTTCCCAGCTTGGCTTCGCCCTGCTGTGCTTCAGGCCTAGCCTTGAGGCTTCTTGCTCCCTTAACGCGCCTTGTGGCCGCTGTCATAATTTGGCCAATTTATCTAGCTTATGATAGTCCCTGAATAGCTCTGTCCGGCAAGGTGTCGCGGGTCTGGGGTGGCTTGGGTGGTGCCGTAGCCGTAGGAGACGGTGCTGAAACTCATGGGGCCAGAGCTGGTCAGGTAGATCAGGAGCTGACTCGTTTGATCAACGATGTCATCATGGGTATCGGCGGGGAATTTGACGTGTTGCTGCACCACGGTGTTTGTCCACGGCGCAGAGCGGGGGAAGAAAACACGGCCATTGTTGAATTCAACGCTTGCAGCATTCGCCCTGGATTCTTTGCCGCCCATATCACCAACACCAGCGGCGATCACTGAATAACCCTGTGCACCAGTTACCAGCGTCTTGATAACTGCTGCCCCATTTGCTTTTTTCTCAATCAACAGCTCACCGAAACTATGGCGAACAAACATCGACTTTATCATTTTTACCGTAGCAGGAAAGTCTAGCCTTTCGTTTACAAGATCAAGCAACCATGCCCCTTGGTGATTCTGCCCCCATAGGCCCATGGCCACCATGTCACTACCTGCCGTGTCGTCAAACGTGCAGTCGACTGACAGGATCTTCCTGATGAAGCGATCAGGAAGCGCATGGTCTCCCTCTCGGCCGGGCCACTGCGGGCAGCCATAGAACAGCATCCGATCCAGAAAGAAGACCGTGCCCTTGCCGCTGCTTGGCCGCTGCTGGAAGACGCTTTCCCAATCGCGTTCTGGAGTGTTTGCCTTTTTCCGTTTGATCCATCGCTTATCAAAGCGGCCCGGATCCAACGCTTCGCCCGGCTGCCTTGAATCCCGTTCGCGGGTGACCGTGGCTGGCAGGGGTTTGATGTCGTTTGCAGCAACCGCCTCGATTGGGAGGCTGATCACATGCCAGCGCTCGCAGTCATCCTCCATCCCCTCCTTTTCCAGCTCCAAGTTTTTGCCGAGGAGGTAGCCGATCAGATCCGCCTCATGCCAGCGGGTGTGCACCACGACAACGCTGTTGCCGGGCTCTTCGCGGGTGCTCAGCACGGAATCCCACCAGTTGTGGACCTGCCTGCGGAATGCTGCGCTCTCGGCCTCTTCGCGGCCCTTGATTGGGTCATCAATGAAGAGGAAGTGGCCAGGCTTGCCGGTGCCCTTGCCGATGCCAGCGGTCCAAATGCTTCCGATGCCCTCGGCTGATGACCACTCCTCCTTGCCGGCCTGGGAGCGGCTGAGGATGCCACCGCTGGCCACAAAGTAATCCCGAGCATTTTCACTGAACCCCACCGCAAGATCTTGGGTCTGACAGCAGATACCCCCAGAGCGATCGGGGAAGCGGCGTAGGCAGTAGCCAGGCAGGAAGCGGCTGAAGATCGTGGACTTCCAGTGGCGCGGGGGAAGCTCCACCATCACGCGGGGGAGGCTACCGTCTGCAACCTCCTGCCCAATGGCGATTAATCGCCTGGTGTGCGTGGTGAAAGGGAAGCGTGGATAGCTATCGGCGATGTATTGCTCGAAGGTTTTCGTGTAGGGAACAACTTCCACCACCGCCGCCGCCTCAGCCTCCTCCGCCCTCCTCCGCTCAGTGATCGCCTGTTGTATTGGGTTGCCGCCGAAGTGTGCGGCTGTGGCGTAGCGGAGGATATTTGGGGGCATTATTTGCTATTTTTACGTTATGAGTGCCCGTGGCATCTTCAAACCTTCGCAAAAACAACACCAGCCCCTTGGCCCTGATACTTTCCCCTCCCGTAGGTGGTGTTTGATTGCACCCCTTCGAAGAACAAGGCAGCACAGATGCCCTCGTTGACGTAGATGCGGACATCTGCGCCACTGGAGTTGCTGATCTCTATGGTCAGATGCCCCTCCCAACCTGCCTCGCCAGGCGTTGTGTTGACGATGACTCCCGTTCTTGCGTAAGTGCTTTTACCAATATAAACGACTGTGACATTATCGGGAATCCTTTGATATTCCACGGTAAAGCCTAACGCATAGGTGTGCGCAGGAAGGATGAAGAAAGACCCTTTCCTGTCGCTGTGAAGCGTGGCCGGCCCAAGACAGGTTGGGTTGAAGTCTTTGGGATCAACGACCGTGCCGGGAGTATTGCGAAAGACAAGAAACTCTTTCGGTGAAAGCGTCAGATCATAGCTGTAGTGACCCAGGCCACGGCTAATGATCGGATCCGGGTATCCATCGTTGAGAGAAAAAACGATGTCGCCATCTGCGTCTCTGCGATAGCGCTCCTTTGACGGGTAGAACGGTTCAATCATCCCGTAGCGCTCTACGAGATACCGAATCCTCCAATCGGGAATCAGGCCGCCACTGGGGCGATAAAACAAACGGTTAAGGCGTTGAATGAAGTTCATGGGGTTGCTGGCTGCGTGGTTATTCTAACTCAGGTGTCTTGTTCGCGCCTGTCTAGTTCAGCTTCGATGATTGGCTGAATGCGTTCAAACTCCGCATCCACAACCACAACAGCTTCGTTGTCGCCTGTCACGCGAGCAACAACGAAGAAGGGGTCGAAAGGAACATAAAGCCCGTACTCTTGACCATCGTGCAGAAAGGGGATAAGCAACTCAAATAGATCGGTCTCTCCTGTCGTGTCATCTTCAATCTCAATGTCTTCAACGTCTTCTTCTTCTTCAACAGGGAGAGGTTCGCCCGCCACCGTCAAGGTCACAGCAGAGCGCACAAGGGTTAGATCGTGCTCTGCCAAACAGATATCAGCGGCAGCAAGAATAGCATTATCAATGCCTTCCAAGTCTTCAATCAATTCATCATCCCCGTCGCCTTCGCCAATCCGCACCAAAACAACTGGTGTATCATTTGGCGTCAAAAGCACATAATCCACCCCATCAATAGGAATGGCGTGCTCTAAGGCGCATTCAATCTTACGCCCTTTGTCATCTGTGACGGTGAAAGGTTTCATGGTTTTGTTTGCGAAGGGGTTTCAATAGGTGACAGGTCTTTTCAGCCTGGGCTTCTGTCGCTGTGCCCTGGCCCTGCGGTCGGCGCGGGCGGCGGCTAGGTGTTGCTTGGGGGATTGGTTGGGGGGCTGGGCTTTGAGCTGCTCTGCGGAAGCCCATGCTTGCGCGTGAACACCATCCCCCGCTGAGCCACGTAGACATACCGCGTTGATGGCTTTATTTATACAGATCTTGGCAAACTCTTCCCCCGCAAAAATCAACCTGTCAGCCGCTGGTGTCGTCATGTGCCCTCCTGGGTGGTGTTGGTGGTGTCGCGATAGATGATGCGCCCTTGATGGCGCTGAACCTCTTCCAGGCCCGCCCAGAAGGGGGCCTCGCTGTCTTCGGGGAGGATTAAGGCTTCCTTACCCCTTGGGCTGGCGCGGGTGTCCAGGATCTGGATCAGGCCCCAGCCGGGGATCTTCTCCGTGGGGGTCACGGCGCCAGCCTCGCCTTGTAACGGCGATGCTGCTGATACCACCCCGCGATCTGAGGCGCCCACTCCTCAAAGTGCGGCCACATCAGGTCGCACATGGCGCGGATCTCAAGCTGTGCATCGAGCTTGGACCGCAAGTCGAGGAAGTGCATCAGCGCTCGCATGGTGAAGCTGACCACGAAGTGTTGCCGGTAGTCGAAGGGCAGGATCCCCCTGGCGTGCTCTTCCGCGAAGCCTTGGGCGATCAGATCGCGATACCGTTGCGCCGCTGCAAGGCAAAGCTCTAGATCAATGGCTCTATGTGCTTGTGTGTATTTATAAACATGGCCATTGCGGTCACGGTATAAATCAAGCTTTCGCAGATAGAAAACCTCCTCAAGGTCTAATTCGTCATTGGCAGCCTTGCAGATGCGGTCTCCTGTATAGCGCATGGATTGCACGTCAAAGCTGATGCCTACCCGGTGAGTGCGGGCTTGTTGCATTACGGAATGGGGAAACCAGCCCACATTTAGCACGATTTGTGTGTTTTCCAGGGGGCCGTAATGAGCCCTATCTCCAGCCAATAAGCGCTTTACGCATATTTCACCGGCTCGTGTTTCGTCAGGCCAGACAGCACGGTCATCAGCCACAAAACCTTCGCTGTAGTCAGTGTGCATCGCGGCATAGGCGCACTGCTGAGGGTTGGGAGTGGCCGCGATCAGCGCAACACGGAAGCGGTCGTCCAAGGGGTGGGTCATTCCGCCACCTCCTCAACCTTTGCCGCTTGAATCACTTCGGCTGGATTGTGCACTGGCAGCGGCAGGTCAATGTCAACCATGCAAACCCTTGTGTCATCTTCCTCTGAAGGAGAGAACACGAAAAGCTCTTCCACCATGTCTTTGTCTCTGTATAGCTTTTCGCCATGAAATGGCGCGAAGTTTGAGACGAGTGGGCGGCCAAGCACAGCCCAGTTGCCCGATGGAGTGACATAGGCTGCGGCCCTGACTCGCTTGGTCTTGCTTTCAGGGGGGAGAACCGGCTTGCACTCCTCATCACACTTCTCAACACCTTTGGCAAACCCATAAATAGCGTCGAGGCACTGAGCACCATCCATATCAGGGCCAAGCATCGCTGCTAGCCAGAGCGCGGTGTCTCTGATAATTCGGTTTGCGGGATCCTTGAATTGTTGTTTAGGTTCAGACATTTAAGCCTCGGGATTGGGTTGAGAAGCACAGTGTTCACAGTAAGCAATCATGCCAGGAATGCTCAACCGGAACCCTTCCAGTATAGCCCCACGCCACACAACTCTTGCGTGAAAGAGCAGGCCATCTTCAACAAGCTGAAGAGCTGTGGCAGATCTGGGCTGGATCAGGTTTGGGCACTTGTGGTGCGCAGAGTCAACCTCTGCCGCAAATGCACGCTCCAATAGAGCGATCTTTAATTTACTGAGTTTCATGGTTTGATTAGGTACTCACATTCAAATGCAATGATTAGCGGCGGCTCGATCCACTGCTGACGCGATGGATCAGGATGTGGCGGCGCGGTGCGCCTCAGGCAAGTTTCGCAGCCTTCGCGCCAGTCAATCACGCCATCTTCTTCGTAGCCATCGCCACGGCAGCGCGGTTTGTCGTAGGGGAGGGATGGGGTGGTCATTTTTGTTGTTTTAGCCTTCTGATAGAGCTTAGCAAAATACGCTGCTCTCCTTGCCAGTAGTAATAATTAAACGCCTCTGCATTTTTTTCCACTTTAACCGATTTGCCATCAAAATACAGCAAACCCCAATAAGGCGGCATTTCATTGGCCACCAGCAATCCAGTGGGGCAGATGTAATACCTTAGTTGTCCCATTCCTATTTCCGCATGGATTCGGAAGGGCTTTTTCTGGTCTCTGTAAAAATCTGCCCTACTGGTCTTTGCCTCCACAAGCAGAGAGCCATGAGCATGAAAGCCAATCACGTCTGGAATTTCAATCATGTTGTTACACACTAATTCCGTGACAACGTGAGAGCACCTGGAGTGGCCAACGGGTGAGCAGTTTTGATATGGCTTGCTCAGCCATTTGGCGGCGGCCTTCACAAGGTCGGCGTGGGATGGGGTGGTCATTCCACTTCCCCTAAAAACGTCCAATCAGTAGCCCAAAGCCAATCAATCATACCAAGATGATCGATTTTAATGTTTTTGCTTTTGACCTCCAAAATAGCACAAGATTGTGTGCGTCCCGTGAAATGACGCAGCTCAACAGTTTTTCCCATGAGCTGCTTGGCTTGTTTTGTTGTCATCGCGGAAACTCCTGAATCCGGCGCCCGTTCAAAAGGTTGCCGCCTTTATCCGGTCCACTGCCGCCGTTTTGCTTGTGCCAATAAGGTATATCGCACAAATGGCAAACTGCTGCCAATCCTTCAAACCAGCTTGCCAATGCCGGCCTTACGTTTGACCTTGGCCCAGACTCTCCACCACCAATGATCCAGTGCAGCCGCTTGATCACTTCAGGCTGAAAATGCAAAGGCCCTAGCAGGGGTTCAGCGCTCACAAAACGCACGGCAGCCGGGATCTCTGCCAACAGCGCAGCCCGGTGCATGAACTGCTGTGACTCCACGCTGACACCTAGCCAGACATTGCGCCAGCCGTCTCCCCAATCACTGGGAAGGTGCTCAAGGATCCGCTCCGGCCGCTTGGTGAGGATCTGGAACGTCAGATGCGGTGACTGTCTGATGACCCCCCACGCCTCATGGCGCCACTCATCCGCGCCAGGATGGAACCAATCGCTCCAGGAGCAGGTGAAGACCTTTGCGGGCGCGGTTCTCCACGCCTTGCTGAGAGGCTTGCGGAAGGTGGCTGGAGAGCTGCGAACAACGGTGCCAGATGGGATGCCGAAGCGCCCCTCTCTCTCGGCAAACATGTAGCAGTTGGCGCAGCCTGGCGAGACCCGCGTACAACCCTGCCAAGGGTTCCATGTGTGGTCTGCCCAGCTGATGCCGGTGTTGGTGGTCATGGTTGGGGATCCTCGGGTTGGGGCGCTGGTGGCGCGGCGGGGGTGGCTTGAGATCGCCCGTGGATGACGCGCTTCAACAGCTCGGTCACATGCTGGACTATCGCGACGGAACCAACGCCACGCGCACGCATATCTTGAGCGATTGTTGCCACCAAGTTGTAATCCTGCTCAGCCAAGCCCCCTGTTCTTGGTGCGGGCAATGCGGCCTGCTGAGTGGCCAGCGCCGCCTTGATGCCTCTCAGGTGAATCTCATCAGCGGTACCACCTTCAGCGCCACAGGCCCGGTAAAACGCTTGCAGCATCTCCAGGTCTTGGCCTTGGTGTTCCGGGTCGATGTAGCCGGGTGACAACTCCAGCATTGAGCGAGCATTGTCAACCACCTCTTGCAGCGAGTCGCACCCGAAGACCGGATGCCACCATTCTTCATCTACCTGTTGAGCACCATCTGCACTTCCATCGCCAGGCTCGTAGCCCGGCTGCAGGAGCGCCCTGAGAATGTCCGTCATTCGCCCCTCCTGGCGCGAGCCGCTTCATGGCGAAAGGCGTCTTGCCAAAATACTGGCAGCCGGCAGCCGAACGCCTCGATGCCTGCCATTGCTTCAATGTGCGAGGCCATGATGTTCTGATCTGCATCAGCGGGAATGCCTGTCATGGCTTTGCATTCCCTGTCGCTGGCTTCAAGCATTGCCCGCCAGAGGGGTGGAGATTTTTTGATCATGTTAACAAGAAACTCATGGTTAAAAGAAGTAGTAAATGAATGGCAGCTAAAACAAGCAGTTCTTTTTGGTTGAGCATGGCTACTCGGCTCGTGGTTGAACCAACCCTGCCCTATCCAAGTCTATAACATGTTCCCACCAAATGCAGTTATCCGGATTTTCCGGACAACTGATTCGTCGTCTGATAGCTCGCCTGTGGTCTTGACATAGCAAGCCTTCGGGCGAGCCATCTGGCCAGTTGTCGTGGGGTTGGGTGCAGCCGGGGTGGGAGCAGGTCATTGGGCGCCGTGCTCCAGTGCCTCGATAATCTCCACCAGCGCGAAGGACTTGCAGCCGGGTTGGTACTGGAGCACCCTGGCCAACCCTCGGCGGATCTCGGCGGAATCACCCAGCCCCAAGTCCTTGACCATCTGTGCGGCTTCCGGAAACAGCTCCGGCAGCGGCGACGCCCCTTCAACAGTCCAGCAAAAACCGGCCGCTTCCAGCCCTTTGGCGATGTCGTGCAAGGCAAAGGGGCCAATCAAATACAGCCCAGACACCCTGGCCCGGCCCATGCGTAGCAGATCAGCAACGGTATGGACCCCGGCCCGGCGCAAGGCGTTGCAGGTGCGTGGATGCAGGTCGAGCTGATGCAGGTCGGAGGTGGTGGGTTCGCTCATGACGCGGGCCTCTTTGCTTCATCCTGCGCGGCAAGCCGCAAAATCTCACGCAGCCGAGCACGCACCTCGGGTACTGGATTCCAGCAGCGATTTAGACAGGCCTGTTCTGTGGCTGTTCCGGATACAGCCAGGACATCACCGATCAGCATTTTGATCAGCTGGTCGCTGATCTCAGGAAGTGCCGGGGCTGGCGCAACAGGCTCGCCACCTGCATTTGACCTAGGCCAAAAAATCTCGTTTACCGACCCCGTGTTCAATGCCTCGGAAGTGAGTTGGCGCTCGTGTTTGTCGGGATCAATGGTGGGCTCGGCGGCCGGGGCTGGTGTCGGCGCAACTCCAACTTGCTTCCCTAGGCGCTGCAGCTCGACGCGAGCGGCGCACCAGCCATCCGACACACCTTCTATCCATTCTCCGCTGTGCTGGGCCAGGTTCTCGTCATGCCAGGCCGACGCAGGCGGCCGGCGTGGCAGCTCAGGCCATGGGGTAGGAACTGGTGTCGGTGCAGCTCCTTTCCCTTCCCGATCACGGGTTTCCTTGTGGCGCTTCCACTGCCAGGCCGCTTCCGCAATGGCAGCAGCGCGTTGGCGATCTTGATCTTCTACGGACTGGGGAGAGGGTTTCAGGTTTTCCAGTTGATCGCAAGCGGCCTGCCAAACAACCTTGACGGCGTCGGCCTTGCAGATGCGCATCGCCCGGTTGAGAACCTCGGGCGGGACTTCGCGGGAAAGTTGGGGCCATGGGGCGGCGGGCTGTGGACTGTGCTGTAGCAGGTGTTTTCCCCACCCGACTACATCACAAAGGGTGCCGCCAAAGTAATCAGTGCCGTATCGAGTCTTAAACCAAGCTCGAAAATCGGCTTCGATCTCTGCATCAGTCGGCACTGGCAGCGCTGGCCCCCACTGACTGTCGGGGTGGGCGAGGATAGCTTCGGCCAGGGCGACATGCCATTCGACATGCCAGAGATGCTGGCCACCATTGACCTCGCGGATGATTGCCGCCAAGGCAAGAACGTGTTCCGTGTTGGGTTCGTGAGTCATGATTCAGGCTCCGTGAATAATGTTTGCTGTGGCGCCTTACCAGTACCACCACAACGACTGCACTGGCGATAGAGCCTGCCCTCAGCTTTTGACCAGCCAAAGGACTCCTGACCACTGCCGCCACACCTGAAGCAGTTGCCAGTCTCAGCCTCCCATGCAAGCATCACCTCCTCCAATTGAGCAGGCGTAAACTGAAAAACTTGGCAGTCTTTATTGGCCGGCCATTTTGCGCGGCCTTTTCGTGGTCCGCGAGAATAAAAACCGGCTGGAACTGCACCACTGACTTGAAAAAATCGACCGAAAGGGGATTCTTTAGATTCAATTGAAAACCATTACCAATCTACTGGCATTCCCTTGAGGCGTTGCGCAGCAAGGTTGTAGATGTCAGGTGGTGTTGTTGGTGTGGCGTCCATTTGAATAGAAAGCAAGGCGATGATTGATTGTGACGCAATAGCCGCGACAGCCATTAAGCTAGAGCATGGTTTTGATGCTTCAAAGAATCACAGCGCGATGCCTTCATGCGGCTGCGCTACCAACAAACAATAGCTCCTTTGGTCGTGGTCAGGTACGCACTGGGTCAGGCCGTTAACAAATTGACACAATAGGGGTCACTTGATCCCCTTGCCGGGAAACGCCTCCTGCAGGAGCACCAGCACGCCTGTCACATCGCCCCAGATCGTTCGCGCATCGCCGCCGGCCAACTTGACCTCAGCGTCTGCATACCCGGTGTAAAGGCGACCCGCCGCTTGTGATTGTTTGCTATAAAAATCACATCTTGCCATAGCTGTTGCTCTTATGTCTGGGTCTTCGCTTCCGGTATGTTCTAACGCTTTGAGCCATAAAGGCAGAATTGTCATAATCACACCATGGGCAACATCCACCCCATCCGCCGCATCCAAGGCTTGCACGAGCTGCTTGCGGCCAACAGGCTCAAACGCCTTGCGGTATTCGGTGAAGCCGCCGATCTGCTCCTCTGCCTGGTCGCTCGCAAGGATGGCGCCAACCACCTCAGGCTCTATGGGCTGGCTCGCGTCAACAGGGGGCGGGGCTGGAGGCTTGCGTGGGGGCCTGGGGGGCGGAGGAGGTAGGGGTGGAGCTTTGGAGTCATCGATATGGCCATGGGCAATGTCGTAAGCCCTGGCGCGGGCTTTCCAGTTGTAGGTCTTGGCCAGTTTGCTTACGGCTTGCTGTGAAAGGCCAAGGCGCTGAGCCAGCTCTGTCGCGGTGCGGCGAGGGCCAAGGCCTAGGTACTCCTGAAACTTCTGGTAGCTACTGTCGCGCTCGTTCGGCTGCTTGTCCCAGGGTTGTAACACGGAAAAGGCCGATCCTGACAAGGATCTTAGCCGCCACACAACCGATAGCACAACTTTTGGCGCATGGCACAACTTTCACAACCCGTGAAACCTTAAAAAGTTGCACAACCCCCAAACACCAAGAAACCCTGCAGTGGCGGTGTCGCACCGGTTGCAGGGCTTTTGGTTCACGAGAGAGGGCTTAGCTGCTGAACCGCGCCCTACACTCATAAATGACAGAGCCAGGCTACCAGCCCTGATCCTGATCCGCAATGGTTACCTGGCGTCACTTGCCAGTCATGCGTCCCTGCGGAGACGCGGGGAGTCGAACCCCAGTGACCACGACCCATCGGATCGGACGGGAGTTCCACCCGTGCCAGGCAGGGCCACCCTAGCCAATCCAGGCACGCGCAGGACGTGTAAGCTGACGCCGGAGGCCCAACAAGAAAGCCCGGCTTTTGACCGGGCCTCCTGGATTCCACTCCCCGATGCGGCCAAGCGAAGGGAGGAGGAATCAATTAAGTTCACCTCTCGATTCTACATGAAGACCGAATACGGCGCACAAGCGCCAACATTCACAGCCCTCCCGAACTGGCTCAGGGGCAAGACAACACCTCTCGAAGGGTGGCTGCTGTGGACCCTCCAAAGCCACTATCCAAACATCTTCCCCAGCCTGAGCTTGCTTGCCAAGGAGGCGTGCATGTCCAGGCGTGCGGTCTGCAATGTGCTTGCGGACATGGAGCGCAAGGGCTGGGTGGTGCGCGAGCGCTCCGTGAGCGACGCCGGCCGGAAGGTTTCAACCCGGTATTCCCTGACCATTTGGGATGGCCGATGGGGCGTTGTGACTAGTGCAGGAGGTGCACTAGTGCATGAGGTGCACCAAGCGAGTAGTGCATCAGGTGCACTAGGGCTAGTGCATGAGGTGCACGGGGCTAGTGCATCAGGTGCACTTAAAGAAGATCAAGAGAAGAAGAACAAGAAGAAGAAAGAAGAAGAACCCCCCTTACCCCCCGTCCCGGTGGAAACGACCGACGCACGAATCGAGCCCGGCTTGCGTCATGATCAGGACGGCTTCCTGGTCAACCCGTGCTCAGCCCCTCTAGTCGCGACACAGCCCCAGCCCCAGCAGTCGGTGCCGCCATGGGGGCCTGCACAGCCAAAGCCCGCGCCAGAGCCAGAGCCCGCACAGCCGGCAGCCAAGGCCCCGCGAACAGCCAAGCCCAAGACAGCACGCTTCGAGCCCACGGCTGACGACATCCCAGCGGTGCTCCTGCCCGTGCAGACGGAGATCCTGATTTTCTGGACTGAGAGCAGCGGCAAAAAGACCGCAATCGCATGGAACCGCCTAATAGGCCAGCTCCGGAAAATCCAAGACGACAGCCAGGGAGGCACCGAAATCCTGAGGGATCAACTCGAAGAAGGTGCGGCCCGAGGCTGGGAGGGCATCACCCACGCGAACTGGGAGCGGTTCGGCAAGAGGGCCGCGACAACCCCGATGGTGGGCTCAGGCTTCAGGGGGCGCCACAACCCGGATGAGCAGGCGGCGGCAGCCGTGGCCTTCATCCGCGAACGAGACAGGCGCCGCGCCATGGAGCAGGAAGGCTCGTTGACCATGCTCGCGGAGGTGGTCTGATGATCACGAC
>Ga0315904_10001381_pt1 | contig 38470 bp, 26 predicted proteins | sample LakEriMetagenome_6_FD_203529 | JGI IMG/M metagenome (GOLD analysis project Ga0315904, IMG submission 203529) | Freshwater fungal communities from buoy surface, Lake Erie, Ohio, United States - Buoy 12 MA120 | ecosystem: Environmental > Aquatic > Freshwater > Lake | place: USA: Lake Erie, Ohio... | reverse complement strand
TCCCATACCCAAAATCCTCGATGGATTCCTTGTTGGATTTTCGGCACAGGTGCTCTGCCAACCGCTTTTCAAGCCAGTCGGCAGTGTCGATCACCAGCGTCTTGAACGGATGATCCGCCTTGGCGAGCTGGGCGGCGGTGGCGGTGATTTCCTCCCAGGTCGTCACCGCATCGAGGCGGGCGACATCGAGGTGGTGGGTGCCGCCCTCTGTATCGAGGAAGACGGGGTCCGGCGTTTGACCGGCGAGCGTCGATTTTCCGACGCCTTCGGGTCCGTAGATGACGACCTTCTGCGGTCGGGGGATTCGGCCCCGGCGGATGGCCAGGGGATTGGCGGATTTGGTGTTGGTTTGCATCTGGCGAATGCGGCGGGGTGTCAAATGACCGCCGTCGCTTCGCCTCTGTGTGAACGTTCACAACGAGACCGGATTTTTTCACACATGGCCACCGGCATCCCAAAGAAGCATTGATTTCCAATGGTTTAGGTTTGCTTCGATGGTGGCGCGGGGTGGTGTGAAATTTTCACACATGCCGATTCCGAGGTGTGAAATCCCGTCCACCCCCGGCAAAAAAATTAGAATTTTTGGCGACAATTCGGATTGACGCCTGCCGCCGCGTTAGCAAGTCTGCTTACATGCTTCAAAAATCGCTTGGAGAACGTCTCGCAGAGCTTCGCCACAAGGCGGGTCTGTCGTTGCGTGAACTGGGCGAAAAGGTCGATACATCCGCCCCTCACATCCGCGATGTGGAGATCGGAAACCGTCAACCATCCGAAGCTCTCGTCGAGAAACTGGCCGCCGCCCTGGAGACCGATCTCGAAGATCTGCTCAAATATTCCACCCGTCCGCCATCCAGGCAGATGGAGGAACTCATCGAGCAAGACGCCCAATACAGCCTCGCCTTCCGCAAATTCGTTGATGCGGTGCGAGAGAAGAACATCCCGCCGTCCGAGATTCTTGATCTCACGGAGAACCTGCCGAACAAGAAAGAAGAACCATGAGCAACGTCAAAAACGCCGCTGGTCCTTTCTGTCGGCGACTTTACCTCCACGAAAACCGCATCGAGGACTTCTGCCGCACGGCGTTGTCCGCGGTGAATCTCATGCCTTCATCGCCGGGCCCGATTCGGATCGAACGCTTCATATTCCTTCATTTCGGCATCGAGGAGGAATTCGAATCCCTGCCCGAGCACATCATGGGCTGCGCCAAGTTCACGCGGCAGGGACTCAAGCGCATTATCATCAACCGCCAGCTTGCGGAGCAGGATGACATGGTGAGCAAGTTCCGGGTTCGTTCGACCCTGGCGCACGAGGCCGGCCACGGGCTTTTTCACACCGATCTTTTTGTTGAGAAACTCAACGCAGAATCCGCCGGGCAGTTGTTCGGCGAGGAAGCAGGCATATTCGATAGTGTCACCAAGGACGGTTTCCTGTGCCGCGCCGAGGGAGGAATGCAGAGCGTGCCCAAGTTCGAGTGGTGGGAATACCAGGCGAATCTTGCCATGGCGGCGCTGTTGCTTCCCAAGCACCTCCTGATTGAAGCCGCCCGCGCCGAGCTGCCGCGTGTGCTGTCCGGTCCCGGATCATTCGAAGATCGGGTGGCGGAAGCGGAACGCCAACTTTCCACCCTTTTCACCGTGAGTCGCAGGATGGTTTCCATCCGGCTCGGACAATGGTGGACCGAACAATCACACCAACCCTCGCTCTTCTAACTCCCCCCACGATGCCCCAATGAGCAATCCCGCATTCAGACGATTCGGCAATCCCGGTTTCCTCCGGAAAATCAAGCCCAAGAACCTCATGTGTCTCTTGCGCAAGTTCTCCGTATTCTTTGAATCCAAGGGAATCAACCTCAGCGGCGGCGACCTCAGCGAGGACCAGCTTGAGCACTTGTCGGCGATCATCGTTTCGCCACCGTCCGCATGTCCGGGGGATTTCCTCGCTGCTGTGGACTTGCTTGAAATGCTCACCTCGGGTCCGGGTATCGACGAACTCCGCGTGGTGGTGCCGGATCTCGTCAAAAAAGTCCAAGAAAAGGGCGACACGGTCGGTGACATCGTGCTGAAAGTCTGGATTCTCGATGCGAAGGCGATCCAGCGCATCTACACCAAGTTCAGCCTCAAACGGGATCGGACGATGAAGTCGTTTCGTCCCGAAATTATCCAAAAATCCAGCGAACTGACCCGGGACGTCTGCCAGGCAATCGCCAAGGAACTGGAATTCGGTTGCTCGGACCTTTTCGATATTCCGATCTGTGAGGTGATGGCCTTTCCCGAGGCGACGGGCTACGCGTTGCTCATTCGCCATGGCGAGCGGGTCAAGAGGATCGAGGTCTTTGATGATGACCACCGCCGCGACGTCAAGGCGCTCCGACCGGTGAAACATGATGTCGGATTTTTCGACACCCACACCGGTGAACTGCTGATTTCCGGGCGCAGCGATGAGGTGAAAAACACCTATCGCCAGGTCTTTTCCAAGCACCTGTTCGGCGACATCAATATCCTCAAGCCATCACGGCGCTTCACCTTGGACCCGCTCCGCATCGGCAGGGATTGCCTGATCCGTCCCGAACTGGAAACGGTTGCCGCTTCACGGCTGCGCAAGCTGATCCTGCGGCGGAAAGGGACGACCAGCATCACGACGCATCACTCTCACGACGTCTATCAGGAACTCGAATTGCGGGGTCACGAATACATGAGGGATTTCGATCTGGTGAAAGCCTCGTTCTCGATCCACCTCGCGTGGGAACGCCGGGTGCTCGCTCTCATGATTTCCCCCGAGGACGACAAAATCCAAGGTGACATCCACGACCCCAACGTCCGCATGTGGATGGACGCCTGCAAATTCAACCGACACCACGAGCATGATGCGTTTCTGGCAATGTCTTGACCAACTCGGCCGGCTCGGGGCGGTCCGGGCATCATGGCAGAAGGAACTTGGCGATGAGTTTGCCGAGTGCCAGCCGCTGTTGCGTGCATCGGACTTGGCTTATTCCATCGAAGATCCGCAATGGCCCGGGCAAATCCTCGAATTGGAGCCGCAAGAGGACGGCAGTTTTCTCGGATTCAGTCAGGTAATCCCCTCCCATCGACCGCCGCTCGCGTTCAAACGTGAAGACTGCATTCAACTCGTGCCCAATCTGAAAGGGATCGCCGATTGTCTTGGCAGGAAATTGGGATTCACGCCCGCGGAGCAGCCGAACTGGAGCCAGGATGCTGTCCATGAGATCGGATCGTTCGATGTCGATCCGGGCGATCCCCGGCCCGTTCATTTGTTCGTTCCAAACCTCAATCCCCGTGAGGCAACGATCAAATCGGCGATCCGTGATGTGGAGTCCTCGATTCTGCTTCTGCCCACGCGTGGCGGATTCACCCAGGACGTGAGCACGCTCGCCGCGAAATACGACGTTCGAATCATCGTTCTCAATTCGGCCAAGGGACTCGAAAAGCTTTCCATCGCCCCCGCCCGGAGCAAACCCCGTGGGGCGGACAAGAGAACCGTGCCGCCAATGTTCACCCCGAAAACTGACTGGAGCTGGACTGACCTCACGCTATCCATCGAACTCGAAGGCCTGCGCTGCAGGATTCACGGGGAGGAACGCACACGGCCTTGGGTGGATATGAACATCAGATTGCGGCATGGCAGGCACCCAACCCGGCTTCTCAAGATCCTCGGTGACCTTGGAAAGGGCAATCGCCTGACCCAACGGCGCGGCGACGTGAATGACCGCAAGGCGATTTCCGATGTCCGCAGATTCCTAAGAACCTACGTGATGCCTTTGGATGAAGATCCCTTCCACGAGTTCGAAGACGGATGGGGAATCAAATTCATCGTCAACGACCAGATAGGTCGGCGTCAGGTGAAGACCATCGAAGATGAGGAAATCGCCGATAGTTCCGATGAGAACTCGCCATTCACCTATCAGGACGATATTGATCCGGTCGAAATGGCCGGATTCACGATCCATCGAACATAATCAATATTTCATAATAGATCTCCAGTCGAACCAGTGAATCTACCAGTAATTCAAAACACCATTCTCCGCGGTCCGGTTTTTCCAGAACCGGTGCAGGTGATCGTGGCGACACCTCGCGGTGCCGGGATGCAAATCATTGGCAGGGGACTGAAATCCAACCAAGTCTATGACCGGATCCTGACGCCGGAGCAGGTTGGCATGCTGGAGTCATCTCCGGAAACCGAGCCATTTGATGGCAGTCCGAGGAAATTTCGCCTCGGAATTGAAGCCCGTCGTCTCGGCCTCGCTTACGAATACGATCCATATTTCTCCCTATCCATCGCCAGGGTGGACCCTCTGCCGCACCAATTGGAGGCCGTTTACGAGTATTTCATGAAACTGCCGCGCATCCGCTTTCTTTTGGCGGATGACCCGGGGGCCGGCAAGACTATCATGGCCGGCCTGCTGATCAAGGAATTGAAGATCCGGGGTCTGATCAAACGCATCCTCATCATAACTCCCGCCAATCTAACCTTCCAGTGGCAGCGGGAATTGAAGGACAAGTTCCGCGAAAACTTTGAGATTATCCGCAGCGATGTGCTCCGGGCGAACTACGGTTCCAATCCCTGGCAGGATAAAAACCAACTCATCACCTCGGTCTCCTGGGTCTCAAGGATCGAGGATGCCAAGGAGAGCCTGTTGCGCAGCCAATGGGATCTCGTGATCGTTGACGAGGCGCACAAAATGAGCGCCTACAGCACTGAGAAGAAAACCCTAGCCTATCAACTCGGCGAGGCGCTTTCCCGCATGACGGATCATTTTCTGCTGATGACCGCCACACCGCACAAGGGCGTGCCAGAGAATTTCAACCTGTTCCTGCAACTGCTCGACCGCGATGTTTACGGTGATGTGAAAAGTCTTGAACGTGCGATGGAGGAGCGGGAAGCGCCCTTCTATCTGCGTCGAGTGAAAGAGGCGTTGGTCACATTTCCCGATCCCGAAACGGGAGAAGTCAAAGCCCTGTTTACCAAGCGCCACGTCACGACAACGGAGTTTCAGATATCCGAGGAAGAATTGGAATTCTATGACCGCCTCACCCGCTACGTGGAAGACCAGTCCATCAAAGCGGCGGCGGACGACTCCGCGCGCGGCCGTGCGTTGGCATTCACGATGGCTATGCTTCAGCGCCGTTTCGCATCCAGCATGTATGCCGTGCGGCGCAGCTTGGAGCGGATGAAGGACAAGCGTGAAAAAATCCTCGTGGACCCGGATGGATACCGCAAAGACCAGATGGAGAAACGCTATCCCGAGGACTTCGACGACCTCACCGACGAGGAACAACAGGACATCATTTCGCAGCTCGAAGATGTGGTGGCTTCGATCGATCCCATCTCCCTGCGCGAAGAGATCGCTGAATTGTCCAAGCTGGTATCCCACGCGAAGGAACTCGAAGCTAAGGAAATCGAGACCAAACTCACCGCCCTGCGCGGCCTGCTAACGAAACAAGGTCTGTTCGGAGACCCCAAGATGAAACTCCTCATCTTCACTGAACACAAGGACACGCTCGACTATCTGACAGGTGACGGGAAGGACGGGCGACCTGTTGGGAAACTCCACGAATGGGGCCTCTCGCTCACCAAAATTCACGGTGGAATGAAAATTGGCGACCGTGACACGCCTGGCAGCCGGATCTATGCGGAGCGCGAATTCCGTGAATCCGTCCAAATTTTGGTCGCCACCGAAGCGGCGGGTGAAGGCATCAACCTCCAGTTCTGCTGGCTGATGATCAACTACGACATCCCTTGGAATCCGGTGCGCCTCGAACAGCGCATGGGCCGGATCCACCGCTATGGTCAGGAAAAGGATTGTCTGATTTTCAACTTCGTCTCCACGAACACTCGTGAGGGCCGCGTGCTCCACAAACTGTTCGAGCGTATCGAGGCGATTCAGGATGATCTTGATCCACGCCGCACCGGAAAAATCTTCAACGTCCTCGGTGATGTATTTCCATCGAACCAACTGGAAAAAATGCTGCGAGAGATGTATGCGCGGAACCAGACCGAGGACATCATTAAGGCCCGCATAATCGAACAGGTCGATGGTTCACGGTTCCGAGCCATCACCGAATCAACTCTCGAAGGACTGGCGAAGCGCGAACTCAACCTTTCCGCCATCATTGGAAAATCCGCCGAGGCACGTGAACGCCGGCTGGTGCCCGAGGTGATCGAGGATTTCTTCGTGCATGCAGCGCCGCTGGCGGGACTCTCACCGAAAACGAACCGTGCCGGTGACAAGCGCTATCGGATAGGCCGCGTGCCGCGTAATCTCTGGCCTATTGGCGAACGCAACGAACCGCGCTTTGGCAAACTTGGCCGCGAATATGCCACAGTCATCTTCGACAAGGAGGTCTTGAAGCAGGACGCCACTTTGGAATGGGTCACGCCAGGTCATCCCTTGTTCGAGGCCGTGCGCGAGGATGTTCTGGACCACGTTCAGTCCGACATCCACCGAGGCGCTGTCTTTTTCGACATTCAGGCCCGCGCTCCCTATCGGCTGGACGTGTTCAATGCCTCGGTCAGCGACGGCCGTGGCAATGCCATGAACAAACGTCTCTTCGTCGTGCAGACGATGCATGACGGCCAGTTGATCATTCGGCAGCCCACCATTTTCCTCGATCTCACCGCGCCGGAAGCAGCAGCCGAACCTCCGGACCTCAACGGACTTCCTGACCGCTCCGCAGTGGAGGACTATCTCATCACCCACGGCTTGCAACCGATGCTGGAGGATTGCCGCCGCGAGCGGCAGCGCGAGGTGTCAATTATTTCCCGACATATCGAGATCAGCCTCGGCGAGATCATGAACCGGGAAAACCTGCTGCTTGCCGACCTCATCGCCCAGAAGGAAAAAGGCTCGCAGGAATCCGGCCTCGATGGCCGCATCAAGATCTCCGAAGACAAGTTGTTGGAACTCGATCACCGCCTGCAATCCCGCCGTCTGGAACTGGAGCAGGAGCGCCAATGTTCCATCGGAGACATCCATCACATCGGTCGCGCCTGGGTGGTGCCGCACCCAGAGCGCACCACGGCGGCAATCGCCCCGATGGTGGCGGACCCGGAAATCGAGCGCATCGCGGTGAACTTCGCCATCGCCCACGAGGAAGCCCAGGGCCGCGTGGTGGAAAGCGTGGAGGCGGACAATCGCGGATTCGATCTCATCTCGCGACGGCCACATCCGGAAGACCCGCAGACAGCCATCGACGTCCGGTTCATCGAAGTTAAGGGACGCGCCCACTTCGGCGAGATCGCACTCACTTCAAACGAATACCGCACCGCCCAACGCCTAGCCAAAGACTACTACCTGTACGTCGTGCTCCACTGCGCCACGCAGTATCCTTCGCTGAACATTTTTCAGGATCCATCCAAGCTCGATTGGCAGCCAGTCGTCAAGGTGGAGCATTACAAGCTGCGTATCGATTCACCCGTCAGTCCCGTGGTTTTGAGGGAGGAACCGCCGTCCTACGGCAACAAGAAGTAGATCTATGCCAATTCCACCCGAACACAGCTACCGTCTGGCTTACCACTTCACTCTCCTGGATAATCTCCCAGGGATCATTAGCGGTGGTTTGCTTGCGCCTAACGAACAGCGCCGTCAAAATGTTGCGCATCGGTCGATTGCCGAGGAGAGCATTCAGGCACGAAGATCAAGAATGCCAGTCACATGCGGTCCCGGCGGGGTAGTTCACGACTATGTGCCATTCTATTTTACGAGTCTATCTCCAATGCTTCAAGCAGTGATCAATGCAAAGAACGTGGATCAACATGACCTGATTCACTTAGCCGTTCCGGTTACTCTCCTGGATAGGCCAGAAGTTGTATTTACCAACGCCGCCGCGAACGCTTCACAGCCTCCAGCGTTTTACACTGATCCATTACATCTTAAAAACCTACGGTGGGACCTCATTGATCCTCAGCGTTGGAAGTGGACCAGTGAAGAAAAGCATCTGCGAATGGCGGAAATGTTGGTGCACTCGGCTATTTCCCTAACGGACGTTTCCCACATTATCGTTTGGAATGAGGGAATGAAAAAGAAGGTTGAGGATATTTTCGCCGCCGCCAACGTGGTTCCTTTGCCTATTGAATTCAGCGGCCATCGCAGAACGAACCATTATTTCACAACATTCTGGAATCCGAAATCAAACGTTTCGATTGTTACCGGCCCAAAGGAAATCTACCGGACCTACAAATCCGCAGTTGAATACATTGCATCTGAGGGATTCAGCGCGAATGGACAGTTTCCGAATCTACGGAAGATGCTGAAAGCGCTTCGGTTGGATTTGGCGGCATTGCCCGAAACGGCTGAGTTGGTGGGACTCGAATCCGAAAACGACATGCACCGTGAGGATGTCGGAAATCACACTCTTTCTGTTGTTAGAAACCTGCGTGCATCTCCAGAGTTCCTTGCACTGAGTGAGAACGATCAGATGTTGATCGAGATAGCCGCCTACTTTCACGATATTGGAAAAGGCCCCAAAGAAAGGTGGGCGGACAAGGGAGGTAAACAGCAAGTCGATCCTAATCATCCCGTGGGAGGTTTGATCATGCTCGTCCGAATTCTTACACAAGAAGTTGCTTTAATGAAACAGAGGAGCGCCCGTGTCATCTGCAAATTGGTTTGCTACCACGATCTCGTTGGCGACATTTTCGGTAAAGGCCGTGACCCCAAACAACTTGAGGACATCGTTGAGACTGAGGCGGAGCTTGATATGCTAATCGCTCTTGGGCTTGCTGACATGCGCTCGGTCAATCCACGATGGGCCGATGGCCGCGGAGACGAAATTGCCGAACTCCGAGCCCGTGTCCTCACCAAACTTAACGCCGGAGAACCCGAAGACGAAGAATAACGCCACACCATGATCCGCTTCACCCAAGGAGACATGTTCGAAACACCCGCAGATATCCGGGTGAATACGGTGAACTGTGTCGGCGTGATGGGCGCGGGTGTGGCCTTGGCCTTCAAAAACCGCTATCCGGCGATGTTTCGGGAATACAAGCGGGAATGCACTGCGGGGAATATCGAGCCCGGCAAGATGCATGTCTGGCGGGAGTTGGATAACTGGGTGATCAATTTCCCCACCAAGCGGCATTGGAAGGAAAAATCCCGCTACGAGGACATCGAGTTGGGGCTGGTGGCTCTTCGTGAGTATCTGCTCAGCATCGGCCGTGCGGTGACGCTCGCCTTGCCGGCTCTCGGATGTGGCCATGGCGGATTGGATTGGGAAAAAGTCTCCTCCATGATCCGCAAACACCTCGACGGACTCGATACGGAAATCATCGTCTTTGATCCTGCGGACTCCCACACGGTGGCGCGGAAAGGATTGCCTGCCACAGCTTGGAAGATGCTCCGATCCGGAGAGACCGGATTTCCCGAGGCGCTTGCATCAGTGGGGATCAAGGAATTCACCTTTGCAGATGGACTTCCCGCTGGGGATTGGATCGCTGATGTCTCCATCTTTTTGTCGTCCAAACCTGACGAGAAGGAAAGCCAGGCCGCCCTGGATTGCGCGGCGGATCTCGCGGGGCCGGGCATTCGAATCGGACTGGTGCTGGGCTCCGCCATCTCCACCAAGCTCGCTCAGTCGGTTCTGGAGCATGGCGGATCAGTCATTGGTTGGGCTCCCGAGGGTCTTGATCGCTATAAGGCTCCCAAGGCCCTTACCTCTGCGGTGGAGGAGAACCGGTTTCACATCGCGTCTATCGCCAAACCCCATCAGGCGTGGAATCCGCAATTGGTAGGCCAAAGCTCGGCTGCAGCACTGGTTCAATCGCGGGCCGCCTTATTCGTGGACCCCGCGCCGAAGTGGCTGGGCAGCCTTGACGTGGAGAATCTACCCGCAGACTCCGCCCGACTCTTTCACATCCGCTACCAGAGCGCATCAGAGGCGATTGCCCGGCGATGGCAGGAACTCCAGGCCCGTCCCGTAGGCCGCCGGAACTCCGATGGCAGACCGAATCTGGAGCCGATCCGGCAGTCCATCGGGAGGGAGGAAACTGCCGGGGTCGCCATTGCTTCTCCAGACCCAGTGCCCGCGAATGTCCTCCGTGAGGATCCCGCTCCTTACCGCATTTCCCAAGCTTCCATGACCATTACCTATCCCAAGCGCCTCATCGAGGTGGATCTGCCGATCCGCCGGATCTCCGCCCATGCGCGGCGTGAGAAATCCATCCGCCACGGCCACATCTCCACACTTCACATCTGGTGGGCGCGGCGACCGCTGGCGGCTTGCCGGGCGGTGATCTGTGCTTCCCTGTGGCCGGACCCGGCGGACCCGCTTTGCCCTGAGTCCTTCATCGCCACGGCGAAAAACGAAATGCATGCTTGGACCACCCATGAACGGCAGTCGCTGCTCAGCGCGGAAAGCCGCGAACGCTTCGCTCCGGCGCGGACTCAGAAGAATGCTTTCCATGACCTCTTGGCTCTGCGGGCCGCATTGCTCGACTTCATTGCGGACTTCGCCAATTGGGACAACTCCACCAAGCCGGAGTTCCTCGAAACCAGCCGCGTGCTCACTCAGGCCGCGCACGAAGCCTTGGGCGGAGCGCCTGGCACCCGCCCTCTCGTCGTGGACCCATTTTGCGGCGGCGGCTCCATCCCGCTCGAAGCCCTGCGCGTTGGAGCAGACGCCTTTGCCAGTGACCTCAATCCCGTGCCAGTACTGCTCAACAAGGTCGTCCTTGAATACATGCCCAAATACGGCCAGCGCCTCGCCGATGAAGTCCGTAAATGGGGCGCGTGGATCAAGGAAGAGGCCAAAAAGGAACTGGCCGAGTTCTATCCCAAGGATCCGGACGGAGCGACACCCATCGCTTATCTTTGGGCGCGGACGATTCAATGTGAGGGGCCAGCCTGCGGCGCGAAAGTTCCGCTAATTCGCACAGCATGGCTAGCGAAGAAGGCCAAGAGTTCAGCGGCCTTACAACTTGTGCCTAACCAAAAGTTAAAACGCGTTGATTTCAAAATCATCATCAAGCATCGCGACGGGTGGACAAATCAGGAAGACATCAAAGAAAAAATCGCAGCGCCAAAGTTCGACGGGACTGTCAAACGAGGCTCTGCAACATGTCCTTGCTGTGGGTATACCACGCCTGTTGCGCGAGTCCGGGCTCAGTTTAAGGAACGGCATGGCGGCGCAAATGACGCTCAACTTCTCGCTGTCGTATCCACAAAAGAAACTGAACAGGGTCGATTCTATCGCTTGCCGACAAATAGAGATATTAATGCTGTAAAAAAGGCTGCTGAAGAATTGGAGAAACGAATGAATGTCGCAAACGAGGCCCTGCCAATTGTGCCCGACGAACCGACTCCGCGAGGTGGTGGCAGTGGAGCTGGACGCGCCTTTAACCAACGCGCATATGGCATGGATACTTTTGCTGACCTTTTTACTTCCCGCCAACTGCTAGCAATGACGACGCTGGTTCGATTGGTGCGCTCTGCTGGTGATAAAGCAGGGGCAGAGCACAACGATGCCGCCTATGGATATGCGCTGCAATCGTTACTCGCATTACTACCTGGTAAACAGGCTGACCTCGGCAACTCACTTTGTCGATGGGAGCCAGTGGCCCAATGTCCGCGACAGCTCTTTGGACGTCAGGCTATATCTATCGTGTGGGATTTCGCAGAAGGAGTTCCCATCGGCGAAAGCAGTGGATCTTGGGAAGTAATTGTCCGCAATTCCGTGCACACACTTACGAGTAATGGTCATGACTGGAACATAGGAACTGCTCAACAAGCAGATGCAACTCACCACCCGCTGCTTCAGGATATGGCGAGCGCGATGTTTACAGACCCACCATACTACGATGCTGTTCCTTATTCGGATTTGTCAGATTTCTTCTTTGTTTGGCTAAAGCGTCTACTGCCTGGTTTTGGAGAAGGAGTTACATTAACACCGAAGAAAGAAGAGTGCATAGTCGATGAGGTTAAAGGTAAGGACGCAACATACTTCGTTCGGACGATGGAGCATGCTTTACAGGAGGCGAGGCGTGTCGTTTCACCTAACGGAATTGGCGTTGTTGTATTTGCTCATAAGTCTACTGCTGGTTGGGAGGCCCAATTGGATGCGATGCTAAATGCTGGATGGATTGTGACTGCCTCGTGGCCTGTAGACACTGAATGCGGTTCACGCCTTCGTGCGATGGACTCTGCGGCTCTTGCCTCCTCCGTTCACCTCGTCTGCCGCCCGCGCGAGAATCCCGACGGCACGGTGCGTATGGATGAAATCGGCGATTGGCGCGATGTGCTGCAGGAGTTGCCACGCCGAATTCACGAGTGGATGCCGCGTCTGGCGGAAGAAGGAGTCGTAGGAGCGGATGCCATCTTCGCCTGTCTTGGACCGGCCTTAGAGGTTTTCTCACGCTATTCCCGGGTCGAAAAAGCCAGCGGCGACGTAGTCACCCTCAAGGAATATCTGGAACACGTTTGGGCTGCAGTTTCCAAGGAAGCTCTTTCAGTCATTTTCCAGGACGCGGACACCGAAGGCTTCGAGCCGGATGCTCGGCTCACCGCCATGTGGTTGTGGACACTGGCTGGTCCGGACGACGATTCGGCGGGCGGCGATGACGAAGAAGAGATCGACGAAGACGATTCCTCTCCCAAGAAGGGCAAAAAGAAGGGTGGATTCGGCCTGGAATACGATGCCGCGCGCAAAATCGCGCAAGGCCTCGGCGCACATCTGGAAGACTTGCGGAACATGGTCGAAGTTTCCGGCGAGACAGCCCGGCTCCTCCCCGTGGCCGAGCGCATGGCCTATCTCTTCGGCAAAGAGCAGGCGGAGGAAGGCCTACAACCCAAGCGCAAGAAGAAGCAGGACACTCAACCCGATCTCTTTGCCGAGCTCGCCCAAGAAGGCGTCTCCGAAAAAGTCTGGGCAGAAAAAACCGTCTCCAAGATCGGCGAGACGACCCTGGACCGCATCCACCAGAGTATGATCCTCTTCGCCGCCAGCCGCAGCGAGGCCCTGAAACGCTTCCTCGTGGACGACGGAGCGGGCCGCGACCAACGGTTCTGGCGTCTCGCTCAAGCACTCTCCGCCCTCTATCCCCCCAAGTGCGAGGAAAAACGCTGGGTGGACGGCGTGCTGGCGAGGAAGAAAGGACTGGGGCTCTGACTTTATGATCACTCCTTTCGAACAACTGCGAGCGCTGCAACCCGGAGCAGAACACTGCTTTGAGCATGTGGCGTCTTCTATTCTGCGAGCGACTGTAGCGGATGCGCGAGGAGTGAGGGTTCACCGAGGAGATGATGGTGTCGATATGTGCACTGGTTCGTGGGGGGAATCCGGCGCACTCGATGTCTACCAGATCAAGTTCTTTACCACACAATGGAGTGATTCACAGAAGCAACAGATCCGCGACTCATTCAGTCGGGCATTGGAAGCAGGAAGTTACAACCTCCAATCATGGAAACTAGTGGTTCCAACCACTCTCACTGCCAGGGATCATCAGTGGTTTGACGATTGGAAACAAACCAAGAGCGTTCCCATTGACTTGATGGACGGCGCGGAATTGAATGATTGTCTCAGGCTTCCGGAATGCGCGAATGCCCGCACCCTCATGAGCGGATGGGGTGTGATTGGTCTCTCCGGAGTATCGTTTCTGGTGCCGCTGTTGACGATTCATCGGACGGACCTGCTTCAAGCTGTGATCAATATCAGGCTGCGAAATCAGGGGGATCGTTCGGCCCGCGGCGTTCGCGCGGTGATACGCCACACCGAAACACACACAGTCGCGGCATCTCACAATGAGCATTGGTGGCGACAGATTCCAGATGGAATGCTAATGCCAGTCAATCCGCGCACATTGGAAGCCCGCCAAGCCATCAATCCCGGGGAATCAGTTTCGTTGCTGCAAGTGCCATTTCGGATCATTCCCGAAGGCGCTTGCGTTGTCCAAGTCCGCATCACCGCAGAGGATGTCCCTGCCGCAACATTCTACTGTGAATTGAGTTCCCAGGATTTACATGCTCAAACGGGTCGTCCGTTTGAGGTTCGGGCGGAGAGTCCAGACACGGAATATTCCTCATTCATCCCGCAGCTGCAGACCTCGCCTCTCTCGGAGGTAGCAACGGAGCTGTTGGGCCTACTACGCGAGGATCCAAATGAAAATGTCGCTCTCCATGTAATCAGCGCGCAAAACCCTGGAGACCCAACTCTGAAAGCGTTTTTCATTGCGCCAACGGACGCTCCTGGCTCGTCCGATGTGAAAGCGATGCGCATCAGGCTGTTTACTGGGGCCGTTGAAGAACTTGTTGGTCACGGATATTTACACCCGCCTGTGCCAGGGCCGGGCACCGATGTTTACGAAATAGTTTCGACCTGATGAGCACGGACACACCAACCCGCCTACGCTCCGTGATTCTGGAGCATGCTCAAGCGCCCGCTTTCCGCGAGCCGCTAAAGGAGGCGTCCCTGGATGGCAAGCTAGGTGCTTGGACCAAGGCTCTTACCGCTTGCGTGTCTTCAGCCTGCGGCGAGATGGGCTGGCGGGCCTCGGCTAGGGCGCATCACTGCGAACTTCTGCCAGTCCGGCGCAGTGAATATCTCGCGCTGGATATAATGGCCTTCACGGAAGGGGAAAAACGGTGGCTGTTTCCGACCGCCGTGATGGAACTGGAGAACAGCTCGGATACTGACAAGATCGCCTATTCGCTGTGGAAGGTGCTCTGCGTGCGGGCCGAGTTCCGGGTCGTTTTCTGCTATCGGAAGAACGCAGAAGAGGCCCCGGCCTTGATCCAGCACCTTCGACGCGATGTGATTGATGCCATGAGCCTGCATGGCCGAGTGAAACTAGAGGGCCGCACTTTCGTTGTGGTAGGCTCCCGCAACGATGCCGAAACCTTTCCCTACGGGTTTTTCAAATGGTGGGAACTCAACACCGATACCGGACACTTCGAACTATTCTAACAAACTATTATGAAACTGAAACCTTGGTATGACGTCGTAAAGCCTCGCGAGGACCTGCGGGAAGGCAAATCTCAGGACGCCTCGGAATTTGCCGTCCATCTGGACCGTGTCCGCGATGGCACAGGCCGCGAGGACTACATCGATCCGGAGAAGTTTTTCGCCAAGACCTTCCTGGCCACGAACCTTCTCGATCTCTCAGCCCAGGTAGTGCGGCGGATGTCTGGCGAAACCAGCCATACATCGCCAGTATTTAACCTAGCGACCAACTTCGGCGGAGGTAAGACGCACTCCCTCACGTTGCTCTACCATCTGGCCATGCATGGTCCTGCATCCCATGGATGGGTTGGTGTTTCACAGATTCTCTCTAAGGCCGCCGTTTCCTCAGTGCCAAAAGGCCATGTGGCGGTGTTCGTGGGAACGGAGTTCGATTCCCTGTCAGGCCGAGGCAAGGAAGGAGAGCCCAAACGTTTCACGCCTTGGGGTGAAATCGCCTGGCAGCTTGGTGGTGCGGCCGGCTTCGAGCTGGTGAAGGAACACGATGCCAAAAAGATCGCTCCTGGTGGCGACGTGATCCGGAAGATCGTGCCGCAGGACGAGCCTTGTCTCATTCTGATGGACGAGCTGATGAACTACATGAGCCGATTCCGCCGAGAGGGACTCAATGAGCAGCTTTATGATTTCATCATGAACCTCACTGGCTCGATGAATCCGAAGTCGGTGTTGGTGGTTTCGGTCCCGGCTTCGCTCGACCTTGAGATGACATCGGATGATGTTGCGGATTACAACCGCCTGACCAAGATGTTGGATCGTGTCGGCAAGGCGATGACGATGACGGCGGGAGCGGAGACCAGCGAGATTATCAGGCGACGACTCTTCGATTGGGACACCCGTGCCCTCGGAGCTGATGGTCGGGTCTTATTGCCGGAAAAAGCGAAGGACGCTTGCCACGAGTATGCACGGTGGCTGGCCGATCACGCCCAGCAACTCCCTGGTTCTATTCAGCCGGAGCATGCACGTGCCCAGTTCGAGGCATGCTACCCTTTTCATCCCTCCGTGCTTTCTGTATTCGAGCGCAAGTGGCAGACGGTGCCGAAGTTCCAACAGACGCGTGGTGTGTTGCGGATGCTAGCGATCTGGATTTCCCAAGCCTACAACGCGGCGTATCGAAAGGCTCATCCGGATGCGTTACTCACTTTGGGCACCGCTCCGTTCGGTGATCCTATCTTCCGTGCTGCCGTATTCGAGCAGTTGGGTAGCCGAGCACTGGAGGCAGCCGTCACCACTGACATCGCGGGCAAAAAGGAGTCCCACGCCGTGATGCTCGACGAGGAATCCACCGACGCGGTGCGTCTGGAGCGACTCCATCAGAAAGTTGCAACCGTGGTGTTTTTCGAATCCAATGGCGGCATGGTGCGCTCGGAAGCAACCGTGCCGGAAATCCGCATGGCGGTGGGACACCCGGATTTGGATTTGGGTAACATTGAAACTGCGCTCGATGCGTTGGTGGACCGTGGCTACTACATCAACGTCGAGAAAAAGAACTATAAGTTTAGCCTCAAGGAGAACTTGAACAAGCGATTCACCGACAAGAAAGCCAGTGTGAAGACGACTCACGCGGAGGATCTGGTGAAGCAGGAGATCCAAAAGGTTTTCTCGTTGCGTGAGGGGACTGAACGAGTGTTTTTTCCCGAGAAGAGCAGCCAGGTTTCAGATCGACCGATCATCACATTCATCGTGGCGGATCAGAACCATACCATGGAAGACCGCTCCGCCACCCTCCAATGGGCGGATCAAATAACCAAGGAATGCGGAACATCGGCCCGCACCCACAAGAGCGCCCTCATTTGGGTGATAGCCGAAACCATGCAACCAATCCTGGATGAAGCGCGAAAGGTTCTCGCTTGGCAGGCCATCGACGACGACTCCAATGAGCTCAAGTTGGATGAGGCGCAAAGGAAGCAGCTCGCCGAAAACCTCGGCAAATCAAAGCGCGATCTGAAAGAGTCGATCTGGCGTAGCTTCAACCACGTGCTGCTGCTGGACAAATCCAACACCCTGCGGGATGTGGATCTGGGACTCGTGCATTCCAGTGCCACCGCAGGCGGCCCCATCGAGAACATCATCAACCGCCTAACAACGGACGGAGATTTCGATAAAGGTATTTCCGTAAGGCTCCTACTCAAGAACTGGTCCAGCGCCTTCAAGGAATGGCCGACCAAGTCCGTGCGCGATGCAATGTATGCTTCGCCACAGTTCCCGCGGATCATCCGCGGAACCGCCGCCGTACAAGACACTATTGCCAAAGGAGTAAGCGCTGGAGAGATCGGCTATGTTGCCAAAACCTCGGATGGACGCTATTTACCCTTCATCTTCGGTGAAAGCTTGTTGCCGGTCGAAGTAGAGATTTCCGATGATGTGTTCCTGATCTCCCGGGAGGACGCAATTGCCTACAAGGCTTCAATCGCTGCACCAGCCGCTCCTTCCCCCGCCCCGGCAACACCACCATGCACAGGTGGCACCACCACGCCAACACCGGAACCAACTCCCTCCCCCGACTCCACCACACAGCAGCCTGAGCCCAAACCCATCCAACCGGAACTTTTTCCCCACATCGAATGGTCCGGCGAGGTCCCCGCACAGAAGTGGATGAACTTTTACACCAAGGTCGTTTCCAAATTCGCCGCAGGCCAGGGCGTGAAACTCAAAGTCACTTTTGAAGCAGCCCCCGAAGGTGGTGTTTCCCAACAGAAACTCGAAGAGACCCGCGCCGCGCTCCGTGAACTGGGTCTGGATGGGGACGTGAATGTGTGAGACAACCGACACCAATCCTCAATCATGATTACCCCTCCAGTCTTTGCCAATCTTGAGGCCATGCTTCCTGGCACATTGCTGCACGGCCGATGGCTCGTAGGAAATCCAACGAAGCGAACTCCAGGGCAAACCGGAGGATGTTTTTCCATTACATTCGAATGCACTGATCAGAATTCAAAAAAACCGGTCTTTCTAAAGGTGGTTGATGTGAACAGCGCTATCATGTCTTACAGCCAAACAATGTCGATTCCCGACATCATGATCAAAATTGCTGATGAACACAATTTTGAGAGCAGTCTCATGGACGAGTGCAAAGAGTCGAATTTGCGCCGGGTCGTAGTTGGCCTAGACCACGGATCAGTGCAAATTCCAGCATTTACGGGACCGGTGTTGTTCCTCGTCTTTGAACTGGCAAGCGGTGATACTCACAAGGTGCGGAGCATCACACCTGCTCTGGCTAATGGTCTGGATTCTGACAAGTGGTGGCTAGAAACACTCCACCACGTAACTACAGGTCTCCACCAGCTACACCAAAAGGCAATCGCCCATCAGGACGTTAAACCATCGAATATTCTATTCTTTGATCAGATGGGAGCGAAGGTAGCCGATCTTGGGAGAGCGGTTAAGAAAGGGGCTCCGTCGAGCAACCTACGGAAGAATGGTGACCCAATTCACAGTCCTCCTGAATTGTTTTTCGGCGTTCGGCCGGCCGAATGGGGAACTCGCTACCTTGCTGTTGATCTCTACATGCTCGGTAATCTCCTTTATTTCCACTTCTCTGGGGGAATGACCGCCACTTGCGAGCTGCTCAATCGCTTGGAACCAACTTTCAATCCTTTCAGTGGCTACAAAGGAACATTCCAGGATGCCGTTCCCGCACTGGAGGACGCGTTTGGTCGGGTGTTGGTGGAATTTCGGAATAGCCTTGTGAACCATCTGCCGGCAAAGATTGCAGATGAGTTGACATCAATCCTGAAGGAACTCTGCCAACCGGATCCTGAAAAGCGCGGCCATCCCAAGGATCGGCAGACCACACACGGTCAGAAATTTTCTACCTACCGCTATATCAACCGATTCAATAGAGCACGGCTTTTGCTGGCATGAACGAAGTAGCACTCAAACAACCAAGGCGAATACTTCCACGTTGGCGGCTCTTCGCTACAACGGCGAGGCTCGGTGAATTGAATCCAAAAGAGGCGAAGAACATCCAGCCCATTAAATTTGACGACGGATCCGCATTGATTCAGCGATGGAAGGAAGAACGTCTCCCCGGCATCGCGGCTGAAGTGCTCGCCCACGCGGTTTTCAGCAAGGACAGAGCGCTTGCGTTGGAGGCAGCCATGTTCCTGGAACGTCATCGCGACCGCAATATGTCGAGAACTCCTCTCGACATGCTGGTTCTCGCCACAACTCGAAAGGACGGACTACCGCTGGAAGATCCATGGCTCATTCAAATTTATCAGGCTGAGGAACGAAGCATCCGAGAGCTACGACAAGGACTGCGGATGTTTCCCCACAATGCAATCGCATGGGCGGAATTGGCCCTGCTTCACGCCCGTAATGGAGCGAAGGAGAAAGCCAGCCGATGTATGAAGGTTGCGGTGTCATTGGCACCGGATGATCGGTTCGTCATTCGATCTGCCGTGCGATGCTTTTCCCACCTCAGGGATCCAGAAATTGGACTCCACATCATCAACAGAACGGCTCGGACAAAAGAAGATCCATGGCTACTTTCCGCCCAAATTGCGCTTACGCAATCCTTGGATAAGCCACAGCGTTTGATGAGGAATGCGAACCACATGATAGAGTCGGGTCGGTATTCCTCCTGGGATCTTTCGGAACTCAATGCCGCAGTCGGTTCGCTTCTTCACCACGACAACGTCCACAAGAAAGCGAATAAGCATTTTAGGGCGAGCCTCCTGCAACCTACGGAGAATGCACTCTGCCAGGTCATCTTCGATCAGAAGAGCCCGGCCTTTCATGATCTGACCCAAAGCATTCATCCACCCAGGAATTTCGAATCTGAAACACGGACGTTCTACAGCGATTTGGAAATTGAGAAGGCCTGCGACAGCGCAAAGTCTTGGCTCTCCGACGAACCGTTCTCCGCCCGCCCTGCACTCTTCGGGTCGTTTGTCGCGTCCGTTGCGTTGGAAGATTATGAACAATCCCTGATGTTTTTGGAAGATGGGCTCACTCCCAATCCGAACAGTTCATTGTTGCTCAACAACAAGGCTCTTTCCCTGGCCCGACTCGGACGCACTGACGAGGCGGAAGAATCACTCCGCAAGGCCCGTGAAAACGCAAGAGGAGAAGAGCAAACCGACACCATTCTGACGGCAACTGATGGCCTTATCCATTTCCGAAAAGGAGAGGCGATCCAAGGACGTGAAAAATACGAAGCCGCAATCGCACAAGCCCGTAAGGGCGGGCGAATCTCTCAGGAAGCCATGGCTTTGGTTTTCTTGGCGCGGGAAGAGTTCGACGCCCGGACTGAGGTCGCAGACCAAGCAATCAAACGTGCCGAGGAATCCGTTAAACGGGTGGTTAATAACAATTTGGATACACGAATTGCAATGGCACGGCTTCTGATGGCGGTGGAGAAGCGCAAGGAAGACAGCGGTGACACTAGCGCTGCCAGTTCGACTGGCGAAACTTCGTAGCTGAGGCTTATCTGCGACTGCTACGTCCAGCGCACGGGGAAGAGTCCGGCGGATGCCGAGGATCGCCACCTCACTCGTGGCGCATGCACGTCTGATCTGGAACTGATCCGACCAGCAGCTTTTCGATCTGTCCGACTTGGTGGTCATCACCAAGCTCACATCCATGCTCGACGCAGGTGAGATTTAGGAACAAGTTATCACCGCGAGGTTCGAAGCTTATTGATAAAGGCTCTCCCAAAGGAGTCACTACCTGCCACAAGAGTGCTTGTTTTGATAGTAATTGATGAATTCCAATCCGGCTTGTGGATTCATGGCTCGTGAGAGTTCCTGCTTGTGGTCATCAATTTGCTGATGCGATTTGGTTTGCGCAGTGAACTGCAAGCCAGATCCATGAAATCTGGATTCGATCTCTCGCAGGCGGCTTATTTCAGCCGCCGAAAGCTCAAACCGCGTCTCCCACGTCGCAAGTCGTCGGTTCACAATTTTGCGGTGGGTGATCACGGAATTCAAAATAGGCCACCCAAGGAATGCTAATAAAGCGGCGGCGAATGCCCCGCAGACGACCAGCTTGTCTTTCCGAGTCCACACCTCGGGAGGCGGTCGATTTTGCTTCCGTCTTACGACTTCCGTGAAGCTCTCCATGCGCTGATGCCTTTTACTCATGTTTGCTTGGGCTGGATAGCAGGCGCAGGGAGTTTAGGATCACCAGGAGAGTCGCTCCCGTGTCGGCGAGGATGGCGAGCCAGAGGCCGGCGATGCCAAGGAAAGCGAGAATCAAAAACACCGCCTTAATCGCGAGCGCGAAGGTGACGTTGAAGCGGATGATGCGCAGCGTGCGACGGCCTAGGATCACTGTTTCCGCGACTTTGGTGAGATCGTCCTTCATGAGAGCGATGTCCGCCGTCTCGATGGCGGTATCGCTGCCGATGGCTCCCATGGCGAAACCAATGTTGGCGATGGCAAGCGCGGGCGCGTCGTTCACGCCGTCGCCAATCATGCCGACGTGCGAGTATTGGGCGACGAGCTTGCGGATGTATTCCACCTTCTGCTCCGGCATGAGATCACCAATGGCTTCGTCAATGCCAGCTTGTTTGGCGATAGCGGAGGCGGTGCGCTGGTTGTCCCCGCTGAGCATGATGATCTTTTCGATCCCAGCAGCGTGGATGAGGCGAAGTGCTTCGGTCACCTCGGGGCGCAATGTATCGGCGATGGCGATGATTCCGAGAATCTCACCCTTGCAGTCACCATGTGGAATGTGCCCGAGTATGGCGAGTGATTGTCCTTTCGCTTCGATACTGGTGAGTAACACCTCGACCTCAGGAGTGCAAATACCCGCCTCGTGGGCCATTCGATGATTTCCGATGAAGTGCGGATGACCATCGACATTGGCCTGAGCTCCCTGACCGGTAATGGAAACGTAGTCCATCGCTGGCTCATACACCACTTTCCGAATTTGTGCCTCGGTCACGATGGCGGTGGCCAGCGGATGCTCGGAGTGACTGTTGATTGCTGCTGCACGACGCAGGATTTCGCCCTTGGAAAGACCGCCCACTTCTGTAATGCCCACAACCTGTGGTTTGCCTTGCGTGATGGTGCCGGTCTTATCCACGGCGAGAGCCCGTAGTTTTCCAACTGCTTCCAGATAGATTCCGCCCTTCACCAACACACCCCGGCGGGCGAGCGCAGTAAGTCCGGAAACGATGCTCACCGGGGTGGCGATGACCAAGGCGCACGGGCAGGCAATCACCAGTAGAACCAGCGCTCGGTAAACCCATGGATTCCACGCCTGCCCCAGCACCAGCGGCGGCAGCACCGCCACAAGGATGGCGACGATGAAGACGGCGGGGGTGTAGATCGCGGCGAAACGATCCACCCAACGCTGGGTCGGTGGCTTTTGCTCCTCCGCCTCGCCGACGAGTTGAATGATCCGCGCCAGGGTAGAGTCTCCAGCGGCTTTTGTTACGCGAACCTTGAGTGAGCCTTCGGCATTCACGGTTCCCGCGAAGACAGGATCGCCCGGCGCTTTATCGACTGGCACGGACTCGCCTGTGATGGGCGCTTGATCGACGGATGAATTTCCGGAAACGACCTCACCATCGAGAGGCACGCGGCTGCCGCTACGGATGCGGATTTCCGCGCCAATGGCCACTTCCGCGACGGCGATTTCGCGTTCCGTGCCGTCCGCCTCAATGACGATGGCGGTGGGAGGTGAAAGCTCAAGGAGCGCCTGCACCGCCCGCCGGGCGCGGGTGGCAGCCCATGATTCGAGGAGTTCAGATAAAGAGAAGAGGAAAACCACGGCGGCGGCTTCACCATGTTCGCCAATGATCCATGCGCCTGCGACGGCCACGGTCATGAGCACGTTCATATCCAACCGCTTTGCCAGCAATGCTTTCCATGCGGCGGGGAAGACGAGCATGCCTCCCGCAAGTGTGGCGATGGCGAAGGCCGCTGTCCGCAGCCATAGAGGCCCGAAGTCTGTCCAGCCGAGAACAAGACCAACAGCGGTCAAAATCCCTGAAGCCGCGACGAGAGCGCTTTGTGGCAATGGGCTTTCATCGTGGCCGTGCTCACAGCCGCAAGATGGCGCTGCGCTTTTGGATTCGTGTTGGTCATTAGGGGTGCTCATATAGCTGAAAGGATTAGGAACAGTATGTCCCGGGAGTTTTGGATTTGAGGCTGGGTTCGTTACGGAGTCTTCTGGAACCTTTCACGACAATTTGGTCTCCCGGAAACAAGCCGTGAATCACACGAGTGCGGTCATCTGCGCTGGGCAAGACCGAGACAGCGGCCCGGATAAAGGAGTTTTTTAGATCTAAGTCTTCGACAAAAACGAATGTGCCGTTTCGGTCGCTGAGAATCGCTTCCGCTGGAATGTTTGTGACGCCCTCGGGGTGGGTAACCTCCAGTAGAACGATGCCCAGATCGTGCGCACGCGCTTCTCCGATGGTAACCGAAATCTGAACGCTCTGCCTCGCACGGTAGTTTTGATAGATGGGGAAGCTGACCACGGCCACAACAGCCAAAAGAGATGCGCCACATGTCGCACCTAACAAGGATTTCCAAAAAGCCAAGCGTGACCGTCGCTGTTGATCCTCTGAGCGATTGTCGGATACTTGTGGGCATGAGGCGGACATGGTATGCAGTGGAGCAGGCTATCGTTTGGCAAGTTTTTGAAGTATGCCTCGACTTCTTTTATTAAGTTAGGATTCGCGATGACTTGGGTGGAGCGTTGAAGAAACGGTGTGCTGCTGCATGACTTCGAGAAGCTCTCCTTCGAGTTTTGTCATAAGTCGCATAATTGGCACGGCTTCTTCAGAATCTCTTATCCGACCACGGAGGGCCGTGCGCAGTTCACGAACATGATCGAGGGCACGGGAAACCGAATCATCCTCTGGCGTCCGGCGAAGCCGGGCGACCAGTTCGTTGACGGAGTTGATCACGCCGCCCAACTGGCTGGAACCTACCTCGACATCGAGGTATTCGAGTCGTCCGGAGGCTACTCGGCGAAGATGGAGAAATACATGGTCCACCGGCTTGATGACGAGACGGCTAATCAGGGCGGCCGATACTAACCACACTGCCACGCCAATAACGACCACATGCAGGACATGATGGGTGAGAAACACCGGCCAATCCGCCGGGCGGTCGATCAGATATTCGACCATTGTATAGATCAACATCCCGGCAACCACCGCCGCGAAGGTCCGACTTACCACCAAGGATTGCAGATCCCGATTTTCGCTGGCGGCAGGAAAATCTCCACGCTGAGACGGATTCGATATTTTGGGATACTTTTTGAATTTCATCGGTTTCGTCTATGGCGTGGACAATGATCAATCCTATTTACAGGTTCGGATTGGAGGTTCATGGGAGGCTAGAAGGTGAGTGGGGAATTGATGACGGAGTGTCTATGGTGTTTATGTTGAGGCATATATAGATTTGAAGAATTGAGCTAAAGATCGGACGCTTTTAACTTCTAGGCACCAACATGATGATGGCGGCACCCAACAAACACAGGAGACCTCCGCCGACGTCCCACCGATCCGGTGTCTGCCCCTCGATCCACCATAGCCAGAGCAGCGAAGCCGTGATGTAAACTCCGCCGTAGGCCGCGTAAACTCGTCCCGCGCCTTCCATAGGATGCAGGGTGAGCAGCCACGCGAATACAATCAGGCAGGCGACCGCAACCAGCAGCCATAGCGGGTGCTTCGCCTGGCGAAGCACAGCATACATCGCGAAACACCCAGCGATCTCGGCGATCGCAGTTAGGGCAAATAGTGAAAACATTTTCATGGTTTCGATCCGATCATTCTTCGTAGAACCGGATATGTATAGGTGGCTTTGACAAACATGGAAAATGCCGCGCTCCCAAATCGGAGCGCGGCATTCTGTGTGGAATCAATGGTCATGCCCTTCGTGGCCTTTTTCCTCACCGCCGTGGGCGCAGGTGCAGGCGTATTCGAGATGTGCGCATGACGAGCACTTGGCGAGGTTCAGGCTGAACTTCGCGGTGACCGACTTGGCATCCGGTGCCGTCTTGATTTGCACTACGACGGGAAGCTCTTTGCCGTCTGGGATGACCTTGTCGGAAACAAGTTTGTCGCCATCCTTGGCGAAGGCCAGCTTGGTTGGGTTCGCACGGTCGCCCATGGTAACGGTGACGATTTGAGCGGCTGGCGCGACGACTTTGCCTGCGTCATCCAAGAATCGAATCTCGATCTTCTTGTCTGCGGTGATCAGGAATTCGGCGTGGGGTTCCACGGAGTCGATGATGCGACCGCCGTTGGGGGCTTTGATTTTCTCTGCTGCGTTGGCGAAGGTGAGTCCGGTGATGAGTGCCGCGAGGGCGATGATGTTGGTTTTCATTTGGTTTGCTAGTTTCGGTTGGTTTGTGTTTGCAGTTGCCTTTGCGGCGTAGCGCCAAGTATGACGCTCCGCCGCAACGGAAATTCAGTGGGATGCGGGTGATTCGCGTTCGATGGATCTTTGAGCGGCCTTGCGACCGAAGGTGAAGAAGACGGTGGGTGTGACACCGAGTCCCAACAATGTGCTGGTGATCAACCCGCCGACGATGACGACGGCCACCGGATGCAGGATTTCCTTGCCCGGCTGATCGGCGGCAAGCACCAGAGGAATGAGGCCGATGCCGGCGGCGAGCGCTGTCATCAGCACGGGAACGAGCCGTTCCTTGGTGCCGCGGACGACCATTTTTTTCGTAAAGCTCTCTCCCTCGTGCTGCATGAGATGCAGGTAGTGAGAGATGAGCATGATGCTGTTTCTCGCGGCCACACCGGCCACGGCGATGAAGCCGACGAGTGTGGCGATGCTGATATTGTTCAGCTTGAAATAGGTGAACACCAAGCCACCAACGATGGCGAGCGGGATGTCACACAACACCTGGATGGCGAAGAACGACGAACGGAAGTAGCCGAATAGTAGGAAGCCGATCACCAGCAGAATCACCGAGGTGAAGATCGCGATACGCGTTGTTGCTTCCTTCTGGGCCTGGAACTCGCCTTCGAACGTGATGAAGTAGCCTTCCGGGAGTTTGACCTTGGTTGCGATCTCTTCCTGAAGCTTCACGACGAGATTGGAGACGTCGCGAACCGTCGGATTGATGGCCAAAGCGAAGCGCCGCTGGCTGTTTTCCCGGAAGATCACATTCGGTCCTTTGGCTTCACGCACTTCCGCCACGAGTGACAAAGGAATGCGCTGGCCGTTTGTGGTTTCTACGGGCAACTCGGCTATCTTCTCCGGCGTATCACGCCATTCGAGAGGCAATCGTGTGACGAGGTTCACAGAACGCTGACCATCGCGCAACTCGGCGACTTCCTTGCCGCCAACAAGAGCCGCAAGCTGTTCATTCAAATGTCCCGGAGCAATGCCGTAGGCCTGGGATCGATCCCGATCCGCCTCGATGCGGAGCTGTGGAATGGTGGAAGTTTGGTCGAGCTTGGTGTCTTGAAATCCTGGGATGGCCTTGGCGACGGTCTGCACTTCGATGCCGATTTCACGGAGTTTTTCCAGATCCGGTCCGAAGATCTTGACGGCCACCGGAGCGGAAACGCCGCTGAGCATGTGGCCGATGCGGTCTGCGAGAGGTCCGCTAACAACGCCAAACACACCCGGCACGGTTTTGATTTTCGCATTCACGTCATCGAGGATTTCTTTTCGAGTCCGGCCCTCCTTTCCGTGAGCTTCTCCGCCTTCCTTGAAGTCCACGTCGAACTCGACGCTGGAAACGGGGACGACATGGTCACCGCGCTCAGCGCGACCAAGGCGACGGCCTACCTGGCGCACTTCAGGGACGGATAGAATTTGTTGTTCGAGCACATCGGAGATCCGGTTCATTTCTTCGAGCGAGGTGCCCGGGGCAGTGGTGGCGGCAACCAGCGCTGTCTCCTCGCGGAACTTGGGCAGGAAGTCCTTGTTCATTTTTGGATAGAGAGAGAACGCACCGACGACGATGAGCAGAACCAACACCAGCATCACGTATGGCTGGCTCAGCCCGAAGCGCAGCAACGTGTTTTCCAACAGCCACTTCATCACGCGGGTGATCGGTCCGTCCTTGTGTTCATGCCCTTCCTTCGGTTTGAGAAGAAACGAGCACAGCACGGGAATTGCGGTAAGCGAAACGACGAACGAGGCGATCATCGAAATGATGGTGGCGATGGCGATGGGAGCGAACAACTTGCCTTCGACGCCGGAGAGACCTAACAATGGAAGGAATACCAGAATGATCAGGATCGTGGCATACAGAATCGAGTTTCTCACTTCACCGGAAGCTCTTGCAATGACTGCTAGACGTGGGTGTGGATTTGCGAGCGCGGCGTTTTCCCTCAAGCGCCGGAAGACGTTTTCCACATCGACGATGGCATCGTCCACGACCATGCCGATAGCCACAGCGAGGCCGCCAAGGGTCATGGAATTGACGCTGATGCCAAAGAATTTGAATACGAGCATGGTGATGCCGAAAGAGAGCGGCATCGCCATCAGCGTGATGAAGGTCGTGCGGAAATTCATCAGGAAGAGGAAGAGCACGATGGTCACCATGATCGCGCCGTCCCGAATCGCTTCTGTGAGGTTGCCGATGGCGTGGTCGATGAAGTCCTTTTGCTTGAATAGCAAGGTGGTTTCGACACCGGCAGGAAAGCCCGGAGCGAGTTCCTTCAATGCCTTATTCACCTCCTCGGTGAGCTTCCTGGTGTCAAAACCCGGGGCTTTGGTGATGGTCATGATCACACCATAAGTCGGAGTTTTCTCCGGACTGACACTGACCGTGGCATCACCGCGCATCGGTTCGATGCCCCAGACGACATTGGCAACGTCGCTGATCGCGATGGGGCGGTCGTTGATCTTTTTGATAACCGTGCTGGCGATGTCATCGAGTTGGACCGTCATCGCAAGATTGCGCACCATGATTTCGGTTGGGCCGGTGTTGATAAAGCCGCCGGTAGTGGTGTTGGCGGCTTCACCAGCAGCTTTTTCAAGCTCTTCGAAGCTGATACCGTTGGCCTGCATCTTGTAGGGATCAGGCTGGATTTCGATCCGCTTCACACCGCCACCCATATTCAGGATTTCGGCGATGCCGGAGATGCTTTGCAACCGGCGTTTGATGGTCCAGTCCGCCATGGTTCTCACATCGGATGGAGCCATGTATCCGGGTTCGCCCTCCTTGATGGTCGAGCGCACGCCGACTAGCAGGATTTCCCCCATGAGCGAGGCAACCGGAGTCATAAATGGCTCCACGCCTTCCGGCAGTTGCTCACGCGCTCCCTGCATGCGCTCCTGCACCAGCATACGGGCCTTGTAAATGTCCGTATCCCAGCCGAATTCGGCATAAACGAGTGACAAGGCCACATCGCTGTTGGAACGCAGACGACTGAGTCCGGCCACGCCCATGAGAGCGCTTTCGATGGGTTGGGTTACGCGGGTTTCAACTTCCTCCGGCGCAAGTCCGGGAGATTCCGTTAGGATAATGACGGTTGGCTTGGTGAGGTCCGGCAGCACCTCTACGGGAAGTTCCGTCGCGGTGCGCAGACCCATCACCATGAGGATCAGGGAAATCCCGAGGATGATCGCCCGGTTGGCGAGCGACCAGTGAATCATTTTGTTCAGCATGGTTCAGTGGCCTTTCGGGTTGGTGTTGGAAACGCTCTCTTCTTCTTCGCCTGAAGAAACCGGGCGCAGCTTGGTGAAGAACGAAGCGATCAACAGCAGGAGCAAGACTCCGCTGGCGTATTTCCAGATGGGACTTGCCTCCTTGTGTGCATCACCGTGGGCTTCCGGATTGGCTCCAGTCTCTCCGGCGTGTTCGTCGGCCGATTCACCTTCGGTGGGTTCGGATCCGTCTGCGGCGTGCTTGTGACCGTGTGCGGCATCGAGCGCTTCGATCAGCGAAACGGTTCCACCGCCTGCGAAGGAGAGCGAGTAAGCACCCCGGGTGACGACTTCATCCGCAGGGAGCAGGCCCTTGGTTATTTCCACGAAGCGATCATTCATTTGTCCGACTTGCACCGGGGTCTTGATGAAGGCGTTCGGCACGTCGAAATGTTTGACGTAAACGAAGCGGTTGCTGGCGTCTCCCTGAAGCGAGGCGCGTGGCACGCTCATCACGTTGCTCCGTTTGCTGAGCACGACGGAGAATTCCGCACGCATGTCCGGGCGCATCCTCAGTTCGGGATTGGCCACGCGGAACACCGCGTCAATGGTGCCGCTCTCGCGATCTGCCGAGGTGCCGAAACGAAGCATCTCACCTTCGATGACCTGTTTTCCAAGGGCGGAAACCACGATGTGGGCTTTGGATCCGGGCTTGAGTTGGGCCGCATGATGCTCCGGCACACGGGCGATGGCATAGACCTCGCTGAGATCCGAAATGTCCAATAGCTCCTTGTCTGGTTCCACGGGTTCCCCGATCCTCACGTGGGATTGAACGACCAGTCCGCCGAGAGGAGCTTTCAACTCGATGATCGGAGGTGGATTTCCGGCCTGGCGACTTTCAACTCGGACCATGACTTGATCCGCCTTCACGGTGTCGCCCTCATGGGCATCCAAGCCAATGACGCGCCCGGCGATGCGGCTGCTTACCACGGCATGGCGCTCGGGAATCTCGGCGATGCGTCCCAGAGCGAAGACGGTTTCCTCGAAGTCGTTTTCTTCGGCCTCGACGGTTTCGATTCGAAGGTTTTTGACGCCGTTTTCATCGAGAACGATGGTGTTGGTGTTGGCGTTTTCAGCAGCTTGCAGAAATGAGGGAGCCGCCAAAAGGGCGAGCGATAGGTATAGAGATGTGATTTTCATGAATGATTGGGTGGTGTAAGGTTCAAGGTTTGCCGAGCGCCGATTCATGGCGCACGCGGGCTAGGTGGAATTCGCGCAATGCGTCGAGCTTGGCGGCGGAGAGTTGCAGGCGTTTCTCCCGGGATCGGAGGACCGACTGAATTTCACCCTGGCCGTTGCGATAAGCGTCTTCAGCGAGTTTGCTTTGCTCGTCAGCAAGAGGCAGCAGCGTGCTGTCAATTTCGCCGATCAAGCGCGTCCATTCCGCCATCTCGGCGCGTGCGGCTTCTGCTTCCAGGCGGATTCCACGTCCGAGGGCAATAGCTTCTTTTTCGGTGCGTTCCTTGCGTGCTTCTGCCTCTTGAATCGCTCCTTCGTTCTTGTTCCAGAATGGCAGCGCGATTTTGAAACGCAATCCGATGATCGCTTCGTTTTCGTAACCCTCTGGGGCATCCTCCGTTCGTTCGGCAGCGGCGAAGAGGCCTCCTTCGACATCGTCATATCGGCGAGCTTGTTCCAGTGCCACCCCTTGGGCGGCAGCTTGCGCGTTGAGCTTCGCCGCTTGGAAGTCCGGGCGTCTTGCCGGATCGACTGCAACTGATGGAAGCGACGGAATGGGCAAGGAACCGCTCACACTGAGAGACTCGCCGGGACGCATGCCGAGCAGTGGTTTCAGTTCACCGACGAGTGCGGTTTCGCTGGCATCGAGTTGGCGGATCTCCATGGAAAGGCTAGTGGCTTCCAATTTGGCCTGCCCGGAATCGAGTGCCGAACCTTCGCCCTTCGCCGCAATTTCGGAGAGGAAATTGGCGAATTCCTTGGAAACACCGACCTGCTCGCGCAGCAGTTCGCGCCGCTGGCGGGTGGCCAACACTTTGACCACCGCTTCACGGGCTTTTGCGATGATCAGGCGTTCGACTTCGCGGACTTCGGCTTCGGAGGCTTTCAGTTCGGTGAGCGAAACATCCTTTTCCAACTGCAAGCGGCCTGTGACCGGAAAGCGCTGGGAAAAGCCGATTTCGAGTTTCCCCTCGCGGAAGCGGGAGTTGTGCTCGAAGGAAGTATCAAGATCCGGATTCGAAAGTCGGCCGGACTGGTTCATCCGGCCGACGGCCTCCTGAATGCGCAATCGCGCAGCCGCAAGGTCGGGGTTTTGGGCACGGATGCGGTCGCCGATGCTACCGAGCGTGACTACTACGGAAGGTTCAGCAATGAGTGGGTGGACCGTGAGGGCACAAGCCAACAGGGTGAAAAAATGCAATTTGGACATGGTGTTGTTTGGAGTGATGGCCATCCCCAACATGGGGAATAGGCACGGAATCAATGAGTTGCGTTGAGTCCCCAAAGCGTTAAACGCCAATAATGGGGAAATGACATCGCGCCAACAGGGCACGACGGAGCGTTAAATATCGCTCAAATCAACGGAGGCTTATCCTCACTGAGGAACGGCCCATCGGGCGCGAACTCAGACTCCACCGATACACCCTGGAAAAAGGATGAGGGTGGTTCCAATCGGCAGGAATAATCGAATTCCGTAGCCGAAGGGGAAGTGTGGCTGCATGCCGCATGGTGATGGTGCTCAGGGGGACAATTCTCGTCGTGGGACGAATCACCCGGTGCATTATCGTCGTGGTGTGTTCCAGATTTATCGGAGCAGTGCATCTTGGCAACCACTTCGCATGGATCTTTGCCAATGACCTTGGCGTGAAGTCCGATGAAGACTCCAACAAACAAGATCCATGACAGGAAGTGATTCACGACAAGGTTTGGATAGCCGAAGAATCGGCGGCAGCAAGTAAAATTTCAGAAGGCACATGCCCGGTGACCTTCGCCACCGGGCAATTTAGGGTCAGCGCGCCCGTTGGCACTGCTGGCTAGGTGTTCTCTATCCAGCAGCTAGGCCGGAACGAACCATTCCTTTTCCAGGAGGGCCGGTTCGCTTGAGAACCTTGTGCTGCGTGGATGACGTGGAGCCACCCTCGGCAGTGGGTTTGTGCGATCGGTCTCCGCCCGGATGTTTACCCGGAGGAGATGCGGACAAGGTCCCTGCGAGGACGATTGAAAATGCTGACACAATCATGGTCACTGTTCTTGTTGTTTTCATGGATTTTGTTCTTTCTGTTTTTTATGCTGTCTGCCCCCCGCCGGAAGATTTCCGATGGAACCAAGGGCAAACGAGAGGGTTTCTGATGGCTTCACTCGTCACACGTACAGGCATACTCGGGGTTGCTGCATCCGGCGCAGGTGCTGAGGTCGAGTTTGATCCGGAAATTCTTTGGCTTGGCGTCAGCTCCGGACTTCACTTGGAGGACGACGGTGTAGTGCTCTCCTGCTGGAAGCGGAGCTTTTGAAACGAGCAGATCGCCCTTCTTCTCAAACTCCAGCTTTGTTTTGCCGGTCGGAGCTTCGGCTGTGGCTGTGACGGCCTGATCGGCAGCAGGGTGAGCTTTCATTTCTGCATCATAGAAAGCGATGCTGATGGTCCGGTCTTTTTCGACAAAGAACTCGGCTTTCTCTTTGTCCACTTCTAGCAGGCGTCCTTTGCGGGGACCGGCCTTGATGGTGGCATCGGCGAGGGCGCTTCCGGTGAAGGCAAGCAGAGTGGCGGCAGTTAGAATACGGCGGATGGTTTTCATGGTTCGGTTCTTGGTTTGGTTTTTCTTTCAAGCCACTCGTAGAGCAACGGCACGACGAGCAGAGTGAGGAAAGTGGAGGTGACGATGCCGCCGATCACGACGGTAGCGATGGGGCGCTGGACTTCGGCTCCCGCTCCCGTGGCGATGGCCATGGGCAGGAAACCCAGCGAAGCGACAAGGGCGGTCATCAGCTTGGGGCGAAGGCGGGTCAGGGTTCCTTCGACCACGGCATCCCGGAGCGATTTGCCTTCTTCGCGGAGTTGGTTGATGAAGGAAATGAGCATGATGCCATTGAGCACCGCGATGCCGCTGAGAGCGATGAATCCGACGGCGGCGGAAATCGTGAACGGCATGGAGCGCAGCCACAGCGCGAAGATGCCGCCGGTGACGGCAAGCGGCACGCAAAGGAAGATCAGCGCGGCTTGGCGGAGTGAATTGAAGGTGAGGAAAATCAGCACGAAGATGAGTGCCAATGCCAGCGGCACCACAATCGTGAGACGTTGTTTGGCCTCCATCAGGTTCTTGAACTGGCCGCCGAACTCGAAGTAGTAGCCGTTGGGAAATTTGACCTTTTCATGGAGGGCTTTGGTTGCCTCGGCGACAAAACCCGCCGTGTCCCTGTCCCTCACGTTGATCAGCACGGAGACCCGGCGCTGGGTATCCTCTCGGGCAATTTGATTCACCTGATCGACCAGTTTCACTTTGGCGATCTGGCCCAGCGCGAGCATCATGCCATCCTCGGTGCCGAGTGGCAGCCGTTCCATCGCGGCGAGATCCGCCCGGCGGTCTTCCGCAAGGCGAACGATGATGGGTGTACGTTGGTTTCCTTCGATCATGATGCCTGCCTCACCCCCGGCCAGCGCGGTTTCTATCAGTCGGTTGAGATCATCCGAGTGAACGTTGAACTTCTGCATCGCCTCGCGGTCGGGCTGGATCTCGATCATAGGCACCTTGCCGATGGAATCGAACTCGGTTTCCTCACCACCGCGGATGCCGTTGAGCACGGTCCGCACTTCACCGGCGAGGCGTTCGAGTTCATCGTAGTTCTCGCCATAGATTTTGCACATCAGGTCAGCGCGGGCACCGGCCATGATTTCGTTGAACCGCATTTGGATCGGTTGGGAAAGCAGGACGTTTTGTCCGGGCACCTGTTCCAGCAGGCGGCGGCGCATGAGGTCGCCTAGGTCTTCCTTGCTGATGGTTTGTCCATCAATTTTCCGCCATTTCTCCTTGGGATGGAGCATGAGGTAGGTGTCGGAAACATTCGGCCCCATGGGATCGGAGGCGATTTCCGCCGTGCCGATGCGCGAGAAGATGTCGCGGATCTCGGGAAAATCACGCCGTAGGATTTGCTCGGAGTGTTTCTGCAAATCCACGGACGCGGTGAGTCCCGCGCTGCTGCTGCGAATGAGTTGCACGGTGAAGTCGCCTTCATCAAGCTGGGGGATGAACTCGGAGCCAAGTCTTGAGAAGATGACGAGAGAAAGACCGAAAAGACCGAACATCGGCAGAATGACCAACCAGCGAAAGCGCAGGCCGAAGTTCAGCAGTGGCGAATAAATACGCTTGGTGAGAGTGATGAGCCAGTTGTCCTTTTCACGGATGTTGCCACCCAACAGATAGGAGCACAGCACCGGCATCAGTGTAAGAGCGAGAATCAGGGAACCGCCAAGCGCGAGCATGACAACCACCGCCATGGGTTTGAACATTTTGCCCTCGATGCCCTGGAGCGCTAGGATGGGCAGATAGACCACGGTGATGATAAGCACCCCGAAGAACATCGGATTGGCCACTTCCTTGGCGGATCGCAGGACTTCCCGCGTGCGCTCTTCAGCGGTGAGCCGCCGGCCCAGGGCATGCTGTCGTTCTCCCAAGTGACGGACGATATTTTCAACCATCACCACCGCACCGTCGATGATCAGGCCGAAGTCCACGGCACCGAGGCTCATCAGGTTTCCTGATAGACCCATTTCGACCATGCCGATCATGGCGAAAAGCATGGAAAGCGGAATAACCAAGGCGACGATGAATGCGGCGCGGATGTTGCCAAGAAGGAGGAAGAGCACCACGACCACAAGAATCGCACCCTCGAAGAGGTTTTTCTCCACCGTGTGAATGGTGCGGTTGACGAGGTCGCTCCGGTCATAAAGCGCCTTGATGCTGACGCCGACGGGCAGCTTTTCCTGAATCTGATCAAGTTTCGCGCGGACGGATTGGGCGACAAGCCGGGTATTGTCCCCGGCAAGCATGATGGCCGCCCCCACAAGTGCTTCTTCGCCCTCATGAGTGCTCGCGCCAGTACGGTAGGAAGATCCGATCCCGACGCTGGCCACTTCACTCACCAGAATGGGGCGGACACCTGCCCCGAACTTCAATGGAAGGCGGGCGATTTCATCAGCAGTTGTCACTCGGGTGGGAGCGCGAACGATGAGTTGTTCGCCGCCAATCTCAACGTAGCCACCACCGGCGTTGAGGGTGTTCTGGCTGACAATTTCGGCGAGTTTGTCGAGTGATAGTCCGGCGGCAGCGAGTTTGGAGGGATTCGGTTGGATGACGAGCTGACGCTCGTAACCGCCGCTGGTATTGACCTCGGCGACTCCCGGAGTTCCACGAAGCAGAGGTTTGACCGTGTATTCCTGAATCTGGCGGAGCGCCATGAGTTGTTGCTCGCGGGTGGCGGGCTTGTCTTTGGCATCGGCTGTGTAATCGAGGCTGTAGTAGAAGATTTCACCCAGACCTGTGGCGATGGGTGCGAGTTTGGGTGAAAGCCCTTCCGGCAAATCATCAAGCACGCCTTGCAGTCGCTCGGTGACAAGCTGACGGGTGCGGTAAAGATCCACGCCGTCCTTGAAAGTCATCGTGACTTGGGAGAGGCCGAACTTGGAGAGCGAACGCAGCTCCACCATATCCGGCAGTCCTGCCATTTCGCTTTCGATGGGGAATGTCACCAGCTTTTCAACTTCCTCCGGAGCAAGCGCCGGCACGGCAGTATTGATCTGGACTTGGGGGTTGGTGATGTCGGGAACCGCGTCGATGGGCAGGCGCAACATCGCCCAGATTCCAACACCTACTAGAACGAGGGTGGCGAGCAGCACTGCCACGCGTTGCCGCATGACGAAATCCAATAGGTGATTCAACATGGCGTGTTAGTGTCCACAGGTGCAGGCTTTTCCTCCACGGAGCACTTGAAGCTCCGCCATCCACAGCGACATGACGGGCGTCGTCACAATCTGGTCGCCCGCGTAGAGGCCGTCGGTGATTTCCACGAACTTGTCATCCGTGACACCCGTTTTAACCGGGGTGCGGACGTAGAAATCTCCGTTGACCGCGTAAACAAACGAACCCTCTGCGGTCTTGAGTAAAGCTGCTGCGGGAACGACTGCCACCTCGTCACCGGCTGGCTGGCGAAGCACGGCCTTGAGCGGTTGTCCCACCGTGAGTTTCTCCGCGGTGGTGATGGTGATCTCGGAGTCGCCCATGACACCGAGCGGGTTGGTTTCGATCTTTTCGATTGTGCCTTTGAACGTGGTATCACCATGTAGCTCCACTTCGATGCCCGGGCGAATAGCCTTGGCCTGTTCGGGGGTGACCCAACCAGTCGCGGTGTTCGCTGTTTCGGCGGAAACATTCAGGGTGACGGCTGATGCGATCTTCATCTCACCGACATCCTCGACTTTCAGACCAATGGCTTTGCTCATTTTCTCAGTGAGCGATAGGCCCTGGCCTTTCTTGAATTGGGCTCCGTTTTCCGGTGTCTGCCCGGGTGATTTTTCGGCAGCGCCCCTTGATTCGAGGCACGAGGTGTTGAGTGTGGCGATGGCGATTGATCCGAGGAGCGGGATGAATGTTGAAAGTTTCATGGCGGTAAACATCTATTGTTTGACGGGGGCGGAAGTGCCCACGAGTTGTTCGAGTTCGAGGGAAGCGCGGAGCACTTCAAGGCGGGTGGCGTTGATGGCTTCCGTGGCTTCGAGATACTTGTCTTGCATTTCAAGATAGGTGCTCAGAGGAACGGCTCCGAGCCGGTAATGGCGGTCGGCTAATTTGGCGGCATCCGCGAACGAGGCGAGCGCATCGGCTTTCCATGAATCAAGACGTTTCTGCTGGGTGCCAAGCAATAGCCACGATTCGGTGATCTCACGCTCCACTTCGCGCATGGTAGCCTGTAAGGAGGCTTCGGCCTGCATGCGGCGTGCAAGACCTGCATCCACCGCCGCCCGGCCATTGTCCCATAAGGGCAAAGGAACAGAAAGAGACAGCCCAATGACGGTTTCACGGTCTCCGGCCCGTTCCTGCGAGACGCTCGGGCCGACGGTGAAAGTGGGATAGCGTTCGTTTTCCGCGAGTGAAACCTTTAGACCTTGTTGTTCTAATTCGGCACGGCGAACACGAAGGTCATAGTTGTTGGCCGCCGCTTTGTTTAAGAGTGCTGTAAGCACCGGAATCTTCGGAGTAGGAAACTCGGTGCGCCGAACTTCCAGCGGTGAATCCGCCCGGCGACCCATCAGTTGGTTGATCTCCAGCAGGGCTTTCTGCATTTCCACCGCTGCCTCGCCCGCCTTGCGTTGGATGGTGACTTCGGATGCCTCAATGATCTTGGCCTCCAGCATCGGAGCCACACCGCCTGGATCGCGTTGCACGATCACATCCCTCACGGCGGTGAAGCGGTCGGCGACTTCCGCCGCTGCAGCAGCGTTTTCCTGTTGGGTGGCCAGTGCGTAGGCAAGAACTTTCACCCGTGCCCGGAGATAGGCGCGGAAACGCTCCAGCCCGAGTTCGGCAAGGGCGATGTCGCGATCGGCTATGGCCTTCCGCAGGCCGAGTCGTCCCCGCCACTCGATGGGTTGGGCGAGTGTGACCGAATAGGCAATCCCCTCAGCCTTGGCATCGCCGCCGCTCACACGTTTATGGCCGAGGTCGAGATCGAGCTGTGGATTGGCGAATTTCCCGGCGGTGGTACGACCCGCCTTGGCAACGGCGATTTCCGCCTCATAGAGTTTGATCTCAGGATTGCGAGCCAAGGTTTGGGTCACAAGACTATCAATAGAGAGCGGAACTGGCACAGGCTCGGCCCGGATTGCCGAAATGCCCAAAAGGGTGATGCCAAGAGCCTTGCGGCAAAAAAGAGACCTGAAAAACGGTTTGGATGGTGTCATGGAAAAAGCGGAGTTGAGGAACAGGAAGGGCGAAAACCCCATGTGTTATCCCGGTCCACGTGACCGGGCTTGATGCGCCCCGCAAAAAGGGCGCAAATGGCCACCCGAAAATGGGTAGCCAAACAGGGTCAAATTGCCCTGATCAAATGTTCCAGATAGACAACACCGCTCGCCGTGATCCGGGCGAATCCGGCCCGCGGATCGGAGTAGCTGGCACGTGAGCCGACTCCATCCATATCACCGGGCACTTTGGCACTGCGATACCGACATCAAGTTCGCAGCAAACAAGGGACGGCAGAACCACCGCCCCCGTGGGGAACTCGGCGTCTGGAAGTTTTTTTAAATCAAGGCAGCAGGACTCCCCTTGCTCTGTATCTCCACAGTCCGGGCAGCATTTGTCCTTGTGCGTAGAGGTTTCTCCATAAGTGGCGAATCCCGGCAGAAGCACAGAATCATCCAGAAAGCAGACCCGCATCGGCGAAGCGGCCACCGGGATGAGAATCCCGAGGCAAACCGTGAGAAAGGCTGCAAGCAATCGGCGCATTTTTGGTGTTCAGATCGTTATGTCAGTGAGAGTGCTGAGTCAAGGGGGTTATTCCCAGCAAGTGAAATGACCTTGATCGGTGGTGCCGATCTGGCAGACGTGTGACGGATGGATGAGAACCTGACCAACCAGACCCGTCACCGGATTTCCGGGAAGCCGGTTTCGGTCGATCGGGTTTCAAATCCATCCGTCTCATCCGGAACAGAATGGCGGTTTTTCCGACGGATTTCTGACAAAGTCACCTGTCGATGCCTGTCATTTTGGCCAACCCGGAAAATCCAGTGACCCAAAGAATCCTATGAAATCAATAGATTACCCACCATCCGAGGGCTTGCCAGCCCATCCGCCACCGGGGTTCCACCGCGCGAACGGCCACTGGCCGACGCCACAATTGTCGCACGCGCGGCGATCACTTCGCTTGGGCGATGAGGCGTTCGGCGAGTTGGCGGAGTTCCTCGGCGGGGATGGC
>Ga0315904_10001378_pt1 | contig 38502 bp, 40 predicted proteins | sample LakEriMetagenome_6_FD_203529 | JGI IMG/M metagenome (GOLD analysis project Ga0315904, IMG submission 203529) | Freshwater fungal communities from buoy surface, Lake Erie, Ohio, United States - Buoy 12 MA120 | ecosystem: Environmental > Aquatic > Freshwater > Lake | place: USA: Lake Erie, Ohio... | reverse complement strand
GGCTGGTTTGTATCGCCCGTGACATCCCTGTAAAAGATGTTGCGGAGTTCTTTGGTGTCAGTAGGGTTACCGTGTACGGTTGGTTCAAAGGCAAAACCATCGTTTCAGGCAAACATTCTGAGAAGATGCAAAAGCTGATTACAAAATTGTCATGAGTTTGGGTGGGCTAGGGTCGCGCCCGAAGAGGATGTTCGCCGTCGCATCCCTGCCCAATCCATTTTCGACGGCGCATTAAGGACGGCTAATGATTTCGAGGACCGAGTTTCTCTCGCTGGTGCTCCCATCTCTGGATGCAGGCGAGAAGTATTGCGCGGTCGGAATCAAGAAGGTAAACGAGGAAGATGTAGTACGGCAGCGGTTTGTAGACGACATCGAGGGGTTGAGTGCAGTTGCAGATGCCTTGGTAGGCGAGAACTTCAACGCATTTTTCGCAGTCGCCAAGTACGGCGATCCCAAAGAAGGACGTACAGCCAACAACGCAGTAGCTCTCAAATCGTTTTACATTGATCTTGATTGCGGCCCCGGCAAGCCTTTCGCTGATCTGGGTGAAGGTCTTGTAGCACTGAAAAATTTTTGCAAGGCAACTGGTCTGCCTCGCCCGACCATCGTCAAGTCCGGGGTCGGTGCGCATGTGTACTGGGTGCTGGAGCAACCGCTGCCACGCAAGGAGTGGAAGCCATACGCAGAACGCCTCAAGGAGTTGTGCGTCACACACAAGTTTGATGTTGATCCGGCAGTGACGGGAGAAGCCGCACGTGTGTTGCGCATCCCTGAAACACTGCACCTGAAGGACCCGACCAACCCGACCCCGGTGGAGGTGCTGCACGTCGCAACACCAATGACGAAGGCGCAGGTTGACGCGTGTCTGGAGCCAACGGAAAACATCTTGGCCGTGTTGGACCGCGCCGAGTTCAAGCGCGGCATGGACCCGGTGACGATGGCGCTGATTGGCGCGAGTCAATCAAACTTCAAGACCATCCTCATCAAGTCCGTCGAAGGCACTGGCTGCAACCAGATCGCCCACATCTACGACAACCAAGAGACTATTGAGGAGCCGCTGTGGAGAGCAGGGCTGTCGATTGCGCAGCACTGCGCTGATGGGGCCAAGGGCATCCATGTACTGTCTAGCAAGTACTCGGGATACAACGCCGCCGAGACCGAGCGCAAGGCCGCTGAGACCAAAGGCCCGTACACCTGCGAGACATTCAAGAAACTCAACCCGGCAGGCTGCGAGAACTGCACGCTGAAGATCACATCACCGATCCAGTTGGGTCGGGAGATCGTTGAAGCCACTGAAGAAGATAACACCGTCACCGACTTTGAGCCGGAGACCAAAGAAGCCAAGACGTACGTCATCCCCAAGTTCCCCTTCCCGTTCTTCCGGGGCAAGAGTGGTGGCGTGTTCGTCCACACCAAAGACAGAGACGGCAACGATATTGATGACATCGTGTATCCGTACGACTTCTATGTCGTTAAGCGGATGCAGGACCCTGACCATGGCGAGACTCTGCTGCTCAGACTGCACTTGCCTAAAGATGGTGTCAGGGACTTCATCATGCCTCTGGCCAACGTGCTGTCCAAAGAAAAATTCGTCAGCACCGTGGCGTCGTACGGCATCACGGCGCTTGGCAAGAAACAGGACACATTGATGCAATACGTCGCCAAGTGGGTAGAAGAACTTCAGATGAACGCACAAGCCGAAAAGGCCCAGAAACAATTTGGCTGGCTGGAGGACGAGTCCGCCATCATCGTGGGCGACCGCGAGATCAGAGCAACCGAGATCGCCTACAGCCCACCCTCCGCGCCAACGCTCCCCCACGTACCTTTGTTCCAGTGCAAGGGCGACTTCCATGTCTGGAAGGATGTCGTCAACGTCTACGGGCGTGAGGGCATGGAGCACCGGGCGTTTGCCCTGTTCATGGGGTTCGGCACCATGCTCATGAAGTTCACGGCGCTTGATGGTTTCCTGCTCAACTTGGTCAGCCGCGAGTCCGGGTCTGGTAAGACCACCATCCTGCAAGCGATCAACAGCATCTACGGCAGACCCAAGGAACTCCTGCTGTCCCCGAAGGACACGTACAACTCACGGATGCAGCGTCTGGGCGTGATGCAGAACTTCGCGGTGACCATGGACGAGATCACCAACATGCCGCCTGATCAGATGTCGCAACAAATCTACGACGTGACTTCGGGTCGGGGCAAGAACCGCTTGAAGCAACACGAGAACGCCGAGCGGCACAACAGCACCAAGTGGCAGACCGGCCTCATCACGTCGTCCAACCGGTACGTGACTGACGCGCTGCTCTCCATCAAGGGCTTCCCCGATGGCGAACTCAAGCGGATCATGGAGATCAACATCAAGCCTGATCCCAACGACGACGCCACATGGGCACGGGCTCACTTCGACCGCCTGATGCACAACTACGGGCATGCCATCGAGCCGTACTCGCAGGCGCTGGTATCGCAGTTGCCCATGGTCAAGGCCAAGCTGGAAGAGATTCGGGGCCGGGTCGATCAGGCTGCACAGGTGCGCAACGCAGAACGGTACTGGGCGCTCATGGTCTCTCTGGGCATCGCAGGCGGGTCCATCGCCAAGCACCTCGGGCTGCACGACATCCCCATCAAGCCGGTGTTCAACTACGCGATCAACCTTTTGACTGAGACACGTACCCGTGCACGGGAGTACATGTTTGACAACGACGAATTCCTAGGAGGATTCCTACAGCGTCACTTCCACGAGATTCTTGTTATCAAGGGCGAGAAGGACGCACGCAGTGGGCTGGACCACGCCCCGATACGGGAGCCACGCGGTGCGCTGACTGCGCGGTATGAGCCTGACACCAAGATGCTGTACGTAGTGGTACGCACCTTCCGTGAGGACTGCGCCAAAGTCATGGCGAACTTCGACGAGGTGCTGGCCCCCTACCGCAAGACCAAGGCTCTAGTGGACATCAAGAAGAAGCGCATGACGGCAGGCACCGTGGCCAACACCCAAGCTCCGGTCAACGCCCTGTGCTTTGACACCACCAAACTGGAGTTCTTCAATGACGCAATACTGCTGAACGATGAAGATAATGGGACTCCCACTACTGATTGAGTGGGACAAATTCAAACCGGGCACCTCGTTCTTCGTCCCGTGCGTTGATCGTCGCTTGACCGAACGGTTCGTACGGGAGGAGGCAGCGCGGCTAAAGATCGAGGTGATCTGTAAACAGGTTGTGGAGCGCGGGGTGTACGGTTTGCGTGTATGGAGAGTAGACGCTACAATGCCCCCGCACTCTGCTTCTCCTTGAGAAGAGTTGGGCCCCCGGTAATTCGGGGGCCTTTTTTATTCCTCTTCCTCGTCTGAGAAGAACTTCTCTTGGATTTCAGGCATCAGGCTCTTGTCAAAGCGCACGCCGTTGATCATCTGCTTCTCAGCAGCCTTGCGTCCGGCGATTGACTTGGCCAGCGTCTCTTGCGTGATCTTTTTGGCGGGGAACACCTCGTTGAACTCACGGATCATCACCTTCGTTTCTTCCCGCATGTCAAAGTCACCGGCCTCGTTGGCCATGTTGTAGCGGTCCAAGAGCTTGGCGCGTTTGGAGTTGATCTCACGCTCGTAGGCTTTGGCTGCGGACAGCTTCTCGTAGGTCGTGGACAAGTTCGCCGGGGCGAAACCGATCACCTGCATCAGTGAGTTGTAAGCACTTACATCCTCGACAACCGGGTCACCCTTGAGTGTCGTAGCGCCTTCGGTCATGTACCGGGCACCCTTCAGGCCGTTACGCAGCCAGCTTGGCAGCAGCGACTCCACCCCACGCATGACCTGCCCATCAGCCATGGCGTTGATACCACGCTCGGCGTTGACTAGGTAGGAGCCCAAGGGGCCGAAGGCTTGCTGCATGGCGGACAGCACGTAGCCGTGCTCGGCCACACCACGCGGATCGTCGCGGTAGATCAGGTCGGTTGCGATACCAGCACGGTTGGCCAGTTCGATGTTGGTGATGTAGTTGAAGAACCCCTTGTAGAAAAGTTCTCCAAAGAACCGCCGCATCTCCTCGTCGAAGTCAAACGGCTCGTCATCACCGAACATCGCGTTGAGCATCGTGGCCAGTGTGGAAGCGGCTCCGTAGAACGGCATGCCCTTCATACCTGCAAACGCCATGGTCATGCCGTACATGCCAATAAGTTGTCGCTGGGCGGCGCGACGCACTTCCGGTGTCTCCCCCTTGTAGGCGTTGTAGAAGGCACGGGCCACCACGAAGGCGCTGTTCCACACGAAGGACTTGAACGTGAAGAACACACGGCCAACCGGGTGCTGCATCCAGCGCGGAGCAGTTGCCGCCATGCCGGAGGTGTGAATGTCCTTGACCGTATCGAGCGCGTAGCGAATGGCTTTTTCTTCGCTCATGCCGCGACCCTTGGCCAAGTCGTAGGCAGCAACAGCCGTCACGCCACGGTTGTACCGTTCAGTTGCCGAGAAGGGGATAGACAGCGCGTCCATCATCTTGCCGTACAGGCTGAAGTACTGACCCGTAGTCTGGCGGCGACCCTCAAGCACTTCACGAGAGATCGTGTGCTCAAGCTGGCCGTGGTCCATCAGCGTCTGGTACAGGTTCTTGTACCGGGGGTTCTTGTCCAACCCGTTGATGATGGTGCGGCTTGCAGCCATCATGGCCGAAGACGTCTCACCGAAGCCAAACTTGCCACTGAGCAGTGGCCACACCAGCATGGGCAGCGACGTGACGTTGATCAGCGCCGAGGAGATGTTGCCTGCGATGTACTCAAAGTAGCTGAACTGAACAGCCGCGTTGACCATCGAGCCGTAGGTCGGGTTGCGGAAGAAGTCACCCTGACGCAGCACACCCTTGGCCGCTTCTTCAACCTGCAAGCTACCTGACTGTTCACCCTGCACGGCGATCTCACCGAGCGCCTTGTTGATCTGGGGCATGTACTCGGAGTTAGCCAGCTTGCGGGACCACCGCACCATGATGTCGCCGTAGTTGCGCACCATGTCACGCTCCATACCCCGCACGTTCTTGGCCTTCATGAACTGCTTGAGGATGGACTCGCCGGGGAACAGCGTCAGGTATGCCTGATATACGCTATCAAGTTGCGACTGATCTGCGCCCTGCTTCTGCAAGTCAGACATCACGCGACCAATGAACGAGGTGGGCGGGATGCCCTGTGCATCGTAGGAGATGCTTTGCAGATTCTGGTAGGCCCGATGCTGAATGCGCTGCGGGGTGAGCACGGTGTCGATGAACTGCTGGCGCTCACGAGTTGACTCAAAGGCAGAAGCTGCACGCTCACCGGTCTGCGGGTCGGCGTACTCCACCCAGAAGTCACCATGCCGCAGGAACGGCACGTAGCCTGTCACACCCTTGAGGTTCTGGAACTCCATCGACAGCCTCTGAGCCAGCGACGGTGAAACGGTTTGCAGCAAGATGTTGCGGTACTCACCCAAGGAGCGGTCGTAGTCCTTGCGCATCGTGCGGTAAACGTCCTGCACTTCTTTGGGCAGCGAGCGGTAGATTTGCTGCAACCGGTTGTACTCCGCCAGATTGGCGTTCGTGGGCTGGAAGTTGGGGTTCAGCAGGTCAACCTCAGCCAGACGGGCGTCGATTGCCATGTCACCCATGCGCTCCATCGCCTGCGGGAACTTCTTTTGGACGTCCGTGAACCGCTTGTAGTTCTCGTTGACCGTCTTGATCCGCTGCTCTTGTGTGCCGTTGCGCTTCTCAAGTGCGTCGATGAGCTTTTGCAGGCTCGGCAGTTCTTTGCCGTAGATCGTGTTGAGGTTGTCCAAGCGCAGCATGCCGAGGCCAGCCTGCAAGGCACCCACATCCTTGATGTTGGAGAAGAAGTTCTTGGTGCGATCAACAGCGGCACCAGTCAGGCTGGGCATCGACTGGCCAATACGACCAACCGCAGGGAATGCGCCCGTGCCCAAGAACATCTTTTGAGACGCGACTGGCTCCACATCTCCTGAGATGTTTATCGCGTCGTTGATGAAGTTCACGCCTTGGTCGAACGCGCTCTTGCCCTTGAACCCGAAGAACTCGGCAATCGTCTCCATGATGCGCCGAAACAGACTTTCGCTGCGCGGGGCCTTGATGGAACGCAGGATGGCTTGGAACTCGGGGTTGCCGACCAACTCGGCAGCAAACTCCTGCAAGTCCTGTGCGCCGTAGGCAGCGCCGAGCCGATCCTGTATTTGGATGAAGAACTGCTGGAACGCCTTGGTCAGCGGATGGCTGGGGTTGGCCAGTACGTTGGAGATCGCGGCGTGCACAACCTCGTGGATGAACGTGTGTGCGTTCAGCCCGTTGGTCGGGTCAAGCGTGATCGTGTTGGTAGCAGGGTCGTAGGAACCGGCCTGACCCCCTTCGACGGGGGCAATTACCACGCGGGTGTTGAGGTTCAACGACCGGATGCGCCGCAGAATCTGCTTGATGACCGGGTTGGAAGTCTTGTCGATCAGGTTGCGCAGCAGCCCATTGACGTCACCGGCTTGAGCCAGACGCTGCTGATCTGCATCGAAGGCGGGGCCTTGGTAGCTCGGTGAGAACAGCTTTCGACCAGTTTTCTCAAAAAACTTCTTATTGAAGTCCTCGACCATGGCGTCCAACTCGGCCTCGGTCGGTTCTGCCTTCTTGAGCTTGGCCTCGGGCTTTTCGGTCTGTTCGGCCTTGGTCTTGGAGACGAAGTTCTGTGCGTACTCGTCGAACATCTGCCGACCGACGCGGTTAATCTCGGAGATGTAAGCAGTCTGCTGCTTGGGCGACATGCCCTGCAACTGCTGAAACACTTGGACAGCTTCAGGCCCAGACCGGGCGATGGCTTCCTCGATCTGTTGAATCTGGTCGCGGTTCTTCTGCTCCTGCGGCGTGCCCATGGACTCACGGAGCATTTCCATCGAGTCGTTGTGTTGGGCAAACAGGTAGGGCAGGCGCAGGATGTTGTGCGCTTCGGTGCCCCGGTAGTTCTCAGCAGGCAGGTCTACGTCCTTGAGGCCAGCATCCCGACCCAACTCACGCAGCCGTGAAACAAGTAGCGAGTTGGCATTCTCGTCAACTTCATTTAGGAAGTTGGCCTGTTGTTGGGCGGACTCCTCACGGCCACGCTCCGCCTTGGCCAGATCAGTCTTGGCCTTCTTGCCGGGTTCGGCAGGGGCGGCTTCAACTACCTCGGTCGGTGTGGGTGCAGGGGCAGGGGCCTCGGCGGTAACTTCAGGCGCAGCCTCTACTGGAGCGGCGACTGCTCCTTCTCCGACAGCAGGCTGTCCAACATCTTCTGGAGCAGGTACCACTCCGCTTGGTTCAACTCCTGTAGCGACTCCGGGGGCGGCTCCGGCGACGGGTTCGCCAACCACGCCAGCGCCTGCTCCACTTGGTTGTTCGACAGGTTGTGCAGTGACATCTGTGACTCCTTGGAATTCGGGGCGCTTGAGATATGTGTCGATCTTCTCCGCTGCACCAGTTGCGGGTTTACCCGAAGCGTACGTCTCCAGCACCCGTTTGACCTCGGCGGCGTCCTCGGGGTTGGAGATGTCTTTGCCAGCCAACGGCCCATCTTCCCGAAGAATCCGGGCGGTCGGACCGATACCAAACATCTTGCCGAATGTTTTTAGGCCGGACGAGTCTTTGCCAATCGCAGTTGGCATCGTCTCAAGGGAGGGCGCAGGTTGTACCTGCGGAGTAACCGTAGGAGTTGTTGTAGGTTGTGCCTCAAGTGGTGCGGATACACTGGTCGTCTGAGTGACAGGCGGTGCAAATAGATCGCTTTGCCCCATGGCTTCAGCGGCCTGAAGCTGTTCTGCCTGTGCCTTGCGTTGATCAGCAACCTGCGACTCAAGCGCATCGAGAGACTCGGCATCGAATCCCGGCAAAGTGGCCTGCTTGGACGACAGGAACTTCTTGAGCTTGGCCTGAGCCTCCTTGACTTCGGCAGCATCACGCTGCGCAGCCAGTCGCTGCTTGTTGGCCTCGATCTTCTCGTCGCGGGTTGCGGCTTTCTCCACCGCAGGGGTCAGTTCGCCCTCGGGAGTGAACAACTCAGCCTGCTTGCCCTTGAGTTCCTTGGGCTCGACTTCAGGTGCAACCTCTTTAGCGCGGTACAGCCCAGTGGCCGGACCCATCTCCATACCGGGCAGCGCCATCTGCGCTTCTTGATCCTGCATGGCCATGATCTCGGCATCCTGCCGACGCACTTCGGCGGCTTGCTGCCGTTGACCCCGACGCTCCAACGCATCGGCGTAGGCTTGACGGCGTTCGGATGCGGCTTTCGCACGTTCTGCTGCACCACCCAAACCACCAAACGCACCACCGGCCACCGCGCCCTTAACGGCGGCTTCCATGATGCGGTCCCACTCCTTGCTCTCAAAGACCTGCGGGTTGTCCGCTACGAACTTCTCGGCAAAGATGCTGATGGCTTCCTGAGCGCCTTCGGTCAGACCTTCTGCGGGGATACCTGTGATAGTTCCTGCGGTTACAGAACGCAGGAGCCCTTTGTCCATGCCGGACTTCTCAAGAACTTTTTCGACGATACCCGCCTTGACCGGACCGGTCAGGTTCTTGGCTAGTGCAGCCGGGAGCACCGAGTCAAGCGCAGCCGATGCGATACCAAACAACGCACCTGCGCCGGGAGCCAGTTCACCTGTGTTCTCGTAGATGTTCTGGAAAACTTCTGGAGCGTTCTGCGCGTACGAGCCCAAGAAGATACCGGCGTTCTGGCCAGTAGCGGTGCGTGCAGCGATCTGAGGTGCCGCAGCCTTGAGGCCCTGCGCAACAAACTGCTCCGCAGCCGTACCAACAAGACCACGCTCAGCGGCCTCAGCGGCTAGAGATTTGACGGCGGCTTGAGTAGCACCGCGCGTAGCAAGTGCGCCAAGCCCAAGACCGGGGACGAGCGCGGTGCCGATGTTGGCAACCTGCTCACCAATCGTTTCGGCCACGAACTTGGGCACATCGCCCAGCCCCTCGACTTCTTTATATGAGCGGAACACCGTGGGCGCTTCGGCCTCACGTGCTGCACGTTTGGCAGCGGCCTCAGCCATCTGCTCTTTGGCGTACTCATCAAATCCAAGTGCAGACCCCGCCATAGCGGGGATGATGTCGGTGCCGAGTGACCCTAGTTCTTGGAAGCCACGCTTGGTGGCACGCCCAAAGGTTTGCAGGATGCCAGGACCGTACTCTTTTTGCAGGCGACGAACGTCCTCCGCCTCGACCTGCTGTTGGACGAATCCAAAAAGAGTATTGGGGTCCGCGTTCTCCGGCCCCTCTACCTTATAAATCTTCCCGTTGGGGGCTTGAACGCGGTAGATCGGCATCGCGTTTCCTTATTCGGCGTCAGGGACCAGTCTATATCCGGCAAACATATTGGGCACACCGCCACCGCGACTGGCGTCAACGCCTAGACGACGGGCCACAACCTCATCAAGTTTAGTCTGATAAAGCGCCGCAACCTTTTCGTCAAACGACTTGTCGGCTCCCGGTGCCGGAGTCTTAGCCAACTTCAGTGACTTGGCCAGTTCTGCACGCACCGCGTCTTGGTCCACCATCTTTTCAGCACCGGCACGAAGCTGTGCCAGTTGGTATGGCGTAAGACCAGTGCCACGATTACCCATCGCATCAAGGCGCATCTTGGCAGCGCCCAGTGTGGCTTGGGCACCGATGCCAGCGGCCTGAAGCGTCTTCTCACCGGCAAACTGGGTCTTCCAGATTTCGGTGGCTTGATCACGGTCCTTGCCCGTGGCGTTGATGATGGCGTTGGTGCCAAACTCATCACGGCGCTCAGCCGAGGCGTTAGCCTTCTCCAATAGGGCATCACGACGCCGCAGGTTGTCTTGTGCCTCAGCACGACGAGCCTGCTCGATAAACGCCATCTGGCGTTGCCGTTCTTTCTCGGCCTTCTTCAGATCGCTGACAGCAGTCTTGTAATCTTCAAAGCCGGTCATTGCGCCCTTGCCAATGTTCTCAAGCGCATGCCGCGAGGTGCCAGCCATTGTGGCCAGACCTGCCTTGAGGAACGCCATGTATTTGGCTTGCTGACGATCTGCTCCAGCAGCTTCGGCTTCCTTCTTGATGTCGGACTCAAGCCCCTCAAAGGCTTTGCCTTCCAACTTGTTTTTACCAAGCTCTTCAAACAGATTGCGGCTACGCGCTTCAGATCGAGCGAGAAAACCGGGTTCCGTTTCAGTGCCGTACATCTGACGACGCACCACATCCTCCATCGACTCAGTGCGTGGGGGCGCAGGGAACTGGCCCTTGGATTGCACGAGATCGTAGATGCCACCACCCGGCTTGGGTGCAGCAGGAGCAGGTGCGGGAGCAGGGGCAGCAGCCGCAGGGGCAGCAGCCGCAGGAGTTGCAGTAGGAGCAACGGGTTTCTTTTCCGCTTCCTGCTTACGCAGCCTGTCAAAGTATGGCGTCATGCTGCTACGGTCACCACCGTAGAACGACTCAGGCAGATAGGGAACTGGCACACCAAGGGCACGCAAAGGCCGAGTCACTGCGGACTCAAACGCACCAGCAACACCACGCCCCGGCAGAGTCGCAAGGTCCATGGCCGAGTAGCCCAGCTTGCGCAACGTTTCAGCCATCGCGGCACGATCTGCCTGCGCTTGCGGGTCTTCTCTCAACTGTCGGAGCAACGGATCGCGCTCGGGGTCATAAATACTGCGCGGCTGCACCAGCCCCTCGTTCTGATACCGCTCAACCTCACCGCCCTCTTCAAACGCCACGATGCCACCACCGGCCATCTGAGCGGGCAAGCCACTGGGCAGTGCAGTAACCCCGGCATCCATCGGAGCGGAGTTGGCTAGTACTTCTTGCGCAACACTCGGCGCGTTCTGTTGAGGTGCTCCAGCAGCGGCTTCAGCCATCTTTGCCTGCTGTTGCTGCCGCATCTTCTCTTGAATAAGAGGAATCGCAATGTAGGCAGGGATGGTGCCGGTCTCCACCCCGCGTCTCAACTGCGCGATGGAGTACTTGCCGGGGTTAGCCAAGATGCTTTGTGCGATGCTCATATTCAGACTCCAGCCAGTGCTTTACGCAGGGCCAACTTGTCTACGCCATCCGACTCTTTAATCGCGCCGCCCTTCTTCTTGCCGCCACCCATGAGACCAGACAGTCCCACGCCAGCCATACCCAAACCGGCGGCTTGCGAAGCCAAGCTAGGAGCAGCTTGATACTGTGCCGTAGTTGTACCCGGCACAGCGTATCCACGCAAGAGCGCGTTGAACTGCTGCATGCGTTCCATTGGCGACTGTTGAGCTTGCGCGTAGTTCTGGATGGCTTGGTTAATGATTTGTTGCTCTTGAGCCTGCTGCTGTGCACCAATCTGGTTCTGCAACCCAAGAATGCCGGTCTGCGCAGCAAGCTGTTGTTGGCCCAACGTGCCCAGTTGCCCAGCCATCTGACCGGCAAGTCCGAATCCAGCCTGTTGGCCAGTGACCCCTTGGAGTCCAGCTTGTGCGCCTTGGATACCCTGAGCAGTGCCTTGCAGTCCGACACCTGCGCCCTGCAACCCAAGTTGGCCGGCGTTGATGGCTTGGCCAACACCTTGGAGTCCAAGCCCCGAACCCTGCATAGCGGCCTGCAAACCTTGAATGTTCTGAGCACCACCAGCTAGTCCAAGCTGCCCCGCAGCCATGGCGCGGTCTACACCAGACAACCCTGCTTGCGCACCTTGCATGGCCTGAGCCGTACCTGCCAACCCGGTCTGTGCACCTTGTTGTGCAAGCTGACCAGCGGCAATTGCGCGATCCGCAGCCGACAAACCAATCTGTGCGCCCTGCATTCCCTGCGCCGTACCGGCCAGTTGCCGATCCACACCCGCCAACCCTGCCTGTGCACCTTGGATACCCAATCCTGCGCCTTGCATACCTTGTGCGGTACCAGCAAGTTGAGCCTGCAATCCTTGCAGCCCCATGCCTGCACCTTGAATACCCGTCTGATAGACCTGATTCGCGCCTTGCAATCCTTGAATACCAACACCTGCGCCCTGCATGCCTTGGGCGGTTCCAGCCAGACCAGTTTGCGCGGCTTGCAGGCCCATGCCTGCGCCTTGCATACCAAGACCATAAAGCTGACCGGCTTGCCCAAGACCTGCAAGACCCGCTTGCTGTCCGGCCATCGCTTGACCAATACCAGACAGACCAAGCTGCCCGCCTTGGAGTGCGGTGCCTAGACCCGCTTGAGCACCCGACAATCCTTGCAGTCCTAGTTGTGCACGCTGAGCGATGTTTGCCTGTGCTTGTTGGAAGGCTTGTTGCAGGCCCTGAGCCTGAATGTTCTGCATCTGCGTCTCAAGTGCACGCTGGGCTTCGGCGTTCTCAATTGCCTGCCGCGCACCACCAAACGCGCCTGCACGTGCGGCCTGACTAGCCCGTTGTGTGCGCCCAATATCAGCCTGCCGCTGCGCGGCTTGCATCTGAAGGTCAGTCACCATCCGCTGATACGGCGACATGAACTGTTGGTACGCCGCAGGACTTGTTGCCATGCGTTCGTACAGATCACCAATACCGGCGGCTTGTTGTGCGTAGCCACGGGCCTGCCCCGTGATGTCGCGACCAAGTTCTTCCGCACGCAGGCCCATACGCGCAATGTCGGCGGCACCACGTCCATACTGTTGCGCTTCAGGAGCCATGGCTGCTGCACGAGCGCCATACCCAGAACCCATAGCCCCGTAACGATTGGCGGCTTCAAGCGCAAGCTGCTGACCAAGCAACCCTGAACCGTAACCAGCGCGGCCATACGCCTGCATTTCAGGAGCAAGAGCAGCGGCTTGAGAGCCATACCCAGCGCCCAAATCTCCAAACATGGCCCCGCGCTCAAGGCCAACCTGTTGACCAAGAAGCCCTGATTGTTGTCCTTGCAGACCAGCCTGATACCCGGCTTCACCAAATCGTGCGCCACCCCGCACACCAATATCTTGGCCCATCAAGCCAGAACGTTGGCCTTGGGCACCAGCCTGCTGCGCCATCGCAGTAGCCATATTTGCACGAGCAAGCGCGTCTTGCAGCGCCCCCGCACCAATACCTTCCCCGCGCAACCCTGCCTCAAAGCCTGCCTGCCCGTAGCCATACCCCGCCTGTTCGGCGGCTTGGGCGCGTTGTTCAGCACGTTGCGCAGATTGCGCAGCAACATCCGCTGCTTGCGCACCAAATTGAGCGCCTTGAGCGCCATAGCCATAGGCGGTTTCAGTAGCCCTACGCGCTTGACGAGCAGCGTCCTGTGCCGCACGTGCAGCCTGCATCTGACCCAATTGACCAGACTGGAAGCCAGCCTGCCCGTAGCCTGCGGCTTGGCCGGTTGTGCCAAGTCCCCCCATACCGGCGGCTTGAGCAAACTGAGTACCCTGCAAATACTGCTGCGGTACTTGCAGGTTGGCAGCGTTGAACTGCACTTGCTGTTGCAGAGGGCTGAAGCCCGCTACGTACGAGCGCGGATCGGCGCTGTACGGGACAAAAGGCTTGGTGCCTGTAATCTCGTACGTGCTAGGCGCACCGTCAACGCCGGGAACTTCTCGCGTTTGAAAAAGCTCCTTCATCGCCCCGCCGAGAACAGTCTCGACTTGGGGGCGCAGCCAATCAGGAACGTTGGACTGAGTTACGGTTGTTTGTGTAGGACCGCCGCCACCGCTCATATCGTCACCTCGACTAAAGTGTTGCGCGGTTCAAAGTTGTACCGCTTCCACAGGCGCACAATCGCTTCGCGTCCGAAGCCTTGAATCTTTGTGGCACCGCGTTGTTTGAGCAGTGCTTTAAGTTGCTCAAACGTCTCGTCATTAGAAATCAGCTTACCGCCAATAGCAGTAATAAAAGCTACCCGACTCAGCGGGTAGTTGATGAAGGACACCGTTGCCGCACCGTGCACGGTGTTGTCCTCGTCTACAGCCACAAGCAACATCCACTGCCCAGTCGTCAGAAACATCTGCACATGGTGAATGTTGTAGTCCGTGCAGGTTCCGTCCTTCTCAAGCGCCGCTTTCAGATACTCCTCCACCAACGGCCAAACTTGTTGGACGTGGATGGTATCGACGGGGCGGATGCTGAGGTTCATTTCTTCAGCAGGTCAGTGATGCCGCCTTCGGCACGGCGCATGACGTTGGGGGTGCCGCGTACTTGTGCAGAGCGCGTGACGATAGGAGCACGCCCCATGGTTGGGACGTCCGGTTGGCCAAAGTAAGGCATGGCAAAGCTGTCGCCGTACCCTCCACCGAAGCCACCACCGAAGCCACCACCAAAGCCCCTGTTAAACGCAAAAACGTCTTGATCGCCCGGTCGTATTACAGGCAGCGTAGTATCAATAGGGGTAAAGTCAATTGGATTCACACCACTACCCCCGCCACCGCCACCAATGTTGACCCCACCACCCCCAACAGTACCACCAGTACCACCAGTACCACCAGTACCACCATCACCCTGCACTACACGGCGATCATCAGGCACCGGCTGAATAGTTCGACGCTGATCAAACGAATACCGCTGTGACAACCCAGTCTGTTGTGGGAAGTACGTAAACGGCGTACGCACGGACGGGATGCCAAACATGTCGAGGTTGCCACCGCCAAACCCGTAGTACGGCACCGTCTGCATACCCCGCGTCATGATGTCTTGATTCATTATGGGGTTGGTGCCATACGCGGCCACACCAAACGTAGCCTGCGGACTGGCGCTGTACGACGAGTACTGAGGCTGGTAGATGGGCTGATAGAACTGGCTCGTGTAAGGCGACGGGCGATTCATGTACGTATAGACGCCCTCGGGCTGAATACCCGCCATGGTCGCAACGTCCGGTTGGCCAATACCTGCTTGGTTCAACGCGTTGACGGTGTAACCATAGTTACCCATGTTGCGCTGGATCAAGTTGTTCATGTCGGAACCAGAGATGTTGCCCTGTGTCCCATACATGCCCGTTAGATTGCCTTGAGGCGAATACTGAAAAGGGCTTGGGGGCCGTGTATCCCCGCTTCCACCACCTGCCATGATGTTCTCCTTTAAGCGGGCACGTACTTACGTGGGTTAATTTCGCGGCCCTGCTTCTTGGTGCCGGTCCGTGCTTTGCGTACCTTGTCCATCATGGCATAAAGCTGCTTGGCACCAGCATCGGTTGAACCATTACCAAGATGGGACACCACATCGGCGGGCACAACAAACTCACCATCAGCCAACCGAGCAGGGCGCTTGTTGGCAATCACGCCGGGAATGCTGTCGGACATGCCATCACCGGGACCACGCAGCATGCGACCACCGTCTGAGTAGGTGCCAAGGTCAGAAACACCCCCACGGGCCATGCGCTGATACATCGGCATGTCTCCCACCATGCGGTCGTAGCCAGAAGGCAGCGATGCAATACCACCATCAGCAAACGCAGGGCGATAGGTATCAGGGTTGAAGCGAAAGCGGCTCAGGGGACCCTTGTACTCCTCTTCCTCTTCCATGGGACGGCGACCACCCAAGGCACCGGCAATACCTGCTGAACCCATCGACAAGGGATTAGCCTTGATGTAATTCAAAGGGTTCTGCATAGCCGTTTGGAAGCTGCTAGGAGCAGCAGTAGCGGCTGTGGGTAGGTTAGAAATACCACCAGTACCTGCCGCCGAGTACATCGGCATTCCCGCGTTTGCCGTCAGAGGCAGCGCATTGGCCATCGCCGCGTTGGTACTCTGCTGGAGTGCGGCATTACTTGCAAGGTTGGCGGCTTGACTGGCTTGGGCAAAATTCATCCCTGCTGGGAGACTACCAGTTGAAGCAAGGGTAGTAGGAGCAGCGGTAGTAGCTATTGTGCCAGTGGAAGTAAGCGGCAACGCGTTTGCCAACGCACCTTCAACCCCAGCAGTAGCAGCCGCCGTCGTTCCAACACCCGCACCGCCAGCGGCTCCGCCAAGAGCGCCACCAATCCCAGCCCCGGCTCCGCCCGTCAGACCACCAAGCAACGCACCCTTGAGGGGGTCACCACCTGTAACCGCAGCGGAGCCACCACCTATGGCAGCGCCAATCAACATTGCTTCGCCAACACCACCGCCTGCCATAGCATGCTCCTTTTAACAGATTTTATTGTGTTAGGTCGTAGAAGGAAAGTGACCCAACCGCGTCGCCCGTGGTTGCCCCAGACACAGTTCTGATGGCAACGGTGTAGATGTCACTGACCCCGGCGATGGATGCGCCCAGTTGGAGGTCAAAGTTGTAATCGTTTGGCAGACTGGTGTTCTGCACTCCGCCTGAGCCAGAAGAAGTTACATAGTCTGTCTGCACAATAGTGCCGCCCGTGGTCGCCGTAGCAGCCACATCAAACTCGACATTCGAGTCTGAAGGTACAGTAGCCGCCCAAGTAGCGCCCGTCAGGGTGGGGTTCTTGATGAGCGCCACCTCATAGTTCTGACTGGTCGTGGGTAAGACTTGAACCCGGTTGGGCAACACCACCGCACCTGTGCGTCCAGAGGCAAGTCGGATGGAGACAAGCGGCAAAAAGGTCGTGCCGATGGTGCCCAAGATTGTGGTGCGTCGCGCCACATGGTCGATGGAGGTCTGCTCAAACCCGCCCTCAGAGATGACCGAGCAGCAGATTGATTTCATGGATGCAGCCACCGCAGAGGTCACGGTCTTAATCTCGTACCGCACTGGCAGGATGGCTGTGGTCATGTAGACGCCAGTAATCTCGTTGGCGTTGTTGAATGTGTGGCAGACGATGTATTCACCGTTGATGATGAAACCGCACCGAACGGAACCGACGCCTAGCCACTCAAAGTCCATCCACAGAATCTGAGCTTTGGACGGGTCTAGGGTATACCCGGAAGCTCCGGTGCCGTCCAACTTGTCACCGTTCCAGTCATCTTGATTGACCGTCCGGGCATCGCTGGGTGAGCCAGACGTTGAGGAGCGCAGCACAAACGAGTAAGTCCCGTCGATGCGTTGGAAGAACACCCCGTTACTGTCGTTGTAGTACCCCACCCGCTGCGTGAGGTTCAGGCTCATGCTGCTGTCCATCACAAAGGTAGCAAGCACTAACAAACCTTTACCCGGCTGATACGGGAACGAGCGATAGGATTGACGGGTTACAGAGCCAACCCCCGCCCCAGTGACCTCCATCTTCACTGCCGCTTCGTTGGACAAGAATGTCGTCGTGCCCGTGCCAGTCGTGGCTACGTCGAACTGATTATCAGCAGCGTAGCGGTTCTGGCTGTCGAAGAGTGTGTAGGGTTGGCTAACACGCAACCGTCCAAAGGCGTCTACGTTGGTGCCGCCGATAGAGACTGGAAGTGTGGATGTGTCGGCCATAAGTTTCGCCAAGAAAGTGTCTAGGCGGTTGAAATACAACCGCAGGACGTTATTGAGGGCCTCGTGATAGCGTGAGTCATATTGAGGAGGGGCCAATGGCAGGTTGGGTGCAGCCGGTCGATCAAGCGAAAACTCCGTGGTAACAATCTGGGTGGCCACATTTATCTCCGGCCATCAGGACGAATGTCGATACGCGGCGCACCAAGCTGCCACGTTGTACCCAGATTAGTCGAAGCAATCTTGAAGATCAACTGCCGTCCACGCACGCGGGTGTAGACCTGCCCGGTGAATTCTTCCGTGATGACGTAGTTTGACCCCTTGGTAACGCCTGCTGCCGCTGGGTAGCCCGTGCCTGAACCAGAATTTTGCAGAGGGTAGAGGGTCATCGTAACCGCAGGAGTTGGCACCCCAGACCCACTTTGCCCCGCGCTGGTATCAGACCCCGTAAACGTCAGGTCTGGCAACACCCGCCAGATGTACCCAAAGTTATGCCCGTCGCCAATGTCAAACTCAGAAGACGAAATGTAGGCTTCGATAGGCGTTATGTTGCCCAAATCAGTAGCGTTCACCCCATCTTCATGTTGCACAAGCTCATGGTTGTAGGTTGCAGCAATTGGATAAGGCAGCAAGCCGGAATCCAGCCATGCTGTACGGCCCATGGTGCCGTAATACCAGATATTTTCTAGGTAGTTGTAGATCACGTAGCGGTCAATGACGGTGCTGCCCGATGAGCAGTAGAACCACCAGACTTCGTTGAACCCTTCATTGGTACCGGCGTAGACCTGCTGGGATTGCAACGTGTTGAAGTCCGAGAAAACGTAGCGGCGCAGGTCACAGTTAAGCGTCTGCACCCGACCGTCATACACGTAAAACTTGTCCACCCCCATCCAGTAGGTGCGCCCTGACGCCACGACGCTGGCGTTCGGGCCAACAATCGACACGTTAGAACCCAGAATCTGTGCTGTCCAAACAAATGGGGCACCTACGTACTGGAGAGAATAGATAGAGGAGTCGGTGAACACCACGATTTCCTGCCGCATCTGTTGCGCACAGAGAATCTTGGAGCCTTGGGACAAACGCAAACTGCCTGCCTGATTGGTTGCTGAGGGCGTCCACGTGTAGGGGTCTTCTTGATCCGACCACCGAATCAGCATGGGATCGAGGTATGTTTGTCCGTAGTCGTTTGTGCCAAACACCAACACAAACCGAGACACGTCGGAAACTTCAATAAAGTTCTGAAACAGAGGAGCGTCTGCATCGCCTGCATCCGCAAGGTCAACTCCCCGCTGCGAAATGCGCTGAATGCCAGACTGCGTGCCGGACGTGGTGATCGGAGCGCCTTCAATGGAAGTGGAGACGTTGAATGTGCCACCCGTCGAATTCACAACGAAGTAGACCTGACCAACCGTCAGGCCCGTGGGCAGTGCCCCAGTGGATGTGAATGTGATGGCGGTGCCATCCGGCAGTGAGAACCCAGCGGGTAGCGTGATAACTCCCGGCGCAGCAATACTGATGGTGATCTGCACGGGGGCGTATCCCACGCTGGCGTTCCAGTAGTACACGCCTTGGCCACGAGGGCCATACACCAAGTCCTCACCAAAGTTGCGCTGGTTCCACAACTGTAGGCTGGTCGAAGTCTCAAGGCCATTACCCCACGTGCCACCACCCCACGGACCCGCGCCCCAACCAACAAGCGGCACCTGAAACGCAGACCCAGTATTGGTCTCGTACTGCGTGACTACCGAGCCGCCTCCCGGAGACCCAGCTACATCCGTGGCATTTGCTGTGGCTGACACCGTAATAGAGTAAGTGTCTTCATCAAGGTACGTAATCTGAAACGTACCCGTCAGCACCCCTGCGGTGATGTTGCCACCAAGCCCCGTGATGCCTGCGCCGCTGAACGTCACGTAGTCGCCGTCCGCACAGCCATGATCCATCTCACTGACCGTAATGACGCTGGAGTTAAGCGTGGCTGTGAACGGGTTGGTCAGCACCACCGTCCTGCGGATCGGCGTGATGTCGTAGTAATCGTTGCCCTTGAGGATGTAGAACTTCAGGTTTGTGCCAACACCTACCAAGCTCTCTGCGCCAAGCGTCACCCAGTTCCAAAGTGACCGGCAGATGCCCAAAAACGTGTTGCTTGAGAAGGGTGTCCAGCCACCAATCTTCTCAGGATTGCCTTGACGAAACCGCACCTTGTCGCACTCGTACCAACCCCCTTCGGTCGTGTACCGAGTGTTTTCGCGGTTGACTCCGGGTTTGAAGAGGATTTTCTGGAGTGGCATAACCGTATTCTCGTGTCAAGACAAGAAAAGGGCAATCTCGGCCTCGCGGCGTTTGACCAGTCCGGGCAGGACTTTGCCTCCACCCATGGTCCACTGCCGGAACGCATTGGCTGCACCATCCCAGTCGCCTCGGTTGGCCCGCATCCTGATCTGGCTGCGCTGAAGATTGCCTAGCCCTGCATTAAAGGAAAAACTGACCAAAGCGTCAAAGCCGCCTTGACGGCCAAGTACGCCGGGAACAAGTCGAAGAACACCACGTTCAAAAGTCTGGACGTCCAGATGGAATAGTTCATCGATCTCTGTCTTGGTCCAAACACGATGATCTTCTCCTCGCAGCGGGTATTCCTTCCTGATTGCCCCGGTGTAGCCTTCCTTGCGGATCACAGGCAAGCGAATCTGCTCTTGGTACAGGACGTGGCCGTAGCCAATGGTCCAGATGTGGGCAGGGCAAAGGTAGGGTTTACTCCTAAACCCTTCATACTTGTGCATGAGGGCTTCGCCTACCTTGCTCAGTTTCACTTCTTATTCCACTGGCGAGAACCAAACCAAAAGCCAATGATGCCGCCGAGCATGGCCATCTCGTCACTGGAGAAGATCAGGTCGGAATAGCGGATCACATCTTCCACGCTGCGGATCAGTTCCGGGTGGTTCCACAGGTACCACGCCATGAAAGCGTTGAGCGCAATCAACTCAAGCACGAACAGGTAGGTGACCGTGGGGCGCACCGTGCCGACGTAGTTGGCAACCCAGCGAGATGCCTTCTCCAGCACCTTCTTGTCGTGGTCCAACGCAGCCTCGGTCATCCGGGCGTCGGTCTCCATGGCCACCTGCTCGGTGCGAATCTCTTCCATCCGGGCTTGGGCGGCAAATCCTGCCGCTGCCAACTGGAGTTCGCGCTCAGTCTGAATCTGGGCCAGACGCAGTTCATGGGCTTGATCTGCCTTGTTCTGGAAATACTCCATCAACTTGGGCAGGCCCGAGATCAGCAGACCGCCAAGGGTCGAGATCAGTGACAACATACTTAACCCCTCTGGCTCGTTACCGTGTCGTTGCCACGAGTCACCATGACCACCTTGTCTTCAACCACCACCTTCATAGGTGGCTCGGAACGATCTAGCCGGTCGAGCTTGTCAATCAGGCTCTTGATGATGGCCACTTCAGGCTTCTCTTCCTTGGGCGTAGCACCCGCGATGCCGTTGAGCATGGAGATCAGGGCCGTGAGCGCAGCACCCAGCAGGCCCATGACGGCGGCAATTTTCTCGTTCTCCAGCACAACGGAAGACCCGACACCAATCACCACGATGGCCGTAATGTAGGCCAGACCGTGCTTGCCGATGGCTTTGCCCGCAACCTCTTTGGCGCTGCTGTTGGCTTCCAACCGGTTGAGTTCGGCCCGAGCCTGCTCACGCAGCAGGGCAATCTCGTGATTGATGTTGCGGGCCTCTTCCATGATCAGCCTGCGGCGTCGAGGGCAACCTTACGATCCCAAACCCAGTTGGCCCACTTGGCCGAATCGAACGGCACCCGAGCCTCGGGATTGTTGGGGTCTGCCGGGTCTTGTTCCGTCCATCCTGCGCCCACAGAGGCCAGATAGGTTTGCAGATCGATCTTGGTTGGGATGACTTCAGCATCGCCCGTGTCGTCGTTCTCGGACAGGCCGATCATCACCATGTCGCGGGGGCTGGGCGTGTTGGGATCGCCCACAACAAACACCCCACCAACACCCTCGGGGTGCAGGCAGAGGAAAGAAGGTACGGTGCCGTCAGCGTTGAGACGGTACTTAATGCAGTGGTGTGCCATCGAGTGCTCCTTGTTGGGCGTACTGCCCGCTGAAAAGATATGCGCCAAAGTGCCCCAGGACGCACCACGGGGCAACCCAAACCTGTCCGCCATGCTCCCGGTACATGTGGCAGAAGTTGTAGTCCTCCGAGAGCAACTGGTTATCTACGTTCTGAACCTTGAAGTAGTCGTAGACCTTTTCCTCGGGTTTGATCGTCACCCCACCATTGGTGTACCAACCCACATGGGGCTGAAGTTTCTCAAACACATCGCGGCGGATCAACATGAACCCGGTGCCAACGTGCTTGACTTGGAACGGCAAATTGGGGTCGATCATCTCGTGACCGGGCAACTTGTTCACGTTGAACACACCGGTCAGGTTGGATAGGTTGGGGTGATTCAGCACCGCCCCCTGTCGCACCTTTTCCCAGTTGATGCCCTTCATGGGCACCGCCCCGCCGATGATCCCCTTGTCTGCCTTGACCATCCGGGCGATGTCGTTCGCCACGAACTTCTGGTCAGCGTCGATGAACATCAGATGGGTGGCGTCCTCCATTTTGAGGAAATGGTGGGCAATCGTATTCCGGCCCCGCTGCACCAAGGACTCGTTGCCGAGGAAGATGCAGGTCATCTTGATGCCGTACTGGATGCAGGCTTCCTTGAGGGACAAGAGAGACTGCGTGTACTCCGTACACATCATCCCGCCGTAGCAGGGGGTGCCGATGACCAAGTGCATTACGCCGCCTTCTGATCCGGGTCAGGAGCCTGCTCAAGCAGGGGCGAGTTAGTCAGAGACGAACGGTCGAACACCGAAAAGCCGCGACGGGCGGCGAACTTGGCCGGGTCTTCTGCCCACTTGTCGGCACACGCTTCCAACCACCGCATCGTCATCTCGTGCGTGGGGGCCTGACCGTTGGAGATGAGTTGGTTCTCCATGTTCAGATAGGCAAAGACTTCAGCCTGCGCCTGAGCAGCGTTGATGCCCAGGTCAAACAGATAGATCAGGTTGCCCTCGTCGATCATGCCGTTACGCGACCGGGCCGCATTCAGAGCCTGCTTCATGCAGGTCATGATGTGGTAGCGGGACTCCTCGCGCTCGTAGTCCTCTTCCGTGATCTCTTCCCGGCCAACCTTCTCAAGCAGTTGCTTGTGCTGATTGACGAAGAAGTTCATCTTGCGGATGGCGCCGTTGACAGCGTTCTGAGTGCCCTCAAGGTGGCTGTTGATCTCCAGAATCTCGATCTCAAGCAGTTCCCGGTCGAGTTCGTCCGTGCAGGAAGCGAGTTCACGCTCCTTCTTCTTGAGGTCGTTTTGCTTCTTGCGGAGGTTGATGTACGCCTCTTGGAGCGCCCCACGGGTACGGTCGATCTCAGCCAAGGTGTGCTTAATGGAGCGGATCGGCGTAATGGCCGTCACGTCCAGAGTCACCTGCATGAACTGGCTGTGGCTCTTGTGGAAGTTGCTCGTGTCCCGCACGACGGCAGGCATCCGATCCTGAATGTTCTTCAGCATCAGGTTGTACTCGGGCTTCTTCACCGCCAGAGCGGTGTTCATGTTGCTGATGATCAGATCGTTCAAAGGATTCTCCTTGGGTTAGATGCCACCGTGGCAGTTAGAAGTTCCTGCTTCATCAGTCATGGCTGATGCTAAATCGCCAAAGTCTGTAGCGTTGCCCGTTGAAGCAATTGTGATGTAGTCCATGATATTTACCGTGCCACTACTATTTCCAAGGGCAAATACGCCACGGGTTGTTGAAGAACAGGCAGCGTTGTTGTAAGACGTGTTCGACAAATCGCCAAAGTCTGTTGCGTTTCCTGTGGACGCGATGGTAATGTAGTCTATGACGTTGTAATACGTGGGGGACACATCGTTTACTCCACCACCAAATACGCCTCTGGTGGACGAAGAACAACCTGATAAAGCAAACCGGGCTACAGTCAGATCGCCAAAGTTTGTTGCGTTTCCTGTCGAGGCTATGGTGATGTAATCGATACGGTTCAAGTTGGACGATCCAGTTCCCTGACCTCCGGCCCAAACTCCACGTGTTGTGGAGGAGCATGATCCCATGCGCTGATTGCCGCCCGTCAAATCACCAAAGTCCGTGGCGTTGCCGACTGATGCGATGGTGATGTAATCGATGACGTTTGAACCGTTTACACCACTTGCTACGCCCCCGGCAAAAACCCCGCGAGTTTCATTGCTGCAACCAGACAAATAGTAACGCGCTTGAATCAAATCGCCAAAATCAATAGCGTTTCCAATGCTAGATATAGTTACATAGTCAATAACATTTGAAATACCGGGCCTCAAGCCGCCACCAAATATCCCACGGGTAGACGATGCACAAGCACCCAACGTATAAGCAACCGTTGTGAGGCTACCAAACAAGTACGCGTTGCCGGTCGTTGCAATGTTGATATATTGAATAGATGCTTGTTCAGATGCTGTGTAACCACCTCCAAACAACCCCATCTGCGAACTTGTCGGCGTGGGTTGGACGGCAGCGGCGGCGGAGGAGCAGCCTGCAAGTCCCTGAGTTGCGGTTGGCAAATCGCCAAAGTCCGTTGCGTTGCCGGTGGAAGCAATGGTGACGTATTGAATTACGTTTGTTTTTGTGCTGATGCCAATGTCTCCACCGGCAAATACGCCTCTTGTGTCAGAGGAGCAAGCGGCCAGATATCTTGTGTTTTGAATCAAGTCACCAAAATCTATAGCATTGCCTGTGGTCGCGATTGTGATGTATTGGATGACATTGATAGTGCCTGCTGTAGTATTTCCACCCGCAAACAAGCCTCGTGTGGCAGAGGCGCAAGATGCCATAGCACCCGCTTGCGCGGCCAACAAATCTCCAAAATCCACAGCGTTACCTGTAGAGGCAATTGTGATATAGTTTATTATATTGGTTCTAAAACTTGTGTTAGACAGCCCAATAACGCCGCGTGTTTCAGACGCACAAGAAGCAGTATTGGTTGCTGTGCTGCCTACAAGATCGCCAAAATCTGTAGCATTGCCAGTCGAAGCAATTGTGACGTAATCGATGATGTTGGAGTTTCCGCTGCTGGTGTTGCCGCCGCTAAATACGCCACGCACATAGTTTGAGAGACCAGAAGCACCGTAGCGGGCCACCGTCAAGTCGCCAAAATCTGTGGCATTCCCTGCCGAGGCAATGGTGACATAGTCAATGACGTTTTGTCTAACGCTTGCAGAAGAGTCGTATCCGCTGGCCCAAAGCCCGCGAACAGAAGAAGCGCAAGATCCAAGATCAAATCGGCCAACAGTTAAATCACCGAAGTCCGTGGCATCACCAACTGTGGCGATAATAATTTTGGAAATTGTATTGATGCCGAGACTGGCATCTGAGCCACCTCCAAACAACCCCACAGGCGTAGCACCACTGCCCGCAATCGGCCACAGCCCTTGCTTGAGCCAGTAGGCGGCTTGGTCTAGCGTCCATACCCCCGGAGCAGCACCGTCTTGGTACGGGCCTGCCGGGGTGGGAGGTGTCTTGCGGATCAGGCCACCGGGCCATTGATGACTCATTTATAGACCTCCGTGGCAGTTAGACAACCCCGCGTTGTTGTACGCCGTGTTTGTGAGATCGCCGAAATCTGTTGCGTTACCAGTCGAGGCGATGGTGATGTAGTCAATCACGTTCGATGTGCTCAACCCTCCCGCAAACAACCCTCGCGTCGTCGACCCTGCCCCGGCAGGGTATCTGGCCACAGTCAAATCACCGAAATCTGTTGCATCGCCGGTTGAGGCAATTGTGATGTAGTCGATGACATTTGTATTGCTTGCGCCGGTGCCCCCGCCAAAACACCCGCGAGTAGAAGAACAAACCGTCCCCGCATACGCCCTAATGAGTGTTAGGTCGCCAAAATCTGTTGCGTTCCCGGTGGATGCGATGGTGACGTAATCAATGACATTTGAGAAAACCGCGCCGGTGTATCCTCCGCCAAAACAACCGCGAGTTGTGCTCTGCACGCCGTTGGCACCATACCTCGTGACGCTCAAACTGCCGAATGAAGTGGCGTTGCCGGTGGACGCGATGGTGATGTAGTCTATTGTGTTGACGATGGTTGGTTGATATCCACCGGCAAAAATACCACGAGTTTCAGATGAGCACGCCGCCGCCGCATCTCTTGCGTTCGTAAGATCGCCAAAGTCTGAGAAATTGCCAAGATTTGTGATTGTTATGTACTGAATCACATTGACAATTGTCCCCGACCCCGTGGCATTTCCAAAGCCACCAACAACACCGCGAGTAGACGATGCGCAGCCGCCCGCAAGAGAATACCCCGTGCCTGTGCTCATCAGGTCGCCGAAATAAGTTGCATTTCCTGTTGTTGTGATGATGGTGTAGTTGACCACGTTTGTTTCCACGGAGGAATTTTTGCCCCCCATGAACAACGCGATATTCCCAGATATAAAAAATGAAGGCCACAGCCCTTGCCCCACCGCCTGGAACTGAGCCGTGAGAGTCCATACGCCGGAATAACTAGGCATTACACGCCTCCATGACAGTTAGACGTGCCCGCAAGATATTTGATGGCGGTTGTTAAATTGCCAAAGTTAACAGCGTTTCCCGTTGATGCAATTGTTATGTAATCCATAGTTTGCACAGCCGAACCGCTGCTTGTCTCAGTGCCTCCCGCAAAAACTGCTCTTGTGGGCGAGGAACACGCCGCCAACTGACCTCTTGCAGCAGTCAGGTTTCCAAATGATACTGAGTTACCCGTAGAGGCGATGGTGATGTATTGGATAGATGAAGTTCCGCTAGTATAACCAGTCGATGTCCACCCGCCCGCAAACAAACCTCTTGTGGAGTTTGAGCAACTAGATACGAATGTGACGCCGGTTCCCAAGTTTCCAAAAGATGTTGCGTTCCCTGTTGATGCAATGGTCACGTAACCGATGGCCGTAAACGGGCTGCTGCCTTGGTAACCCCCGGCGTAGACGGCACGCGTGGAAGACGCACAAGCAGCCAAGCCAGCAACTGTGGACGTTGTGTCACCAAAATCTGTTGCATTACCGGTTGAAGCAATCGTGATGTAATCAATGACGTTTACAAAACCGGGACCTGTCTGAGCGTTGTACCCAGCAAAAAACAACCCGCGAGTTTCGTTTGATGCGCCACCTAAATCTGCTCTGCCATTGGACGTAAGAGTACCAAACGTAGTGGCGTTTCCAGTAGAGGCAATAGTAACGTAATCAATTACATTCTTGAATACTGTACCGTCCTCACCACCTGCAAAAATAGCTCTGGTGCTGGAGGCGCAAGCAGTTAGGCTGTATCTTCCAACGGTTAAGTTGCCAAAGAATACCGAGTTCCCAGTAGAACTTATCGAGATATAAGTTATTGCATTTTGGCGAGAACCGCCACCAGAAACATCCCCACCACCAAACAATCCCCGTTGGAATGCGGGCGTCACGCTCCCACTAGCCGCGCTGAAGGGGCCGGGGCCAAAACTGTTCAGCGCCCAGACTTGGAACGTGTATGCGGTGCCGTTGCTCAGACCAGTGACGTTAATCGGAGAAGATGTCCCCGAGACAGTGATTTGGCTAGGGTTAGAAACCGCGTAGTACGCCGTGATGGCCGATCCGCCAACATTGGCCGGAGCCGTAAACGACACCGACGCCGAAGCATCCCCACCCGTGGCGCTCACGCCCGTGGGTGCATCCGGGTTCTTCAGCGGATCGTAGTTTGCCGAGATAAACCCGGCAGGAGGACGAAGCGGCATCGCTGCCTCCTATCAGGAGTTGATTTCTTCCCAACTGGTCGTCACCACAAGATCACTTGCCGTGCCTGCCGTAGCCCCAATGGACTCGTTCTCAAGCAGGTACAGGGAGGTAGTCTTGTCAAGGATGATCAGCGTGGCGTCAGCCGGAACCGAGATGGTCGAGGCAATCGGGAAGGCCGTGCCACCCAGAGCCGCTGCACTGTACTTGCTGACGGTGATGTCCGCAGCGTTGGTACCGTCCACGTTGGCCACCATGATCATATTGATCTTGTAGACCTTGCCGCTGGACGCGGCGTTGCTCACCAGACTGGTGGCGTTGGTGGTCGTCAGCGAAACGCTACTGTTGTTGCCAAGAATTGTCGTAACGTTGACGATATTTGGGTTTGCCATGTTCGCTCCTTAGATTGCGAAGATTAGGTCAAAGGCGATGGATTTACCAGCGGAGATGCCACTAGCTGCGGGAACCGCCGAAGTCCAAGAAGTGCCATTGGAAGTCAGCACATTACCCGAGGCACCGGGAGCAACCCCCGCGCCCAAAACTTTTCCAGAGGTATCAGCGTACACAGGCACCGCACCAGTGGTGGAAGACGCCGGTCCTGTTACATCCCCCGTGCTTGTACCCGCGCCGATTGCTGTGCGAAAGGCTGTTGCATCAAGCGCCGATACGGTGTTGTCCGCGTTGAATCGCGGGAACGTGACCGCACTGGGGTTGGTAATCGTGAAGACGTTTGCGCCCAGCGTGGTAGCGCCGAGATTGGTACGCGCACCCGACGCAGTAGACGAATTGGTTCCACCATTTGCGAGGGGCAGAACCCCGCTTACATCAGAAGTCAGCACCACCGGGTTGCTGACCACCTTCACAAAATCAGAGCCGTTCCATGCCACAAGCGCCCGCGCACCCGCAGGCACCGTTACTCCAGTCGTAGGTCCAGAGCCACGAATCACGATGGACTGCGTGCCACCCGTGGCGTTGATGACGAAGTAGGCTTTGCTCTGCGCGGGGGCCGTGATGTTGCGGGTAACCGTACCCGATGCCGTCCAAAGAATGATGGCGTTACGCGCTTGGTTGGCAGCGCCGTTGGTCGTAGACAGCGTTACGTCGGTGTCGGCGCTGAGCGTCGTAGTACCCGCGACTGCCGAATCCAAAAGACCAGTGATTGCGTCGTTGACGACGGTACCCCACGTGCCCGACAAATCTCCCGTAGTCGGGAGCGCCAGACCAAGCAGAGGGGTAAAGTTTGTAACCGCCATGGCCGCTCCTTAGAACCCGTAGACAATGTTGAGGGCAAACGTTACGGGGGTTGTGACAGATTTGCCAGCGGGGTACGTCACAAACACGTCCTTGGTTCCCGCAGAGAAATTTACCAAGCTGCCGCTATTACTGGACGCCAGCACGGTGTCACGAGAAAGCGTTGTGCCCGAAGAGGTATAGGTACCAACGCCCACCTCCCATTCGGAACCCGTTTGCCCTGCGATGGTGTAGTACGTGGTGTTGCCGTTACCAATTGCGGAGAACGACTGAAACCCAGTCGCTGCGCCAAGAAGCGTGACGGTACCCGTACCTTGAGTGGTCGTGGTCTCTTTTACGCGATCTTTTACAACGAGGGGCATATTTACCTCACACGGTCATTTCTACATTTTGCCAGTCTGGGGTCTGGCTGTCATCTATTGTGGTCCAGTAGAACCGATTCATTGTTCCAACTGCACCGCGTGTTTGAACCCCAGACAACGCCACCGTCCGGCTAGACCCCATATTACCGGCGTAGCCGTAAGCTACCACGCTATCCTCAGATGGTCCAACAACCGGGGTTGCAGTTCCTGCTGCGCCCGCTGCGGATACTCCAGTCAAAGCAACTGTGCGCGAGGTGGTAACGGACCCAATTTGGCCTTGAGCCGCAACCCCCGTCAAGATTGGTGCAACAAGCAGGCTATTGACTGCTCCAGTAGCAGACACCCCGGACAGGAACGCTGCGTAGGCAAAATCGACGTTCCCAACCGCGCCAGTTGCCGACACCCCCGTCAGGGCTACCGTACGAGAAGACTCGACGGACCCAACTTGGCCATAGGCGATAACGCCATCTTCGGTTGGGTTGCTGGTCTCAGTAACATCCCCAACAGCGCCAGTTGCCTCCACCCCAGTCAGAGCAAAGGTGCGCTCCCCGACAGCAACAGACCCAACGGCTCCCGCCGCCGCAACCCCAGAAGCTGCCGCAATCTTGTTGAAGATTACAGACCCAACATCCCCTGTGGCAGAAACGCCCGTTACATCGTTGGTATGTGAAACCCCGACAGTTCCAACTGCCCCAGTAGCGACAACGCCAGACAGCGCAGCAGCTTGTTCACCAACAACTGAACCAACCTGCCCAGATGCAGCAACGCCCGTAATGGCAAACGAACGCTCTCCAACCGACGCAGTTCCGACCGCCCCAGAAGCATTAACACCCGTTAAAGCAACAGATGTTGATTCCGCAACACTCCCTACCGCACCAGAAGCACTGACGCCGGTAATAGAGACGACAACCGTTTGCCCCGCAAGCGAGGAAAACGGCGCTTCGGAAAAGGCGGCTATGCCGAACATTGGCTACACGGCGGACCAGCCGCCGCCCCTTATCAGGTTGTAGCCAAGCGCAGCAGAGCGGTCGAGGTCGTGTTCGACGGCATCGTCAAAGTAAACGTACCGGCAGTCACGGTCTGCGAACCGAAAGTGTGCACGCTCACCGCCTTGTTCGACTTTGACGAGTTGTAGATCAGCACCGCATCAAACGCCGTGGTCAGCGTAACGCTCGTGTACGTGATGGAAGCCGAAGGCGTCCAGTACGCAGTTCCCGCAGTAGCCGAAGTGTTCGTCGATAGTGGGGAGGTGCCATTGGTCACCGTCACGCCCCCAGCGGTGTATCCCGCGCCCGAAACCTCACCCGTAACCGAGTAGGCCGTGGTGGCTGCGTTATAAGTGGCGGTCGTCTCGTACAGAGCCGCCTTGAACGTGTCACCAGTGCCAGTGGTGAAGTTGTGCGTAGCCGTCATCAACTCTTGCATGAACGACGTGCACATTGCTTGGGTGTTTGCCATTTGAGGCTCCTTTACTCAAAAGATGCTGCTTCGGCAGACAGCGTTACCGCTTTTTTAAGCGTCACATGCACCGAACGGTGCACAAGTTCTCCATCCAACCAATACTCGACCCACGTCGTGTACTCGTTGTCATTGTCCACGAACCCTTCCTTCTTCTCAAGAAGGGAATCGTCCATCTCGCCCTTGGTGGTTGTAACCAGTGCCATTGATGCTCCTATGAAATACGAACAATCGCGTTGTTGGGATCAGCTATTGGGAACGTGATCGTAAAAGTCTGGTTGGCTACCGTTTTGTCCGAACCAAAATCCAGAGTCGCCACCGACTTGTTGCCCTTGCTGCTGTTATAGATCAACGCCCCACGGGCAATGAAAGTGGCACCAGTCCAAATTGCAGGATCAAACGAGATGTACGCAGTCGGCACTTGCTGACTGTTGTTTCCTGAAGTTGGAGACGGGTTAATCACAAGCGTCACACCTCCAGCCACGTACCCCGTGCCAGTAACTTCGTTCAGAGTCGTATAGGCTGTGGTGCTTGCGCCCAGTGATGCGTTCCCCGTATACAGAGCGATCTTGAACGTGTCCGGCGACGTCGGGCCGAAGTTATGCACGGCCTGAAGAATCTCGACCTTGAAGCTCGTGGTGACGGTTTGGAAGATCGCCATATCAAGTCACCGGTTGGCGATACTGCCCCGAGCGGTACGCATCCTGACGCTCCATACCATCGCCCAGACGTTTGGCCAGAGCCAGAGCTTCCTTGTACTTGGTCTCATAGAAAGCCATAACGTCGGCCTCACCCTTCATGTAGGTGTACGCCTCAACCAACGTGCCGTACAAGAGCACCGTATCAAAGTTGTCGCCCAACCACGTGCGACCATCAGCGGCAACCGTGATGGACTCGGGGTAGTAGTAGAAGTGCAACTCAGCCAAGTAGTTGGTGTCGGGTGTTGGGCCAAGAATAAACGTCAGTTCATCCGTAATGGCATTACCAACAATCGCGGGGCCAAACAACCCGTAGTACCGAGGCTTGCCAGTGTCCGTCGTCGGGTTGGGGTACGCTGCTCGGATGAAGTTCACATCCTTGTTGAGCAAGTATTCATAGTCCCCACCACCGACCGGATACACCGCCAACGAGTACACCGCCAAAAAATCATCCGGCGCTTTGAGATATTTGTTACCTGATTGAATGTTACCCGTCATGTTCTTGCGAAGCGACGGGAACTGCACCGTGTTGTAGATGCGCTGTTCGGCCTGCCGAATGAACCGATTGATCTGTTCAGTCGTAGTGTCCTGTGACCCGTTGGACAGGTCAAAGGCCGGAAACGTATTTTCCGAATACGACTGAACAGCGTCGAACAGTTCTTGGTAGTCCATATTCAGGCCATCGGACCGCGAGACATAACGCCCTTGGTGGCCGCACCCGTGCCACGCATCTTGATACCCGTGGTCTTGGGTGCAGGATCGTAGCCATCACGATTGATGTTGCCCACCGACATCTTCACGGAATTGGCAGCGGTCGGCTCCTTACGGTAGCCGTTGGCCAGTTCGGCTTCACTCAAAGCCTTGCCTTGCATCGTGTGTGGCTGAGCGTAGATGTCGGCTTGGCCAACTTCCTTGCCCATCACCTTCTTGCTGAACTTGGCCATGATCAGGCCCCCTTCTTGTAGGTGAAGGACGACTTCTTCTGGTTGGCAACCTTGGCCAGATTACGGCCCAGAGCCTTCATTTGGGCGTTGGTCTTACCACCCTTGGCCATCTTGGCAGCGTGCATGCGCTTCTCGTGCGCCTTCACTTCTTCCTTGGCAACCTTTTTCATCTTGTCCATTTCCGACTCCTTACGTCGTAGTTACCGTTACTGTACCAACTTGGGCTTGCAAAACCAAGTAATTTGGGGTTAACGCGGTATCAAAACCTCGTGACCCGCCTACCGGATTCCAACCCCACTGGAACACCCGGCTACCCCCTTCGGGGCTACCGGTTTGAGATTGCGACAAACCAACCGTATCTAGCGTCTGGAGTCCGTTCAGGCCAGACTGAAAATAGCTCACATCAGGACGAGGTTCGCGCACGGCCTGCGGGTCGTAAACCGGGTACATGCCAAGTTGCAACTGGGGTTGGTCGGGTTCCCAGCACTCCGGGCACACCTTGATGCTCACCATCTTGGTTTTAATGGTCAGCTTGCGCAACTGTTTGAGCAGGTACCGCTGTGCGCAGCGGTCGCACTCCGCAATCGTGTACTTGGCTGATGCGTACTTTGGCCCTGCCATACGTCACCTGTAGAACAGAACTCGTGGCACAAAGCGGTCGTTGGCCTTGTCGCGGTCTTCCTCCGCTGCCAACTGCCACTGCTGTTCGTACTCTGCCTTGAGCATGGCCACACGTGAAGGGTCCATGTTGGGCAGCTTCAGCGACATCTTGTAGGCAAGCCCTGCCACCATGCACTCCAGCAGGCGGAACGGGATGTCCTGCGTCTTGACGCCAGAACCCGCATCCTGAATGCGGCGCATACGCCAATACACAAACATGTAGTACGGATTGCCTACAGAGCCTTGGTTGGGCACTGGCCAAATGTTGATTGAAGGTGGGCGGGCCACCGACACGGCGGTTCCTACAGTGTGCGTGCCAGCAATCGTGTTCTGTTGGCCACGGCCACAGTAGCTCAAGTACCCAGCGGTAGAACTGGGGCTTGGCTGCACCAGCGTGCTGTAGCTGATCAACTCACTACCCAACTGAATGAACCCGGCAGCGGCCAATTGGGTCACGTCGTTCAGATAGATCGTGGTATCCGCAGGCTGAACAGTCTGGGTAGCAACTTGAGCCGTTGTTGCATTGGTCTCACCCGTCTGCCGATTGATCCAGACCTGAATGGGACGGCCTTGAGCGTACTTGTTGGGGATCGTGGAGTACGTGGACTCACTGATCCGATTGATGTTGATGTCGATCTGATTGGTACCCGCGCCCGCGTAGGTGCGCGTGACCTGATCCAACAGATCAATCGTATCGTTGGGCAGCGCGTAGATGACCTGATTGGGGTACAGCGGAAGCTGTCCTTCTTCAATCGTCCAGAGGTTGATGCCCCGGTTGGCCCATTCAATCGTCAGCAGGTTGAGGCTACGCCGCGCAGTGCGGAAGTCGTAGCCCGTGCGCAATTCCTGCCCACAACGCTCAAACGCCTCTTCAATGAGGTCGTTGACGTCAAGGTTGAAGACTGAAGTGCCGGTGGTGGTCATTTAACGGAACCTCGCGGTTTTCTTGGCAATACCCTTCGGCTGCTTTACGAACTGCTTGCCGGAGGCTTTGCCTGCTCGTTTTGCTCGGGTTGTGGCTGCGTATTCTTGGGAGGAAAGACTTTTGATCGCAGCCTCTGGAAGATACCTTTCACCCGTGTCAGAAGATCGTTTACCACTCTTGGTCCTCCACTTTTGCGCGGTCCAATCCTTCAGCGACTGCTGCGACTTTTTAGTCACGGTAGCCGCCACCCTTGGCCTTGTACTGCTTGGCCAGAAGCTGCGCCTTGCGTGCGCTCCACTGACCTGCCGCAGTGCCTTGAACAGCCTGACCCTTGATCTTCTCAAACAGCGATTTGCGCATGCCCGGTTTGGTGTAGTTCCCGGCCTCATTGACCTTGGACTTCACCGCGCCACCCTCAGCATACTGGTCAAAGTTCGTGTCATCACGACGCTGCTTGACCTTTGCCTTTGGCATTTTGGAGGAGGAGATGGCCCCCATACCGCGCGACGCCATCATGATCAGACAATCTTTCCGCGAGTTTTGCCACGAACGCAGCAACCATCAGCACGCTTAGAAGCAGAACTGACTTTGCCACCAGCCTTCATACCTGCGCTAGTGGGAGCCACACCAGTTTGTTGCTGCTGTTGCCGTTCTTTATCCTTTTCACGATCTCGGCGGATGGCATCGGCCACAGCGCCAAGAGCACCAAACTGAGTCAGGTTACCCAGACCTTCACCGGTAGCAATACCGGCTAACGGAGATACGTCGCTGAACTTCATGATTACCCCATCGAAATCATCTTGCCTTTGGTCTTGCCACGAGCGGCGCAACCATCAGCACGTTTGGACGCGGAACCAACAGAACCACCCTTCTTGTATCCCGCCTGCTGGTACGCCTCGTATTCACGAGCGGCAGAAGGCACGGACTCCCGCATGGCCTTGGCCGCACGGATGTCATCACGCGCAGACTTGGCCATCGTGGTGGAAAACTTGGACATAAAGTCCTGTTCTCCTGCGATGCCCTTGCGCATAAGCTCACGAGACTGCTCAAGTTTGGCGGTCTCTTTTTCAGTGGGTTTACGAATTCCGGGCATCGCGGTCTCCTTAGCAGGCTTTGCCGCCCTTGTTCATCTTGATCATCGTGCCCTTGGTCTTGCCCTTCACGGCAACACCGTCACGGCTGGGAGCAGCGGTCTTCACAGCGCCCATTTTGGAAGCGGCCATACCACCCTTGGCCATCTTCTTCATGCCAGCTTCTTTCATCTCATGCTTGATCATGGATTTGGGAGCGCCCTTCTTCTTCATGAAAGACACTTCCTTCTTCATCATCGCTTTGGATTCAGCCATTTCGCCACCTCTTGAAAATTTGCGGCCTTTGTCGGCCTTGATGAACTCTTTCCCCACGGACTGTGGGACGCCTGCCTTCTTGGCAAACGATGGGTTGTTGGCCACCGCCGCCATGAAATTGTGTTGCTTCTTGCTAGTTGATGGCACTTCGTTGCTCCTTCATAAAAGCATCGAGCTTCTCATCTAGCCGGTCCAACCGCGCTATGACGCGGTTGAAATCGTTGTGCATGTCTGCCTTGGTCACGAACTTGTCCAGATGCTCCTCCCGCGTACGGTTGAGGAGAATCTGAATTCGCTTCACCTCGTCCGCATGACTCTTGATCACCCAGATGATGATCGCAGAGATGAAGGAGAGGACTACGTTCCATATCAGCAGTTCCATGCCTTCAAAGACAACGCCTTTCTAGTCGGCTTGCCCTTCTCGTCCTTCATTGGCCCTGGCATCCCAGACATTCTGGCGCAGAAGGACCGCCGTCTTCCCGCGTCTTTCTCCGTCTTCGGATGGGGCGCGGGCGGCTTGAGATTCATCCCTTGGGCTTTCGCAGAGGCGCGGCCTTTTGCATTGAGCCCGCCCTTGGGGTTCTTCCCTTCCTTGCGCTGCCATGCCGGGGTCTTAGCCATAGAACACCACAGCCGTTGTGCCGGTGCCAGTAAGGGTCACGTGAATGTCAGTAGCGCAAAGAACGCCCTCACCGGGAATGATCACGGAAAAAGGCGTTCCATCTTGCGCGGTAGCGGTCGAGATAAGGACCGTACCGCTTGCCCCACCATCACGCACGACAACGGAACCCGTAGCTGTTCCGGGCGTAATAAACAGCCCTTTCAACCGGGTTCGCGCTGCGTATACCGTGGACGTCGTAGAGACGTACCCGGCTTTAACGTCGGTTTGCATCATGGCGATGCCCCCCTATCAGGTCAGCAGACCGAGGTTCTTGAGCGCCGCGACAACTTGACCCATGGTGTAGCCACCATACGTGGCTGTGTCGTCGGTAATGCCGCTGCTGTTTGCCACAAAAGCGGCAGCCGTCACGGCGGTCGTCGGGCGAACAATCTTGGTTGCGCCGTAGAAACCGATGGTATCGGTAGCAGCGTTGCCAACGCCCGTGTTACCAGTGATTTCAACGTTGTTGAACGTCGAAGTACCGGTGGTGGCAGTCACATTACCAGTGACGTTGCCAATCACGTTACCAGTGATTGCGCCCTCAAAGCCATTGTCAGACTTAACCGGGCCGGAGAAGGTAGTGCGTGCCATTGAAGGCTCCTCATTTTGCGCTTGCTGTCTGTGAGGTCAGTCCGCCAAGCCGGTCAGCAAGCAGTGGGGAATCTTGGACTTGGGGTGATTTATACACCCATCTCAGGAAAAAGAAAAGGGGGCCGAAGCCCCCTTCTCATCAGGCACCTTGCGAGCCAAACATGCCCAGCGGGTCAGACCAGCCGAACGAGTAACGCTCACGAGACTTGTAGCGGACGTTGCCGGTGTCGAAATCACCGTCCATCGACTGCGACAAGGGGGTACGCACGAAGTGCTTCATGCCGTTAGGAACGTCCGTGGTCAAAAACCAAGCGTTCGTATCGGTCAGGAAGTGATTAATCGTGTAACCCTCGGGGATAGAACCGTTGTTCTTCAGCGCGTTGATGTCGTTGTCGGCGGTCGCCACGCGGAGTTCAGTCTCCAGCAGACGAGTCGCAACGAATTGCAGCGCAGGGGGAACAACCAGCTTCTTGGGCTTGGCAGCGATCAGCAGACCGCGTTCGTCCGTCCACAAGCTGATCTGAATAACGGCGGCTTCCAGAGAAGTCTCGTTCAGATCAGAAGGGGTAGAAGGAACGTTGCTGTTGGTACCACCAGACACCAGCGGGTGCGCATTGGAGAACAGAGCCACGCCATCGCCACCGGGGTAGCTGGCGGAGAAGCCATTGTTCAGAACCGCAGCAGCCTTCACCTGCTTGGTGTAAGCCATTGCACGAGCCAGAGCCTTGGTATAACGAGCCGACAGCGAGTCATAGAGGTTGTCCTCGATGGCCTCTTCCGTCAGGCTGAAACCCAGAGCGATGGTTTCGTGGTTGTACCGAGCGGTCCATGCTTCTTGCGCATTGTCATAAGCAATGGCAGAACCTTCCGGCTTGACCGGAGCGGCACTGAAGCCAGACAGCTTGGTTTCTTCTTCAAAGCTACGTTCCGAGGTCTCGGTTTCGTAGATTTCCTTATGCTCCTCGCCATACTTGGCGTACTCAAGACCAAACAGCGCATTCAGGCCGGGCAGGAGTTCCTTGAGTAGTTGGGCACGAGAAATAGCCATGTTCAGTTACTCCTTATCAGGCGGTAGCGGTGGCGTAGTAGTACTCGTGCTGACCGTGGTTGAGCTTCACCAGAATCTCGGGGAACTGGGTGAAGACCAAGGTTGCACTAGCAGCAAACGCAGCGGACGGGGCTTGGTTCAGAACGAACGAAGTCGCGCCAGCGGAAGCCGCCGTATCTACAAACGAGCCAGACGGGATGTAGTTACCGTTGGAATCCAGCGAACCAACGTCCGTACCAACCGGCAGAGCGAAAGGCAGAGCCGAGCAAGTAACGGTAGCGGTGGAGATGCTGGTATACGTAGCGGTACCAAGCGACACAGCGGTATCCGGCACCAGACCCAGCACGCGCAGCGGCAGAGCAGCCGTCGTAGCGGGGGTGTTGTCGGGAGCCAGAACTGCGTTGCGCGAGTCACCCGTCGAGGTGAGACCCGTGTTGTTGATCATGGCCAAGTTTTGGCCGATCATGGCACGAGCGCCCGATGCCACAGTGGTGCCAGACGAGCAGACCACAGCCTTGAACACCGTGTCGGGATCGTCACAGACGATTGCCACAGCGTCGCCAGCAGCGGTACCGGCAGGCCAGTACTGAGCGAACTGCTTCTGCTTGGTGGTGGGGTTGGTGTACGAGCAGCCGAGGAAGATGCCAACAAGCGATCCCTCAACACCCGTGTCAACCGTGACACGTTGCAGGTTACCGCGAACCAGACCAACACAGTCACCGTAGAAGATGCTGGTGTTGTAGCCGTTCGCAATTGCGTATTCACGAGTGGAACCCGCGAACACCTGACCGCCGATCAGATTGATCGGCTTTAGCCCGTAAGGGGCCGAAATGACAGGGTAAGCCATTTAAGGACTCCTAGAGATTTAAGTGCCTTTGCCAAAGCTCGTCGCGGATTTACGCTCCTTAAAGAGCGGCATGCGCGGGTCGCTTTGACGCATGAGACTGTTGTCCACGGCTTCCGTCTGGGCTTGCGTCTGGCGGGCGAAATAGTCGTTCCGCTGTTTAACGAAGTCCTTCGGGGTTTTGCAGAGCAACAGACCACCGATCTCGATGTTCTCCTTGTAACGGGAGTTCGGATCGACTAGCAGTCGGAATTTGGGTTGTTCCTCGACTGGAACGGGTTCCCAACCTTCACGGAGCTTGGCCGAAAGGTTACGGGGGTCTGCCGCGTTCAGGGTCGAGACGCGAATCCAGCGGTATGCGTAATCCGGGTGCTTGTCCGGCTCAGGCAAAAGTTCAGGTTGCATCCACTGCTTAGGACGCTCTGTTACCGCACGCGTTTCAAGTTCTCGGGCGAGTCGGTTTTCAGCCATTTCGAGACTCCTTCATGTACTCCTTCACATATTGTTCTGGAGTGATCCCCAACTTTTTAATCAAGTTGAGTTGGCTTTGCTTCAGCTTGACCTTGTTGGGGGACGTGCTGCGCGTTGCCGGGGCCACTACTGTCGCGGGCTTGGACCGAGACTCGCGGCTGCTTTGTTCTTCTT
>Ga0315904_10001377_pt1 | contig 38533 bp, 66 predicted proteins | sample LakEriMetagenome_6_FD_203529 | JGI IMG/M metagenome (GOLD analysis project Ga0315904, IMG submission 203529) | Freshwater fungal communities from buoy surface, Lake Erie, Ohio, United States - Buoy 12 MA120 | ecosystem: Environmental > Aquatic > Freshwater > Lake | place: USA: Lake Erie, Ohio... | reverse complement strand
TGCACAGAGCAGACCGGGCCGCTTGCCGAATCGCACGCCGATGAAGCACATGCAATGCCACCACACGCCGCCGGGGGCGCAGAACCCATCGGCGTCGCGGCTCATGGAAAAGCCCTGCCCGCTGCACGGCACCACGGGGTAGCCGTTGCTGATTGCCGCAGCCGCCTCGTCAAACGTGGTCGCCAGCGTGGTCTCTTTGCACCGCCGCTCCTTGGCAAACGGCTCCAACTCATCGGGCAGCCCCGTACGGCCCCAGTCGCGTTCCCGCTGTGATGAGTGCTGGTCGAACCGCTGCCCGCCGTAGTCCACGCCGTAGTGCAGGCACCCGTAGTCGCGGATGCTCTTAGCGGCGTGAAAGCCGGTGGACCCGTCGCCACCGTTGTTTGCCTTCAGCCCGCGACTTTCCACGCGAGACAGCCCGTACAGGCTGGCCTCGATGGTGCGGCCGTTCCACGATTCGGCTTCCTTCCGCCAGACGATGTCGCACGCCGCGAGCACGTCCACGGCGAGGCTGGAGCCCCAGCCGACGCACGAGCCGACCTGCCCCTGCGAGCCACGCCGCCAGGACGGCTGGCACGCCAGCAGGGCGGGGTACAGCATCACGTCTTCGCCGGCCGCCCGCAGGTCAGGGCCAGCGGATGCCAGCGTGGGATGCGGCAGGCTGGCGACGAACGCCTCGGCACCTTCCGGGTCGGGCAAATACCCCATGCCATGCTCGGCCATGCGTCACCTCGTGGCAGCCCAGGCGACGGCGTTGGCGAACTCAACGTATCGGCCCCGCAGTTCGCTCGTGACGGGCGTCACGTCTTTGCCGAGTGCGGAGCCATAGGCGGCCTCGACGGCCGCCCTGAGCGATTCCTGGGAGCCGGGAGCGTGCTTTCCGATGCGACGCCAGCCAATGTCCACCGACAAGGCGGTGAAGTCCCGCAGGGCTCGCGTGTCGGCGAACGCCACTTGTGCCGTGACGGCATCGCCAGCAGCGACCACGCCCGCACGAGTCCACAATGCAGCCCACAGTGCCCGGTCAGCGGTGGGCAAGCCCTTGAGGGCGGCAGCCACGGGCGTCACAAGGCGTTGCATCTCGTCGCTCGGCGTCGCAACCGTCAAGGGAACCTTGACAGTTGGCAGCGTCGGCAGCGGCACCTTGCCCCACGCGGCGGCAATCAGCAGACCGGCGGCGACGATCCGGCCGATGAGCCAGGCCTGCGAACGCACGGCTTCCACCGCACGGTACGCGAGGGCTTGGATCTGTGCCCAGTAGGGAGCAGCGAGTAGAGCCGCCGCAAGAGCGACGGCAGCGATACGAAAGACGCTTTCATTCACCGCACGGCCTCAACTTGGAGCAGGATGAACCGCACCAGGGCTTCGCCTTCCTTCGTCCGCAGGAGGTCCGCGAGCAACCGGACGAGCCGGTCATCGGTCTGTGCCGCCGTCTGCGATGCCAGCCATTCAGCGGCTTCGCCCACGATGATGCTCTTGCGGTACGGGTCGAGTTCCTGCACGAACCGCTGGCCGTAGCCAATCAACGGGCTCCACCGCTGCAGCAGCATGAGCGACTGCCAGAGGTTCAGCGTGTTGCCGTACTTCGCAGCCTCGGCAGGCGTGGCACCGTAGTTACCCATGAGATGCGTCCTTCGTGACGTGATGCGACCGCGGCTGTAGGCACCGTCGCTGTGACAGATACCAATCGCATGGCGGGGGATTTCGACCCGACGCCGGTTGCTGTCGCGGTCTCGTGAAAACCCGCTCATACGGCCTCCGTGCCGTCCTGTTCAGCCTACGCCGCCGTCACGGGCGTGGTGGAGGTTTCCCCTGTCGCCACTCGCCGCAACATCTCGGCCTTCGTGTCCACGCCAACAGCCCAATTCGCGTGCCACGCCACGCATGTCGGCGGCACCTCGAACGGTTCGCCCGTCCACGGTGGCGGCACGTTCGGCTGGCTGACCGTCGCCCAGTTGCACACCCGGTCACGCGGCAACACCGTCAGCGGCACAGGCAGCGTCGTGCCCCGCTGCTGCGAATGCTGCCGCAGTTGGTCAATAACCTCCTGGTCGGGCAAGTCCCAGATAGCCGACAGGTCCGCAATCAACCGCCACCACGCATGGACGCGAGACGTGGGCCGAAAGAGCATCACGCCCGCACACCACTGGACGATGTCATCGCTCATCGCCACGCCGTCGAAGTCGAGGTCGGCAAACTGCCGCTCGGCCCAATCGTGCAACCCCGGCATCAGGCACACATCGGCGTCGACGTACACCGTGGGCGTGCCGTCCATCGGCAACCGCATGAGGCAGTCGAGCTTGTCGTTCATGCACCGATTCCAGCCCTCGGATTTGAACGCCCCGGTCGGGCACGTCTGGCCGTACTCGTAGGACCGCACCTCCTTGAATCCCCACGCCCGCGACAGGACGAACCGCTGGCACATCGCCTTGTGCGTCGGCGTGTGATACGTGCAGATTCTTAGCATGGGTGGTTTGCCCTCAGTGCCACAGTTTCGCTCGAACTCACTTCGTGCCATTCGTCCACACGCGGGCCGGGCACGGTCTCGACCCAGTGGCGGTTGAGGTGGTGCGCAGCATGCCACGCCGCGCCGGGCACGTGCGCACCACCTTCCGCCCCAATGTTCTGGATGCGTGCCAACATGGGCCGCACCTCATACCTATTCCGTCGCGTGAGCTTGTCGATGACCGTGTCCCAGGACACCTGCCGGTCATCCGCTGGCCAATGCTCTCGGATGCTGTGCCAGCGGTCACGCCAGGTCGCCCAGCCCCACGGCGTAAACCACGACTCCCGAACCACTGCATTCCGGTATCCGACTTCTTCCACCGGCGTCCGCTGGTAGCCGCACACGCTGAACACGGTGGCGTCTTTCTCGTACTGCGTCAGCCCCCAGTCGGCGAACCGCAGGAAGTCACGGCCCGGCACCGTGTCATCCTCCAGGGCAATGACTCGCTCGTGATGGTCAAACCCGTACGCAAGTGCCGAGTACGTGTTGATGTTGCAGCCCACCCGCTGCGAGCCAACCATCACAAACGCTTTTACATGCGGCAGCGTCGTGAACTTTGCCGCAATGTCGATGACCTCATCATTCACAGGCTCGCACAGCAGGCCGATAGGGAATCGGTCCACGTCATCGCATCGGGCAAGAGCCTCGAGCACCTGACGCGTGTACGCCGGGCGACTGCATAGCGTCATGACCACGCAGGTGTTTCTATTGTCGTTCGTGGCCATATCCGGTGATGTTCTGGTAGACGGTGTGCGGCTGGCCCCGCCACCGCGACCTGCGTTCCGTTGGCGTCCAGTTGGTTTGTTGTTCCAGGCAGCGGATGCGGATGACTTCCGGCGTCGGAGGGGATTCGTCGTCGTCGGCTCCATACCGCTTTTCCAATCCGTAAATGATGCGGAGCTTGGCAAGCGTCGAGAACGAATACCCGAGCGTCTTGGCAATTTGCGACAGCCCGACGCCGTCGCGCCACATTCGCTCAAAACGCAGACGAGTTCTCTTGTCCATTAGCCCACCATTACCCACCACGACGGGCAGGGCTCTTGTGTCACACCGCACGGGCCGCCGCACGTCACGGCAACTGCCTTGCGGACCTCAAATGGCGGCTGGTTGTAGTAGTCGTGCCCAGCCAACACGCCACCCACGCGGATCTTCGGTGCCCACGCGAGGATGTCGCGGCGGCAGCCTTCGTAAGAGTGGTCGCCGTCGATGTAGACGAAGTCGAGGGAGCGGTCAGGGAACAAGGCCGCAGCAGCAGCAGAGTCCATGCGGCAGACTTCGACACGACCGGCGTATGCGTTAGCCACGTCCATTGCCTGGCGGTAACGCACCTCGTGCTCAGCGTCGGGGCCGTTCATGACATCGTCGTACCCGTCGATGTGCTGCCAGCGGTCCACCATGACGTAACGGCCAGTCCACAGCGACAAGAACGCCGAAGCGTACTTGCCTTCGGCCACACCAACCTCGACGGCAGTGCCGTTCAGGCCAAGAGCATTGAGGAACAACGGGAACATATTGCGATGCACTGGCTTAATCATGTGATTCGCACGGTGGTCCGTGCCTCCGGGCCGTATGACTTCTCCACGACAAGCCGCTGCACCTGGGAATCGTCTTCCCATGCCACGCCGTTCAGCGAGTCCAGAACTGCCTTCGTGGTGTTGTCGAGATCCGGCCGTGGCAGCACCGGGGCGTCGGGCTTTACGCCGCTCTTCCGCAGATGCGACTTGGGCCGCTCCCATACGAAGTCGATGACAACGCTGACGGGTTCGCCGTGGACGCCAGCCCCAGCCGCTCGAGCAGCGTTCGCAATCGCCGCTCGGTACGCATGGACGGGATGCTTCGCCGGCACGTAGGCGCGAGCGAAACCGCCACGCGTCGAGACTCGCGGGCGCGGCTGCGGAACGGGCTCGCCTGGAATCGTGAACGTCAATGCCATGCACGAAGCATGGCGAGCGTGTCAAACTTCCAGCACGCCAGCCTCTTCTGGCTCCGTGAACTCCGAGAGCAGCATCGCCAACTGCAGGTCGTTGGCGTACTCGGCAAACCACCGGGCTTGGTGACGAGCAAGCGCCAACTCATGCCGCAGCGTGTATTCCACCAGCGGCGTGCCGCAGACGAGCTGCCAGCGGTCGGGCAGACGCCATGTCAAACGGTCGTAGGCCCAGATGCTCGCCGTGACGAGCCAGCCGATGCCGGTTCGCGTGGTGGCGTCGTGCATCCAGTAGATGAGCCGGTTCCAGCGGGCGTTGATGGCGTTGAGCAGCCTCATCTCATGTCCTCCATGCTGTCTGTCATGTTATGCAGCCGATAATCGGCAAAACCGCCTAGACGTTATGAGTACCGCGACAGAGGCGGCACGTTATACGGTTCCGTAGAAACACTGGTTATGGCTTCTCAGTTTGCTTCCGCGTTTGCTCTAGCAATGCCGCCAACTCCTCCTCTGACATCGGGCAGTTGGGGCATTTTGTGATCGGTTCTGGTTTTTTGCCGCTTTGCGACCACCATTCCGTTCCACAGCCGCTGCACACCGTCACCACCTCCTGCGGCTTTGGAGGCGTGTCGTTGCGTTGCGCGCAGCCGGTGCCAATCCATGCGGCAAGAGCAATCCACGCGATGAATCGACCCGCCCAGCCATAACCAGTCGATGCAGGAGACATCGCCGCCGAGTCCTGCGTGTTGTCTGAATCGCTCATGCGATGCTCCTGATCTTTCGTGTTCTGTGGACTACTCGGCGCGTCGCTTGCGCCTCGTGAACGGGTAATAGGCACCGGGCCACGACCGCTTTTTACTTGCGACTGCCGTATTGAGTTTTGCTGGCCCGACAAACATATCGACCGTTCCGTCGCGTTGCGTGGAGCAAGCCGCTACCGCCTGCTCTTCCGAATCAAATACGCCCTGGAACTCCCAGCGGTCTGGGTCGCCCAAATTCTTTCCGACAATCCACAGCATCTTGTCTCTCCTGTTGTCTTCGCTCGCAGAACCAGCGGATGCAGCGGACTCGCGATGCCGTCTGCGGTGTAGTTTCGTCAGCGGTCGCGAGCCGCTGATCCTGCGCGTTCTGTGGTCACTGCAACCTGTCCAGCAGTCCGCGCAGCGTGGCGGCGCGCATCCGGCATAGTTCGCCAGCCACTCCGCCAAGTTTCTCCGTCTCTGGCAGCGAGGCTGTGACGCAGAACCGCACCGCCTCCCGCTCGCGGGCCGTGAGCGTCAAGTTTTTTTGCGAAGAATCTTGACACGGCGGATGGCGGTACAGCGGGACGACAACGATGTCGTCCATCGTCGCGTACTCGCCAAACTTGACCTTCCTCTCGGCTTCTTTTTGGGCAGACCCCTTGCGCGTGGATAGCGTCACGCAATAGTCTCTGTTGGCGGGCATCACCGCCCACGCCACCGGCTCCTGTGTATTGCGCGCCGGACCACCCGCCGCCCGGCCATTGTCTGGCTGCGGTACGTCTCGGCGCTCGCTCTCTCCGCTGCGGGCTGGTGGCTGCCCCCCGTGAGCCGCGCGGTTTATCCTTCCGCCGCTGTCAGGGGTGGAGAGCGCGTCCGCGCCGTCGCAAGCCGGCGCGGAATGATTGTCGCCGGTGCCATGCGGATGCGCTGTCGGTTGCGGCGCGACCGACTCAACGCTCGTATCCGCTGCTCTCGCCGCCGGCGCGGCGTCATGAATCGTTGTCGCCCGCTCGCAGAGCATGGCGTCGGCCAAGCGGAAGGCTTCTGGCGCGCATTCATGGGGAAACCACGCCGGGCGGGAGAGCAGCCCCGTCAACGCCGCAGCCGCGAACGTGTCGCGGAGTGTCACCTCGTCGCTCATGCTTCCTCCTTCACGAACACGCCGTCTTCCGTCAGCGTGCCTCGCCGGTCCTTGATGGTCGCATACGCACTGGCAAGGCAGTCCTCCAGGCGGATGCCTCGCAACTCGCAAAAGATGACGAGCGTCACGAGCACGTCGCCAACACCATCGCAGACGCCGTCCGCGTCGCCCTTTATCGTGGCGTCAGCAAGCTCGCCCAGTTCCGATACGGTCTTCATCAACTGCACGACCGGCGTGCTGTTGGGAATGATTTTCCGGTCCCGAGCCCAGCCAATCACCGCCGCCTCTAGTTCCGCGAATGTCATGCGCTCACCCCTTTCACGATGTCTTCCTTCCGCCGCAGTTCCATATGCCGAGCCCTGCACTCCGCAGCCCGCTGGGCAATCTCGTCTGGCGTCGGGTCATCCATCGAAAACGCTCGATGCTGTCTACCACGCCGACCAAGCCCGTGACGTTCGGCGAGCCGCGTCAACTGGTTCTCCGTCGTGCCCAGCTTGCGGGCAATCTCGGCTCGCGTCAGCGTCATGTCGCCCCACAGGCGAAACAGCAGCGGCACGTCCACCTGCCGCTTGCGTTGCGGCAGCTTCAGTTCGCACGCGAGCCGCAGCACCGTGTTGGAGTGGATGCCGAAGTGCTCCGCAATGCGATAGTTGGGCACGCCTTCGCTCCACAAGCGGGCGAACTCTTCGCGGTCGATTCCGACGTTGTATGGCATGGCTTCCTTTCGTGGCGGTTGCCCCCGGCTGGTGACGAGCGGAGATGCGACGCACGCCAGCCAGCCGGGGCACCCCGTTCCCTCAGTCGTGGTACCGAACGACGGCGTAGTACCGACCGTTCGCACCGCGAGCGACGGCCTTCTCACGCACGGCATAGCGGCCCCAGTAGCACGAGTTAGCCAACGCCTGCTCGGGCGTCGAACCGTAGCCAATCCCTTCACGGCAGCCCGCCGTGCCACGATGGGCGAAGCGCCCCGTGCGAGCCATGAACTCGGCGTCCTCCGCCGCAGACGTGCGAGCGCTCACGACGTACCGATCCGCAAACGCCGGCACGCACGCGAAGCACAACACAAGAGCCAGAAACAACCGCCTCATGGGGAAACCCTCCGTGGTGAAATCGAACCCAGCGACACCGTAGGAACCGCGTCAAGCGTCAGCAGCCAGCGGCATGATGACTGACATGTACTCGCCGCCTTCGCCATAAGAAAACACGACGCCATCGCCAGGAGTGTCGAGCGAGACGCTAATCACAGGTGCGCCTTCGAGCCCAAGCAAAGCGACGCACATCTCCGAAACAAATCTCGGGTCAAGCTTGACTGAAGCATCACGCCCGTACCGTGCGACATCGCAAGAGACCTTGCTTGTGCCAGCCTCAGCAGATTGAGCCGTCAACGTGAGAGCAGAGTCGGCGAACGTGTAGGTCACGCCCTTCGATTGCTCGCTCGTGACGATGCTGGCAGCACGAGTAACGCTGCCTAAATCCTTTAGCACCATCTCGTGCGTAGTGGCATTTGGACGCTCAGGGAAAACGTCCCGCCACCTCGGAAACCTGCCTTCAATTTGGCGAGCGATGATTGTCGCCCCCTCCAGGTTGAACACGACCTCTCGGTTATTGCGCAAAATCTCGACTTGCGTGTTTTTCGGCGCAAGGTTTTTGCACGCAAGAGCTGCCTTCGGAATCACCAGCGACGTGGAATCGTCAGGGTCTTGCACAGTCCCCAGATCCATATTCGCAACGGAAATCCTTCTGCCGTCCGTTGCGACAAAACGCACCTTTGATTCCTTCCGGCTCACCTCGAAGAGCAAGGCACCAAGGGCGAAGCGGCTGGATTTTTCGTCAATGGCGTAGGCCACAGACGAGACAGCACGGGAAAACTGGTCGGACGCAAGACGGCAGACGAGCTTGGTACCCTCTGGCTCCCACGTCGGGAACTCTGCGGCATCTTCCGTTGGCAACTTCCATTCACCGCGACCGATGCGGATTGTGCACGACGGGCCGTTGGGCTCAATCGTCACCTCGTCACCGACAGCCTCCTTCAGAATCGCCGACAGCCGACCGTATGGCAGAAGTATCGGGTCGCCGTGGTAGTCGATTACGGCGTCAATCCGCATCTCTAAGTCGGTCGCACTAACAAGCCCGTCACCGATTCGGACGTTCCGCAGAATCGGCTTTGGGGTGTTTGTTGGCACAGCGTCCCTGACGGCAGCCAGAGCCGCCTTCAGTTCGCTGGCCTGGAACGTGATGCCATTTCGAGCCTTCGTCTTCGTAGCCATTTGGAGAGTCCTTTCTCTTCATCATGGAAACACCAACCAACACCCCGAGGGCGAACGTGCCCGCGAGGAGAATCTCACCGAATGCGATGCACACAAAATCGCGGAGCGTCATAGCCCCATCCCCGGGTCATCACCCAACAGCGGGAACTTCATCGAAGCCATCTCGGCCTCGACTACCTCGAGCACCTTGGCCGTGGCGATGCACCGCGCCATCAGCGACTTGATGACGTTGTGCGCCTGCTCCAGCAGGGCACGCGACTCGTCATCGCACGCCTCATCCCACGCATGGGCGAGGCAAGCGTTGGCGACAAGCTCGGGGCACACGCGGCGACGCTTCATCGCAGCACCTCGATTCCACGGGCGGTGTGGCGACGCTTGAGGTAGCCCTTTCGCTCCAGGGCAACGAGATGGCACGTGACGCCGTTGGGGCTCTTGAACCCGAAGGCGGCGGCAATCTCGCGGACGGTCGGCGAATACATCGCGGCGTTGTCGCAGATGAACGCCAGCACCTTGGCTTGCTGGTCGGTCAGCGGCGGCTTCGTATCGGGAACGGGAACGGTCTCGGTGGTCATAGATCCTCCTCCTTGAGTTTCAGTCCTGTGGCAAGCGCGGCGACGGTGCCGCCTGCCATCCGGTCACGCCGCCACGCGGCGTACTCCGAGTCCGTCATGTTTCGCTGTGCGTCGCCACGCCACCAGCGTTTCTTTGACGGGTCAGCCGGCGGATGAGCCGCTGGCCGTGAAGCCTCTCGGTGGGTTCCACCACGATCCTGGCACTTCGTGAGCCACACGGTTGTGAGCCACTTCCGCCAGTTCGATTTACGTGCCTTCTTGGGGTTCGCCTTAAGCCACTGCGTGGCCTTGGCAAGTTCGACGGAAAGGTCAGCCGCCGGATAAGCCTGTGACCATTCCGCATGGTCAGCGTCGGTGATTCCCTCCCAGCCGTTTTCCGCAGTCCACCGAAGCGGGTCGGCTGGCTTCGAGCACCGCCGCGTCTGCGGCGTGCTCGGAGCACCAAAGGTAGAAGGATTAAGGGTAGAAGGATTAAAGGAAGGAAGAGCGCAATTAGCAGTGAGAAATAATTTCTCGTCGTGAAAACTCACGGCTTGCCCAGTTTCCCACGCAGGCAGGCCATCGGGTTGCTCTGATGGGTGGCACCGCTGATGCTCACGAAACGTCGGGATATCTAAAAACTTGCGGTTCTCAACGCCGTAGACGCGAATAAACCCGCGATCAGCCAACTGTGAAAACAGTGGCATGATGTCGCACGAGTCGTACGGGAAGAGCTCCGCCTTAATGCGGAGCGGGCGAAACTCCATCCGGCCGTCGCTGTCGGCGAGTGTCCAAAGGCCGACGAACAGCAGACGGGCCATCGGCTCGCACTCGGCCAGGTGCTCGTTCTTGAAGAACGACGGCTTGACGCTACGAGTTCGTGCCATCCTTGGCCTCCTGCCGCGAGATAGACACTGCTTGCGCAAGCCGAACAGTTCCTCTGCGAGTTAGCGTTAGTACTGCCTCCAACGAATCAAGCAGGCACGCACATTCGGAGCTATCGGCCTGTAGAGCAGACTCGTGTAGCGCGCTAGCAAGTGGGCCGCCGTCTGCTTTAATTCCAACACACAGTTCCGGCTTGTCTTCAAATGCAACCAGATCCCAAAACTCGTCCCATGCTTCGCGGGCCGAGCCACCGAAAACGCAATAGCATCCTTCAATCGCAAGCCACATGTCTGTGGCTTGCGGCCTAAAGGCCGTGTCAATGCCGACAACAACAACCTTGTTCTGTGCACGCGCCAGGCCGATTTCAAATATCGTTCCATAGCAGTCAGGCGAATCTATCCACGCAAACACAAGGTCCGAGTCGCGTATAGAGCGATGCACATTCCGAGAGACCTGCTTTCGGTCTTCTGCGTATTGCCGCATTGAATAGTCATCAAGCTCTGCAAACTGGTTTCCACATGCGTGAGGGCCACCTGTGTAAGACGGATGGCCATGCCCGCCCCAAAGGTCCTGCCACCATGGTCCGCTGTAGTCGAGAGACACTCCGCAGACGGTCGCACCGCATGGAACAGCACACCACAGACCGTCCTCAACGGCATTCTGGTACACCCCAGACTTAGGGTTAGACCAGCCTTCAACTATGCTGTCCCGCCAATCAGTCGCTGTTATCTTTCCTGCCAAATAAAAGGTCTTTACCTTTTTCTGGCACCAAGGGATTACAACCGGCTTCAAGTCTGCGGGATCGGAGTCTGACTTGCCGTGAATGAAGTCATGGCAAGGCTTGCAGCAAGCCTGCAGGTCCTCAAGCAGCTCTGCGTACTTTCTTGCGTACGTCAGGTGATGAACGTGATCCATCCTGTTAATGGTGCATCGCTCGCACAATCCGCCGCTTCTGTCTTTAACCGCTTCCTTAAGCACAGACCATTCGCGGCTACATAAGTAGGCGGCGTATTTCTCTTTACCGTCTGGCATTTTCTTCCAGTTCATCACGCCTTCCTCCACACGCACGCCATCCGTCCGCTGCTCGTCTTTCTGGTCCCGTCCTTCACGACGAGTCCGCGTCGTTCGAGTTCGATGCGTCGCGGTCGTTGCGTGCTCGGGTTCATTCCGAGTGCGAGTTGCATTTCCTCGTCGGTCGCGCCGCCCAGGCACGTCTCAAGGAAACGCAGGACCTTCGCCTGCATCGCGTTGAGCGTCGCGCCGTCGAGCGAATCCGCCGCAGCGGCCGAGGTCACAGATCCGTGGACGCTCGGGGCACGTTGGGCGAAGAGCGGGCCGGGGCTGTCAATTCCGTAGTGGTTCATTGCTCACGTCCTTGTGTATTGGCCCCGTGACGTGGGGCGTTCGGTCGCTTTACCCTTGGGAGAAAGGGCTGCGGCAGCCGGCGTTACTCGCCACGCCCGGCTAGGCGGCGGATGCGGCCGCGATGGGAAGCCGCTTGGACAACCGCGTGCCCGCTGTGTCAGTCTCCGGTGAATTGCAGTGGCTCAATCGGACCCTGGCGGAAGTTGGCGACGGCCGTACCCCAGCGGTCGTAGTACGCCTGCTCGCAAGCCTCCGCGTCGGCCTGCGCCCGCAGTCGCCGCATCGCGGCGAACGCCACGCCGTTGCGAATACGGGACGCCTCGTGCACGTTCGACGCCGTGATGATTTGCCGTATGGCTTCCTCGACTGGCGTCAGGATGGACGGGTCTTCGCTCATCCCTGCACCTCATGCTCTGCGGCTTCGTGGGCGAAGTCCTGGCCGTTGTCCTCGCTGGTGAGCCAATCGAGTTTGTGGCTGATGAGGTTGAACAACTCGTCGGCCTGGGCCGGCGTGTACGCTCCGCCCTTCAGACGCTCCTCGGCGATGCTGCGGAACCGCTCGAGCTCGGCCACCGTCTTCGCCCGGTTGACGGCGAGACGGCTCCGTTGCATCGCGTCTTCGTTGGCCGAGAGGGCCGGCGACTGTGCCGCTGGTTGTGCGATAGCAGCGGCTGTTGCAGGGGCGTGGCCACGCTCCACAGCCGCCGGGCGGCTCTCGGTTGTCGATGGGTAGTCCTGGGCTTCCTCAGCCGTCACAAGCCCTTTGAGCACGTCAGGGAAGGCGTCACGCAGGGCGAAGCCTCGGGCACGCAGCTGCAGCATCCGCTTGGGGTACTGCGTCCACGGGCCTTGCTTGCCCCACAAGCCGGCTTTCTTGGCGTCGGCCACGCTGAACCGTGCCACTACGTTGGCGTCCTTGCCCTTGCGGCTCGTCTTGCAGACGGCCGTCATGTTGTCGCCGTCGCCCTCCATCGTCTCGTGGATGCCGTCACAGACCGGGCTGGCAAGGCACAACGCCAAGGCGGCATCGCCCCAGATCGCAGGCCGCCCGTTGATGCAGGCGATGTTCTGCAGGCTCTGCATTGGGCTCAGGCCAATCTCGCTGCCGTGCTGAATGGCAAGCAGGCAGGACTCGGGCTTGCCCCGGAAATCCTTGGGGGCGAACTCCGACTTGGCCACCATCTGGGCAAATCGGTACGCATCATCGAATGTGGCTAGGGCCAAGCCGGTCGAGGCCCGCTGGGTGCTGATTTCGTGCGTCATCTCGCGTCCTTTCGTGAAAATCCCGCTTCGCTTCCTGCTCCACGGGTGAACGTGCTTCCGTGCTGCTGGCGTCTCCGACGCCACTCCTTCCGCCTGACGGTTCCACCGCCAGACGGTCCTTTGCTTAGCTCAAAACGGCACGATGTCCTCGGCCGTCACCGCGTAGTGCAGGTGCCCCTGGTCTGGCACATGCCGCTTGACGTGGTAGATGTCCTCGTCGAGCACCTCGACCACGACGCCGTTGAGCGTCTGGCCTTTCTCCAGCCAGCGGATGCGGTCGCCCACGGCGTAGGTCGTGTGCAGCGTGCCGTTGCGGTAGGTCGTGATGCCGCTGCTCACGGTGTGCTCGGGCAGGTAGCTGACGGCGGCGAGGTATTCGCGGTCGTGCGGGTCGTTCATCGTGCGATTCCTTTCGTGTTGGTGGCGAAGTGTAAGGGCGTTCAGTACCCGGTCAAGGGGTCGGATTGTCAATTTTTGGGGAGTCGAATTGGCGTACACGTATGACCAACGGTGCGGGGCGTGTATCTTTGTTCCGTTGCGGTACGGCAACGTAGGGTAGCAGTATCGCAACTTCTGTCAACGGACAATTCCTAGAGCAGCGTCGGCAAGCTCGAGCGTCGCCCTTCCGAACTGGCGAAGCCTGCCCGGTTGCGGCTGTTGCGGCATCGCGTAGGCCGGCTGCCCCAGGCATTGCCGGTGGGCCACGTCGATGCACGCCAACTGGTAGCGGGTCTCGGTCAGGAGTGACGAGCCAGCCGCCATGACAGCGATTGCCAGGGCGGCGCGGATGGTGTCGCGGATCATCGGGTTCGTCCTTGAGTGTTTTGAAGTGCCACCCGTTTTGCCCCTGTCGGCTGGCCGGGTGGCCCCACCGTCCGGCGGTCATCGCCGTGGTCGGTTTAGTTGTCGATGCCGTGTCGGCACAGGTGCTGGTCGGGACAGGCGACCGTCTCGCCTGCCTCGCAGGCGATGCGAGCCTTGGCGGCGTCGGCTATCTGCCGCACCGTGACGAAGCGAACCAGAGCGTCGAGCGACTTGAAGTAGTTGCCATCGTCCAAAACCCACCAGACCTCCGCTTGGGTGTGCGGCTTGGTGATACGAACGTGCCGGTAGCAACGCCCCTTGAAAGAGCCGGCGTTGAGCGTTGTCGAATAGTTGTCAGTCATCGCTTCGGTCCCTTGTGTCTTGTGGTCGTGATGCCCGCCGGCCCTGTGCCGGCGGGCGGGGCTGGTCAGGCGGCTTCCTTCTGGCGGCGGTTGAGTTCCATCCGGCAGTAGTGAATCTCGTCCATGTAGTAGCCGTGGTTCGGGCAGTCCATCCAAGCCCGCAGCGTCTCCATGCAATCCTTAATGGTGAAGAGCAGCTGGCTGGCGGTCATCTCGCGGGTCTTGGCCTTGTACTCGGCGTGATTCATGGTCTTCATCGTTTCGTCTCCGTCTTGCGTCTCGTCAGGTCCCAATCGCCTGACACCCACATAGTAGCAGTATCGCAACTTCCCGCAAGGGCACTTGAAAAGATTTTTTTGGGAGCCCCGTTTTGCCGGGGATTTAGCGGGATTTCCGCCGCTTGGCGGTCTTCTTCCGGCTGGTGGACGCCTTGGCGGAGGCGCGGTTTCCTGTCGCCCGGCTGGTCAAGCTGCCCCGGAGGGCCTCTGCCGAAGCCTTGGAAACGAGCCACGCCCGCCCGTTGACGAGCCAGCCTTCCAGGCGTCCGCCCGACGTGCGGTCGGATTGCGGCTCGCCTTTCTCGTCTCGCGGCAGGTGCTCGAGCAGATCCCGCCGAATGAACTGCTGCGAACAGCCGGCCATCGCGGCGGCTTTTGCCACGGAAATCCAGTCATCCTGTACCGACATCGCAATCATGCCTCAATCGTAGTTGCTGCTTCGCAACAGTCAAACCAACTGCCGCCATTGTCTCTTGGATTCTCACCGCTGTACACTACTTATGCCCGATGTTTCGAGCGGATGGGGTGGGATTCCTAGCACTGTACACGTGTACAACAAGCCCCTACACTGTCCGCTTCCAAGCCTGGAGGACGGACGATGCTTTTGCGAACCCTGCTCACAGACCAGATTGCGATTCTCAAAGACCTGTCCGACCGGACGGTGGAGTTGTACGGCGAGACCCTAGACCGCTTCCGCGACCACCTGGGGCACGAAGCCACGCTGGACGATTTGGATGACCTTGTCGTGGCTCGTTTCCTCCGGTGGCGGTCGCAACAGAGCAACAAGCGGAAGGGGCTCCTAAGCCCTGCCAGCGTCGCCAAAGACTCTGCTCACCTGCGGACCATCTGGAATTGGTGCGCCAGGAAGCGAATGAAGAGGGCCAACGGCGACCTCCTCGAGTTCCCCGACTACGCCCGCCCTCGCGTGCCGAAGCCCCGCCCGGTCGCCTACACGGTCGAGGAACTGCAAAAGCTCATTGAGGCGGCACGCTATCGCAAGGGGCTTGTCGGCGACGTGCCAGCACCCTGGTATTGGATTACGAAAATCCGGTCGATGTTTGAGACCGGCGAACGCATCGGGGCCGTGATGCAACTCCGGTGGAGCGAAGTGGATCTGGACCGCCGCACGCTGACCTTCCTGGCCGCCACGCGCAAGGGCCACAGGGAGACCATTACGCGGCAGATATCGGCCGACCTTGCCGCTGTGCTGGCGATGCACCAACGCCCGGCAGACCGCCTTGTGTGGCCCTGGCTGGAAAACAGGAAGATGCTGTCCTGCTACGCGTCGCTCAAGGTGCTGTGCGAAACCGCCAAAGTGGACTACCACCCGTTCCACAGCATCCGCAAGGCGACGGCGAGCTACCTGAAACGGGCCGGGGTGTCCGCGAAGACGCAACTGGGGCACTCGTCAGAGGAGATGGCGGAAAATCACTACTACGACACCCGCATCACAGGCGTCCCGTCTGCACTCGACCACCTCCCGCCTCTCGACCTGGGCGGCGGGCCGGGGAAGCCGAGGTAGGCCATTTCGCCGTAATTGCCTGCCATGCAATCAGCGTGAAATAGCGTGACCGTGTATGATGCCACGCGAAAGGAGACCGCCGATGGAGATGAAGGACTACAACCTGACCTGTGGCGAAGTCATCGACAACCTTCTGATGCTGGCCGACGCCTACGAAAAGGCATCGGCAGGCAAGGCACCCAACGGCTTTGCGTTCAACCCGACCGACGCTGCGGCGAACATGAAGGCGGCCGTGCATTTCATTGGCAGTTTCGGGCAGCAGATACCACGCTGGATTCCCGTCGAGGAGCGGCTGCCGGAAGAGTTTGCAACTGTGCTGGTCGTTATCTCAACGCCAAGCGGATCGCACGTCTCCTTTATGAGCCGTCACGCGCAAGATGGATTCTGGCAGCACGCAGACGGCGACATTGACGAAATCAACGTCACCCACTGGATGCCGCTACCCGAGCCGCCGGAGGTGAAGTGAGCGACATCATTGCCCGCCTCAATGCCACGCTGGCGAACACGCCGCCCGAGGACTTTGAACGGCTTGAGTTGTGCCGCTGCCTACGCGACGCAGCCGCTACCATCACAAGCCTACGCACCGAGGTTCGCACGCTACGCCAGGAGGTCGCCGCCTTGCGTGAGGAGCGGCGAATGCTGATAGATGCGGACCAGCCGCCAGGAGTGACGCGATGAGCAACCGCCTTGCCGCCGACACCCGTCGCCACGCCGTCAACGTCTACGGCTCGCCTGACGGTCGCCAGTGGGTCAGCCGCGACGACTACGAAGCCCTGCTGGCAAAGGCGACGTTCAGCCTGGAGGAATGCGAAGCGTTGGGTAGCGTCTGCAATGTGGTCTGCCGGTTGCTCGAACACGCAACAGGGCTGACGCCGGATGAGAAGGTTCGCGTGCGTGAATGGCTCGCCACGGTAGGGAACGTCGTGGAGCGGCTGGCGCAATAGCGTGCCGGGCACTGGGGGCGACGCGAGGAAAGGATGACTCGCGCCACACACCCCAGGCCCGGCTCAGTCTTGCGTGAACAGCGGCCCGGCCCCCGCCTCTGCCGCCCCGATCCTCGCCTTGGCTATCTCGACGTATTCGGCCTCGCGTTCGATACCGATGAAGCGGAACCCTTCGAGCACGGCAGCCTTGCCGGTAGAGCCGCTGCCTGTGAACGGGTCGAGCACCACGCCGCCCGGTGGCGTGACGAGGCGGCAGAGGTAACGCATCAAGGCGGTGGGCTTCACGGTGGGGTGGTGGTTTGTTCGTGGCTTCATCGTCACGCCGCTGCGTTCGCCGGTCGCCGGGTTTTTCCCTTGCGACAGCCCCGAAGTCGGCCTTTGCCAGTCGTTCGTTTTTGCCACCAGCCCCTCGCACCCTTCATCCCGATCCGCCTTGCTCGCCTTGGCGCAGTAGAAGAAGCGGGCGGCGGAACCGCCGTTGTCGTCGTGTCCGAGCGTCGTCCAATCCGCCACTGACTTGCCCATGCTGTTCGTCGCGTTATGAGCCGCCGCCGTGTTTCGTCTCGGCCTGCCGCTGCTTGCCCCCGTCTGCGGAAACAGCCCCACCACCTCGTCGCTGCCGTCGTGGATGACGTTGGCGGGCCAGCGGCCTAGCGTGTTCGCCTTCTCAATGGCAGCGTTCGCCCGCTCTTGCCGTGCAGCCAATGCGGCGGGGTCGTGCTTCCAAGGTCGGTCGTAGCCGTCTCGCGTTCCGCAGAGCGTTGCCTTGCCGGTGACGGCGGCGATCTGGTCGCTCGACGCCACCCTGCACCCATCCACGTTGATCCCGCCCGTGCCGTGCGTCAGCACGTTCTCCGCGACGGTGCCGCAGAGCGGCTTGCGGGCCACGATCACTGGCTCCCAGGCGGGCTTCAACGCCGTGCCCCAGCCGGACCACTGGCGGGCCGCGTCGGTGGCGGGGGCGGTGATGTCAAACCCCGTCCGCCCTTCGTAATATGCCTTCGGCCTGTATCCAGCCACTTCCCCTGCCTTGTCGCTGATGGCGGTTTCTCCGCAAACCCCTCTCCCAACCACCTCCCGCTCCGCTCCCGCCGCCTTGTCTATCGCCTTGCTCACGTCGTGCGACTTCGGGAACCCGCTGCCGTACACCCACATCACGCAGTCGCGGATTTCCCAGCCCGCATCTTCAATCGCGCACGCCAGCCGATGAAACGTGCGCGTTCCGCCAAACGCGAGCAGGTGGGCACCGGGCTTCGCCACGCGGAGAGCTTCGGCCCAGAACTCGACGCCGGGCACGCCGTGGTCCCAGCCCTTGCCCATGAACGACAGCCCGTAGGGCGGATCGCTCACGATGCTATCGACGCTCTCGGGGTGGAGCGTCTGCATCACCTCGCGGCAGTCGCCGTGGTAGATGTTCCATGCCATGCCGCCATGGTGGCAAGCATGTCAAGCAATCAATCCCCGCGAATATGCGACAGGCACGGCCGCTCGTCACGCTGTGCGATGGTGACGGCCAGCTTGCCCTTCACGCGCGACAACTCCGCGAGCAATCGCAGCACGTCAGCCGCGAGCGTGCCAGCGGTGCCGGTGAAGGCACCCGAGAAGGCACGGGCGCGAAACTCGGCCTCCAACAGATAAGCATCGCTTAACGGTTCAGGCATCGCGTTCCTCGCGGTGCAGCAGCAGGGCGAGCAGCGAGTACGAAGCGAGGTCGAAGAGGTTGTCTTCCAAGCTCTCGTTCTCCAGGCGGCCAGTGGCGTTGAACGTCGCCAGCCGCGTGACCTTATCCGACAGGCGAACCATCGCACCTTTCCACGACGGGATGCCGACGAACTTCGCCCCGTTGCGGATGTTCGCCAGCGGATCTGTGCCGCTGGGGCACCCGTAGTCGCTCGATTTCCTCCGGTGCATTTCCTTCAACGCATCGCACAAGTCAAAGAATGCCTGCGACGTTGGATGCACGGCGTCGCCCATCACGCCGTCGCCGGTCTGGCGGGGCTCCTTGCTGGCTGCGTACTTAGCCTCTGCCTCGTCGATGATTCGCGACCACTTGGCGATTTGCTCCTGCACGGAGGCCGCCAGGAGCTCGTTGGTGACGCGAGATTCTGCGTCAATCGTCTTCGGCTGGCACTTCCCGCCATCGCAGCACGACTCGACCGGCGCAACGTAGCCCCGCATCTTCGGGTCATCGGCGGGCGTCGCCTCCAGGCGGTCACGCACGGCAGAGCGGAGGGCTTCGTTGGCGGCTTCAAGTAGGGCGGCGGTCATTGGTGTCCTTTCGCAAATCGTGGTCGCAGAACAGAGGGTAAGCCTTGGTCACCTCGCGCCGCCCGTGGTCAATCACGATGGCGGCTTGGCACGGCGGCTCGTATGTCGCCTTGATTCGCACAGCGTATGCGGAGTGTCCAATCACGCTGCCGTTCGTGACGTAGCGACCCGAGCGTGACCATGAGAACTGGTGCCAGTGCCCGATGCAGGTGAGGTCCGCTTTCTGTGTCGCGTCCCATGCCGACACCGCCTTGTTGAGCGGCACGTGGATGCCGCCGATGCCGCCCTGGTATCGCACGGCATGACCGTGGCAGAAACGAATCTTGAACCCGTCGAGGTCCACATAGTTAAGGTGGCCTTCACCAACGAGCCAGCGGACCCGCTTGTTAGTCTCAGCGGCACGCATGGTGAGATACAGGTGATGCTCATAGGACGTGTCAGCCTCGTTCGTCCGCAGCTTCTCCGTGGTGCGGCCGTGATTTCCGCAAGAAGTCGCTACCACTATTTCTTTCGCATTGTCGGCCGCCGCGTCGATGAATCCCCGCAGCCGTTCGCCAATCCAGCGAGTCGCCGCCAGTGGGTGCAGGCTGTTCTCCTCCGCGAGTTCCGGGTGAATCATGCCGCTGATGAGGTCGCCGCCCATCCACAACACGACGCGGTCCACGCGAGCCAGTTGCCGCTCGTGTTCCAGCATGGCAAGGAACCGCCGCTGGAGTTCCGCAAGCCGGGCTGAGCACACGTCGAGGTCAAACGCGTTGAGCCCGTTCACCGTCTCTGGTCGCACCGTCTCTTCGCAGTGGATGTCAGACAGCAGCACCACCATCGTGGCGTCGTGCTTCTTGTCGCTCCGCGCAACACGCTGCGGCGGCCGTGTCGCCGTTATGCCCCGCAGTGCGACAAGTGCATCGGCCCGCTCCCGCTCGCGGTCAATCTGCTGGAGGGCGGCCTTGTACCGTTTTTGGTACGACGCCACCTCTGACCGCAGCCGCGCGAGTTCCGCGTCGGTTGCGAGCCGGTCCACCGTCGCCATCTGCTCGGCAACGTCGTCTGCTAGCGTTGGCGCAGCCAATCGCCGAATTGCTTTTCGCCCACGAGTTGCCATCCACGTTTCTCCGCTGCGGTTTTCAATGCCTTATAGAACGCCCGCTTTTGATGCAGTGTCGGATCGAACGCCTCGCGAACCGCTAGCAACTCCTGCTGGGCCTCGGGCGGCAGCCGGTCAAACCACGTCCGCTGCCCCGGCTTGTAGTTCGTCACGGCAGACAGGACATCGTCGGCCAGGCTAGTCGTTGCCTTTGCCATCGCTCACCTCCCTATAACCAAGCGTCCACAGCACGCGTGCGATATCCTTGCCCTGCTGCTCGACGTGTTCCTCGCTTTGCGTCGGGTTCAGAGCGTGGAGCAGCTCGTGCACGATGACCTCGAGCTTCTTCCGGCCACGCATGCGAGCGTCGAGGATGATGCGGGGATGCTTGGCCTTCTGGCTGAACGTGTAGCCATACGCCGCACCCTTGAGCGTGGTGAACCGGATCAGCCACGGCTCGTCACCGTTGAGGCGGAAGTGATGGTCCTGCGTCGGCATTGCCGCCAATCCCTAGACGTTTGCCGAGCTCGTTCAACGCCTGCTGCCGCTTGGCGCAGCCACAGTCGCGGCCGAGCACCGCCGAAACCCTTGCCTTGGTGATACCAACAGACGCAAGTCCTGCGGCGACCATGTCGCCTAAGCCTGGGCGGGCACGCGGGTAAGCCGCGTGCGTCTCGTCAACCGTGATGGTTTCGCCGTCTTCGCTGAGAATGCACGGCCGCACCTCGTCGAGCGTGTAGCCACGCTGGCGGCAGCGAGCCTCAAACGACGAGCGGCGCCCGGTAATCATGGGAAGTCCGGCCCGATGCACAGGATGGAAGCCGTGAGGTCGCAGCCGCACATCTGGCCCTGGCCGTATCCAGGGGCGGTCTGGCCGCAGTCCGTATCCCACAGGTCAACATCGTCGCCAACCTGCTCAAGCGTAACGGCTGGCCCGTCGCACGGCGGGAGCGATGACAGGGCGTAGTCGCGATACCAGAACCGCGTCACAAAGGTCGTAGTCTCAGTGCCGCCCTCGCATGTGGCAAAATTAACCGTGTAAATAGCGAAGTAGTGAATGCGAACCGTAGGCTGGTCGTTCTCGCACAAATAGCACGCAGCAGCGCGGTAGCCACATTCAATGCTGACGCATCCATCGTAACGCGGCAGTGGATTCTCGGGGTCAGGCTGTGGCTCGTCGCAATCGAGATAGCCTGCAAAAATCTCCTCGCACGCCTCCGCAAGATCCCACGGCGGCGTTTCCGCGCATGGGATATCTGCGTAGGAGTTCGGGCTGGCATCAATCAGCCTGCACGGGTCGCAAGTCGGATTGCCGAAAAAGTCCGTGAACGGCGTGAATGGCAGCTCGACACCGTTCACGTAAATGTGTGCTTCGCATGTGTTGCACGTACAGGGAGCAGAGCAGCAGCACTCTTGCTCCGTGCCGATTTTGCCGTCACGCATGACGGGCCTGCCGTCTTGAAACGTGATGAGCGTCATGCCGATGTCGCCGTCGCACAGGTGGCAATATCAAACCACCGAATGCAACCTGCAGCGTGGCCAAGCATTTGCGTCGCGGTCGGCTGGTATCCTTGGAGCGTAGAAAAATCCACGCCCGCGACCTCCATCGAGCACGTCGCAGTACACACCCGCTCTTGGTTCACGGCATACCAGCCCCAGCCGTTGTGACCCAGGGCCACCCACCGCTGCGTACAAGCCGTCGTGGTCGAGAACGTCAGGAACTGATTGTGGGCCACGACCGTCACGGCAGAGGCGATAGGGTCGCCGTTGTAGACCGTCACGATGGCCGTGGTTTCCTTGGCCCAGCCGGCCGTGCTTTCGTGCTTGGCGATAAGCAGGCGAACGCCACGCGAGATAGCCGCGTCATTCGGCCCGCCGAGCGACTGGCGCGGCTCGTCCCGCTCAATGAGCCGAACAGCCTTGCCGATTCGCTTGGCGTCATTCAGTGAGAACCCGAAGGTGTCGGCCACGGGTCACTCCTGAAACACGACGTACCGAATCTTTCCGGTGGTGCCGTAGCCCTTGGCTGCGAGCGTGACGGTCGGCACGAGCGGCACAACGGCTGCGGCACCGCGTGCGAGCTTGCAGAACTCTTGAATGTTCGTGCCGTCGTACGAGCCGATGGCCACGTACGCCGTGCCGCTAGTGGCCGTCGAGAGATTACGAAACCCGGCGTAGCCAGCCGCCGTAATGGCGCCGATGCTCAGCGTTGAAACATTGGTCGTGACGTTCACGATCTGGGCGTGGACACCCTGGGCCGCCTGGCTGAACCGCAGGCCACTGGCCTGAAATGTCTCATTGTGGTTGCCATTTGCCACAGCAACAGTCAGCGATACAGAAACTTCGTTGGCCATCGTTTTCTCCTACGGCAGCAGCCCACAGCTGCGAAGCATGGTGGTGTGGTCTTTCTCGTCATACGGCTTGATTGACAGCACATCGGGTTCTTCCCCGACATCCTTGGCGGAACCGTCGGGGTTCAACGCCACCGGCTTTGACACGGGGTTCCCTGACTTATCAAGCACGGCCATCCGATAACCGCTGACAACTTCGTTGTAACCCACGTCGTAGTAGCGGATCTTCCAGTCCGCTGGGTTGTATGTCCACTCAACCGAAACACTCCAGACCTGATTTTTCTGGTCAAACTCCGCACCGTATCCGGTGACACGAAGCTTGTACGGGTCGGCACCCAGGAAAGCCGTCTGATTGCAGGTATTGAGGTACGTGAACAGCAGCGGAAAGTCAGGTGCCTGGACGTTCGTGTTGGTGTACGTCAGTCGCAGTAGGGCAGTGTCTTCCTCGAGCCCGTCGACCGGGTCGCCAGCTGAGTTCAGCGGCGGCTTGATTGGCTCGTTCGGGTCATCTTGGTTTGACTCGCTTGCCGGGCGACGCTCCTGCAGCGACTGCAGAGAAATCTTCAGCCACGTCAGTTCTTCGTCGTTCGGCTCGTCTTCCTTGTCATTGTCGATGTCAACCGGCTTCGCGTCATACTTCACAGTGCATTTGACGCAGAACTCGTTTTCATCGTCGTAGTACGAAAAGTCTCGGCCGGTGACATAGAAGTCAATGCCGCCGACCGGCTCAAAGTCGTTGATCTGCGGAATCGCGCGATTGAAGAACTCCGGCCAAGTGTTGGTGTCGTTCTTGATGGCACCGAAGTCTGGGGCCGAGGTGCAGATAATGAGCAGCTCAACCGAGCCCGCGTATTGAATTGAGCCCTTCTCGGATTTGGTTTCCGAAAACTCAAACGACCGCAGTTGCCGAACCGTGCGAATGGCCATCGGCTACACCATCGCAATCTGTGCTTGGCCGAAGCCGGGGATTTCGCGGACGGCGGCGGCCACATCCTCGACGCCGTCGGCGGTTCGCTCGGTGTTGTCGGCGGTCGCCTTCGCGGCGTCGCCGCCCGCAAGTCGCGGGTCGCCGCCACGGGCCAGGGAGTTGCGAAACGACTCGCCCTCTGACGAGCCGACCACCAGGGCGCGAAGCTCGGAGGATGCGGCTTTGATGGCAGAGCCGATACTCTGGCCGGCGGCACTGCCTGCCTGGGCTGCACTGGCAGCCTGAGCATCAGCCTGCGCTTGAGCGAATCCCGCATCAAACGCTGCAAACGGGTTCCTGATATTCTGCACGCCGGCGGCAAAACTATTGGCGGCCTCTTCGCCGTACATCTGCCCCATCTCGGAGGCACCGCGTGCCATCGCGCGGGCACCACGGCTGCCTTCCGCCAGGCTGTCGGCCAGGCCATCAAATCCGGCCGCGTCGGCCAAGGCGGCCATTGACTTCATCACGCGAGAAACGCCAGACAAGATGAGCGAGAACACCTCACTGAACATCTGGCCAATCTGCGAGCCAAGAGCCATGAAGACCTGGAAGATGCCAGTGAGCAGCGTGACGGCACCGACCACCATGCGGATAGAAAACACCAAGCCGTCGGCAAGCGTCTTCGCCACTGTCCAGCCGGCCGTGTTCTTAGCGAAGAACTCCACGATGAGGTTGGATACCGTGGTGATGGCAGGGGCAAGGTTGGCCAGGAACTGATTGACGAAGCCCTGCATCGGCAACGCCAGGCGGCCAATTGCGTCGCCCATGGCTTCGATGGCTGCGACTTGCGGACCGCTCATCTTCACGCCGAGATTGGTCAGCAGCGTGTCCATCTCCCCGATGCCGTCTGCGCCCGAGCGGATGAAGTTCAGCAGCCCTTGCCCACTACGACCGAAGATGTCGATGGCGGCGGCAGCCTGCATCTGCGGCGGCAGGGCGGCGATGCGCTGCGAAATTAACGCGAACTGCTGGGCCGTGGACAGCCCAGCCATGTCTTGCATCGTCAGGCCCAACTGGGCAAACGCCTTCTCGGCCGGCTTTGACCCTTGTGCCAACTCGCCGACCATACGAGACGTACGCCGCAGCCCAGCAGTCAACGCCTCCTGACTGACGCCCGTTTCGGCAGCTACTTGCTGCATCACCTGCAGGTCGCCAGTAGCCACGCCCAACTCTTGCGACAGATTGTGCAACGCCTCGGCCGCACGCGTCGCAGACGCGAGGGCGGCAATTGCCCCCGCCAGCGTGGCAAACCCACCCACTACCGGCAGCAGCATGGGAGAAATCTGCCCAAGGGCACCACCCAACGCCGACATGCCGCTGACGCCAGACTGAAAGCCCTTGAGCTGCTTGCTCGCTCGAGCCAGCCCCGCCGTCAGCCCGCCAGTGCTGGCCGTGACGCTGACGTTGACGCGTCCGAAGTTCTTGGCCATGGCATCACTGTGGGCGTGGGATTGCGTTCAACGTGGCGAGGATCTGGTCTGGCGTCTGGGCTCGCTTCGGCACCGGCATGAAGTCCTCGGGCTTCTTCGGCGGCTTGTTCTTTCCTCGGTTGGCGTTGTACCGCTGGCAATGTGCGACTGCGTCCCGCAGCCACTCGTCGCCCCACGGCTCAATGAGGTAGTACCCCATCCATCCGTACAGCTGGTCTACCGGCATCACCTCCGCGAGTCCGCCTGGACCCTCGACGTTCCACGTTCCCAGCTTCAACGCCAGCCGGTACAGGAACAGCAGCACCGGCCGGCTTTCTATTTTCCCGCCGCCTCCTCCACTGCATTGACGCCGATACCGTTCAGCTTGAACCCAGCGTCCACGATGGTCTGCACAATGTCCGTGTCGAGCTCGCCAATCCATTCGGCGTCGCCGTCTTCGAACATCCGCGTGCCGTCTTCGTTGACGCACACCATGGCCACGAATCGGGCCCGCACGTTGTCGAGGTTGACGTTGCCGCCGACGCGTCCGCCCGTCACCATCTGCTCAAACCGGTCGCGGTCTTTCGCCGAGAACTTGGCGACGTAGACCGTGCCCAGTTCCGGCACCTCGACGGCGACACGGGGCCGCACGCCCCGCTTGGCCTTAATCTGCTCACGGGTCAGAGCCATCCGCGCCTCCTGTCAGCACTAGCTCGGCAGCGTGCCCGAGAGCTTGATGGTGAGCGTGCCGCTCATCATGTCTTCCATCTGGGCGCCAGCCTCGAAGCCGGTGGCAAAGCCGAACGCCGTCCACTGCGCCACGGCGGTTCCGCCGTTGGCCCAGTACACAGTCACGACCTGATTGGTGGCGACGTTCGCCAGGTCGCCCGTTGGCTTGATGGACGGGTCGAACAGCACCTCGACCGACAACTCGCCGGGGTCGTAGATGGCACTGGCCACGAACTCCTTCGCTGAGCTCGTCATGTGCGTAGCCTCGGCCACCGCACGAGAGATACCGCCGTGGTTCACGCCGGTGATCTTGTAGCCGGTCGCCGTGTGCACGGCCGTACCGAACGAAACATACGTGCCCTGTCCGATGTCAGCAGCCATGCGTCAACTCTCCGTGTACGTGATTTCCACCGAAACATCCGTGCGATAAATCGGCAATTGCTCGCCGTTGGCGGGCGGCTCCTGGGCATCGTCGTCGTCCTTGACCACGGCGAGCCGAATAGCCTCCGTCCTCTTGAATTGTAGGGCTGTCCGAATGGCTCGCGCGAGGTTTCGCACCTCCAACAGCGACTCGCCAACAGCCGAAACCGTGAACGTCACGCGGGTAATTCCCGTCATGCCCTGCATGTGCATGTACGGCCCACGGCCGAGGCTTTCCCGTTGGTAGACGATGCACGGCAGCGTCGTTCCCTGCGGAGCCTGTACGGCGTAGATGCGGCCTCCGACAGTCAAGGCAATGTCGGCGTCTGCCGACAGCAGCTGCACAAGGGATTCGTCAATGAGCGTGAAAGTCGGCATTACTTGCCACCGTGAATCTTGCGAATCATCCGCCGCTCTTCTTCAGCGATGGCGGCCCCGAGGTTCTGCTCAAGCTTGCCGACCAGTTCCTGCTTCATGCGTGGCAAGTTGGCATCGGACCACTGGCGGAACTTGTCGCTTCCGGTGTAGCCCCGCACGCTCTTGAAGAAGATGGCCCCGCCGTCAGGGCCGCCAATGAGCGACGCCTGGCCCTTCATGTACGGGTATTTCGCAGCCAGCCGCAGCGGCACGCTCAGTGCCTTGCCTTGCGGGTATCGGTCACGGGTGCCGTTCTCCACCCACCACGCGTGAAAACCGAGCTCGTTGCGGTTGCCGCCGTTCGAGGACCGATAACCCACGATGCCGGTGACGGTGGTGTTCCTCTTCTTTTTCTCCAGCTTCAGCCCGACCGACCGCCGCAGGTTGCCCGTCGGACCACGCGGCGTCAGAGCTTTCACCTGGGGCACGGCCGCCTTCACGACTGCCCGCACGGACGCCCCGAGGTACTTCCGCTGCACACCGCGAGACAACCGGGAGAAGCCCGCCAGGATTCGCTCGACGCCTTCCACCGTCATGACAACGTCAGCCATCAGTCGATGACCTCCGACACCATGAGCTCGTGTTCCTCGCGGCGGCCCCGTTCCATCACCGACATGATTTCAAACTGCCGCCCGTCGGCTTGGATCCGCATCTTCGGCTTCAGCCCGTCCGTGTACCGCATCCGCACGCGATGCGTGACGCTGCCCTCGTTCGCCATGGCACTGATTTGCTCGTTGCCCGACAGCGGCAGAATCGCAATCCACCGCGTCGCAAACGTGCTCCACGCCAGTTCCGGCTCGCCGATGGAATTGGTGGAGTCCGTCGGCGTCTGCACCGTGGCGAGCGTGTCCATCAAACCCGACTTGAGCATGCGTCACGTCCCGTAGATGACGAGGCTGTAGGACGCCGTTCCCGAGTAGGCCGAGACGTTGAAGCCCGACGTGCCGCCGTTGCGGGAATCGCTCACCGCCACCCGGCTGCCGCCCGAAATGGCAACGCCCGCCCCAGCCGCCTCGCTGCACACCGCCGCAGTCGAGGCGGCGAACGCAAACCGCGTCACAGTGGCAAACGACACAGCCGCACCGCTGGAGTCCTTGTACGTGCTGGGAGCCACGGCAATCGCCACGGCAGCCGTACCGCAGGTTCCGGCCACCAGGGCCACCTTGCCGCTCGTGTACGCGTCGGTGCTGGTCAGCACGAGCCGCTTGAGCGACTGCGTGCCGGTGCTGGCCGTTGAGTCGGAAAACGCCACGTCGATGGCAATGCGGCCTTCCAGGCTCATGCGTATTGCTTCCACTTCAAGGGGGCGAGCAGGGCATGCACACCCATAGGCACGTCCTGGCCAGCGTTGCCGACCGCCTCCCGCGTGGCGTACCAGTGCCCCACAAGCATCTTGATGGCGTGCTTCGCGGGCGTCGGCACGTTGGCGGCACCGCCGTAGCCGGCCAAGTACGTCACCTGCACTGCCTTGTCATCCAGCCGCGTGCTCGGCCAGTTCTCCAGATACTTCGGGTACATCAAGGCAGGAACGTGGTCGCGGTCTAGGCGGAAGTCTTGGCTTCCAGACTGCGCCCACGCGAGTGTCTGCGTGGCACCGGATGTGTCCACGTAGGAGACAGTCACCGTGGCGCTCGCGGCAGTCGCGTTCAGCCGCACCGGCGGGCGCGGGAGCTCGGTGCGAAGAGCAGGAAAGTCATCGAACGCCACGGTGTACGTCTTGTCGGCGAAGGTGCGGTCGCAGAAGTCCTCGCACCACGTAGTCGCCGCATCAATGAGCCCGCCGACGTAGTCATCGTCGCCCGTGAAATCCACGATGCGAAGATGCTCCTTCGCCTCACTAACGCTCACGGGACGGTCGCCCGCACCGCTGGCGGTGCTCACCACCAGGCTGCGATACCGGCTGCCGGTCTGCGGCAAGTCCCAGTTACGCACGCTTCCGCCTCCGCTTGCCCATGAGCGACTCGGCTCGCTCCAGCCCGGCCGGCTCTGGGGCCGTCGCAAACTCAAACTGCGGCACGTCCTGCACCCGCTTCGCATAGCCGGCAAGCTCGAGCGTGCGAGCCAGCCCGGCCGTCACGGTCACGACCTGGCCTGTGCGGTAACGCATGTAGGACCTCTGCATCTGTACCTTCACGCCGTCCATGGTCACCGCCATACGTTGTCAGGTGGTCGCCCGCCCTTGTCCCAGAAATCGCCAGGATGTTGCATGCTGGCCCGCATGTTCTGGTCAGGCCACTTAATCCACACCTCCGCATGCCCCAGGCAAACCCGAGGGCACACGCCGATTTTCAGCCCCGCCTTTTGTGCCGACAGCCAGAATGCAATGTCATCGTCAATCCGCCCGTCTTCCCACCGGCCAGCCTCATTCGGCTTGCCGATAAACCACGGGTGCGGCAGCCGCTTCAACGCGTCTGCCTTCAGCATGGTAAATCCGAAGTGTGCCGTGTTGGCTTGGATGACGTTGTGGTAGACGAAGTGGTCACGGGCCACCTCGGCCACACGCTCGCCGCCCTCCGACACCATCGTGAACAGCGGCTCGTCCGTGCGTCGCTTCATCTGCAACGCCGCCACAAAGTCGTAGCCGCTGGCTACCGCGTACGTCAGCAGGCGGGGCACCGCATCCGCTTCGAAGATGCTGTCGTAGTCGAGCGTCAGAATCCACAGCGGTGGCTTGCTGGGATCCGTGTCGGATTCGATGATGTCCGTGAGGACACGTTCCAGGCATTGCCCCCAAAACGCGCCCTCTAGCCGTATCGGCGAGATGCCGTACGGAATGAGCCCACGGGCCCAACAGAACATGTGGTCCTGCCAGCCTAGCCGTGGCACGCTCATGGCACACATGAGCCGCACAGGACCATTGCCCGTCTGCAAGATGGCAGGCTGCACGCCCGCCACCGTCGAAGTCGCCGCGCCCACGGCTCCTCCTTCGTTGGAGTTGTCGTTCTACCGTCTTCGTTCAGCCAAGCACGACCCGGTTGGTGACGCCTGCGTCACTGGCCGAATCGACACCCGACTCGCCACGGCCCAGCCGAGCCGCAACGACGATGTCGTTGTTGGTGCCGTTGGATGACGCGTCCGCAGACGGCGTCACCGAAACCTGCAGGTACCGCCGCAGAGCCTTGGTCGAAAGCTCAAATCGCGTCACGTTCACGACGGCCGTGTTGGTCACGCCGGCCAGCGTGTAGTCGGTGCCCTGAATGAGCCCGCTGACAGTGACGTACGAGCCGTCCGTGTCGCTGTGGCGGATAGCCACGACGCTCGGGGCAGTCGTGTGCACCAGCGAGCGGTAGCCCACGTCGATGCTCACCGAGTCGTAACCGAGGCAGTCCACCGCGACGGTGTGCGTGCCAGCGGAGGCGACACCGGCGATGCCGGCGGAAAGGCTCAGGACGCTCTTGCTGTTCTGGAGGTGGTTCACGTTTCTGGTTTCCTTGAGGTTCTTAGGTTCAGAGGATGAGAGCCACGACCGGCCCAGCGTTGGAAGCGTCGCCCACGTCCGAGGTCACCGCGTCGTAGGACACCGTGGCCTGGAAGTAGGTCTGGTCAAACTCGATGTAACGGTCGGTGCTCGCCCGCACCGCAACCTGACGCCGCAGGGCGAAGTGGCTCGACCGCTTCATGTCGCCGAAGAGGGCGACGCACTGACCAGCCGACGCCGACTTTCGCATCACGTTGTTGAAGAACACCGGCCAGCCGAGGAACGTGGGCCGGCGGACGCCGTCCACAATCTCGTTAGCAGCCACGCCGTTGCCGCCAAGGGCGAGCGACTGCATCGCCAGGGCGTGCATCTGCGGGGTGCAGTACCAGCCGCAGGTCGGGCTCTGCGTCGCGTAGGTCGGAGCCTTCGCAACGGTCGCCAGGAAGTCATCGACCGTGAGGGCCGTTACCGCCGACTGCGAAGAGTCGTTGATGCCAGCCGTCAGCGTCTCGTTCTCAAACTTCCACTGGATGCCACGGATGCCGCCGTACAGGCTGGCCCCTGTCCCGATGAAGCCGTCTTCATCAATTCGCTGCGCGATAGCCAGGGCAAACTCTTCTGCAACCAGCCCGGCTAGGTCAACCGCCGAATCGTCAATCAGCTGATTCGGGACGCGGGTGCCGACGCGAACTTCCTTGCTGGACAGCATCACGTTGTCCGTGCCCATGTCGGTCTGGGTCGTTTCGGCATTGGCACCGGTGTGGTACGCCGTGTTGCCCGACGTGCGACGGGGAATGTAGAGCGTGTCGCTCGCCATCTGCAGGTTGTTGGCCTGCGCGGGATAGGCACCGAAGGACTCCACCAGGCGGATGACCGTGCTGGCGAAGGTGTCGGGGATGAACACGCCGCCCTTGTTGTTGTCGTTGGGCGACAGGGCACGGCTCTCGACGTGCCGCTCGTACCACGCCCGGTCTTCAGCACGACCGAGGACGAAGCCGCGAATCCAGCGGCCACACGCCTCCGCGTCGCTGGACGAGCGGAAGTGCCGGCCACGGCCGGAAGTCGCACGCTCAACGGCAGCCGGGGCAGCAGCAGGAACCGCAGCCACCTCGACCGGCTTGGCGGTCGCAGCGACCTTGCCACGCAGGGCGGTGATCTTTTCCGCGATGGCGTGCTCGCGGGCCAGTTCCTTCTCAAGCCCATCGGCCTCGCCGGCCAGACGCTCCATCTCGGCGGTCTGCTCGGCAGTCCGCTCCTCGACCTTAGAGAGGTCATCGAGCATGGCAGCCACAGCGGCGGCCCGGTCTTGAAGCTTGGTGAGTTGCGTGGCCATCCGTGGCGCTCCGTGGTGAACGGTGACAGTCCGTGTCTGTCGTTCACGCTACGGGGCGACCAGCCCGCAATCAGCGTTCTTGTTTGTACGGTACAAAGGACCGCCGGAAGACCTGTTCTGCTGGAACGATGGTCTTCGTCTTGAAGTCGCAGCCACAGCACTCGATGTACCGCACCTGCTGGTACTCGCCGCACTGATGGCTGGAGCGGGTGCGAAGGCGAGCCGCCTTGCACTTCGGGCATTGGCTACCGGCCGTAACCACGCATGAAACTCCTGAGCTTTGCGGCACGCAACCGCATGGACGCCTGCACGATGTCAGGGCTGACGACGTGTGGCGTCGGCTCAGGTGTAGCCTGCGATGCAAGCCACAGCTGGTACGAACGCATGGCCACAGAGACAGACGTGGACGGGTACGCCGGCTGCACTACCGGCCCAAGTTCGTAGATTGTCGCCGCACGCACCTCGCGGATGGCACGGCCGTTCTCGTCGGTCGTGAACGTCTCGCCGTTCTTCTCGATAGAAAAGGTGAACGACGCACCCTTCACGTCACGACGAGCCACGAGCTCGAGGATGTCGGCCCGGCTCGCGGGCGGCACCACCTCAAACCCGACGCCCTTCTCGTCGGTCCACACCTTGAGCGTGCCCGATGATTCCCGGCCCAGCAGGATGTCGGGGTTGTGGTTGTAGTACGAGACGAGATCCGCCCGGCCCCGCTGGCGATTAAACACGCCATCGAACGCCCCCGGCAGGATTCGCTCCCGAAAGCCGCCGAGGTCCACGCTCAACCGGTTGTAGACCACGGCATAGCCGCGAATCACCGAGCGGCCGTCAGCCCGGCTCTCGACCACCAGGGCGTCATCATCACTGCCGAACTCCCAGTCACGACGCTCGATGTCCATGGTCAACCCTCCGTGTTTGATTGTTCCGGCGGCGCGTCGGGCGTATCGTCGCCCGTGCCGTCCTCTTGCTCGGCAACATCCTCAGCCGCATCGCCAGTCGTGTCCTCAACCTCGCCAGGCGAATCGTCGCCTTCCGGCATCGGGCCCATATTTTCCTTCATCCGCACCTCTTCGGGCGTCATCCACTGATTGCGGATGGCAACCTCGTAGGCCGCGTATCGCGTCGTGATGTCGCCACGCAGCAGCCCCTCAACTAGGAACTCCGCGTACAACTCGCCGTCCTCTGGCAGCACATCACGCTCAATGGCACCCTCAATACGCCGCAGCCACGGGGCAATGGTGAACTTCTCAAAGCTCACCATCTCGCTCTGCAGGTTGCCCCATGTCGCCCGGCCTAACTCCTGAATCATGTGGGGCGGCATTCGCCAGACGCGGCAGATGGCCAGCAGCGACTGCATCCACAGTTCAGCCAGCTGGCTCTCTTGGTTGGTGGCTGAAACGCTGTCGGCCTTCAAACCGTTGCTGAGAATCGCCGTACGGCCAGCCTTGGCAGGGCCACGATGGGCGGCCTCCCACTGGTCACGCAGTTGCTCGCGGACCTCGCGGGGCAACACCTGGTCGGTGTGCAGGATGATGCCCGGCTGGGCGTTGTTCTTGTAGAACGTCGCGGCGTACTGCTCGAGAGCACGAGCCAATCCGATGGCGTCACGGCCAAGTTCGACCGGCACCTCGCCGTGGATGCCGTCAAACGACAACCATCGGACGTGCATGATCTGGTCATCGCGGTACGCCGCAGGCTTGCCAGTACGCGGGTCCGCGTAGAGGTACGAAAGGCTCTTGTCATCCTCCTGCACCACCTTCATGCCAGACGGGTGCAGGGCGTAAATCTGGTCAACGCTGCCGCGATTGCCAGCCACCTTCAACTGGTACGAATTGCCGTAGAACCCGAGGTGCAGACACATCTGCTCCACCCATTCGTAGCGGGTCTGCCACGAATTGGGCCGACGGGCCAGCACGTTGTAGAGCGGCAGATCCTTGGCCCGTTCGCTGTTGTGGTCATCCAGCCGGCGGTACAGATGCAGCGGCAGGCTAGCGACCGTCTCGGCCACAACGCGGGCGCACGCAAAGTACGCCGCCGTCTTCATCGCCGTCTCGGGCGTTACCCGCACGCCGCTGTCGGCAGCCATGGCCACCAAGTCATCCCAGCGGCTCGTGCGCGACTCAAGCCACTTGATTTCAGGCACAGCCGATTCGGCAATCATGCGTCACCAGAAAGAGATTTCGGGCATCTCGGCCGGCTTCATCGACTCGCCCATATGCACGCCGACCGCCATCACCATGGCCACCACGCCGTCCACTCGCTCGGTGCTCTTGGCCTTCGACACCTTCACGTTGCCAGCCGGGTCCGTCTGTACGGCGGCGTTGCCTAACTGCCAGCCTAGCAACGGATTCCCGCCAAATCGCACCTTTCCATCCACAAACAACGCCTCAACCTTGCGGGTAGGCGCTGTCATGGACGCAAAGCCCTGGCCGAATAGCGTCACCGGCAGGCCCTCATCCGCGAGCTCGGTGGCAAGCTGAGTGGCGTTCCATCTGTCCACGGCCAACCGCCGCACGCGATGCTTCTGGCAGAACTCCAGAATGTCGGCTCGCACCTTCTTGTAGTCGGTGCTCTTGCCCTCCGTGTACGTCACCCAGCCTTCCCGCTGCCACTGCGAATACTGCACGCGGTCGTTTCGCTCACGCTCTGCGGCATTGTGCTCGGGTATCCACGCCATGACATACACGTCGTACCCGCCGGCATCATTGGGGGCGACAGCCGCAAAGCACGTCGTGTCGTAGTTGCTCGCCAGGTCAAGCCCGCACCACACTTCCCGGCCCTCCAATGACTCAGACAGCGGGCCGCTACACGCCGCAATCTGGTCTGGACGCAGCCACCTCACATCGGAAGTCGTGGGGACATTGAGCCGATACCGCAGGAACGAATTGAGCTTCGTGGCAGAGTTCTCAGCCTCCCGGCAGTCGGCGGCGAACGACTCCTCGCTGATGGTTTCGCCGAGCGACGGGTTCGCCTTGCGCCACACCTTCGGGCTCTTCCAGTCATCCTCCCGGCTGGCGGCATAGATGCACCCGAAGAAACTTGGGTCGAAGGCCGTGTCGGCGATGCACCGCTCCGCGTAGTCGTGCTGCTCGTACCACAGGTGCGTTTTGTTCGCCTCCCCGGCCGTCGTGATGGACAGCACCAGCGGCTGACGCCGGGCCGCACCGCCATACCGCAAGGCGTCCCAAAGCCGCCGGTCGCCACGCTGGGCGTGCAGTTCGTCGAAGAGCAGGCACGAGATATTCAAGCCCTCGGCACGGAACGCGTCAGCACTCAGCACCCGATAGAACGAGTTGCTGCCGCGATGCACGATGGTCTTCCGGCTGTCCAGCACCTCGAGCACCTTGGACAGAGCCGGCGACGAGCGGACCATCGACGCCGCTTCCCGGTAGATGATGCCAGCCTGCTCGCGGTCGCTGGCCGCTCCGTACACCTCGGCCCCGGCTTCGCCGTCAGCGACCAGCATGTAGAGAGCGATGCCAGCCAGCAGGGTTGACTTCCCGTTCTTCTTGGGGATTTCGATGTAACCCTGGCGGTACTGCCGCAGCCCATCCGAGCGACACCGGCCGAAGATTTCACCCAGCACGTACTTCTGCCACGGCAAGAGCAGAAACGGCTGGCCGGCCGTCTGCCCCTTGCTGTGCTTCAGCACCTTCTCGAAAAACCCATAGACGCGGTCGGCCTTCGCCTGGTCGATGCCTGGCCGGCTAACCGTGTGCGGAGAAGAACTCTTCGAGCTCGTCTTTTTTGACTTCGACTTGCGTGGCAAGTTTCGTCCTTGAACTTGGCGTCAGCCCGAACTCACTCAACAGACTAGCCTTCATGGCAACCAGCGAGCGGTACATCGGGCCAGCCGGGTTCGGCTTGACGCCACCCAAGTCGGTGTGCATCACCGCACCACCCGCCCGCAACTGAAGCAGGCACGACTGCTCGGCCGAATGCACCTCGCACAGCGTGGCCAACGCCTCGCCGTCACCCGTGGTCAGCACACCCATCCGCGTCAGGATGCCGGCGAGCTCGTGCCACTTCTCGACCGCGACTTCGTCCACCTTCAACCGCTCAGGCATGGGCGGAACGCCGACCGGAGCCGACGGCTCGCGTTTCACTGGCCCGCGTTGCGTTCCTTCCAGGATGTGAAGGGCTGTCGGCTTCGGCCTACGTCCAGCTTTTGCCACGACGGCGACTCCGTTAACGAGGGGCGATTGTTAGGAAACCCGGGCAATAGCACGTTGCGTGCCGTTCAAAAACGCGAAAATCGAACCAAAAACCATCAAAAACCCCGGAGATTTCTGCAATATTCGCGCTCGCGGCCCCGCACGCGGTTTATCGTGAACGGCCAAAAGTTTTAACATTTGGCCGATTGTTGCATTTTGCAACAGTGCGTTTTTGCCTTGTTTTACAGGGCTTTTTGCTCGCGACATGCGTTTCGCCCTTGTTTTATAGGGCTTTTTGCTTGCTGGCATTTGCGGCCCGCCAGCCTTCCTTCTTGCTGTGGCACGACGCACATAACGTTTGAAGGTTCGTCACCTCATCGCTGCCGCCCTTGCTCTTGGGCACGATGTGGTCCACATGCGCACGCTTGCCATGCACTAGGTGGCCGCACACCTGGCACTGGTAGCCATCCCTCAGTAGCACTTCTCGCCGGGCTGCCTTCCACCCTGGCGAGCAGTAGCCTCGAGCAGATGCCGACGGTCGATTCGTGTCCGGTGCCCGTGGCCGCTTACGCTGCCCAACCCACGGCGGTTTAAACGTCGGCAGCCTATCGGGCATATCAGCCCTTAAACATCACCGTACCGACGGTGCCTGTGCTGTTCGTGGTGGCTGACACGAACTTGATGAAGTGGGCCCCAAACGTCTCGTCGGGCATAGCATACGCCCGCCCGTCCGCAGTGGACGCAGACAGCGTGACCTTCACAACGGCCCCGTCCTTGTCGTACAGCTGATAGAAGGGTCCGGTGGTGGTGTCAGACACCCACAGGTTGATTTGCGTGGCGTTGGTGCTGATGGTGCCCATCTCGATGACACCGCCAGCCATGTCAAACATGGGGATGGTGACGCACGACGCGGTCGCCGTGAACATCGTGAACGGGTAGGTCTTGCTCTTGCGGCGGATCTTGGATTCGCTCATGGCATCTCTCCTGCGTGGCTCGGCGTTGCGCCGATGCGTGGCCTGCCTTTAGATTACGGCGTCAATTCGTGCGGCTGGCAGGTTTCGCCTCCAGCCTACGCCTGCGGTCGCCGTGCCCTGCAGTTCACGGCTCCTGCGGCTGCGGCATCAGCGCCAGCGCATCGGCAATCGGCACCACTGCCACGGCCGGGAGGAGGACGGCCATGTCGGCATGGATCCACATCTCACGCAGCCAGCCGCCGGGTTCGATCGCCGTGAGGATGTCGGCCGAGAGCATGAGCCGTCCATCCGCAAGGGCCACAGGCATGGCGATGCAATCGGGTCGGCCGTACTGGGCGTGCAGTTCCGCAAGCCGCTGTGCCAGTTGCGGCGTGAACAGCAGGGCGTGTTGGCGGCCCCACTCGTAGGTGATCGGGAGCGTGATGTCGGAGAGGGTCATGTTCGCCCCATCGCGGTATTGAACGCAACCACAGCCGCATTGTACGACGCGACTTGAGACGCAGTCATTGCGAGACCAGCAGAATACAGCCCTAAGCGACCGTTTAAGTATTCGGCCACAATCTGATTGCGGCGATTCTCCGCAAACACAAAATGAGGAAACGTCTGCGTGGCGGTTCTGTTTTCAGTTGCAGCAGTCGTCACTAAAGCACTGCCGCCTGAATACAGCGTGTTCCCGCTGCCATCTCCAGTGCCGAGAAGCAGTAGGCCAGTAATAGAATTGCTCGCTACGTCTGCTTGCCTGTTTGTCGCATCCGTCCAGTTGTACCAGACCCATACGCGAGACGTGGCGGCGAACGTCCGCAGGCTTTGGTAAATGCGAGGCGGGTTTCCGTCCAGATTGGTGTCCGCACCGACGAAGCAACCATTCCCAGAAGTGACAGCAAACGGAAGCGCTGCAAGGTGATAACTTCGCGTCCCAGTGAAGTTTATCGGCAGTCCAGTATTCAGGTACTTGCTGCTTCCGTTGCCCGTCAACCCACCACTTGCCCCCGTCTCCGCGTAGTCACCCTGAACGAAGTTGAAGTTCGTATCCGTCGTTCCGCCGTACTGCGTCCCCGTCAACGACGGGCCACGGAAAAGTGGGGTTCGCACGGCGTTCAGCGAGGCATCCGAGTCCCCGCAGAAAAGATTGACGCGATAGAAGCGGTCGCGGATGCCTGCGGCATGTATCGCCTTCACGAAGCGGTCCACAGCACTCAACGTCGTGCCGCTCACTGAGCCGCCATTGGTCCGCACGCGATTCGCCCAATCCGCCGATTCGGGGTGGATGGTCTGGCGTGGCCGCAGCAGTCTCGGTGACATCGGCATGGCTAGTTCCTCGCTGCGTCCGGTTTACCATCCGCCGCAACTCGCGGCTGCAACGCGTAGAGCAGTCGCGTCTGCTCGCCGACTGCCTTACTGATTTCCCGCTGGGTCTCGCTCAACGACCGCACGAACGTGCGATGCTCCTCAACGAGCGGCAGCAGCACGTCGTGCCGCAGCACCCAGCCAACGGCGATGGCTACGAGCGTGGGAAATCCCCACCGCTCGATGATGCCAAACATCGTGTCTTTCGCTTGGTCAGTCATGGTGCAGCATCTCTCTTGCAAACGCCCGCATCGCGTCGCGGTTCTCCTGGCGTTCCAGCCACCATCGCACGAGAATCTTGACCACCTCGGAGACGAGAGCCGATAGCACGAGCGTCAGGATGATGCCCATGCCGTACTCGTGCTTCACCGCCCGCTCCACGGTCTTCGTGTAGTGGTGGGCCACCACTTGCGTCTCACCCGCGTCGCACTGCTCGAGGACCGGGATGGGCCAACCTTTGACCGCACGCCGCACGATACGATTGACGATGCGGCGACCGCCCAACGTGCGAGGCACGGTTGGCAGTTGCTCCCAGACGTGGCTTTGCAGTTCGTCGAGCGTCATCACTTCGCCTTTCCGGTGCCGTCGCACGGCTGGCACTTCACCTTGACCGTGCCGTCACCGACGTAGCCACGCCCGTCACAGTTCCGGCACTTGCCGTCACTGGGCGGGGCTGGCGTCGGCGGGATCTCCTGCCGCAGTTGCACGACCATGCGGGCCGTCTCGCACGCGATGTCGGCGGTCAGACCGTCATCACCCGGCAGCGTAGCGACGCAGCCAACCAGCACGACGAGAAGCGGCGCGAGCCAACGCATCAGAGAATCCCCCGCAGCCAGTGGTCGGGCAGTTGCGTCGGCTTGAAGCCGTTGTATCCCGCATAGACGTAGGAGTCGCGGCCCGCGAGCATCCGCGTTGCCACGTCGGCATCGACCCAGAATGAGCAGTTGCGAACCGCCTCGGGCATGTCCACGGGGAAATGCTTGCCGACCGTGTTGGAGTCGCCCCAGGAGTTTGCACAGAGCAGACCGGGCCGCTTGCCGAATCGCACGCCGATGAAGCACATGCAATGCCACCACACGCCGCCGGGGGCGCAGAACC
>Ga0315904_10001376_pt1 | contig 38534 bp, 67 predicted proteins | sample LakEriMetagenome_6_FD_203529 | JGI IMG/M metagenome (GOLD analysis project Ga0315904, IMG submission 203529) | Freshwater fungal communities from buoy surface, Lake Erie, Ohio, United States - Buoy 12 MA120 | ecosystem: Environmental > Aquatic > Freshwater > Lake | place: USA: Lake Erie, Ohio... | reverse complement strand
GGTTAGACCTGTGGTTTCGGTACTCTCTGCGGTAATGGTGTTTGATTCCATTTGCTTCTGAACACCCCTGACCGCATCGTATAACCCGTGGTCAGCCGCACCGTTACGTTCTTTAATCCACACAAAGTCAGGCTGGAATCCTACGCCTGTAATGCTTTGGCTAGACCCTGTGCCTGTGTAAAGCACGGTGTTAAAGTAATCATTCGCCTGTGTCGTGCTAGTAGCACCTATGGTTACGGGAGGCAGGTTCTGTGTGCAGAGTGCCTTAAAGCCTGATGGGGCGGTGTCCCTAAAAGCCCTTTGACCGAAGTTGACATAAAAACCTTGAGTACCGTTAATTCCTGCCACTGGATACACCAGCCCAGAAATACCTGAAAACGCTTGATTAGTACCAGCCGCAGGGTCTCCGCTTGCTTGCCATGCCCCATTTTTTCTAAACCATATTTTTCCGCTCTTTACGGCAACTCCAATTACATCATTATTAGTCCATGAATTTCCGTAAGAAGAGTTACTTCCAGAATTAGTTTTTTGTCCGTCTCCCCTATAACCATACCCATCTGCTGAGTTTGCAAAATTAGAAGTTGCGTTTTCTTTATTTAATTCACTATTAGTTATTGCGCATATTCCGAGGATTGTGTCAGAATCGTTAGTGATGGAAGTAAACTCCCAATAAAATCCATCAGAAGAACCAGCATCGAAAGCGATAGTAGCAGGTAGGTTATCGTAATTTACTCCGACTCCTACGGCTTGTAAATTTCCATTTGTTATTGTGCACGCAGTTCTTGAAAGTGGGTTCCATGTAGCGTAATTCCCCCGCACCTCACCACCAGCACCTGTGTCTGTACCATACGATGTAGGCGTGTCTACAAGGCTATCATTACCAACACCAGCGGCGACAGAGAATCCACTAGGCGTCCAGTTATTACCGTTGCCGGATGAATCCTTGCCTAGTGTTGTCGAAGTTGTGTTGGAGTTGTCTGCAAACTTGAGGTAGAACCCGTTAGTGCCGTATGTGCCTGTGTATTTGATTGGCTCCCATACGCCTGTGCTTGCGTTGGTCTGACCGAATGAGGATGGGGTTAGGGCTTGACCGTCAATGAAGTTGATTTCGGTGAGGTAGCCGTTGAAAAAATTTGTGCTACTTAGATAACTACCAATTCTGTGTGCAGTTGCGGCGTTCCAGCCTGTATCAAAGTTTTGAGACGGATATGTTGATACTGTAAATGCGGTGATTTGAGAGCCATTCCAATAAAGTTTTACACGATTAGACGAAGTTGCTTGTGTTGTGTCTACAACAAGAGTTATGTGCCCCCACGCACCAAAATCACGGAATACTTGAGTTGTTATAAGTTCAATGTTGTATGTTGGCCCTGATGTGTAATCCGCAAACGCAAGTTTTTCATTTGTGTCAAAACGAAAAAATGTGTTAGGTGCAGTTCCAGCATCTAATAAAACTTGATTTCCCAGCGTACTCCGCTTAACCCAACCACTCCAAGTCCAAGTCTTACGGTTACTAGCAGACGCAGGAGTCCTGTCCAGATAAGTACTATTTGCAGAGTTGAACCGCAGACTGCGCTCGATCTGATAGCCTGCTGGCGCACCACCAGCGCCTTCGCCAAGTATTAACTGTTGTGTAGATGACATTACGATACGTTCCCTGTGATAACACAGACATTAGCATTAGCAAACAGAATCGTGGCAATACCGCGAGTAGCCAGCGACACGTTAGCCTTATCGCTATCTGTACCTGCAATATAGGCTGTGCTAATCGCACAATTGACCGTTACAGCAGCATTGGTGTTATTAAATAGTGACACAGCATCACCATTAGAAAACGTGCCATCAGGAACAGTAATCGACCCGCCTGATGTAATCTGTACGTATTTGCCAATATCGGCTGTGGTCAGCGTATAAGACGTATTCTTTGGCCCACCATCAGGGATATTACGATAGCCAATCCGGTAGCCTGTGCCGCCCTCAGTAAACGATATGGCATTGGCACCTGAGTTATAGATACCCGTGTCAGTATCGTCCGTAAATCTTAGTGACGGGCTGGCAGCATTGCCGTTAGCCAGAGAAGCAATGGTTACGGTCACGTTGCCACTAGAAATGTTAGCGCCAGCAATGTTTGCCGCTGTAATTCCAGTTAGTGTGCCGCCAGTAATGACTACGTTACCGGATTGCAGGTTGGTTACATTAGCCGTGGTTAGGTTAGCTTGGGTAGCTGTGACATTTGTCAGCGTGGCATTACCGCTTGTAATCGTCACGTTTGACATGGTGACGTTATCAAATGTCTCGGTCTGTACCGTGACGTTATCTAGCGTGACGTTGCTAATCGTGCCCCCGGTAATTGTGACATTGCTTGCCTTTAGATTGACAAGCGTTTCAGCGCCACTGTTTATACCGTTTATAGCGTTTGCAAGTGTAGAGAAATTGCCATCTAATTGAGATAGCGGGATCGACGTTGTTGCGTTAGCAAACGTATTAGGAATAGTTACCGGAAGTGCCATTTAGAACCTCGCTCTCAATTCATGCTCCAACTGGAAGCCGTTTATGGTGAACGGTGCCGTCTCACCAGTTAATGTAATGCCAAGATATTTACCGTACATCTTAGCGTCTGATCTGTATAAATAATAGTCTGTACCGCCCTGCACAAAATTCGATGTCCAGCCAATAAAATTGCTGCTGTTGTTAGTCCACTGCACTACCTGACTGGAGTTATTGATCCAGTCGATAGAATTGGCAAAATCAATTGGTGGGGACTGCTGGTTTTCCGAATCTATGTAGCAGTCAAAGTTAGCAAAACCAGTGGAAAGAGTAGCTTCAATGCCGACCTTTAAGGCTTGTTTGTCCCGAATTGGGTCACCCATAGGCCATAGGGCAGTTTGGATTTCCCATTCAATGCCGGAAGTAGAGTCGGCATAAAATTTAATTAAATCCGTGCCGGTTGTGCCAAACATCAGGATATTGCCCGACTGCACTGCCGAGGCCGTCCGGGTAATGGTGCTGCCCTGATCGGTAATGAACCACTTACGGTCAAAAAAGATAGCTTGAATCTTGCGCGGCGTTGGGGTGCCGTTTGTTGGCTCGTTATACGTAAACGTCCAAGCGGCGCAAAGCAGGTTATTGATTAGCACCTGACCGCCAGTGATCGGCTGAGTAAAGTCAATGTTGGTAATTAAGCCATCTATATTGTCACTAATTTTGCTGGTCGTGGCACCGACTAAAGCGTAGATGCCGTATCGGTTAAGAAACAGCATTGACCTAAAGTACGGAAAAATGGCGTACTTAAAGTTTGAGCCAATGGATGCGCTGACGTTGGTATTGGTGAAGATTGTCTCGCCAGTGGTGCTATTGATCCGTACATCGGAAAAGACGTTAATAGAGTCTTCACCGTAGACGTAAAGAAAGTTATTAGCGGAAATAATTGCCGATATGTCGGTTCTTAGCGTTGAGTCGGTAAGTGTGATGAACCCAGAAGAAATCGACACAAAGTCATTAAAAGTGTCAGCGGCAGAGTAATAAACTGTACGACCATCAGCAATCCAAGTACGACCAGAGAAAGTGGCAATACCAGTGCCATTTTGGTTAAAAAGAGCGCAAGTGACGTTAGCGCCCGACCCGGTAGAACCTGTGATCGTGATTGTAGGTGCAGATGTGTAGCCATATCCTGCCTCCGTAATGATGATGTCTGCAATTGCATTGCCGACCAGTACAGCTTCAGCCGTAGCGGTGACACCTCCCGGCTCTCCGGGGCCACCAATGGTTACCACTACGTTTGTGTAGTTTGAGCCACCGTTATTTATAGTGACTGAACCTATTGATCCAATGCTATTTAGGTTTGTTCCGTCCCAAGTTTTGTAGCCTCTAGCCGGATCAATAATCAAAATACGGTCATTTTTCCACTGTACGATCTGTACGTCAGCATTGGAAAATGTATTGGCAGCAGCGAGGTTGCCAAGAGTATTGGTAGTTAGGTCAACATACTGAGCAGCGCCATTTTCCTCAAAGCCAAACATAAACTCAGTATTGTTGATATTGGCTGATGCCATATACGTTACAGTATTGGCAAAGGCCACATTGGCTACGTTTTGCGGGGCATTAACAATCTTGACGTTGCCGTAGCCGATTGGCTGCGTGTTCTCTAACCACGCAAACTCGCCCTGCTCAATGGCAGTACGGTTGTTTTTGACGTTTATGCCGCGAAAGTCTTTGCTTACGAAATAAGACTTTTTCTGCTCTACCGCAGCCATTTAGTACCCCGACTGATAAACAGACGGAATTCGGCGCGTGAAGGTGCTGTTTAGACAGCCAAGGATTTCTTTCGTGTACTCTTGCTTAAAGATTTCCGCTTCACCGTAGGACTGCTCTTGGTACTTTGCTTTGTACGCTGCGAAATATGGGACTGCTTCTGTGAACGGGTCTGGGATTTGAGTTTCTGGATCGGCCCCTGTGACAAGCGGGGTCGGAAGAACGACAGTATCCAATTCCACAGTGTACGTTTGGTCGGGCTTTGGCCCGATGTAGATTGTTTTGTAGCCATACATTGAAAACCCTATGGGCCTCCCATTGTAGTTCTGCCAAAACCGTAGTTGGGCATTGAAGTCCGTCCAAGCCATGTAATACATGGGCCAGCGGCTATCACCCCAGTACAAATTGATATTAAGCACATCAAGTGTGCTGCTACCTTGCGGCAGGGCAGAAAATGCTATTGTCTCAACGCCAATACTTAGCGTATGAGTTTGCAGGATACGCCTGCATCCACTGTCTCGGACAGTGTTGGCACGGGCTTCGTTAATGTATGAAGTTAATTCAGCGTCAGTCCAAAAATTACCATTAACGTCGTGCAGCAACCGCCTTGTATCGGTGATGTATTCGTTCAGAGTAGGCATTTTTACTCATTACTGTAATTGCTGGACTTTTGCCACGCCTTTGCTCTCAGCTTTGTAGGCTTTGGGCATTGGCGCGGCTACTCGTTCCACCACCGGGGCTGACAAGTGGACTTTCTTGTTAGGCTCTGATGAAAATGTAAACTCGCTGAGTCGGCTCATGGCCTTCTCAAAATCGGTGTTCATCTTCATCCAACCAAGCCTTACAAAATACGGTTCTTTATCGTCTTCTCCATAACCAAACAAGTGTCTTGCCACTATATCGGTAATCTCAACCTCTTCATTAGTTGGAAACTTAATGTCTTGGTTTGAGTACCGAGCCGTAAAAGTCATTCCACGGTTAGTGACATACACTGGCTTTGTCATAAAGAAACGATGTCCCCATACAAATTAACGTCACAAGTTACGCTTGCAGCATTAGCTATGTTGAAAAATAGCGCCTGCGTTGTAACTACGTTGGCGTTTGCAGCAGCCGAAAGAGTCATATCAACATAAGCCGACGTTGAATCAGCGCCGGTATATGCCTTGACAGCAGCAATCGCGGTGCCGCCACGGGTTGCAGCCGTGTAAACACCGACGTTTGCCGCCGCTGCATTGCCACTAAAGTTAGTAAGCGTAATGCGACGCACAATGTACTTAGATGCTTCCATCACAACAAGGTTGGTATCCCCTGTCGTAGCAAGCGACTGACCGGGCAGGCTTGCAAGTCGGAAATTACCAAACTCGTTGGGATAGTTGCTACCTACGTGATTTGCGTCCATTGTCTACTCCTTACACTGCAAAGGTTTCGGGAGCAGCCTGACCGTCGTTAATGCCGATCAGGGTAACGGTTGCATTGCCGCTAGCGTTCTTAACCCAGACGTTAATACCGTCAGAGATAACAACACCACCAGTATTAGCAGCCATGATCGTGCTATTAGCCGAGCCAGTATTTGCAATCACGGTGACGTTTGCTGATGGCACCAAGAGGTAAATACCAGTGGGCACTAGGGTTCCGTTTCCGGAATCAATAGCAGTAACAGTGCTGGTCTGGAAGTATGCACCAGCGGTATTAGACGCTGCTGCGGCAAGGATGATTTTGTTTGTGGTAAGTGACATGGTTTTCCCCTTACAGTGACAGAGAGTTGTAGCCAGTCACCTTAGTCATCGACTTAGGCTTGGTGCTTACCATTTCAGCAATCATCAGCACTGCGCCAACATAACCAATCTGGAAGTTGGGCAGGGTTGACTCAAAGCCGGTGAACGCAAACGATGCCTGCTCATGGATATACAGGGACAGGTAGTTAGTGTTCAGCAGGTAGAGAGTGCCTTCCGGGCAGTACGGATCGGGATAGATCGGCACACCAGCAACCATCAGGGCGCGGAAAGCAGCCTGCGGGCCATTGGCATCACCATCAAAACCGGAACCCGGAGTAATCATGTACTGCTCTTGACCTACGTAGTCTTGAGCAAGCAAAGTCCAAGTACCAAAGCCGCACACACCAAAGGTGGGCACTTCAGCGCAGTTCTTCACTGTGCCGGAGATGTACTGAAGTACGTTCTGGCGGGTAGGATTGACCGAACCAGCGGCATACTCTTTGGAAGCCCACCAAGAGTAGCTACCGCGATCAATGCCACCGTAAGTACCGGCAGAATCAACAGCGATGGGCAGTCCGGTGAATTGCTGAGTATCCGATGTGTTGGTATACAGCGATGTCGCCATAGCATCCATCATCACGTTGGTCGCGTCATTCATGCGAGCCTCAATGAGAGGGATGATTGCGTAGTCTTGCTGTACCGCACCTTCCATACCGAGGAACGGTACGGGAGACACCAGTAACTTGAGGTTAAACTCAGCGTTGTACGCGCCTTGCTGAACGCTAGGCTGTGCAAAAGAGCCGGAATAATCCGACCACTGAGCGTTGACAAACTGCGACCCCTGAACGGGCACCGTCACCGATGACACACCGCCAGAAGCGGTTTGACTATTGGCGATCAGTGCAGCCATGAGGGGCGTAGAGTTGTAAATCTGCACGACCATCTTGGGAATAAACGCACGGCGCGTGACGTAAGTCAGTTCCGTGTATTGTTGACTCCCAGAGGCCGGGATAATTCCACCGCCAATAGGCATTTTGATCTCCTAGAAAAAAGCCCCTAAACCATCAGAATCACAAACCAATTGGCTTGGGATTCTTCCTAAACTCCGCTAGTGCCGCATGTGCTGCATCACGGGCTGCGCCTACAGGATTTTTCATAAAATCCTTGGTATTAAACTTCGACATTACGGGCTGCGGAAACTGCGATGGTGTAGGTGCTGCCATCTGCTTCATGTACGCATGGTACTCAGCAGCGGTTTCGTGATTCGCTATTCCCTTCTCAACCATGACTTTTTCGACTTCCTTAATATCGTCTTCGGAGTCAATCAAGCCCTTTTTAATCAGAGATTGACGGCGTTTCTCAAGCTCTTCCCGTGCCTCTTTCTGACGTATCTGGTCTTTTAGACTCTGTACTTCAGCCTTGGCTTCGGATAGAACCTTATTCGTTTGCTCTTCGATTTCCACTTCTGGAATCGGAACATCCGGGCGAACCTGCTTGGTCAGATGCAAAAACGGTTTGCGAGTACGTGGGTCTTCAAACAGATTTTTTGCAAGGATTGCAAGTTCTTGTTGTGCTTCTGGTGATAGATTTTCTAATGACATTTGTTAGCCCCTTTCGTCAGTTAGATTACTTTTTTGGTATCACCCGGCTTGCTAAGAGTCATCTTGTTCTTAGCGCCAATTTTGCTCGGTGAGGTCAAGCCACCAAACTCAGCCATACGCGGGGTATTCACGATCTGACCGTTTTGTTGGGTGTTGTCCGTCGGGCGGCGGGGTTGCAGCGAACCACGCGGTTTGAAAAGTTCCATGGAAATTCTCCTAAATAGGCATTACAGGTTGTTGAGTACCGGGTACTGGTGCTTGTGCTACGGCCCTTGCTTCAGGCGTAGCACCACCCGCCTGTGGCAAGGTTTGAACCAAATTCATAATCTCTGCTGGCATTAGCTGGCGAGTCTCAGACTCACGGGAACCAAACTTGGCAGTGATCTTGGAAACCACATCTTGTAGTGCCTGACCTTCTTCGGAGGCCATGCCAAAAGTTTGCAAAGCGTTTTGCAGCATGTCTAAGGCCATCATCACGTTTAATCGTGCCTGCTCTTGCATGCCTGCTTGCGGCTCTGGGGTAGACATTGGTGAAGGCATCGGAGGTGTTAGTGCCCCCTGCTCTGATGGCGGCGGCGTAGGCGCAGTGGCGGTATCGCCCTGCTCCTGCTTAATCATGTCCATCATTTGTTTGCTTGAAACAGCCATAGACTCACCTGTCCCTATGATGTGCGGATTTTCGATTGACCAAAACTATCATGTCAACCAAAAAAAAGTGGGTGAGTGCATTTTCCCCACTTATGATTTACGCATGTATCGTGTACCGTAGGAAGCACGGGGGAAGTTTGTGCGCTGCGCTTGCCGGGTATAACTGATCTTTCCCTCACCGCGCTGCTCGTTTTTCAAGGCACCTTCTGTCATCCGGGGCTGATCGCCGGTACGCAGATTGCCCTCTGGCATGTTTTGACTCATTGCATATCCTCCGCTACTGGTGCAATTGCCGGTTGACCTTGAGGAATCTCAGGGCTTTGCGGTGTCTGCACATTCTGAACCTGCTTTTTCAAGTCTTCAAGCAATAGTTGCTTCATTGGTGGGTCAAGCATCTCAATTAAGCGCTCTTTGCTGATCGTACCAGCTTGGAAGAGGCTGAAAGCCAGTTCCCGCATGTCTTCCATGAAGATTGGGCTATTGCTGTGCGCGTCTACTTTGACGTTAAAGTCTTCTGTAAACTGCGCTGCTATAAACTTCTTCCCGTCTTCATCTACATACGATGTATCGTCATACACCATCATCATCTTCAAATAGACAGTAGCTAGCTTTTCAAGCGCACTTTCTACGACCAATGCCCGCTTTTTAGCCCGTGAAGAGCCGAGTCGAGCCAGTTGCGAGGCATGTCCAGCGCTACGAACACCACTTTCACCCCGGCCTTGCAGAACGGAAACGATACCGGAAGCCTCCGCAAACATGGCATCAATCTCAGCAATCTCTCTAAAGATGTCGTTTGGTATGTCTGGAGTGAATTGTTCAACCTTTGCGTTAGGCATATCGGTAGCCAGAAGGCCCGCTGCACGTTGCAAGGCAAAGTTTTTCTCATCCAAAATACCTGTAAAGCCCATCAAAGCTGTGGGTGGGCTTACCTGTTTGTCCAGTAATTGCATGATCTGCGTGGTGCGTTTGTTCCTCATGTCTTGCAGGAACACCAGTCTTTGCACCTCAGACTGTCCCCAGTAGTAGTCATACTGTGGGTTGGGGCAGATTTGCACAAAAGGCACTTCGCCTTCAAGGAACATCATCTTCGATGGACGGTCATAGATAACCACATCTGGGTCAGCAATCGTGACGCAGACATAATCGCCTAGATCATCGTCATAAATCCAAAGCTCGCGCATTTCTACCGTGTCTTCAGCCACCATGGGCACGTAACGGTTAATGCCTGCAAGGTTTAGGTTAATGTTTCCGTAAATTGTTGGGTTAGTGGCAGAGGTAATGACACGATCCACACCAGATGCGTCACCTTTGGTTTCCTGCTGACTAAAGGTAATCCGTCTAATTAATTCTTCGCGCTTAGGATGCGACCACAGCCTTGAAAACAATTCACTACGGGTCATGTAGTAGATTTGCACCATGGCTTCTTGCCTATCGGTGTAAGGCGTGTCTTCTCTAAGCACTCCCATAGCGCTAGGCTCAACCATGTAGGGGTGGATGCCGTTGCGCCATACAGGCTTAATAAATGTGCTGTTATAGCAAAATGACCAGTTAAGCGCCTGTCCGAAAACTTGATCGGTATTACTGTTTAGCCAGTAGTCATAGAGCGCCTTGGTCAGCACCGGCACCATCTTGTGATAGTGGATCGGTTGCGATGCACCAATGTTGATTGAAAAGCGCGTAGAGTCAGCCGCATACATAAAGGCTGATAGCTGGTCTATATGCGGGAAGATTTTGTTGTATTGCGCTGGCGCTTCCTCTGGCCCTGAGCCAAACTGGTAGTAAGCCTTCAGACCCATGTAGTCGGTCTTACGCATTTCGACTGACACCATGCACTTTTGCATGATGTCTAAGTAAAACATCTCGCGGTCAAGCGGTTCGGTAGGAATTCTCATTTGTCAATCTTTAGGTTTTGATGGTCGGCAATGTAACTACCGATACGCGGCCCCGAAAGTTTTGATCCTTCTTTAACTGCACCGATGCCAGAGACATTTTCCCCGCCTACTGACCGTAGATTGAAGCCACCCAAGTCGCCCGGATTACCCCATCTTGGAGCAAACGGGTTTTGCTGATTGGCAAAGCGCGGCGGTTGGGCCTCACCTTTTTTGACTGACTTCACATCATTCATCTTAAAGTCCAGTGCAAGTTGTTTAATGGTCTTGTCACTGCCCTTGGTGCGGTCACTAACCGTGCCAACGGGCTGCAAAAAGACCACCTGTACATCCGTGCATCCATGGGGACACACAGGTTCCCGTGCTTCAAAGTATCCGTGTGCCGGACACTTGTAGTCGTTGATAACAGCCATATTAGCCCCTTTTTTTCACTGAGTCATCAAGTCTTGGTTTGGAAAAGTCGTACTTATTGACGATTCCTACTTTCATCCGAAAACCGTCTGAGGTCTTCTCTAGGCCGACTGAGCGCCGCAAAACGGGTTTGGGATTTTTGGAGTAGCCAATGAATTTACGGCCCAAAATGTCGATCCTTGGGCCAGCCTCACCGGCTTCTAAAGCCAGCAGCGCCCGACTTAGTTTGCGCTGCGTCAATTCTGTGAAGGTGTCGCTCTGGTTACGGGTAACGGACTCCATGTGCCGGTAGTTGATGCAGGCAAACTCGGCAAACATCTTCATGGTAAAGCCCCGGCTGCGCTTAGAGCGCATGGCCTCTAGGCGCTTCAGTATCTCTGCCTTAGTCAGTACCGTATCCATACTTAAAAGCCGAGTGCCTTGAGGTAGCTGCCGACTTGTCGCTGGAGTTGTATGGTTTCTGGGTTAGCGCCTGCGGCATCTTGGGCATCTTTTTTGACCCTAGTGATTCTCTCGGCAATGAGTCTGGGCTGTACTTGTTCGGCAAAGGCTGCACAGGCCAGCGCTGAAGCAATAACGCGGTCATCTTTGCCCCTGCCATACGCTGCAATCGTTCCTTGGTCACGGACTATACCTTTCATCTCATCTAACAGTTCCATGCTATACACGTTTAGCATGCCTCGCTCAAAGTAATCTTTGAAGTAATTGAGCATACGTTCTTTGCTGCTATGGGTTGTTACCCAACCAATGCTATTGGATATGCCACCAAAATTGTCATTCCTTCGCCATAGGTAGTGCTGCATGTTGCCCAAAACGTCATGCAGTTTGTAGCCATCAGAGCCACCCATGCTGGTAGCCTGCCGTTTCAGGTTTCTCATCTCGTTAATGACTGCCTGTCCGGGGCCGTTGACCTCTAGGTTTAGAGTTGAGTTGCGGTATGCCCCGGCTAGGTAGCAAATGACCCACGCAAACTGGAATGTATTAAGTTCGGCAGAGCAAAATTCAGCCACCTGATCCAATCCATCGGCATAACAGCGGTAAACCTGTACGCAGAAGCGGTCAGCCCAGTCAGATGAGCCATAAGCAGGGTCGGCACCAATGACGTAGTAGGCCGTAGGCACGGGTTCTTCCCAAATGGTCATGGTAGCCAGTCTGGCAGTGGACTTTAGTAGCTCCGTGTCTTGGAAGTTGGCACCCATAGAGAAGCGGTAATAGGATGCGTCTATGGATTTGGCTACTTTCATAGCGTCAGTGCATCGGGCAGTAGAAAAGAAGCTACTGCCGGTCATTACAAAGGCATAGTCTTCAGTCGGAGGAAACTCCTGATACATCAGGCCCTCATCTTTGAGGCCCTCATGCAATTTCCAGCGCCACCAAGCCATCTGGCGGCTATTGATCTCAAAGTTGTAGACCTTTTTGATCTCGCGTGTCCATTCTTTCTCTTCAGCCGAAAGTTTGCCGTCCCAGTAGACTTTATAGATGTCTGACTTTGCGTCAGCAGCATAGAGTTGATTGCGCCACCAGCCACAGAATATGGCCCTCTGGCTTCTAGCGCGTTTGGCTGTCACCCACATGTCATGGAACATATTGAACCCACGGGCGGTAGACTCAAACATGTAGTAGCGCAGGGGGTTGGTTTCAGCCAGTGAGGCTAAGAGCGATGCTAAACCTTCTTCATCACCCCATGAGCTTGTCTCCGTGCCATGGAGAAAGGTAATACCTTTGCCTCGACCAAGGGTGCCTTTGCTCCTAGTTCCCGCCACTTGGTAGAACATCCGTGATCGGTTTTTAAGCACCATTTGGTTCCGGTTATGGGACATGAGAGGGATTTTGTACTCTTTAGGCAATCCGTCCATATACATCTGTAGGGTAGATCGGAATTGCTCACGGTTTTCCTCCGTATCGGTGGTCAGCGTTCCCTGCATGCCGGGGTTTAGAAAGTGCCAATACAAATCCATTGCTAGGCTGATAGTGGTAATACCAAGCTGCCTGCCCTTTAAGACAATAAAGAAATGAATATCGTCTTCTAAGCCTTTGGCTACCTCATCAATCACATAAGTCTGGGTGCCCAAGAGCGTCTGCCCAAGGGTAATCATCCCCTGCTCTTTAGACTCGATCTTTAGATGTCGGCAAAACTGGTAAAACTTCTTGGTATCAAAGTTCATGGCAGGTCAATCCTATCCGGGTAATGCTCCACAAACTTCATGTCACCCGCATAGATACACACCAAGTCATGCCATGGCGGTGCAGCATCGGTATAGGCTTCCAGTAAGGCCGGGTTATAGCCCTGCCGCTGCGCCCACTTCATAAAGGCTACAGCCGCATCAATCCTAAAACGCCAGCAGTCAACAGGGTAGGGATGGTATTGACCGGCAGAGGGAATGTTCAAGTAGATTAGACCATCGGGTTTGACTACCCTAACCATCTCTAAAAATGAAAGCCAGAAAAACTCTGAGTGTTCAAGGCAGGATGATGACAGCACAATGTCTACAGACTTGTCTGCGTAGGGTAGGTTATACGGGTCAGTAATGATCACATCCACCCCGTCAGCTTTTTGGAAGTCTAGGCCAACATAATTAAAGCGGGCAGGGGTAGCGTCTTTAAGACTGCCATTGACGTTTTGGCTACCAATATCAATTACCAGCCCAGACTCTTTGTGTTTGCCATAGGTATCAAAAAACCTAATGCAGTTTTGCATGGCTGAGGGGTGCATTATTTCCTAGCCAGTATGGTTAGCCCATGGCAATTACGGTAGCGCTTTAGTAGCGACCAGTCTGACTTATGCTCATCTAAGAATTCTTCTATGGCAGGCCATAGCCCACGATCAGGACTACCGTCATCGACCTCATTCTTATATCCCCAAGGGGCATCGGTGTCGTGCATGACAATAAAATCACGGGCTTTGGTGTGGTGAAGGTCTAACTCAGTTTTTAGCTGCCCATAGGTATGCAGAGTGTCGATAAAAAGCAGACTACACTCAGGCAGTTCTACATACCGGCTATCGGTCTGTTGAAACTCAATCTTAATTCCAGCAGCCTTAGCCAATTCTTCTAGCTTAGGGTTTTGGCAGGCATTGATGTCTAGGTAGAGCATCCACCTGTCTTTAGCGGTGCTGATCTCTAAACCAGCAGCCAAGGCATAGGCAGAGCAGCCACCTCTTACCCCCATCTCAACCACAGAGGTGCATTGGGAGGCTAAGTCCCTAAGCGTCGGGAAGTGTTCCCACATGTCGATGCAGTGTGGGGCAATCTGAGGCAAGACTTTATTTAAGTGACTCAATTTTCAAATACTCCTGTCCCCAAGGGTGTCTAGACATTAGTTTATAAGTTTCTGCGTGTATGCCTGAATAGGTGCCACCATTCGCCATCTCTTCTCTATGCGACTTCATTGCCCTAATAAAGTACTCCCGGCCTACATGTTGCGCCTGCTTAAACCACGCCTCAGCAGTTTTATTGACATCAATCCCCCGCACAGTCATTAGGTTTGTCTTTCTTTAACTCATCAATCTGGGCTTGCAGGTCTATAGCCAACCGATTGGCCTCGGTATGCACCCGCATGAGTTCGGCAAATAGCTCTGCATGGCTCATCTTATAGACCCTAGCGATGTAGTCATGCCTAGCCTGATCCGGGGCTACCTCGGTAGGCGCTGTCATTGCACTTCCTCTACCGGCACGTCCCGCCACTCACCCTTAATCATCTGGGTTGGCCCCATCCTGACGTTCATGGCGTTACTCCACCACTGCTGCAAGACCTTCTCTTTGCCTTGCTTGACCCAACGCAGTTTGGCAGTAGGTTCTAATTGCTCAGTAACACTCATGCCGTCCTCCAGACCCTAACCCCATCGTTTTCCCTGCGGCAGACAAAGGTGCGTCCTAGCTTCTTACTTTGCCGTCTGTTGGCATTACATAACGCCTGCATCTTCACCCCGGTAACCCAGAACGACTCACCGACCTGCATTTGCTCATAGGGATAGTTATGCCTCTTAATTGGCATCGGGATTGGCACATCTTTTGTTATCTCATACATCTGTTCCATACGTCCTCCTTAAACGATATAGGCGAATACTAACGCATATCTGGAAAAGCGCAAATTTCTTTGGGGCGGGGACGGTTATGGGGCGCGAAAAAAAGCAAGTCAAACCCAATCGAAAGGGCAAAACTTACGCGACAGAAATGAATTTGCGATGCAGCAAAACGCAAGATGCGAACATGACGCAAACATGACGCACGGAAAAGGGGCTGCGTCCCTTTGTCCCCTTGCCATGGATTAATGCACCATTACGGGGCGCACGGGGTGCCAATATATTTCACTCCCCCCCGTCCCTGATTCTGACCCTTATATATACAGTATCACCTATATATAGGAAAACTATCATATATGAATCTACGATAGAAAAATATCATAGATACATATAGGATTACACCCGTAAACCTGATAGACTTATATCCGTTTCATCTATTAGCAGTATCAATCCTAATCACTCAAAGGGGCTTAAAAATGGATCATCAAAAAATCACTGTCTTATTCGCATCAATGCTAGGGCTTTGCATGCTAGGCGTCATGGCCTGCACTATTTGGATTCTTTTCACGGGTAGCGCTATCGAATTGGCACTAGGTTTAGTCGCTAGTGCCGTTAGCGTTTACATGTTTATTGATGTATCACGCGACATTAAATAAGGGGCTTAATCATGGACTATTGGACAAAAATTAAAGAATTCAAGAATGGCAATTCCGTGCTGTTTGAAAAGAATCACGCGTTTTATGTAGTCAAGGTTTACTTAGGAACAGAGTTACACGACAAGATCATGTGCGACACATACAGAGGCGCACGGGACTATGTGCGCGCCTTTTCCGCTATTGCAAAACACAATTAAACAAGGGGGCTAAAAATGCAAGAAACCTATAACGGCTGGACAAATTACGCCACATGGAGGGTCAACCTCGAATTCTTTGACGATGGTGCATCAGAATACTACCAGGACGCGCAGTCCTGCCGTGAATATGTCGAATCCGTCATTGAGGATCAGGCGCAAGGAATCGCCTTAGATTATGCGCTCGCCTTTTTGTCAGATGTGAATTGGCATGAAATCGCCGGACACAATCAAGAGGAAGAGGAAGAGGAAACCGAAGAATAGCCTTTGACCTGCTAGCCCTTCCCTTGAGGGGTTAGCGGGGCATGGGTTAGCCCTTGCCATTTCCTAATCAATCTAAAAGGGGTTCAAAATGCACTTTGACATCAATCAAAAAGACCTGCGGGCCGTTTCGTTAGCGATGGCAGTAAAAGACATCCGTTACTACTTGCAGGGGGTCTACATTGAAGCAAACGGGGCAGAGACCCGCCTAATAGCTACTGACGGACATCGCCTACATATGGTGATCCAAGAGGAAAGCGGGCCGGTAGTTGAACCCGTGACTTTCATCATGCCCGCCGACATGGTGAAAAAATGCCTGACGGCAAAGGCTAGCAAAGCTGACAAATGCCCGAAGATTCTAGTGACCTACGATCAAGGGAAAATCTGCGCCCGATTGCCTGACGGATCAGAAATCGTCCAATTTGCCCTTGATGGCAAATTTCCCGACTATCGGCGCATCATTCCAGCGCATGACGGGGGTGCGCCTGAATCCTGCATTTTCAACCCCGACTATGTATCTGACGCGATCAAAGGCTTTTCAATCTATGCCGAAATGACGGGTAAAACTCCCCCTTCAATCGGTATCCGTCCGAGGGGTGCAAATGCGGGGGTTCTGTGCTGCGACAATTTTCTAGCCGTAGTCATGCCGTTACGGGGTGACATTTCCCCTATGCCTGCGCCCAAGTTTTCCCAAGAATTGAAAACCCCCGTCAGATTGCAGTCAGTAGCCTAAGCCCGTGACCTTTTACCCCTTGCCCTACGGGGCAGGGGATAACGGGGCGCGGGTTTCGCGTCATTTCCTAAAAGGGGTTTACCGTGAACATTGAAAACTTATCGCAAGCTGAATTATGGGACTTACACGACAAAATATGCGCCAAGCTAGGCTTTCATATTTTTGAGGGTGTAGCTGTCGAGGATGTCAAAGAGGGGCTAGAGTGGCGACTGGATGACGGGGAATCGTTCACCATGCCGTCAGATGAGGAAATAAGGCAAGCCCTGTTTCACTTTGCCAAAGGGTATCAATCCGGCTTTTCGGACATGGTCTATGACATCGGGTTGTCGTTAGTAAAGAGGCCCATTGTTTTAGCCGAGGGGGTCTAACATGGACGGACTACATGAAGAGGTCAATCAATGAACGAAACCCTTTTGTGCCTGATTTCTGCAATTCTTTGTCTGTTTGCTTTATACGGGTTCGTCTTTGTGATCTTTGCCCTATTCTAGGGCCGTTTTTAGCCCCTTAGCGGGCTTTCTGACAGCCCGTCTAGGTTACCCCCTAGGCGGGCTTTTTCATGCCATTAGAAGCCCGATTTTCAATCGCCTACCTTTTCAATCCGTTCATACATAATGGCTTGCCGATAAATCCCACGCGCGCGCACACGGGATGACACGACATGAGGGACTTTGGATAAATCCCTACGCGCGCTAGGTTCCGCTGGCTGACCCGTTGACTTGGCAAGCTGCCAACAACCCATTGACCACCTAGTCCCAGTAGGCACCGCCGCCTCCCCCAAGAGGGCGGCACGTGCCCTATAGTCCAAGTTATCCACAGCCCAATCCTGACCTATAGCCTATAGGTTTTGTAATCTAGGTAAGGGCGTATAGTAGACGAACTATAGTATGCGTTCATATATTCTTACTATATGTCATATAGTATACGCCCGTAATATAAGACATATACGCCATATCTGCTGGCACTTGTTCAATGGTTATCCTAATGTTATCCTCATGTTATCCACAGGCAAGGAGAAGCTATGAAAGAGTGCAAATCATGCAAGCAGACAAAATCAAGGTCTGACTTCTACCCCAAATTTACGACTAAAGACGGCCTCTACACGGTCTGTAAAACATGTCATAAAGCTAAGACTGCGGCCTACAAAAAGACCGCCATTCCGGCTAAAAGCGTGTCTGTTCCTAACCGTTGCGTACCGCCTTGGCTCACTGATTCAGACTGGCAGGAGATCAAGGCTACCTACCTTCAGGCTGTCCATTTGACTGCCGCCACCGGCTCTCGCTTTGTTGTTGATCATATTTACCCACTGCGCGGAGCTACCGTTTCTGGCCTACATGTGCCGTCTAATCTGCGTGTTGTATCCGAACAAGAGAATAGAAAAAAGCACAACAAGGTACTTGACAGTAATGAAACATGGGTATACGGTTCATAGCGTGTAGACGTTTACACATACCTAATGAAAGGGGAATTACCATGGTTAAGTACGAATACGATGTACCAAAATCTACGGATGTAATGCGTGAATTGCTCATTTATGAGGCACGTATGACAGAGCGTTTAGAACGCGCTCAGGCCAATGTAAACGCCATCCGTGCCATCATCCAACGTGCCAAAGAAAGACGGCTAGACATCGAAATCCAATCCAGTAACTAATCATTCGGGGGCTAATATGTACGAAAAAAGAGGCGATCCAGACCTACTGGACGTAGGCACACACGTTGTCGAAATCAATAAGCTGGTCACAGAACTCAATAAGCTAGTGCGTCAGACCTATAAGCCAGTCTGGTCGGACATTGATGCCACTGCTACTGAACTCAGGCACCACTGCTCCATGATTCAGCGCATTGTTGATCGGGTGTATGAATGAAAGACCTGCTAGATGTAAAGCGCATTTGGGAGTGGCTAAAGCGCTCTTGGGCTACATCCTTTGGCTGCATCTTGATTGCCCTAGTCTCATTCACATTCGGCTACCAGTTAGCGATCAAGTACATCACCGAGGACTGCCGGTTCATGGGTAATTTCAGGGATGGCCCACAAGCCTATAGCTGCCAGCAGAGGGTGAGATGAGAAACTTAGCTGCCATAGCCCTTGTAACCGCTTTCTGTGCCTTTGCAAGCTATGCCTATGGCCTGAATGTAGGCAGGCAGCAAAGGCTGGATATGACGCTCAATACCCGGCAAGTCTCAGAAGAACTAGAGATGGCCTGCCTAGCCCTTTGGGTTGGTGAGCAGAACAAAAAATATGCGGAGAAACTGAAATGAGGAAAGACTGTTGGGCGATTGCCTATCGTGGCAAGTTTGTTTCTGAGCGCCTTGACCCTAGCAAACCAGTGCATACGGCGCTGTTTCGTACACGCTTACACGCTCTGTCTTGGCTAGAAGACAATCAGTATTGGGTGCGTCTAAAGGCTGTTCCAGTGCGGGTGAAGGTGAAAATTGATCTGCTGTAACCATAACTGCCGACAAGGCAGAGATTGTCCTAATCGAAAGGGGTCAGAGATGGATATTTGGATATTTGTGACTTTTCTGGTGGCGGTTGTGGCTTTAGGAATCTTGGTGGGGTATGGCGAATGACACCTATCCTGATCGCTACCAAGGGTAGCAAGACCATCCAAGTGCTGCTTGCCAGCATTGAAGCCTATGTTCCACGGGAAACCAAGGTCTACGTTTTTGGGGACTTCCCCGGCCTGCATACTTGTGAGTTTATTAACTGGCTAGGTGAGAACGATAAGCCTAACTTTGGCGAGTCGTTTAACTACGCCATGTCTCAGGTGTTCATGGACGGGCATGAGACTGTCATCTTGGCTAACGATGACGTTGTGCTTGATCCTAATACCTATTGGCTGCTTTGCCATGACCGGGTGATTTTGAAGCAACAGGGGCACAAGGTGGGGTTTGTCTCAGCCCGTAGCAACATGGCTAGCCTGCCGCAAAACATCCGGCATAAGCAGGAGCAGGATCAATGGACGGGTATGCGTTGGGCAAGCGAAGAGCAGATTGCTAAGGTGGAATGGACTGCTCCCTTGTTCGCTAGCGTAGACCGGGACGGATGGCCCGGCTTCTCGCCGACTAACTTTTTCTCAGATAACGTGGCCTGTGCCGATATGACTGATGAAGGCTATAGCCACTGGCTCTCCCGTGCCTATGTACATCATGTGGGGTCTAGCACCATAGGCCGTGGTTTGGGTGCCGACAGTAAAAACATGATGGAGGCAGAAGACTGGCTTAAACTTAATAGACCACTGTTGCACAAACGATATTTTCTTGGTAATCTGTAAATTCGCTAATCTTATAAGGGGGCTGATATGGTTGAACTAAGCGACTCAGAAAACTTTGAAATGCCGAAGGATAGTGACAACGATCCAGTATTTTCGGCAGAAATCACAGTCACACACGACTTCACAAATACCGACTTACCGCCGAAGGATGTCGAACTGACAATCAAAGTGCCGGAGTATTTTGCTGGCATTACATCCGAAGAAAAAGGGTTTGAATACGATAGCTGCGGCTACTTGTGCGTATCGTTGAGCGATCTTATATACGATTTCGTAGAGCTATACGACTACTCATTTGACACGCTCGACGAAGCTAAATTTTTATTAGACCGGCTAAACACAGATGCTCTTTACTTGGCAAAGTGGATTGAAGAAAAGACATGCGAAGAGCAAAGCAAAGTAGGGGGCTGATATGGCACTGAGCGAACACGACGTAGCAATACGCGATCAACACATCTGGTCATCAGATGCAGGCATGATCGCAGAAGGACAGGCAGGGGAAGTCTACCTGCAAAAGACTGGGCAGAAACCAAAGCCTGACCTCTCAGACAATGAGGCAGTGCAGATGGGTTTAGTAATGCAGGAACCCATCATGCGGGCAGCAGCAGGCAGATGGGGGTGGGAGTTTAAGGATGCTGACTACACCCTGATGCACCCTAAGCACAACTGGCTAGCAAGTCATTTTGACTACATTTCTGCCGATGGCAAGACGCTATTTGAAGTCAAGAATCTTGGCGTTCACCAGCGCAAAAAGTATGGCGAGGATGGCGAGGAATTGGTAAGCCCGCGCTACCGTGCCCAATGTCTGCATGAGCAGATAGTGCATGAGGGCGTGGAAAACATCATCCTTGTTGTCTTGTTTGGTGGGCAGGAGCTTTGCCACTTCCCGCAAAACTTTACACAGCTAGAGGCCGAGGCGCATATCCGCACCATGGCTGAATTCTGGGCGCAGATACAGACCCGCAGTTTTAACCCACAGACCATGGCTGATGCCGTAGGCGACATGTATAAGGTCGATGATGGGTCAGAGATGGTGGCTAATGCTGCATTGGAGACTGCCTGCCAACAGTTAGCCGCGATCAAGGCAAAGCTCAAAGAATACGAAGAGGCCGAGGAAGGGCTAAAGCAAATGATCCAAGGTGCCATGGCGCAGAAGGCTACGCTTAAATCTTTCAGTGGCGAGATTCTAGCCACATGGAAGACCGCAAAGCCTAGCAAACGCTTTAGTGCTGATCTGTTAAAGCAGGCGCTTCCAGAGACTTATGAGAAGTTTGTAATAGAGCAGGCGGGTAGTCGTAGATTCTTAATCAAATGAGGGGCTAAATATGAGTAACGTAATCAGTATGCCAAAGGGTGAGGTCGCTACTATTGATCCAGCGATCATTGAATCAATCGTAACCAAAGGGGACTTGTCGGGGCTAAACCAAGTTCAGAAGGTGCAGTACTACAACTACCGCTGCAAGCAGATTGGCCTAGACCCTAGTGCCAAACCGTTTGACCTGCTGAACCTATCTGGGAAGCAGGTGCTATATGCCAACGCAGGAGCCACACAACAACTCTGCAACATCCACAGACTGTCAACTCAAATTACGGGTAAGGAACGCGTCGATGATATTTACATTGTCAGCGTCAGAGTTACCGGGGCTGATGGTCGAGTTAGCGAAAATCAAGGTGCCGTCAGCATTGCCGGACTCAGAGGCGATGCTTTGGCTAACGGAGTTCTCAAAGCAACTACCAAAGCAATACGCAGATCGGTGCTGGCTCATTGCGGATTGGGGATGCTTGACGAAACAGAGGTCGAGTCAATCCCTACAGCCGTTAAGGAAAGTCTCGTAATGCCTGAACCTGAGCCGATCCCTACCATGCCGGTCATTACTGATGAACCAGCAGGGGACTGGCCTTTGTTTGTTCCGGGCAGCGATGATCCTTACAGCTACCATCAGGATGCTGATGGATGGGTGGATGCTTTCTTAACGCTAATGGACAAAATCATGCAGAGCAAGAAGTCCAAAGGCGATGAAAAGCTCTTTAAGATTGGCGAGTTTGAGCGTGTAAATCGCGGCTTCTTTTCCAAGGTCAGGGATACAAATGAAGGTCTGTATACCGTATTGACCACTGGCATTGGCGGTGCCCGCTTTACGATCAATCAGGAAGCACAGGCAAAAAAGTAGAACAGCCAGTCATAGGAAACACAGGCAAACTTACGCAGAACGAAATGATCCTAATGCACTTGCAAGCTGGTAATGCAATCACGCACTTGGATGCTCTGCGTTTGTTTGGCTGCGCTAGGCTGGCAGCACGGGTGGATGACCTAAAGAAGCAGGGGCATATCATTATTACGGAAGATGTAAAACAAGGCGGGAAGAATTTTGCCCGCTACCATTTGGCGAAAGGAAAGTAACATGGCGTATCAACCACAAGAAAGACAAGCAGGAACCGGGGTATTGTTCACCAATCACAAGAAGGGCGAGACTGGTAGTGGCCCTGATTGGAAAGGTGAGTTAAAACTAGAACGTGACTATGTGGCAGGCGAGACTTTGAAGATTGCCGCATGGACTAAACAATCTGCGCGTGGCCCACTAATCAGCTTGAAGGAAGACAACTGGAAACCTGATGGCAACTACAAGCAGAATGTCCAGCCAGCACCGAGCAAGTCGCTGGATGGTGATGACGATGTGCCTTTCTAAACTAGGGGAAACCATGAAGAAAATTATCGTAGGTTTGCTTGGCCTGACGTTTGCAACAGCCGTCTATGCTAACTGCCGCACACATACAATCACAACTCCTGATGGTCGGATGGTGATGTGTACGACATGCTGCTATGGTGGCAACTGCACAACCAACTGCTTCTAATGGGTAAACTTCAACGCCAGCGTGGTGCAGGGTTTGAGCGAGAGATTGTGAATGATCTTGCCGAAACGCTTGGCGTTAAGACCCGAAGGAATCTGACGCAGTATCAGGTGTCCGGGGAAGGCGATTTGATCGTAGGCAATTACGTGATTGAGTGTAAGCGCAGAAGGGAAATCGCCGTCTACAAATTCATGGAGCAGGCAGAGCAAGCGTGTTCCAAGGAGCAAACGCCTATTGTTCTCATGCGGGCCGATGGCGAGAAGACATTAGCCATGATGCGATGGGCAGACTTTATGAAGTTACTGGGGAACGAATTAACCCCCGCACAGCCAGAGGTGCATCCGTCAGCAAATGACGGTGATTAGGACGTTGCCGAGGGGCAGCGGTTCTGGCACCCCTCACTGATTGGAGAGAGCATGGAAGAGGAAAAGAAAGACGATTTCAAGGCCAAGATATTTCTAGCCACACCGATGTATGGTGGGCATTGCACCGGGGTGTTTGTACAGTCATTGATCGAAATGTCGGGACTACTGTCAGCTCAAAACATCCGGCTGTCTTGCGCTTTCATGTTTAACGAAAGCCTGATTACACGGGCTAGGAACAACCTTGTCAGCCAATTCTTAGAGACTGACAACACGCACTTGTTGTTCATTGATGCTGACCAACAGTGGCGCGGTCAGGACATCTACTACATGCTGCATAGCGACAAAGACATTATTGTGGGGATGTGCCCAAAGAAAGAGATTAACTGGGAGACAGTCAGGCTGGCAGCAAACCGTGGTGAACAGGACTTGAGCAAGTTCACTGGCTCGTTTGTGGTCAACCTTTTGCCGGGGTCTAACACCGTGTCAGTGCCACAGAATCAACCCTTTGAGATAGCCGCTGGTGGCACCGGGATTATGCTGATTAAGCGGGAAGTCTTTGAAAAGATGAAGGAAGTCACCCCGCAGTTCAAAAACGACATGAGCCACATGCCGGGTGGAAAACCTGTCTACAGATTTTTTACGGAAAGCATAGACCCTGAAAGCGGCAGGCTTCTAAGTGAAGATTACCATTTTTGCCATGAATGGCGAAAGCTAGGCGGTAAGGTATGGGGAGCGCCTTGGTGCAAGATAGGGCACTTTGGGTCTTACAATTTCACCGGGCAATTGATCGAAACAGATAAGGCAAAACCAAATGAGTACATCACCAGAACGTGAAGACGACGGCGGTCAGGAGTGGCATGAAACTAAGGGCACTGAGCCGCAGTGGGTTAGGGACATGTGCAGCCTGCCTTGGGTGGTTATGTCGCGTAGGGACGGCAGTATTGAAATCATCTCTGAGGATAATCGCGTGATCTGCAAGATGATTGATGGCAGTGCAGAGGAACGAGCACTGATCGCAGGCGTGATCTGCGACGCTGTAGACAAGATATGACTGATCCATTCAAGATAACCGAACCTACTGTTATCAGTTTTTCTGGTGGGCGCACCTCTGGGTATATGTTATGGCGGGTGTTACAAAGCAATAACGGTTTGCCGTCAGAAGGCATAGTTTGTTTTGCTAATACTGGGAAAGAAGACGAAGCTACTTTGCGGTTTGTTAAAGCCTGCCAAGAAAATTGGAATGTGCCTATCGTTTGGCTTGAGTACCAGAATGGAGAAAAGCGTTATAAAGTCGTAGACTTTGATACGGCAAGTAGAAACGGTGAGCCATTTGAAATGCTCATTGAGTATAAGAAGTACTTGCCAAACCCTGTAACTAGATTCTGTACGGCTGAATTAAAGATTAGAACCCTAAACCGTTACCTAAAAGATTTAGGGTGGGAGCATGATGAAAATTCAGACTGGATTGGCATCAGGGCCGATGAACCTCGCAGAGCCGCCAAAGTAGATAAATCTAGGGTTCCACTATTTGTGGATGGGGTGACCGCCAAGGACGTAGGAGCCTTCTGGAAAGCACAACCATTTGATCTTGAGTTACCTAATATCAATGGCAAGACATTTCATGGAAACTGTGATCTTTGTTTTTTAAAGGGTTATCCACAGACTTTAAGTCTTATCCAAGAAAAACCTGATAGGGCTATTTGGTGGGCAAAGATGGAAACTAAAATTCAATCTTCAGGTCAGTTTCAAGGTGACGGAGCAAGATTCAGGAAGGATCGTCCAAGTTATGCACGGATGATGAATTTTGCCCAGACGCAAGGCGATATGTTTGCTACTGAAGAAGAATCTATTGCTTGTTATTGTGGTGATTAAAAAAGACCCCCGGCGAACCGGGGGCGTTCAAGCAAGGCGCGGAAGGAAATGCGCCCTGAAGGAGACTATCGGCTACCGCTACGCTTTGCGGTCTTGGCTGATCGGATGAAGGCTTCACGGGTCGGATAGCCTTTCTGACCCGGTTTTTTTGGCGGCTTGCCTTCTTTGCGGCGTTTGTTGATGTTGTAGTAAAGACCCTTTTTCATCGGCAATTCCACCTTCTAAGTGATGCCTTGGCCCGTGTAGCAGGGCCTTTGGCGTTACGAACAACACCCCGCATGCGAGCACAGAAAGACGCCTTGCGGCCCTTGTCAGCCTTGGTCTTAGGATTGGGTGCCGGTGCCCTTAACTTGCTGCCAGTAGCCCTGTTGTACTTGGCTCTGCCCTTGGCAGTCAAGCCAGCACCTTTGCTCACCGGGAGCTTCTCCCCGCGTCCAATAGATAGGCTGACACCCTTTTTAGGCATAGTTCCGGGTTCCTTGTTTATCTATGATAAGCGCTTGGCGGCGCGGTTCCTCTCCCGGCGCTGATACCGCAAAATGTACCCAGCGATCAAACTCTCTAATGATCTGCTTATACGGTATTGGAGAAGCCATGATTGCCCGAACAATCTCGTCGGGGGAACCAAAAGCCGGGCAAATGAAATCCGCCGCCAGTCCCTTGCAATGGTCAGAAGTCGGTTTGCTGCCAAGTTTCTCATTGACCGCAGGACTGCGATAGCCGCTTGAAACGATGATTGATTTGTTGCCAAGTAATGTCCTTACTTCTTGAAGAGATGCAGCAAGGCGTTTAAGGTTTTCGATAATTTCTGGCGTAGGCGTGTTATCAATTCCATGTCGATCTGCCGTTTCCGAGGATGTTAATTCCTCTAATGTAAAGTTAGGACTTAATTGCACTTTTTGCTTTCATATCCATAATCTTTTCCAACGTCCGACCACCAAAATAAAACGACATCACCAGCATGCCCCACTGGGCCAGCAGTTCTACATACTTCTCATTTGCGTTTGATCCAAATGCGCTCATCATTGCAAAGGTGAAATAAGCGCCTAGTATGAAGATGAGGGTCATAGGCCGAATGTTCTTTGATAGCCAAGAGTCTGACTTCATGTCAGCTTCCTGCCGCTTAGTGAGTTCTTGCTGCTCTATGTTATCTGCCTGCAACTCAGCCAATCTACCCTCTTGCTGCACTTTGACAAGTTCAGCCTGCGCCTTAGCACGGGCCTCCGGGTCTGGAATCACCTTGTCCAGAACCTTCATTCCTACATCGAAAAGCGCAGCTAAGGGAATCATTTTCCTTCCTTCATGGTAACTGTGTCATGGCCTTTGGCTACCGTTACCTTGCCATCCACAACGTCTACACGCATGGGTGGTTCCTTCTGATCTAACCTAGCGATCAGGTCAGAAATCACCTTGTACTCAGGCTTTTCTTCTTTGACTGCGGTGCCAGCAATTCCGTTCATCATGTTAATTAGCGCAACCAGTGCGCCACCTATCATGGTCATTACGGCTGTTATTGCAGCTTCGGACAAAAAGTAACTGGAACCTACGCCAATCAATACGATCAGCGTGATGTAGAAAAGGCCAAACCGGCCTATCGACTTACCAGCTACTTCCTTGGCGGTTTCAATTGGCTGATCCATCAAGACATCCCTTCGCCAGGAGTAATGTAGACCGCAGCATTAGCTGTTGGGGAAATTACCGAGACATAGACAGTCTTGTCAACGCTGGTCTGTTGAGCAGTAACGACTACGCTTTCCCCGTTTGACAGCCAAAGCCCCGGTTGACTGGTGGTGGAAGAGGGCAGCACTGCATTGGCATTTGATTCCGAGATACGGACAAACGCTACGGTGCTAGCAGAAGTGATCTTGTACTGGTTTGATGGCGACGTACCTGTGACCTCCTTGTTTACTGCCGTACTCGCTGTGGTGGTTACCACTACAAAAGTGTTTCCTGTCGCTTGGAAGGCTATGTTATTCGCCATGATTGATCCTTATTTAGCGTTACCCGGCTTAGATGTTGGTGAGCGCTTGGTGTTGCCAGAGCCAGAGTAATCCCAAATTCCTACAAAACCCATTGGGTTGCGGCGGGTAGGCTGTGCATGACCACAAGCGTCAGTGATTACGGCGGGGCGATAGGCTTCCCCTGCTGGCCCTTTTTTGTACTCGCCATTGCCGTTACCGTTGCCGTTCATATAAACGGCAGTCTTACTAATCTTTACTTTCATCATTCTTTTTTCCTCTTTCTATGTTAATGCAGGGTAAATAGACGCACACGGCAAAAAACGCAGCCATCGCCATACGCTCCCAAGAAGGCTCTAACATCGTCCAAATTGCCAGTGCAAAACTCATCGCCATAGATAAGATGGTCAACAACCGCATAGACAGGACTTCCATCGCCACCCTGACGATCTTTAAAACCATACCTTCCGACATTGCTATTCTCCTTCATCTTCGTTATAAAAACCCTTTCCCCACTCATCGTCTGAAATCTTTTGTTTGATCTGTTCCAGTTTCAATGCGCGGTCAAGCACTTTAGTCTTGTCAGTCAGACTTGCAGTGCTGTCATTCATAACCTGTCTGAGTAACGTATTCACCGCTTCCTCAAGTTCAGGGTTCAGCCCCTTGGTTTTCTTGCTCACCGTTCCATCTTCCGTGAGCTACGCTTATCGCGCTTAGGCATCATGGGTTTCAAACCACGGCCTTTCATTGCGTCTTCAGAGCCACGGGCCTCATTCTCACCGCCCATACGGGTACGACGATCAGCGTCACGCTTCTCTTCTGGTGTCATCATGTCATACGATTTCATTTGCGTTTGCTCCTACGGGCGGTTGAATAAGCGATTGCTGCGGCCTGCTTCATAGCCGCACGTTTGCCACCGGGACGGCTAGTGCCAATCTTGCCGGTGTCTTTGAATTTACGCACCATCTCGCCAATGTTCTTGGAGATGGTCTTCTGGCTGCTGCCTTTCATCAATGGCATGTTTGTCTCCTTTACTGACCAAGTGCCCTTGCTAAATCAACGGAATACGGGGTTGTTAAACCATAAAACTGTTGCATCTGCTGTGGTGTCATACCCTCTAGAATCAATCTCTGACCAGCAGGAGTGTATAAACCAGCTTGCAATCCTTTGGCACCTAATAGGGTAGCCAGCACTCTAGGTGCGGTGGGCGCACGGTAGTATGGAGCCACGGCTGTCGGGCCTTCTGCCCTCCCAAAAACATTCAAACCACCGGCAACAGCCGCCTCAGTGGTCTGCTCTCTTCCACCCTTGACTCCGGGCGCAGCGCTAGGCGGTGCATAGGTGCGCTGCACAAACTCGGTAGGACGCTTCTGAGCAATTGTGTTCATCAAGTCGGTTGGGTCAAGGACGCCTTTTAAGAAGTTTTGCCGTGCCGTTTCGTTTTTAAGGGCTGCTTCTCTTACGTCAGCAAATGTCGTGTATTTGCTCTTCCAGTCGATAAACCGATCTTTCCATTGCGGGCTAGTAGCAGAATTGAAAGCAGCATTATCCCATTCGTTTATCAATCCACGCATGGTCTGTGCATCAGGACTACCAGCATTTAGCAGGCGGGCATACTCTTTATTGAGCAACATTCTGGTGTCGTGCCAGACCGTGCCATCAATTGTTGTTTTGCCACCCTGCACTGACTTTTGCAAGGATGTAAGGATTGACTGGAGTCTGCCCGGCTCAACGTCAGGAATACCCTTTAGTGTCCTGTCAATCAAAGTCTGAGCAGGGCCACTTAACTTACTCAAGTCTACCTTTTGATTCTTTGTAAGACTTTGGATTGTGTTTGTCAGGGTACTGTCAATTTTTGCCATTGATGCAGGGCCAATAGTGTCATCGGCGCTGCCCATAATTTGATTGATTCTCTTTGCAAACAGTGGTGCGTTGCGTTGCACAAGGGGACTATCAAATAGCCGGTCAAGAGTGCGGATCGCGGCATTTTCTGTCATTTCAGAGATTGGGATGGTGTAGCCACGTTTCATGGCTTCATCAATTAACCTGCCAGTCTCAGGGTTGACTTGGTAGCGGGAACCCGGAAAGAGAAACTTTTTGGCACCTTCCATTGCTGCCTGCGGTAAAACACCAAAGGCGGCACCCAATGTGGCTTGTTTGAGCTTTTCGCCAATAAAGTTTTCTTCAGCGTTTTCCAATACCGGGGTTGTAGCAACGGTTGCTCCGGCTCCAACACCGCCAGCACGGGCCATACGGCCTGCTGCGCTAGTAGACTGCACAAATTTGGATAATGGACTTAGAACCTTGCCAAGACCAAAAATGTCGGTCATGGTAGCTGCTGCCCGTTTTGGGCCGCTTTCTTCTAATTCTTGTTCAATTTCTTGAGCGCGTTTGGTGGCAGCTTCCCGTGTTGACGGAATCATTTGCCCTACGGCAGTAGCCATACGCTCACCAGATAACCTAGCGCCTCTAGCCAAAACCGGCAGATCGAACAAGTCACTTGGCTTGGTCACCGCTTCTTTTGCAAAACGCTGTACGTTTTTGGGTTCGGCAAAAGGCAAAAGGGTTCTAGTCGTGCCCCGTACTATCTTTTCGGCAGCAGAATCTTGCGGTAAGTCTTTTAACAGGTCTTCATCTTGACCAAGCAAGTCTTCGTCCATTTCTTACTCCTTAATTGTGTAGCCTTGGTCTATGTATAGCTGTTTAGCTTCATCTACAGAAATCCGTCTATTTGTTGCTGTGGCACGTACATTGCCCATTGTTGCTGTTTTTGGTGCTGCTGGAGGCTGACCGGCAGCAGGTGCAGCAGGAATGGGTGCGCCTGTCTGCGGCCTATTTGACAAGTTCATTAGGTCAGTCGGATTAGGATTGATAAGCCTTGCAGTATTAGGAAGTTTTAACAACTGCTGCATTTTGTTATCTAAAGTCTTGCCACCACGATTCATTACTTGGAATACTGTATCTACAGAGAACGGTACAATCTGATTGATCCGTGAGTTAATTTGGTCAGCCAAAGCAATTTGTTCTGGTGTAGCGCCAGACATGGTTTTGAAGACCGTAACGCCAGCCTCAATCTCTTGTTTAACACGGGCTAGGTATAGCGCCATGTTAATAGCGTTATCACCTGCTCTTGGTCGCAGTGCGTCAAATGCAGCAATGTTTTTCTGGGTTGAGCCGGAAGCCAACCCCTGAGCTTCAATCCGAGCAAGTGCGGCAGAAAGGCTATTGGCTACTTGGTCAAACGCTCTTTCTTCTGCGTTGGTTATATTTCTTGCAACCAGTGATCGCAGGCTTCCAAAGACTGTTTCTGGGTCTACGTTGATTAAACCAGCAAAAACAGGCGACTGTGCAACCGATGGAGAAATCATCAGGTTGCCCAAGTCTTGTGCAGCGTTGACGATGTTTCCAAAAACACGGGTGGCAAACATTTGTTCACGCTGCCCTGCCTGACGGCCTGTTGCCTTTGCAGCCTGCTTGATTAAGTCACCCTCTAGTTTTTGTATTGGCTCAATGAGTTTTAATGCTCCAGTGTAATCTTCAATGTCAAGTTTGGCTTTTAGTAACCCATCTCTTAATTGACCAGACAATTGTTTGGCTTTAACTTTAGCCACATCACGGCGCGTAGCAGCCAAATCAACGATGTTTTTTACCTCGTCTTGGATCATTTTGTTGCGGTCTTTCCAAGCAGCAACATCACGCTCAAACTTGGCTACCTCAGACTTATAGAGGTCTTCACGGCCTTGTTTGTGACCACGGGTAAATCCTTCCATAGCGCCAAGAGCTAACTCACCGCCCACCATGCCGGTAATTGAGCCAAGCAATGCAGTCGTTACAGCAAGCTCTGCCGCAGCAGCAGGATCAAATTTGGTGATCTGCGGTTCAGGGCGCGGAGCCATTGACTCCTTTTCATACTTGTATGCGCCTTCTTTTTCAGCCAAAAAGCCTTCTTCTGCTGCAATCTGTTTTGCCTCTTGCTGTGCTTGCGCTTCGGACTGAAGCGTTGCTTCTTTGGCGGCAGATACCCGCTGCCCCTCAAATAAACCGGGGACAGCCTTTCGTGCTGATTCTGCCCGCTGCTCTGCTGACGCCGGGGTAAATGCTGATCTGACCGATGCAAAAGGATCGGTCATCGGCTTATTGATTGTGGACGTTAAGGTTTCGTTCATAGTCCTTATCCTTGCCGGGTATCAGGTCTGCGGGTAATTCTTTGGTCAGATTGCGCTACTGGCTGCTCTTGCTGTGGCGATGCCGTGCTAGCGGTTTGTTGACCAAGGTTTGCAAAAATGTTAGCCACTGCATTTCTAACTCTTTGGTTTCCAGACAATGCAAGCCGGATTGCCTCTTCGTCATAAGCATTTCCAAGATTGAGTAACTTGACCGCATTAGTTAGTTTTGTTTCGCTTAACTGTGCCCGCTGTCGGCCTAGCTGATTCTCAATCATTGCAGCCTGTGTTCCAGTAGTGGTTCCACGGGTAGCCGCACCCTGACGCAATCTAGCCCTTGCAGCCTCTTGTGCAGCAGCTTCTTGTGGGCTTAACTGACCAGCGAGAGCTTGTTGACGCAAAGCCTCACCTTGTTCTCTTAGGGGTGCGCCTAATTGTCTAAGCCGTTGAGCAGCCTGTTCGGTTTCTCGGCGGGCACGAACAGCGTTAATAAGCGTAGGAAGCGTAGTAGCGCCAGTCGATAGCATTTTGGCTACCGTTGGGTATTGCCTAGCCAGATCACGAAACTGTTGTGCAGTGTTTTCTACAGCCTGAGCGCCACGGGCCAGCCCGGTTGGTGCAGGCTGATTCATTTGCTCTTGTGCAAAACGCGCTCTGGCTAATTCTGACTGTGACGGAACGCCACCATAGAAGCCACCCATCTGTGCTTCAACATCACGACTTGGCATGAAAGGTTCTTGCACTGCCATATCTGACATAGCGCCGTATTGTGGCTGCTGAAAAAATGTATCTGCGGCCTGTTGTTGACCTACGGCCTGACCGAGATCAAAAGTGGTATCCACCGTTGGAATCGTAGATTCGTCAAATTGAAATTGCCCTGTATCGTCACCGCCATAAATATCTAAAAACTCAGGCAGTCCAGTAGCAGGGTTGGTTGTGCCAGAGCCGCCCATATCCATCAGCATTTGGGCTTCTTCTGGTGTGATGTGGGCCAGTACGGTGTCCCTGCCACGCCCTAACTGACGCAGCATTTCTGCTAACTCACGGGCACCACCCATACCTTCCATGCCAACTACAGGCTTAATTCCGGGCATATTAGAATCCTAACGCGCGTCTTAGGCGCAGTGAACGACGGTTCCATACCGCACGTTGTTTATCTTCATCACCACCAAATAACGGTTCTTTCTCGCCAAGGATGCCAGCAGCAGCTTCACCAGTGACACGCGGAGAGATTCCGGGTGTTTCGCCACGGGCAAAATCTACACCTCGCGTAGTACCACTACCCATAACTTGTAGGGTTCCAGTATCAAGCGGTTGACGGGTAACCTCAGCCTCACCCTCGCCACCACCGAATGACGGTGTTGGATACAACTCTTCTTGGATTTGGCGCAGGATTTCGTCTTCAGGTACAAAGCCACGCTCGGTAACCGTGCCACCTTCTTTCGGTACGGTCAGGCCGGTGCCACCACCCATGTCTTCTAAACCGGGTACTCGCGGAACACGCAGCCCTTCACCTCCAAACTCACCTTCAAAGATGCGTTCAAAGTCTACCGTGCCATCTTCGCGTTCACGTATGTCACCAAGTCTGCCACGCAGACCTTGTGCGCCACCCATGCCCTCTGCCTCACGGCGGGTAGAGCCAGCAGTCAGGCTATAGTCTTGCGGGCCAAAGGCTTGGATTTCCTCGCGCTCTGCCTCGCTCAAGTCACTTTCAATCGCACTCATCATGCGATCAAAGTCCTCATCGGACATGCCAGTTACGTCTGCTTCTGTCAGGTCTTGGGTAAACTTACCCGGCCCAAAACCAATATCTACTTCTTTTTCGTTCAGACGGCGTAGTTCTCTATTAAGCTCACCTAAAAGTGCGCTAGTAGCTGCGGCTTCAGCGTTGCCGGTAGCAGCACCACCAAGCGTTGCTCCAGCCACCCGGCCTATTGTTTCGGCAGTGGCGGGTGAAATTCCTCGATCAGCACCAATTGCAGTTTGATCTTCAGCAGCACCAAGACCAGTCAATCTTTCTTTTATTTCTGCACCAGCGCCGGATGAGATTGCGCTAGCCAGAGCAGCTTTGCCAACATCACCGCCTTGTATCACGGCTGCGGTAGCACCACCTGCGGCACCACCTACGGCATTAGCCAAATTGTTTTGCAGACCAGCACTGGCGGCAGCACCGGCTGCGCCACGGGCAACTTGCGGCACAATGTAAGCAGTCAAGGCAGCTTTACCAATATCTTCTAGGTCGCCACCCTGACTAGCACTAATCAAGCTAGCAGTAACCGGCGCAATAGCCGCACCAGTAATCCCAATTGTGGGCAATAGCTGTGGTGCAGCGACAGCAATAATCAGGATTTCTGGGTTTTCAACGACAGCCTGTACGGTTGTCTCGACAACATCAACCACATCTTCAACTGCATCGCCTACAAACTCAGCAACGTCCTCTACAACGTCAACAACAGCATTGACTACAGCAGCCATTATTTGCCTCCTTTCACGCGCCCAGTGTTGACGGCAACGTAAAAGCCCCCATCCTCAGTCTTTTGCACCTTGTAACCCATGTTTGGCAAGGGCGGGTTTTCCGAAATAAACCGGAAAATGGTTAGCAGTGACGGATCACTAAATTGTGTAGCCATGGTGTCAAACCCCATCTTGTGACAGGCTTTGATGAATTCGACACTGTTGGCAAGGTAGTTTCTAGCCGTGTCAGCGTTTAGCGCACGGAAGAAGCCGACTCCGGGTTCGGCCTTGTGTATAATAAATAGCGTATTGCCCTGCCGAATGAACAGCGTGTTCGGCATCTGCAACTCCGTATTTATTATGGCGATAAATCTTGGAGTCTCAATTGGTTCAGCAGATGACCAATTGGCAATGTCGAGTATTTCCTCGACTGTTAGTTCCTGCTGCTGGCTGTCTACTAAACGTGCCATCATGCCCCCATAGGCTCAAACACGGCTGCTGAATAGATGTTACCCATGCCTGCCGCTAAACTTAAAACTAGCCCCTTGGGTGCCGGGACAGGGGCAGACAAGTACACCTTGTCATCTTCTGTCCTGTTGGGTATTTCAGGCACAAACCCATTCCGCATATTTTCCAACAGTAATAGGGTTTCTAGCAAGCCTGACGCACCCATCGTATGCCCTATTCGGGCCTTGTAGCTAGTGGCGACAAAGTGGTTGTTTAGGCCAGCCAAAGCAGCCTTTTCGGCCTCGTTATTGCTTTTGGTTCCCGTGCCATGGGTCTTGACCACCGTGATCGCCTCAGTGTTTAGCCCTTGATCCACGCAGCCAGCAATAGCCTTGGCAAAGCCCTGCCCTGCGGCGTTCTGCCCTATGGCGTTGGTGCTGACTTCTGAAGCGTTCCAGCTATGACGCAATGCAGCAATTGTATTTTCTTGGGGTTCTGACTCAAAGACAGCCAAGACGACACCCTGTCCGACCCGAAAACCGTAGTTTTTACTGTCAAAAGCGCTTGGCAGCACCCCGTTTTTCTCTTCTTCTAGGCTTAAAACAGCCTTTGCCTCGCCAAAAAACTCCAGCACAGAATTAGATACAGCGTCTTCTACCCCTAAAACCACCACCCGGTCAAAGCCGTGGTACTTCATTAGGGTCTGCACATCAAACATGACCTTGAGGCTAGAGGCGCAGGCAGAAGCATCGGTCTGGATCAAGTCAGATATGCCCATGCTTTGAGCAACACGCCCTGCATACACCTGAGTAAGCGTAAACGGTAGAAACTTATACACATAGGACAGGCTATTATCCTTAATCTTTCGCGGATTGATGCCAGCAAAGTGTTGATTGCCTCCTGCAAGAATAAAGGCTTGCTTTTTCTTAGGGTTTTCCCTAATCCTTGAAATTTTCTGGGGGGTAAGAACCATCTCGGCAAGCCGATGTGGCGCATAGACCAGCCCAGAGTCTTTTTTGGCGTATGTAACAGGGAAAAAATGACAGTTTTGAGGGAATAAAATGTCCTCAAAGGCCGTTATTTGGGTTGTACAGGCCGTTGCGTAGTCATTGAGATACATTCAAACCACCTTTGCCAAGGCAGCTTCTAGGCTCTCAGGCTCAATCGTCTTGTGCTGGTCTACAAAAGCCTTCAGATCGGTGCAATTTTTGACCTGCATGGTCTTGCCGACCTCTTCTGGTATGCCGTATACGTCACAGATGTACAAACCCACCAGAAGCAAGTCTAGGCTGTCGTAGCCTAGCTCGTTAAACGGTGTATCCCAGTCGGGATGCTCAAGCGTATCTTGGTGCATCGGTTTGGCGACCTTGCCAATCTCATGCACCAGTTGCAAAAAGTCCATATTTAGCCCCTTATGTCACACCTAAAACACGTGCTATCTGCTCATGGATCAACAGGTGTGTATTGATCCAATCGTAAAAATCATCTTCTTGGTTCCAATCCGTGTCAAGTAGATTAAACGGGTTGTCAAGGTCTAGGATCGTAGCAAACGCCTGATGCTCAATCTGGTGAATTTGTAACCAGTCATCAAGGTCTTCTACGTCAGCGTCAATTAGCGGGTAGCGCGGAACCGTAAAGCCAAGGTCAATTAGGCGCTCGGCAAAGGCTTGGTGCTGGATGCCGTTTTCAAACAAGAATTCTTTTAGCCCGTCAGGGTCGCCAAATCGTACTTGCGCTAGCGCCTCAAAGTTCACAGCTTCGCTACTAGGCCGATCAGCAGGTTAATCACCCAAGCCATAGCCGAGATCAATGCGGCGGTGGCGCTGATGCCAATGACCTCAATACGCTTTAGACGGGCGTTTATACCGCGATAACGCTCCGCACAAATAAGCTCATGGGAGGAAAGTTTGGTTTCCACGATTTCTGAATGAGTAGCCATTACACACCGTAATAAGGAATTTTCTTTGCTGAACCGTTGATAATGACAGTCAAATAGCCTTCCGGGTTCAATGGCAGGCTAGGATCGGGCATAGCAGCACTATTGCTAGTTGCTAAATTAGCATATAAGTTAGCGGTCACTGTCACGTTAGCGCCAGTGATATTGCCTAAATTGACGTTTGAAGTATTGACCCAAAGATTGCTAGGCGTGCTGTAGACCAATACTTGATTGTTAGAAGCGCTAGTAATACGGACGTTATGTAATTCGTCCAATTCCCAACCATTATTGATAGTTACAAATATCTGCCCATCGGTGCTAGACGGAGTATTTGAAACGCGCACAATCCAGCCAAGTGACACAATGTTATCTGGCGCTTGTGGTTGTGTTGAACTAAACTGACCAGCCACATTTGATAGGTAAATAGGATCGCCAGCAGTTGTACCGTATGTGTTAATGCTGGTAATGATTCCAAATGTGCAGACGAAACCAGTATCAGCATCAGGTATAGCCTCTTGCGCTATACCAAGAGTATCGCGGGAAAGCGCTTCAGAAGTTGCGTCAGACAAACCAACCGTAGGAGTCTGGCCTTGACCGCCAGTAATAGAAACTACCTGCCCTTTTGTGATTGCTGTGCCAGTATTGTTGTAAACACGTACTAAATTTTCCGTGCCAATACTTAAAGGCAATCCACCATCCAAGCCAAAAACCAGTGTTCCCTTGCCGGAATCCCACGTGAGCAATGACTCTGTTACGGTAATGTTTGCCGCTGTATTGAAGTCTATAGAATCAACGGAAATGTTACCTAGCGAAGATGGAAAAGCAATGGCTACGTTAGAAGCGTTTGTAAGCCTTCCCTGAGCGTCCACAGTGATTACGGCTACGTTGGTATTGCCACCATAAGTGCCAGCCGCTACAGCCGTATTAGCAAGCGTAATCGTGGTGTTTGATGCTAGTGTGCCGCCACCAGTTAGACCAGTGCCAGCGGTAATTGTTGCCGTATCTGCTACGGCGTTTACGTTTGCAGCGGTAAGCACCACTGTGCCGACCTGACCATTAACACTGCTTACAGCGTCGGTATTGTCAACCTTTTGCCAAACTGTGCCATTAAAAATAGCCCAATCGCCAATCTGCCAATCGGTGATGCCATCAAGATTGGTGCTACCAGCGATGTTGACTACGTAGTAATCGCCTTGCGTTCCAACGCCGGAAGCCAAAAAAGGCGAGTTTGCGCTTGCGTTCCACGTACCTTTATACGTGACCGCACCTACTCCACCACCACCTCCAATCGACGATACTACTTTTAGCATGATGCTCTCCTAGAGGCCATCTCCGGGGGTCACGTAGACATTAGCACTGCCGCTTACCGTGATCCCCGTAAAGTAGGCGTTTGGCACAAAACTGAGAATTTCGTCCGTTCCCGGTAAAAGCGGTAGTGCAGCGCCGCTAGATGTCACTACCGTAGCGTTGATATTGGCTTCAGCGGCAGTCGATCCATAGCCCAAAAATACGGTCACAGAGCCGGGATTGACAATCCGATACTGGTTGCCACCAAGCGTCGTAGAAACGGCTTGTACGGCTGCTGGAGCCGTTGTAGCGGCAGTAAAAACTACCGTGTTGCCAAGTTTGGTAAAGGCTTGGATTCCCATTAGATTTCCTCTCTAGGCCAACGCTGATCCATAACCACAGCAATTAAAGCCTCTACATTTGCACATGCGGCAATTGCGGTTTCCAACCGATCACACTCATCGACAATTGCAGCACGTTTAGTGGCTATAGCTGTCGGTATTGCCACCCCGCGCTCTGCTTTGCGAATGACCATCCAATCGGTCTGTGCAAGTAATTTACCTGCTGTGTCTTTGACTTGAGCAATCCATTGGCTCTTCAGTCCTTTGGTTACCAGACGCTTATCGGTATTGACCATTGCCTCGGTAACAGGGTCATAGGTCTGCACCCACATCGGGTTACCGTCTTGGTCTACTTCCTCACGGTCATTAAGAAGTTTTGGGTTATTCTGCCCCCAGTAGAATCTCTGGTCATAATCAGGTGCAGTAGGCTCAAATGGGTCTGGTTCACCGTTCTCCACAATACCCACCTTAGTCCTGATAGCGGCATCTAATAGGTTGTTGTAGCGCACTCCGTCTGTGCGGAAGAACTCTACTCTAATGTTTACGGGTTGTCCGTTGTATAAGTAAGCCATGTTATTTTCCTATCGTGCGAGGGAGTACTTAAAGGGGTTTTCGGCAAATGCGGCGTAGATGTAGGTTGATCCGTTTCCGTTTAACAATCCAGAAGTTGCTCTGATTTTGAATCCATTAGAAAGAAAATCAACATAAAATGCTGAAGTGGCAGCATATTCTGCTCCGCTAGTATTTGGATACAATTGATTATTCACCACATTGTATGTATTACGAGCAGCGTCATAAATCATCCAAGAGTCAGCGCCGCTTGTGATTTTGAACATTACCCACGCTGGCCTAAACCCCGTGTACACAAAAGGCCCATCAGTAGACCCGTTTCCTGTGTATGAGCCAAAGGCTGAATAGCCAGCCACGGGTGCGAAGCAGTACATAATAAAACTGGTGTCTGCGCTACTTACAATGTCTGAAGTTCCGATGCTAACTACCGTATCTGTCGGTGAAGTATCGTTCCAAACAGTAGAGAGCGTTGCTTCTGCATTTGTTGTATTAAGTCGTAAGTATTTTGTGTTACCTAGACTTACATGATAAACGCCCCACGGGTCGCCACCAGAATTGGTTCTACTACGAACGATAATAAATTGCGGCGCTACACCAAGGCCATGACCAATTGTTCCAGATGTATTGCCGGGGTTATAAG
>Ga0315904_10001375_pt1 | contig 38543 bp, 16 predicted proteins | sample LakEriMetagenome_6_FD_203529 | JGI IMG/M metagenome (GOLD analysis project Ga0315904, IMG submission 203529) | Freshwater fungal communities from buoy surface, Lake Erie, Ohio, United States - Buoy 12 MA120 | ecosystem: Environmental > Aquatic > Freshwater > Lake | place: USA: Lake Erie, Ohio... | reverse complement strand
ACCCACTTCTTCGTGCATGCGAACTATGACCCGCGTGTGGCGTTATCCGAGCAACCACCCCAGCTTTTGCGATGGATCAAGCTGACCGAGCGAATGCCGGGACCGCACCAGTCCGGGAAAAAAGCTGTCGTGGGTCATACCCATGATCACGAAGGTCGGATTCTTCGGCTCCCCCATCTGTGCTGTGTCGACACGTATTGCTACGGAGGTCGCTGGCTGACCGCGTTGGATATCCAATCCGAAGCGATTTGGCAGGCGACTCCGGACGGAGAATTGATTGCTTCGCCCTGACAATCTCCCTCTGGCAGACTAGACTAGCAGATCCGCTTGGTCGCACATGAGCCAAGCATACCGCCACGTCGCGAGACGTTGCCCCTGCGCTGCATGCGAGATGACCCCATGAAGAAACGCACTACGCCCCGCCCGGCGACCAACTCCCTCCTGCAGGGAGAACAACGGATCAACAAAGTGCTCGCCGCTGCCGGCTTGGGCTCGCGACGTCAAGTCGACGAACTCATCGAGCAGGGACGGGTCGAAATCAACGGCAAGACCGTTCAGCAGGTTGGGGTCAAGGTCGATCCTGAAACAGCAACTATCACCGTCGATGGGGAACCTCTTCGGAAACATCGCCCCGTCTATTTTGCGCTGCACAAACCCGAAGGGGTATTGTGCACCAACCGCGATCCCGAAGGTCGTACGCGCGTCGTTGACATGGTCCCGAATCAATTTCGTCTGTTCCCGGTGGGGCGTTTGGACGCCAGTAGCACGGGACTGATCCTTCTGACCAACGATGGTGAATTGGCCCAACGATTGACCCATCCTCGCCACGGGGTTCCAAAACGCTATGCGGTTACCGTCGCGGGCCAAGTCGAACTCGACTCACTCAAGCGTCTTCAACGAGGAATCCACCTCGCGGAAGGAAGAGCTCGCGTCGACCAGGCCAAACTGAAACGAGTACGGAAGGGATGTTCGGAATTGGAGATCACTCTCAGCGAAGGCAAGAACCGGGAAATTCGACGCGTTCTGGCCCGACTCGGCCACAAAGTGGTCTCGCTCAGGCGGATCGGGATCGGCCCATTGAAGTTAGGAGATCTTCCCGAGGGAGCCTATCGCCCGTTGGGAGCAACGGAAATCGAATCGCTCTACGAGGCGGTCGAATCGATCAAGCGTGCCAGGAAACAGGAACGCAAGGACCGCAGGAAAGCTCAGGCCGAAACCACCAAGAAACCCCGTTCTACGAGTTCACCCGCACGCGCCAAACCCATCGAGGTAGATCTGGAAGATCAGGAAGATGACGCGATCTCATCCGAGGAGACGGAAATCCTGGTCAAAGACACGATGCTGGACAGTGGCGAGGATTGGCGTCCTTCGACGGGACAACGTCTCGGGGCGGTGATCGGCGATGATGATTTCGCGCCACCCTCCGAACTGCAACGCAAACGCCCGCGATCCAAGCGGTCGGCACCTCAGGGAGCCTCTCGGGGACGGTCGGATCGCCCAGTCCAAAAAAAGAAAGCGGGCAAGCGTGGGCCTGGTTTTGCGCGTAAAAAATCCCCGAGTGTCTCACGGAAGAAGCCGAAACGCGGGGGGAACTAAGTCCTACAGCCCCATTTTCCCAACGTTTCTGCGCTAACTTCCCCCGAATTTCTCGATGCGGTCATCCCGTCTAATTGCTTTGCCGGGGCGAATTGGAGTACACTTGAGTTAGTGCTGCGAAACGCATCGCAGCGTGCGTATCCGTATCGACCCGATCAATTCTAGGCAATCTGATCGCGGCTCGGTCTGGCTCGTTTCGAAAGGAGGTGATTAGTGAGTTCGTTCTCTACTAGCCAAAGGGGTGGGGCGTCATAGACATGCCGGCGGGCTGCCCATGACACGCAGTCCTGACCCCGCCTTGCGTACAAGGAAAAGTAAATTTTCTGCGTTGCAAGTTTCTATTGATCGTTACGAGCCCGGGTTGGCGGATCCCGCCAATCCGGGTTTTTTCTTTCCCAACCGAGTTTCTTCATTCACCAATCGCCATGTCGGATTACTGGACCGCGCTCATCTCGGGTATCGTGGAGGGTCTGACGGAGTTTCTACCGGTCAGCTCCACCGCCCACATTGTCATCACCCAGAAGCTGTTGGGGGTAGATCTCACCAGCCCGTTCTGGAAAATGTTTACCGTGGTGATTCAACTGGGGGCGATCCTGGCCGTCGTGGTCTATTTCCGGAATCGCCTGATCGAGTTTGTCCGCTCATTCCTTCGATCGGAACCCAGGGAGCGATGGAGGCATCCGCTGGCGTTGGTCATCATCAGCTTCGTTGTGACGGCGGTCCCGTGTTTTTTGATGGACAAGTTCATTGCGGATCGGCTTGAGAACCCAGTCACGATCGCCTGGGCACTCATCCTTGGAGGAATCGCGATGGTTGCGATCGATCGTTGGTATTTCCAACGAGCTACCACGTTTCGGATGGAGGACATGACCCTGCGGCAATCGCTCGCGATCGGCGCCGCGCAGATCCTCGCCGCGACGTTTCCTGGGACGAGTCGATCGATGTCCACCATCGCGGGTGGCCAGGTGATGGGTTTATCCCGAACGGCAGCCCTCGAGTTCAGTTTTTTCCTCTCGATCCCCGTGATGTTCTCTGCGGCCGGATTCAAGCTGATCCAATTCCTCGCGAAGGAACCGATTCGCATCGCCGGCGACCAGTGGACCACCTTAGGAATCGGCTTTGCCACGAGTTTCTTCGTGGCATGGGGCGTGATTGCATGGTTCATGCACTGGGTAAAGTCCCATGGGTTCCTCCCCTTTGCGATCTATCGCGTGGTGGTTGGGATCGCGGTACTGGCTTGGTTGTCCCACTGAATGCGGTGACGCGGCATCAACCCGGTGGAGGAGGCACAGCTTGGGTTCCAGGAGGTGGAGCCGCGGGCGGCTGAGTTGGCGCTCCGCCAAAGCCACCGCCACCAAATCCCCCGCCGCCAAAACCAGGGATCGGTAGATTCGGCAGAGGCAGTTGAGGAAGATTCTGCTGGACCCCTTGCTGCATTTGCTGCATTCCCTGTTGCAACGGCCCGAGTTGTTTTTCCAGTGGGCCGAGAAGTTTGTTGAGTCCGCGATCGATTTGCTTCTGGGCTACCCCCTGCAGAGCGGCCGTTGCCAAATTCTGTGTCATCCCAGCCAAACTGCCCAAATCCAATTGAGGCCGTCCGATCGTTCCCCGGATCGGCACCTGAAACTGTTGTCCTGCTAGCGACTGAAGCGACGGAGCCTTGTCCAACCATTCTTTAAGAATGGGAACCGAGGCAATCATTTCCAGCGAGCCGTCGATTCCCACCGAACCCGAGGTCGTGATCGCAACATCACCCGCCTGTATTTGAAGCCCACGGTGAGCAACCCGCCCCTGATTTACTTCGAATCCGATACTCTGTTCGGGCAATTGCAGCCAACTGGTTGGTTGGCCTCCCCCGTCGGTGGCTCCCGCACCTTTGCGAAGGGCGCGAATCTGCTGTACCAAGGCGAGGAGTTGATCTGCCAGCGGCCCGGGGCCGACCGCGGCTCCATGCACGTGAACCTGACCGATCGCGGTTTGTTTGGTCCAATCCGACGGAAGGATCTCCGCCGTAGCGATATCCAAGCTCACGTTCCCTTGGACGCTCGTCGCGTCTGCCAATAAGGGAGCTACATATTTCAGCCAACGCTGACACATCTCTCGTGTGATGGCGACATTTTCGACGACTCGTTCCTGCGACTGGCGAATAACGAGCGGATTGCCCGCGAGATCGCCATCCAGATTCCAACGGAGCATTCCTTGCGATACAGGGAACGAAGCTTTGGAAACGAAGCGACCGTTTTGAATTTCGATCGGTATTTCGCCTTGGCCGATCTCAATTCCAATCACATTGGCTCGGTCCCATCCGACGCTCGAGGTCGCTTGTAGCGATCTGGCCCAATGGTTGGTCGGATGCGAGGACCACGACACATCGAGAGGTTGTGTTCGTTGTCCCTCGATCGCCAGGAGTTCTCCGATGTAGGGTCGCAATCGCTGGGCAGCCGTCGCTGCATCGTAGGTGATGCTCCCTTCGGAAACGATCGCTGTTTCGTTCGCTCGCTGCTGAATTTCGGCCTTTCCACCGTAGGCAAGCCATTCGGTTTGCACTTGAAGCTTGGAGAAGGTGGTCTTTCCTTGGGGGATGGCGTATTCGCCATCCAGAAGGATCTTGGCCTGTGGCTCTTCCCAAAGAACTTCGTCCTCAGGACGCTGTGCACCGGTGCTAACCAATTGTCCCGGAGAGCGCTTCCCTGGTTGGACCGCTCTCAACTGTGTCGCGTCGGAGACAAGCTGCCATCGAATGATTTCGGGATCGATGGACCAGTGAACCTGACCGGTGACATCGCCAGTCACGCTCACGGTGCTGGGCTGAGGAACTCCGTTGCCGGAATCCCAACGGATCGAGGACATCAACCGGTCAGGGGCGAGGCGGAACACTGCTTGTCCATCGCGGGCCATGGACTTGCCTGGGACGGCTGCATCCTGCGCTTGAAGGGCAAATGATTCGGACTGGACCAAGAGACTATCCACTTTTGTTTTCGCGATGTCGCTCGTGTCAAATCGTCCCGCGAACCTTCCGAGCATGCGAGATTCCTGGATCGTCATGTCATTGGTGCTCACTCGTAGCGGTTCAAGGTTCCAATCCGCTTTGGTGATTTCCAGGTGTTCCAGATCGACGCCTCCCAAGGCTTCGAGGTTGCATTTCCCAGCGATCTGGACTCCAGGATCAACTCCGCCAAACATCTGAACGCGGCGCTGCCAACGGGATAACTCACCCAGAAGTTGGATTTGCATGCTGGCAGGTGGGAGTTTCTGTTGCCCTGGCGGTGTGGCCGTCAGCGCCAAGGGTTCGAGCAAGTGTACGCTGCACGATTCCTCGCTCGACTTGAGTGTTGCGTGCGCGCGATCGATTTGGAGTACGGTCAATCCATCGAGACGAGAAACGGTCGAGAATTCTCCATCCCATGCGGGCTCATCGATCTGTCCTTTGCTATGGGCGATACGCAAGGGTGTGGTTCGAAGGGAACCCCCAGCCACCAAACGATTGCCTTCGTCGACCTTCCATGTCAACGCACCTTGCGCAGAACCTCGCAAGCTGTCAAACGGAAGGACAAACCATTCCGACAATCGCTGTTCCATCTTGTCGAAATCGAGTTGGGCGGTCAGGCGCCCGTCACGGGGATCGCCGGATCCATCAATCTTGCAAAACTCCGAGTCGCAATCGATTTGAAAACTTGGCAGTTCCGATGCCCCGCCTTGGACTTGGATCGAGGCCTGAATCGCTTGATCCCATGCGATCGTCTTACCCTGGACTTTGGCTTGAAGTTTTCCGAGTTCGATTCGGCAAGAAGCTGTCGGCGGAGATGCCAAGGCCGCTGTTGACTGCACAACGCGCCGTTGCGAGGCGATCAGTGTCGCAACGCCCGAGAACAGTTCCACTTGATCCTGGGTTCGTATTAAATCGGGAGCAACACGACTCAACCGCGGCAAATCGATGCTTCCCTGCAAATCCAAGTCAGCGTCTTCGAACCATGGTTTCTGCAGCGTCGGGATTTGAATTGGCCATGCGAAATCCGCTTTGGCAACCACCGAACCGACGTCGCAATCCAATTTCGAGCCGCGCGTGCTCAAGCGATTGGGTGTCATGTGGATGTCGCCACTGAGCTTGATCTGTTGAAGCTGGGCACCCTGAGTCCCCAATAAATCCGGCGCGATGACCTGCAGGTTGTCGACCTGGGCGGTTTGGACGGTGGCCATCATGGAGTTGCGATTGAGGAAATCGACTTCGGCCTGAACTGTCGCTTGCCCGATGACTCGTTCGATAGGTACGTCCGGCATCCGGCGCTTGATGAGGCTGACCCATTGCAAGGGCATGTCCTGAGTCGAGATGCTCATTCGGAGCGTCGACGACTCCGGTGTCCCAGGTCCATTGGAAGGCTGCGCGATCGACTGGGTTCGAATCAGAAACTGGCCGGCAACCGGCGCCTCCCCCGGCAGAGCCTGGGTCTGCAGCAATTTTCCAACCAAGGTCATCGGCGGAAACGCTTGCTCCGCCGTTGGCAAGGGAATGTCCGCCTCCTCGAACTTGATTTCCCATGCACTCAAGTCGACGCTGTCGCGAGCATAGAGGACGGCATTCGCCAAGCGAATTCGTCCCGTAAAGCCTGAACTGCTGGTGCTCGTGCTGGTCTCTTGGGAGGGGGTATCCACGAGCCATGGTTTGAACGCTTCCTCCAGATTCGTGGTCCCCGGCTGGACGTCCAACGCAACGGCCGCATCCCGGATCTCGATCGTGCCGAGATTCCGGTAATTGGTAATCAGAGACAAAAGCGATAGTTGGGTGCGTAGCTCTCCCACTTGGATCAAATCGCTCCCGCGATCGTCCACCAAACGCAAGCCGGAAACGACGATCGGCCGAAACCATCCCACCTGAATCGATTTCAGATCGATACGCATCGGGCCGATCCCAGCGTTCCGATTGATCATCGAAACCGCAAATTCGCGGTTTTGCAACAGCCAAGGTAGCCCAAAAAGCAGGGCAACCACCACGCAACTCGCGACGGCAGCCACGCGATGCCAAGTCTTCCAGCGTCGCGCTGGCTTTTTTCGATACGCGGTTTCCTGGGAGGCAACTCTGCTCATAAATGGACTTCCTATCCTCGTCTATCCTCGGAAATGCCTGCATTTTTTAAGGATCACCCATCCAGTCTAGACAACATCGTCGATTCAGGTCGAGATCAGTCGGGTCGAGCTTCATGGAGCGAGAAGAAGTTGCTATAGTACGATGGAGTTCCATGGTTGAACGTGATTTGGATCACCTTGGGGAGATGCATGCATGGATGCCGCGTCCAGTTTCCGTCTTGTGCAGTTCGCTTGTTTTGCGGTTCTTTCGTGTGGGACCGTTGTTTCGGGCCAAGATCCCAATCCCAGAAACGCTTGCTGTCAGGAAACGCAGGGAGTCCATCGCCCGGGCTCCAACCCGATTCAATCCGTAGTGCACTGGGTGGAACGATGGGTGATGCGAGGCTCTCCAGTCCTTCTTCGCGTTGCGGGCTATCTCGAGACCAACCGCGAGACAAAACCATCGGCTGCTCCTTGGGGTACCAAAACCCATGTCGGAGACAACGGTACCGATCGCAACGAGAAGGGTAGCGAAGCACCTCCCAGCGATGCGGTCCTCCAACAGGAATCGATTGCGCCCGCGGATAGCGAGCCGATCATCGAAATGCCGGTAGCTCCGCCACTTCCTACGAATTATCATTTCACCTTCCCATCGCTACCCCAGACCGAGTCTCCCCACCGCGATGCCATGTGGAGGTCAATCGCTGTTTCGTTTGCTCTCGATCCAACCCAAGCTGCTGCTGTCTAGCGCGCCGACTGAGTGGTACGATACTCGCCATGCAGTTGCCAATTCTCGATGGAATCACCGCCAAGATCGATGCGGTACGTCAACGTCTGCGAATCAATTCCGCGGATGCGCTGCCGATCCACGATTGCTCGGGACGGATTCTGGCCGAACGTGTTGTATCGTTTCGGGATAGTCCAGCGGTCGATGTTTCGGCGATGGATGGCTATGCGATCCGAATCATGGATCTTCGCCATGGGCCGCTCCCCGTTGATGGTGTCGCCAGTGCGGGAGCAGTCCCGCTGGAGTGCCCGCCCGGCAAAGCTATTCGCATTTTCACAGGCGGGGCAGTCCCTAAGGGAGCGGATTGCGTTGTTCCTCGCGAGCAGTGCATCGAGGAAGTGGCTCGCGTCCAAATCAACACGCCGTTGGAGTCTCTGCGCGTCGGCCAGAACATTCGGCGGCAAGGAGAAAACGCACCGCGAGGTAGCGTCATTCTCGCCCCAGGGACTCTGCTCCATGGACCGGCGATCTCCGCGCTGGTGTCGCTGAGCGAAGGAGAGCACGTCTCGGTCTATGATCCCGTTCGGGTCTCGATCTTGAACACGGGAGACGAATTGGTAGAAGCCGGTCAACCGATCCGCGATTGGCAGATCCGAGACTCCAACGGTCCACTGCTGTCAACCATGCTCGGCAGTATTCCGTGGATCCGAGCGAGCCGCACCAAGATCCCGGACGACCCGGCGCAGATCAGATCCGCGCTTGCGATCGCGTTGGAGGAATCAGACGCCGTGATCTTGACCGGCGGAGTATCGATGGGAGATACCGACCATGTCCCTCGGTCCGTCGTCGACTGCGGTGGCGACGTCGTGTTCCATCGCATTCCGATTCGTCCCGGAAAACCACTCTTGGGTGCAGTGGGTCCGCAAGGACAACTTGTGATGGGATTGCCCGGGAATCCTGTGAGTGTGGCGGTCACGTTCCGCCGTTACGCTCTGAATTTGCTTCGCCACGTAGCCGGGATGGCCGAAGCGACCGAAGTGCCGCTCAGGGTGCCGGTTCAATGCGAGGACACCAAGACTCTCGAGTTGCTTTGGTTCCGTTTGGTGCAGCTCCAATCATCGGGAACTGCATCGGTTCTCCCGTCGCAGGGATCCGGGGATATCATTGCTTTGGCCCAAAGCGATGGCTTCGTCGAGATCCCGCCGGGGGTTCCCTCCCAAGGATCATTTCCCTTTTTTCCTTGGCCGAGCGGCTCAGGTCTCAGTTAGGGTTGTCGGCCAATCGAAAGGCCTTTCGGAGCAACTCCAGGCTCTTGGGGATTGCGATCCGGTAGTCCTCTTTCCCTTCGAACTCGAGCGACACCCACCCTCGGTAGCGATGTCGCCGCATCATGTCTCCGATGCGTTGGTAATCCAAATCGAGTTCGTACCATTCCCCTCCGCCGTAGTAGGTCTTGGTTTGAAGCAGAACGGTTTTTGGGACGAGCATTTCGAGTTTCTCGTAGGGATTCTCCAGGAAATTCCCGGTGTCGAGCGTTACTTGCAAGTAGGGAGAGTCAATCGCATTGACGATGCGCAGCACCCCTTCGGGAGTCAGGCCCAAGCCCCAGTGGTTCTCGAGTCCCAAAACCACCCCGCATTTCTCGGCGGTGGGAAGGCACCGTTCGAGAGCCTCGATTACCCACGGAAAACCGTCTTCCTCCGTGTAGCCCGGCAGCGGGGGTTCGATGCCGCGGTTTGCCATCAGTTCGTCAAAGTTTTTGCTCGTCCCCCATCGACCGGTGTTGACCCGCATGGTGGGGATTCCGAGTTTGTAGCACAATTCGATTTGCCCGATCGTCAATTCGATATTGGTCCGGCGTATCTCAGGATCTGGTGATACAAAACCTTGGTGCGTCGACATGCCATAGAGAGGCAAACCCGCGACAAAGGCTCTGCGTTTCAGAGCCTGGCATGCTGCATTGCTGAGCATCTCGGTCTGCGAGATTTGGTACAGCAGAATCTCCACGCCGTCGAATCCCACCTCGCTGGCGTAGTCGATGCACTTGCCGACGTCCTTGAACTCGTCGTTTTTGAATCGCCAAAGGGAATAGGTCGAAATACCGATGGGGTTGGTCGTGCGAGCTCCGCCCGCAGGCCCATTCGCCGCGGCCCAAGGTGCGTTCCAGGGAACGAAGCAAGCGGCGGCCGTCGCGCCGCAAAGTCGTTGAAAATCACGCCGAAACATTAACGCGTTCCTGAGGGGTTAGGGGTCGGTGAAGCTTGAAGGATATTGCTCAGCAGCTTCAATCCAAGGGCTTGGCTTTTCTCGGGATGGAACTGTGTTGCAACCAGGTTGCCGCGTCGCACCGCTGCGCAGAACTCATGGCCGTACTGGCTTGCGAGCCAGACATCCCCGATCCGGTCCGGGACGGCGAAGTAACTGTGTACAAAATAGAAAAAGGAACCGTCGGGAATGCCATGAAGCATCGGGTCATCGGCGGGCCAACGATTCGCAACTTGGTTCCATCCCATATGGGGGACTTTGAGATGCAGTTCGGGGGAAAAGTCAAACCGAACCACTTTGCCAGGGAGCACTCCCAGCCCCTCGTATTCGCCACCCTCGTAACTGACATCGAACAGAAGTTGCAGGCCCAGACAAATTCCGAGAAAGGGTTTGTCCTCCTCGATCCAATCGCGGATCAGGCCGACCAAGTCCCGTTGTTTCAGTTCGCGAATTGCGTCGCGAAATGCGCCGACACCGGGCAGGATCAGATGCGATACCGACTGCAGGTCGCGCCAGTCGCTGCTGACGATCGCTTCGACTCCGGCGCGGGCGACACCTCGCTCAACGCTTCGAAGATTCCCCATTTGGTAATCGAGGATGCCAACCTTGGTGTTCATCGTGGTTCCTGGCAAAGCCGACTAGCCGGCCAAACTCAAATTTAATCCAATTGTCTCGAAAAGAGACAAGCCGTCACGACAAAGTGACAGCGGAAAAGTGCGAAATGGAAAAATGTCCACTCGAATTTGAAAAAAACAAGCCCGCTCGATCGGGACAAAGCTCTTCGGAATCGACCTATTCTGGAGGGAAAGCAAGGGATTGACCTGAGTTTTCGGAAAAAAACTCGAATATCCCCTCCGGATGCCGTTTTGGTCCGGAAGTTGCTTCTTCCCTTATTTACTCGCTCTCAAGAGAACTTGCGAACCAAAACCGGGTTCCAAACGTCGAATGAGGAGCGGGTGACCAGACGAGTCCGACGCCGCCATGATGATTGTCCGCTGGTTTGCAGGGAGCAATGCTCCGTGTGAACGCGGCAGAATCCTGAGCGGTAAAGGTTTAGGGGTTGCAATTGATTGCAGCCGAGTCCCGAATTTGCCAATAGACTGATGCGGTCGGGAACCGCAAGGACGATTGAGTCGCGTTGGCAGCAGGAAGCAAGGAATACGATGAACAGCGATTACCGAATTGTGCTACTACGAGAGCTGCGAGACCAGCAGGTACGTTTCGCTCCGCGCGCCAAGCGCAGCGAGCAGGCGGATCGGGCTGAAAAGCTGCTTTCGGAACTTGATCCGCGCAAGGATTATCCGTTCGACTTCCTCTTCTACCGAGTGACTCAAGTCCGCCCGGACGCAAACACACCTCGGCTCATCAAAGGGGACGACGCGGTCCACGACCTCCGTTTGTTTGTCGAGGACATTACCGATTCGATGAACCTTCGCGTGGAAGAAGCTGCGGAACCGGTGCATACCGTCGAAGACCTGAGCAAGATGTTCAATGTCTCCACCAAGACGATTTCTCGGTGGCGGGATAAAGGGTTGGTCTCGCGGAGATTCGTCTCTGAGGGGCGAAAACGAGTTGGCTTTTTGCACTCCAGCGTCGAACGCTTCGTCAAGCAGAATCGAACACGGATCGAACGTGGCGAGCGATTCAGCCAAATGACGGAATCCCAGCGGGATGAGATCATCGACCGTGCGCGACGCATTGCCGCAACCGGTGCGAATCTCTCCGAAGTGGCTCGGACCGTCGCTCACGAAGTGCATCGCAGCATTGAGACGATCCGCTATACGATCAAGAATTTTGACCGCAAATACCCGAAGATGGCTGTGTTCCCTGAGCAACGAGAAACCCTTAGCGAAGAAGATCAACGAGCGATCTACCAGCAGCACAAGCGCGGGGTATCGACCGTGATGCTCGCCAAGCGGTATCGACGCACTCGGGGAAGTATCATCCGGATTTTGAACGAACAGCGGGCTGCCAAAATCCTCGAATTGCCATTGGACTTTATTCCCAACCCCGAATTCGAGAGAGAATCGAACGTCGACGCGATGCTGAGCGAAATGCCAGTGTCGACCGACGCGCCGCGCAAGATCAAACCTCCGGCCGGGTTGCCGCCGTATTTGGCATCCCTGTACGAGGTCCCCTTGCTGAACCGCGAACAAGAATACCATCTGTTCCGCAAAATGAACTATCTGAAGTTCAAAGCGAGCAGTCTGCGGACGCAACTGAACCCAGCAGCTCCTCTCGTCGTGCTCATGGATCAGATTGAAAAATTGTTCGAGGAATCGGTAGCGGTCAAGAACAAGATCGTTCAGGCCAACCTGCGGTTGGTCGTATCGATCGCGAAGAGGCACGTGGCTCCCGGAGATGATTTCTTCGGCTTGATCAGTGACGGAAATATGTCGTTGATCCGAGCCGCCGAAAAGTTCGACTACGCTCGCGGCAATAAATTCAGCACGTACGCGACTTGGGCAATCATGAAAAACTTTGCTCGGTCGATTCCGGATGAATTCAAGCACCGCGATCGATTCCGAACCAGCTCCGACGAGGTCTTCTCCATGCATGAGGACAATCGTGGCGACCACGTTGCACTCGAGATGGATCAAGCCAACCGTACCGACCAAATCCACAAGATTCTCGATACGCTCGATGAACGCGAGAGGCAAATCATTGTCCGACGGTTCGGCCTCGATCATCGCCAAGAACCGCTAACCCTCAAAGAGGTCGGCGAGGAAATGCGGGTGACGAAGGAACGGATTCGGCAACTCGAACTGCGAGCTCTCTCGAAACTGAGGGCGGCCGCCGAAAAAGCCCACATCGATATTCCGGAGTAATCCTCAGGAACCATCGCGAAATAAACCGCGAGCGACGCGCAATGGCGCGTCGCTCTTTTTGTTGGCATCCGGGTTCTTCTAACTTAGACACGCTCGCTACAGGACCGATTGCTGCAGACGCCGACTCACCTGATCCAATGAGATTGCCGCCGCATACTCCGTGCAAATCGGATAGCCAGCCGGGATGATGCTCGTCTCGCCTGGGATATCTGCAAGTCGATTGCCGCTCATCAAGCTAATCAAGCTCCCGTCCCACCGACGTTCCCACCACCGATCGAGCATCGACTGGGTGGGAGTCAAATCGGAAGACGCGTAACGCACTGCCTTGCCGATGCAGGTTCCGGTCTCCTCCGACCAGCGGTTCAAACCAATGGGAGTCCAATCTTCGCAATAAGCTCCGGAGAGCGGCGGGCTAAGCACGGCGCGCGCATGGTGGTCGATGAGCGATATGTCGTAAGCGACCTCCACCAGTTCCATGCTGCTCGACCACCGAGGGTTGATCTCCAGGAGCCACCAACCGTCGTGATTCCTTACGAAATCCGCTTGCCAGACTCCCAGCAAACCCGTCGCTTTCTGAATTCTTTGAGCAAACACGAACAACCTCTGCCACTCATCGGATTGCAACGGAATAGGGCCCACGCTTCCTCGATAAAGAAACTGCGATGGCCCCCAAACCGAGTCCTCGAGCCAACTCTTCATGCACCCGACTACCATGGTTTCGTGGGGCCGGCTCAGGAACGTTACTCCGAGCACCTCGCCATCGATTTGCCTCTGGAGATACTCAACGGATTCAAGCGGTTCGCCCCTCCATGACGAGACCCCAAGACCGCCCGCGCTCGCACGAGATTTGCGCAACCATCGTTCGGAAGGTGAGACAGCGACAGCGCTGGACAGAGCCCCATGGGTATCCGGCCACAACAGCCCTGATTCTCTGGCCCATCGCGACCAGGCATCCGGGTTTCGCAACTCAGCAAGTCGGTCCGCGGAGAGACTGCAAACGAGTCCATTGCGGTGAAAACAATCAAGGAGGTCGAGCCGGTTTTCCATGCCGCCGCAAAGCAAGACCGGTGCCCCGAACCAATCACGCCAAAACGACTTCGGAAGTTGGGTCATTGATTCGAGGGACTGCACCTGGGCGATGGATCGCAAATCGCGATCCGAGAATAGATCGATTGCCAAGACCTCGAAACCAGCCAAAACAGCGCGCTGAGCAGCGGATCGACCGCTGGCTCCGGCAACTACGATACGGCGTTCCTCTAGGCGATGATTCATGGACCGCTTGGAGCGACGGACTCACCCTCCGACGCTCGGCGCTCGGGAACATCGATCGTCCACGCGCTGACTTCTTTTTCCAGGGCCACGACCAACTTTAGGTCCTGGCCGTCGGCGAACAAGGCAGCGCCGAAGATGCGTGCATCGAAGGAAACCTGGTCCATGATCTGCAAATCAGCGGTGAATAAATGAAGGACGCGATTTGGGCCGAGAGCTAAACAGTAAAGCGTCCCATCCGCAACGCGCACCGAGCTGAGCAAGCGAGCCTGCTCGGGCAATACTGTCAGGGGGCGGCTGGACCGGACCTGGTGAAGCGAATTGCAGACTACGACCCCCGTCTCGCCCGTGGGCAGCCCCGCGAGGCACAACGTGACCGGCTCGCGATTGTGAAGCCCCCACAGCCAGTTCCCACGGCGCGGCGCGAAGGTTAACTGTTCGAGTCTCGCCTCGATGGGCGCCTCAGCAGACTCTTGAGTTTCGCCGGTCAAATTGCGTACGCGAACCAATCTCCCAGTGGCACTTAAGGCATTCCACTGGGCCACGCGACCTCGGGAGTCAATGCCCGGAGCAATCGCAATTGTCGACTCCGCAAATGCATCCAATCTTTTTTCGTTCGCAGGATCGATCACGAGCAAACGGGATTCGTTGGTCGCGACGGCAATCGCGGGGCCGGATTTCAATGCCGTCCACGCAAAGGCGACCGGGGTTTCGATGTCTCCAGTATTGTAGGTTGTGGCGGCGGGGACCTCTGAGCCCTGAACTTTCCTGGTTGATTCCGATGGGTTGATCCAGAAGCGAGGCAAGCCCTCCGGCACAATCGCAATCCACTTTCGAGACCACGGATCGATGGCCATTTGGATGCGCTGCGCACCGTCCGCCTGATCGATCTCCACTTTGCCCACCTCCTGTTTGTTCCCGAGATCGTCCAAGACCAGAATCTTGCCGGTCTCGTCCAAAGTGGACATGACGATCGTATTGCCTGTGCCGGCAAAAGGATAATTGGGTTTTGGAATGTCGGAGATGGCAGCCTCTGGGTACCAGGCCCCCCCGGCGCTGACCAGTGGTGTATCGAGTTGCGTGCGCCAAGCTCGGCGCATGCCATGAAGTGAGAATTGAAATTCCCGAAGGGAATCCAATCGCTTGATCTGGTCCTTGTCGATCGCAACCCGGTGGAGCGCTGCGATGAATCGGGCTTGATTGTCAGCATCCTGCTGCAATTGCCGACTCGCGAGATCCTCCTTGTTGTCGATACGACGAACCAAGTCGATGATCGAGCTGGAAAAAATCGGCTGCGAAATCGTCTCCGCAACTTGAACACGTCGGTCGCGATCCAAGATCACCAAGCTTGGTACGGATGAAATCTTGAACAGCGAATCGGATAACTCCTGTTGATCAATCGCCAGTGGAAGATCGCAGTTCCATGACTTGAGTGAATCTGCCACGGACGTAGAAGACTTTCGCGCGATCAGAAAAACACCGCAGCGTCCACCCAATTCCTGATCGATGAGCTGCTTGCGAAAGTTCATCAGTTCGCGAACGCACGATTCGCTTTTGGAACCGGAGTCCACCCAACACAATACCGAAATCGGTCGTTTCGGTTCCGCCGAATCCAGCAGCAACGTCCCATCCGATGACTTGAGATCAAACGGTTCCAATTTGGTTCCCAGGATTTGCGTCGATGCAATCGGTGGAGGCATCACCATGCGACGCACGCTAACGTCTTCGGAACGCTCTGGGATCTGCCAACGACTCCAGTCGATCGGTTGGTTGGCAACCGCGTTCAGAAAAAAAATCTCACATCGAATGTTCGCGGATCGTTCGTCTGGAATCCCCGGATAGAGGAGCTTGGGTGGCAATTCCATCCGTCGGACGAGTTGATTCTCGCGGTCGATCCAGAAAACCCAACGCAGGCCACGGACCTCCATGCCAATTCGATCACACAGCCGTTCCTCTGCGGTATCCCGCTGCAATAACTCGAGCTTGCACGTCGGATCGTTGGCCGCTTCCAAGGAACGGGGAGACAAAAGCCACTCCAAGGGTATTGGTATGCCAATCGGCTCGATCAACAAACCTCCCAAGTAATCACCGACAATCCACTCATAATCGATCCGATCCGGAAGCGGTCTTACGAGACGCTGGTTCGGAAACGGATTGGCCGAACTTTCGCAAATCCCCTCCCAGGTAGCCGTTTTCCATGTGCCCACCGCATTGTGGCTCGCCAAGGCCAAACGATTCGGCCGCTCAAACGCGAGCCGGAAAGGAATTTTCAAGGTCGGATTGCCCGGCGTTTCAATGCGGATCTCGCCAGCGTCCGCGTAGCGGTCCAAGGTCCGGTACCTCGCAATCGCCTCGACGATCATCCGTTTGGCATCCGCAGCAGAACCCGGTGCGATGTCGGGGGTGTCGCTCAACGATGCGACCGCTGGGGACTTCACAGCCGTTTTTTCATCGCCGACGCCACTCGATGATGAATCCGAGGTCGGAGTGCAACCGACGTGCACAACCAGACCGCAGATGCACATCGCGAAATAGAAGCATTGAACAATCTTTTGGGGGGGCAATCGCCAGATCATCTTTGTGTGGATCACTTCCTCGGAGAGCTTTGGGACGAAACGATTATAAGAACTGTGCTCCCTGCGAGGAGTCGCCGACCAAATCGAAAATCGCCGCTTATTCTGTTTTTTTCGTCGGGCAAATGCCGACATTGAAGGAGGCGACACAGTCCCGACCGTTGGGAATCGCAACTTGCAATTCCAGCCTTCAGCCCCCTTTTCGAGCGGCATAGTGAATCAAGGTACGTGCTTTTCACGATCCGCTGTTTGGCTCGTGCTGGCGACGTTATGCGTCCCCGCGGTTGCCCAGGATCCAACGGAGGCTAGCCTTCGCCAACGCGGCCGGGTTGGACAGTCCGCGAGACCCGAGGCTTTGGCTACCCCCGGAAACGCTGACGATGGGCAGAGTTCGCGGGACGCGAGAATAGCAGCAATTCGCAGTATTCCCTTCGAGCAGTTGACCCCGGATGCGACGCAACGACTTCGACGAATCATCGACGAAGCCAGTTACTTCCGTCGGATGCCAACCCAAACCGTTGCGTGCGACACGGAGATGTATCTGTTTTTGATTCGGCACCCGGAAGTGGTGGTCAGCCTGTGGGATGTCATGGGGATGACCAAAGTGACGCTCGAGCGGATCGGCGAGTATCAGCTCCGCGGAAACGATGGGGTTGGGACGAAATGCAACATGGATCTGATTTACGGGAGTGAGAACCTCCACATTTATCAGTCGCAAGGAGCGTACAGCGGAAATCTCTGGGCGCGTGAACTGCAAGGCCGATGTGTTGTATGCATCCACAATCAACCGACACAGCTCGCGGATGGTACTCCTGGCATGGTGGCGTGGATGGACGCATTCTTGAAGCTGGAGAATGTCGGCGCGGATTTGGCGGTCAAGGCGCTTGGCCCTTTTGTTTCCAAGACAGCCGATCACAACTTTGCCGAGTGCGCTGGTTTCTTTTCGCAGATATCGCAGACCGCATGGACCAATCCCGAAGGCTTGGTTCGGGTTGCGTCTCGTCTGCCTCGCGTGGCTCCACCGGTTCGGGAGCAGTTTGCAACAACCAGTCTGTCGGTTGCGACCAAGCGAGCGGGTGTCAGTGAGAATGTCCGCACTGTTCCGGATTACGAACGGGATCGCGACGAATCCCCCTCGATTCAGATCTTATCTGCAATCAAAAAGGAACCGACGCGGTGAATGCGACATCGGTTCCTGTATGTTGGATCCTTGGGTCCTAAAGATTCCGCAGAACGTCATCGAGGGCGATCGCCCAATCCGAATCGGCATCATCGCGCTGAATCTCAGCGGTTGCCGAAGAAATGGCATCGATGGACTCATCCGCTTGTAGCGGACCCATTTCCTGACTCGCGAGGCTTGCCAGGAACATGTCCAAGCTCATGTCGGAGTTTCGCTTGGCTTGCGGTGGAGCAATCGAGCCTGCTTGTTCCTGTGCCGTTCGTTGGTTGGCTTGGGAAACAGGCGCCGGGGGAGCGGCAATCCAAAGATTGCCAACGTCTCTGGCTCCTTCTCCCTCTCCTTCTCCTCCTCCGCTGCCTCCAGGCAAATTGGCATTGATGAAGTCAATGACATTCAAGACGTCCAGAGCGGAGATGAAACCATCGCTGTCCACGTCGAGGTAAGGTGGAACCGCGACGGGTGGCATGGGAGGCCGCGAGGGCAGGCCGCTATTGATGTAGTTGACGATTTGCAGAACATCGATCGGCGAAACAAACGTATCTCCGTTCACGTCATACTTGTTGAGCGGATTGGTGTAAGGATTCTGGCCGATGGTGATCAGGTAATCCTCGACTTCACCATCCGGTGCATCGCCGGTCGGTACGCTGATGGCCGCTTCGTTGCTACCGAAACGAACTCGAGCAGCGACGGGTCGACCAACTACAGCGGAACCTGGTATGAAGACAGGAATAGGAGTGTTCACCCCATTGACCAGTCGGCCCGTGATATTGATCTTCTCGGTGGACTCGAAGATTCCATCGCCGTCGAAATCGATCCAGGCGGCGGCGAAGCCGGGTCGGGATATGGAAATCCCTTCCAGAGTCAATTGCATCGAGCCACTGAATCCTCGCACCAGTGAACTGAAGGTGACCCCATCGTCGACATCGGCATCGATCAACCTCGCATCGGGATCTGCGGTTACCGTGGGGCCCATGGAGAAACCGCGTACGACCTTGTGCCTTGGTCCGTTGCTGTTCTTCAACGTCGAGTAGATGGGATCGGGAGCATCGCCATAATCAAATCCCTCGCCTACAAAGATATTGATTACCGATTCCCCGTTGAGCTCATTGGCTCGGATCGGGTTCCCCGCACGGTCGCGGATACCCTGTACCGCAACCACTCCTAGCCCGGATGCACCAGTTGCACCCTTGAGTCGAATACTCGTTCCGAACAGTTGTGGATCGACGCCTGGCATGTTCGCTGCATCGAGCACACTCTCGATCAGTTGTGCAACCTGAACCGCCGAGGTCGTTGTGGCGAGATTAATCGTGATTGGCGTTGCCGCATTGCGACCAGGTACGCCGACCACAGTCAGTCCGGTCGATCCGCTGGCGATGCGGATGCTCGGGTCTGTTCCCAGAGAAACATAACCGTTGGAACCAACCGTGGCGCTGATTCCCAGTCCGGAGCCGTTGATTGCGTTCGCGATCAACGTTGCTTGACCGCTCGCCGACGCGGTGTTCAATCCGACTCGAATGTTTTCCGGCAGGGTTGTGGCGTTGCCGTCGAATTCAAAGGTTGCCGACAGACCGCCGCGCTGGACCGTGAAGGTTTGGCCATCGACGATTCCTTGAGGAACACCTGCTGCCGCTTGGATTTGAACGCCATAGACGGGTGTGGTTCCCGTTTGTCCGACTGAGGCGATGCCGCTGTTCTCAGGGATGAACTGGACCGGGGCCTGGCTGAAAATTTGGAGCGAATTGTTGCCGAACGATTGCACCGTCAGGTTGAGGCCTTCCGATCGGATGGCATCCGCCATCTTGCTGGCGAGAACCGATGGCGGGTCTTGGGTGCTGAATGGGATTGCGCGAACGCCCGTGGTGGACGTATTATTGTTGTCGAACTCAAACAACACTCGCCGCGCTCCATCATCGATTCGGAACAAGGCACCATCCGGAATGCTATGCGTAAGCCCATCGAGGGATGTAGGAATGTTGAGACGGAGTCCCGTATCGATTTCGAAATATCTGGGAGCTTTGTTCGCATCCAAAATCGTGTAGACAGTACCGTCCACCATCTGGCTGGGTGCCGACGCTTCGATGATCTGCTCTTGGCCGATTACGAAGCGAATCGAGTAGACCGCTCCAGACTCCCACAAACCTGAAAGGGAAGTCAACCGAATCACCTTGCTTGTCGCGTCGTAGCCGAATCGATAGTCCCGTCCTTCGAGAAGGACCTGGCTATTCTTGGTGACAGTCAGCGCCGCGGAGAGAACGGTCGTCGGGTCGATATCCGAACCTTGCGAGACATTGTTCAGCGCGGATGCATCGATCAATTGGATGTCGATCGTCTGCAAGCTCGAGCTGACCAGTTCGATGGTTCCGGTCGCTGGATTCCCGTCCAAACCTGCGGCATCGTTATCCAATGGGTTGATCGAGACTGCGACAGGACCGAGGAAGTCCGAACGATCCGCGGCACCGCGTTCCTTGAAGATCGACTCGCCAAGGCCGGGAGGTGCGGTTACGGTTGGGTCATCCACTCGCAGAGCGCCGTAGATGTCGAGCGCGGGAGCGATGATCGGCGAAGGTGCCAAGCCCAAAGGCTGCTTGACTGTAAGCATTGCTGAGCGGTCGAGCAAACTATCGATCGACGCATCGATCGACGGAGCCCCCGGAAGTGGATAGAGGTTTTGCGTACCGACATTGGTGAACAATGGCACGTTGGCTCCAGCCACGATCGGGAACTGACCTTCCGTCGTTCCGACCGTGTTGGTCGTATTAGCCTGGTAGAGCGTGCCACCGATCACAGTCGAACTGCTATTTCCAGAGACATTGATCCCTTCCACGCTGTTGACCACGATATTGTTCAAGAGCGTCGGACTGGCGCTGTTCTGCACGCGAACACCGGTTCCGCCGGGAGTGAACCGGAATCCGGGCCGCGACGAGATCGCTCCTACCGCATCGATATCCGCACCGACCGAGTCGCCGCTGATGCCACCCTCGTTCGGTTCATCGGTGAGGCGAACAAAGTACAGTTGGCTCAACGAATTGAAACCGTACTGATCGAGGTCGATGAATGGAGAATTGAAAGAGGCCGAGCCAACCGAGGTGTAATTGACCCCATCCGCACTGACTTCGACTCGAACCAATTCCGCGTTTCCGACTTCGTAGACCGCCAAATCCGGACTTGCATCGTTCGATCCAGTCAAAATGTTGTCGTCAAATCGGACGACAAGCCTGCCTCCTCGGCCCAAGGAAACGACCCCTTGGTTCGGGCGAGGCTCCCCAACGCTGGTGAAATTCGGAGCTCCGGTCGCCTGTACCGGGTCTTGGAGCCCTGTCAGCGGTATCGGTCCGCCACCAAATCGCGGATCGTATGAGACCACACTATCCGCAAAGGAAATGGACCCAGTTTTGTAGAACGTCCCCGCGACCGTGGTCGACGGAGGTACTGTCACCGTCGAGACTCGCCCACCGAGAATCGTATTGTTCACCACGCGAGCGAATGGAACTGGGGCAGCCGGAAGATTGCTTGCCGTTGCTGGCTCCCCAGAAATCCGAATACCGCCAGCCCGGTTGGCGATCAATTCATTGTTGATGACGACGGCCCCAGGAATCAGACGCTGGTCGTTGATGGTCAACAAGTTCCTCACGGTTCCTGGGTTCGGAGCTTGTGAAACCGAATCGCGTGCGTCGGCATTCAACGCTATCCCAAAATCCGACGAATTGGAAATTCGCGAGTTCTCGATCAGCACTTGGCCTTGATCTCGAGACACGTTGCGATCCCCTTCCAGAAGCTGGGCGACAACAGCACCGACGCGAGAATTCACCGATACGCTTATTGAACCGCCGATGGTGATCGCATCCGACGCCTGCCCACCCAAGCCGGCGACTTGGAAAGCGGCGACGCGGACACGGGATTGCACAACTGGCGAATTGATGATTGCCAAAACCCGAGCTGCCAGGGCAACGCCGCTTTCATTCAATGCAGGGTTGAATGGTATCGGAACGTTGCCGGCTTGAACTCCGGGGCTTGTCACGGAATCGAACTCCAACGCGATCGAATTCATTCCATCTTCGATCCGGATCAAATCACCATCAAGGATTGAACTCGAGCTGTTGAACCGAACATTCGGTGAACGATTGAAAATGAATCCGATGTCAGGATTCATGTTCACCGTGACCGAACCTACGAGTGTTACATCGGTAGAATTTCTACCGGTGCTCGAGCCATCGGAGGAAAGGGCTCCCACATTGAGGACACTTTGCACCACGGAAGAATTGACCGTATTTCGGAATCGCTCGGCGATGACGAACGCGGATTCATTAGCGATCGAATCGAAAGGTATCGCCAAGTTCCCGGGTTGAACTCCCCGGCCCGGAGATCCTGCCGGCAAGGAAATGTCGTCGAATTCCAACGTGATGAAGTTGGTTCCATCATTGATGGTGATCGTGCTGCCATCCGAGATCTGGGAGGAACCGTTGAAGCGGATTTCGACCGGATTGTTCAATCCTTGATTTGGCTCGAACGCGCGATTCAGATTGATACCTGTCCGAGTCGGTGACCCGTACTCCGAACCGCTTCGAATTTCTAGTTGGTAGCTGCCCACCAGGATTTCGCTTCCCTCGCTCGGTACCCGAACGAACGTCGTGTCGGCGGTCGCTCCCGTCACCGATTCGCCTCGCTCGGCCAAACCGATCATGAAGTCATCGAGGAACAGCCCTTCGAACGCATTGTTTCGGGCTCGCAATGCGGGCCGTCGAGGGGTGAGAGAAGTTCGAGGAAGTCCATATTCCGAGAACTCATCGCCAGGCCGCGCACCGGAGACGGAGAACGGACCTGCCGACTGGACCGTGTAGCCAGTCATGTCGAGGAAATCGTCCCGAACCGCAATCGTCGGATACTGGTCGACGGTGTTGGAGAGCGACTGTTCGATGGCTCGAGATACCGCGACCGCTACCTCCGACGACGTCATTGTCTGCAGGATTTGTACGGGAACGTTCGAAGAATTGGAGACGCCCGGAGCTCCCTGGCTTTGGATGCGGCTATCTGCCGACAGCACGACCGGGGATAGTCCGACGAGTTGAAGTCGGTTGTCAATCACGGTAATCGACGTATTGGGAGCAATGTCCATCGTCAACCCATACTGACCGGTCAGACCAACCGAGGATCGCCCACTCTCCAAAATCGGATTGTAGTTGGTGATATCCGTATTCGAGATACCGACAAAATATTCTCCCGCACGGCTTACCGTTGCGATCAAGGCCACGCTCGAGCCAAGGTTTTGCGTTGTCCTGGCAATCTCGTTTCCGAATGCATCGAACAATCGGATGCGCGGATTGAGCTGAGAAAGTGGTTTTGCGGACACCCGAATATTGAGGGTCGTTCCCGCTTCGGCGTTGACTCGCAACATGTCGACATCTCGTCGGAACGTTTCGGCGTCTTCGCCCGGTCCAGCCACAATGTCGCCAATTGCGCCATCGGCTTCGACCCGGGTCCGAACCCCGGCAACATTGTTGACCGGGGTCGCGGTGTTGATAATCTCGTTGCGGTTGGAAGGCTCTGGGGACAATGTCAAATTGATCAGTTGCGACGGCAACGTTGCCGCATTGATCGCAGCGCGCGTTGCACTGGCGATTTCTGCCGGCGAATCGGCCGAAGAGAACCGTATCACGTTTCCTGCAGGTGCTGTGCCTGTACCATTCCAGAAGACGAAATTGGCTCCCGCAACACTAAAGGTTTCCCCGTTGCGGATTCCCGCACCGGATGGGAAGACCATGCTGGTACCCATCTCGATTTCAAACGTTCGCCCATTGACTGTGAAAACTTGGCCGTCTCGCAATCCGGATCCGGCGATGGTTCTCAGTTCCGGTCCCCGCCCTCCGAAGCTGTCGTAGCCGAGTCCGCCAGCGGTGCTGAATTCGAATCGCAGGCGCACTTCGCGGTTGCCTGCCAACCCAGCCAGCGAAACGCGAGCTTGTCGCCATGCGATCGAGGGATTGGTCACGGTTTCCGCAGGAACTGTTCCATTCGGAATGGATCCAGTCACATTGTCAGCCAATCGTTCGATCGCGGTTTCCGAATCGTTGTTGGTGGCCAGTTGCACCCAATTTCCGTCATCGCCGACCGCATAAACACGGAACGAGTCGGTCATCGCCTGTGTCAAGGTCGTCCCTGTTGTCGCCGAGGCGCCTTGGTCGCTACTCAGGAAGTAGTTGAAGTAAAGGGTCGGCACATCGGCCGCACTGATCCCGGCAAGCGAAATCGGCTTGCTTTCGAGCACCCCTAGGGCACCACCAGGGAAATTGTAGGAATTGAGCAGAGGTGTTCCGAGCGCTCGGGGCGAAGCCAGAGGATTCAATGCACCACCCAAGGATGCATTGCTGTGCGCGGTCTGCCCATCGAACCCAAAGTACCAGCTCCGGCCTCCTTGAACGGGAGTCTCCGCATCGAGGTCCGCATTGACGCCGTGCCCTGGATTCGTTTCCCGCCTCGACGTCGTGTGCCAAAGATTGAAGTCCAGATTGGAGAAGGCCAGGCCGTCCAGCCCAAAGATACCTGTGTCGATGAAATTCGCACCATTGGCGAAAACCGGCTGTAGGTAGCCGTTGGTGTCGAAAGCATAGATCCGTCCGGTTGCGGTCAATCCGAACAATACATTGCGGTAGGCACCCCCGGCTGCATTGATAGGTCCGCGAACCAAACCGGTAAACGATATTCCCCTCAATTCATAGCTCGTTTCGACGAACGATCCGATCGCATCTGGGCTGGTGCCAAACAGTTGGGAGGCTCCAACGCGGTACAAGCCACCGACATTGCTGACCGCATACAGGTCGTCGTTTACCCCTGCAACACCGCTGATCGTTCCGTTGGGAGCGAGGACGCCCATCCTTTGGATTTCTCCGGTCGCAGCGCTGAACGAGGCAGGACCTCGCAATTCGATTTCGTTGCGTCGGCCCCCGACGCCGCCGGTACCGCGCTGGACTGCATCGACACCCGAAAGAGACTGTCCGCGAATCGCTTCGACCACCCTCGCGGCAATCGTCTCGGCTGTGTCGTGGGCCAAGAAGTTGATCGGCACCTGTCCGGTGATTCCGCCAGTTGCCGATGTCTGGGTCGCTACCCCGCGAGTCAGCACCAAGGTATCGAACGAGCCATTCATCGCTCCACTGAAATTCAACCGATTTCCGTCGAAACCAACTTGGATAGACGCAGGAACCGCGTCGCGAACTGCGCGGGCAAATTGCGCATTGTCCATTGATGGTTTGTAGAAAACGGTTCGCACACCCGGTGTCGCGACCGGAGTGCTGCCAGTTTCGATCTGGTAGGTGACTCCGTCGATTTGGAATTGATCACCTTGGCTCAGAACGCGAGCCGGCGTGGCATTTGGAGCGAAGTTGAGGAACAACTCCGGTCCTGAGTTGAATTCGAAAATTCGAGTAATCGTCGATCCACCGACATTCGCCGTGAGGGTAAAGCGGTCCCCGTCGTTGATGAGCGATTGCGTCGAGCCACCAACGGATCGCGTCGCTTCCGTAAATGCCAACCGGGTGGACAAGACGCCTTGCTGGGAATTCGTATCGATGAACCCGCGCTCGGTGATGTCTGTTCCTGCCCCGAGAATGACGTCCGGTGCGTTGGCAATAGCGATGTTGTGCGCTTGATCCCTGGACGGTGCGCTGAGTCCCTGGCCAGTCGATGGATCGAATCGGTACACAATATTCCTGAACGAACGGACTCCGATGTTCCCGGTGGCATCCGCGGGATCCTGGCCTCGGTTGGCGACCAGGAAGCCAAACTCGGCACCAGCGAGCGGCATCACCGTCGAGGACTCGATCCGCATCGGAGTCGTGCTAGTGGTCAGTTCACCAGCGGCGGTCAACGCACGCATTCCGAACGTGAATCCTGCACCGTTTGCAACTCCCACCCCGGTGCCTGGATCGATCAAAATGTACCGCTTGGGTTCCACGTTGGGATTGTCGTCCACCGCGAACCCGCGGATGTCGCCGTTGGGACGAATGAACGTGTCCCGCATCTCAAAGGCTGCGGTTCCAACGTCATTTCCGACCTCCCCAGTAAACCCATTGCCGAGATACAGACTCGTTTGGCGGAGTAGCGAACTGGATTGGCTGAAATACAGAGGGACATCACCAAGCGCGTACTCGACTCGCGAGCTTAGGTTCAAGAATTCCGAATACACGGGTGGTACGGTCGTAGAGCGCGGGTCGCCGACCCGATCCTCTACCAGCAGCCGGGTGCTGGAAACAGGCAGGATCCTAACATTCGCGTTGCCGACGGCGGTATTGAGCCGATTGGCAAGCACGGAGGGCACTTGCGTTCGATTGGTCAGGGCCAAGTAATAGCGACCAGCCGGTATTTCGGTCGGGCCGATGAACGGATCCAAGGTCCCGGTGGAACCACGACCGAGATCGGAGTTATTTGCTGCGCTGATCGATGCATGGCGGTCATCGAGAAGATTGCTGTTCTCTCCCATCCGAACCAGGGTGCCGTTGGAAGAGAAGAGATACATGGACATGTCCGCGCGGCCGATCCCATCTGCGTAATCGATGTCGAAAATCGTAGACAGGTACTCGCGCAGCGGGGTCACCAAGTTCGGATAATCGATGGTGAACGTAAACCAATCGATGTCGTTCAGGCTGCTCAAGTTGCCTGCAACCGAGATGGCCTTGCGATCGGTCTGAAGCAGGTTACCCAATTCCTGGGCGGTCAAGAAAGTATTGTTGGGGCCGGTCGTGTTGTTCGGAGCCGTTGCCAAATCACCGCTGATCTCGCCGTTCTCGCCAACCAACGGCGAATGGCGAGGTACTCCATTGAGATTCAAACCCGTGGTCGCATAACGAATATCGGCGTAACCGACGTACGAGCCGGGGAACTCCTGGGCTTCGCCCAATCGCACTTGAAGCTGGTAAGCTCCTCGCGAAAGGCCTTGCCCCACGGAGGCCGGGTTGGTCAAGGCCGGTGTTCCCGCCGGTTGTCCAGGATACTGATTGCTGGATCGAACCCGCACATGATAGAGGGTTGCTTGGGAAGCTAAGCCTGGCAACTTGACTCGGAATCCAGCATCCTTGACGTTGGTGCTGTAGTCATCGCGTGCATCTCCCCGCGAACTTTGCGGTACCGTGCCGAGCGGACTCTTCCGCAAGGGATTGACGCTGTTGTCTCCCAGCGTCGAATAAAGAGGGTTTGCTGCTCGGTCAACTTCTTCCAGGTAAGAATTGTCCGACAGTGCGACGATCGCGCCGTCCGCTGAAATGAGTTCTACCACGGTGTCGAGGCTTGCATCGGTGCGATCGATATCGAGCCAAACCTCGGTTCCACCGAATGCAGTGAAGCTGTAGACGTCGACATCCGATGGCTTGCCGATCACCCCTTGCACTTGAAAACCGAGTCGCGTGTTTTCGTCACCGCTCGTCGTGGACCTGGCCAATTGTCCCAGGTACTGCGCGGTACTGGGCGTGTCATTGATCGAGGCGCTCGTCGAGCGAGGCAGTTCCCGTTCGTTTGCAACCCCGATATTGCGATCGTTGGAATACGTCTGAAGCGAGACACCTTGCCAGGATCCGACCGGCACCAATTCGTCGATGTTCTGTGGAATCAATTCGAGGAACGTCGTGATCGTCGAGGTGGTAGCCGACGGACTGATCTGCCATGCAAGGGCTGTCGTGACATCCGCCAAGCCATAGATCAATCCCAGATTTGGGTCGTTGCGAGGAGGCAGGTTTGCCAAGTTGATGTTGCCGTTCAACGTGTACGTGGTGCCGGCGCCCTCGATCGTGTTCGCGAGATTCCTGAACCTGTCCGCTGCAAAGCCGATGTAGGATGCATTGACGAGTTCGGGACCGGGCTCAAAGAAGCCCGCTTGCGAGAATCCGACTCGCTCGGAATTGTCGATGGTGTAAAGCCGGAAGTCGTTCTTGCCGGGCGTTCCGGTGATGTAGAGGAAATCATCGCTGACGCTTCGAATATCTTCGTCGAGGTAGTTGATGAAGCGAATGTTGCCGAGCGCTCCACTACTGGTCAACGTCAGCGTGTTGAACAATTTCGCAACTCCATTCCTAAACTTCGACTCGACGCGCCAAGAGACGGTCTGGTTGTTGTTCCCAACGAAAGTTCCTTCGCTGACCACCAAGTCTGGTCCGATCAGGGTCGGTGCTCGGGTGATGGTCGTGCTCGCCAAGGAGAACGCGCCCCCATTGCTCCCCAGGTCGATGTAGTTGGTGAATTGGAAAATTACGTTCTCGTTGACCAGTTTGCTGAAGACACCTTGCGCGGTGATCCCACCATCGCTGGCTAAGTTGACTCCCCCACCGGACAAAATCCGAGCGGAGAAAAACCCGGGGCGGTTGACGTCGACATCGTTGTCGATAAGTGTTCCGCGGTCGACCTCCGGTCCAGTGGGTAGAACGATATCCGCGCCAACATTATCGCCGAGCGCTCCGTTGTTGTCGGTATCTGTGTTCGGTCGGCCATCGATGCCGAAGCCTGCTCCAACCGAGTCGTCCGGAAGTGCCGTCAAGATGACCGGATATCCCGGTTGCCCCAGCAACTGGATACTTCCCCCGATTCGGCTCTGGATGTCAAGCGGAGTTCCGGTAGCGGTCAAGCCTGCAAGCGCGTTGGTCCCGCCAAATTTGACGACCAAGCTCTGGTTCGGTGCACTCTTGAGTTGCAAACCGCCGTAGGTGTGATGGTTGTCGGAGGTAACCTGCGATTGAACGATGTGGACAATGTCAGCGTCATCCCAAACGCTTTGCGAAGTGAGGGTTTGGCCACGGACGAGCATGCCGTTGAGGGAGTTCTTAGAAATCGCGTTTCCGCGGACCAAAGGCCCTTGATTTTCAAGCGTGTCGATCGTGGTTCCGAGTGGGCCCGTGGTGCGACCAGGGTCGTTGACGAACTCCTGCGTCATGGAGTTCACGTCGATATTGATCGCTGCGCCGGAATTGGCGGAGATCCTGTTCCCGACCAATACGGGTTGGGCACCACGAACAAAGATGGCGGCGGCCGCGTTGGTACCTCGCCCGTTTCGGTTTGCACCGATGGCGTTTGCGCCACTCGCATTCTGTTCCACGGTGCTGTTGGCCAATCGCAAGTCCCCTTGGTGGACTTCGATCGGATTGAACGAGGCAAATCCTCCTTCGATGCGATTCGTACCGCCGCCAAAGGAAATGCGAGCCTGATCGATTGAAGCGGAACTGCCATGGCCGATGAAGATCCCTCCCCAATCGCCTCGCACCGCCGGAGTAAGCCCCTTATTGCCTGCGGTATCAAACGTTCCGCCCGCACCATAACGGATATCGTTGACGCTGGTCATGATAATCGGTCGACTTGTGGTCCCTTCGGCCATCAAGACCCCGCCGTTGAGAACTTCAATTCGAGACCCCTGGTTTTTGATCACCGAACCGGGATCGATCATCAAACTTCCGTCGAGCCGCGGACGAATCTTGATGGGCAAATCGGCGAGGACAGCTCCCGCCGCCGTCCCGTTATCGACAAAACTGGTTTTCGTGGCGTTGAGGTTCTCGACCAAGCGGTAAGGCCCGCTTCCCGTCGAGGTGCTCCGATAAACGCGACGACCGACATAAGGCAACGTGCTGCTGATCGGTGGCAGATTGGTCAACTCGATGCTGCTGCCATCAACGACGGTGAGCGAATTGGTGGGGACCGACGCCAGGCTCTCGTTGCCGTTGGCATCGACATAGACGATGCGGTAGTTGTACGTGCCAGCGGCGAGGCTTCCACCTGCAACGCGTGTCAAGACGACGATCGCCGACGGTGGGGAGGCAATGTCGAGAATGCCTCCTCCCGGCGTCCCAGCGACCACCAGATTCTCACCGATCACGTAGGGAATATCGACTTCGTTGAATCGAGCAGCAACGGTCACCGTCTCGAGGGTGTCTGCTGCCCCGGTACGGGTTTTCACGAACAACCCATTGATCGTGTTGTTGATCACCCGATTGCCGCGAATGTCAGGACCAATCCGCTCATAATCAGGAATGAACGCACCGTTCCCTTGGGATCGAGGGTCCCGGAAATCATCTTCGCGGAAACTGTTGGGGGTCGCGCTTATCGCCGCATCGGCACTTCGGGTCACCGAGTTGTTCGCGATGGTCGGACGGGAGTCGATGATGTGGATCGGCGTGATCACCTGCGAAACGCCGTCGACCAAGACCTGGCCCCCTCCGAAACGGATGTCGGAGTGGACGACTGCGTTGAGGAACAACCCATCGCGTTCCCGGTCTTTCCGTGTTTCGTCGCTGCCGTCGATCCGGTTGCGGAAATCGATACCTCCCCAATCACCGGCCGATGCGGCAGGAGGATTGCGATCAGGATTGACACCGATCCCAACCGTATCGTTGAGCGAAGTCAAAATAACTTTGGTATCTGGAGTTCCGAGCAACTGCAGAGATCCACCGCTGCGATTCACGCTCACGGTCGATGAACCGACACTGATACGAGAACGCCCCATCTTGATGATCGCGCCCGCATCGATCATGACGTTCACGTTTTGCGGAACATCGAACGTCGAGCCGTCGGCCATCGCCTGGCCGAATCGGTTGAATCCGATCTCGTAAGCCTGGTTCTGGGAATTCCCGAGAATACGTACCGCTATGACTCGCTTGCTGTTGGCCGGTAGCGATGCCAAGGTATTGGCTTGGTTCAACGCTGCGCTGATCGTGTTGTACGGGAGAGCCAACGTTCCCGTCCCTCCCGCTGCGGCGGTCTTGTCCACCCACAACGTCAATGCGGTCGTAACAAATGGAGAACTGTCGGGACGCGTCGGTACGAACCAATAGTTAAAGACCCCGCCAGGTCGGCCATCTCCATCGCCATCCAAAGGAGTCGGCGAGCCATTGGCATCGACCAAGGTGCTCGCTGCTGGCGGCCGAAAATCGATTCTGAGTTGGTACTTGCCTTCCGAGCGGCCCCCAAGGCCCGAGTCCGCAATGGTTGGATCGTACGAATTGTTCCCCTTGGCGCTCACACCGATGGCGTATTCGCCCCCCCCCACGAACTCGAGGTCGATCCTCGGATCCTTGCTGAAATAATCATCGTTCGCGGCCAATTCGACCCAACGCGGCGCAGAACTCGTCCCTTCGTTGCGATACAAACGGAGGGCCGCATCCAACAGACTCGAATCCACCTGACGTTCCGCAGCGACCTGTGCCGTAAGCCTTCCTCCTTGAGAAGGAAGCGTAAATCGATACAAGTCGATATCGCGACTCTCCGGCCGGAATAGATGTTGACCGTGGATGATATCGGCGTTGCCCGGGAAAACGTTTTCTACATTCGGATCGGTAATCGGGCTGTTATTCTGGATCGTCGACTGGGGCAGTTCATCCGCGTTGCCCAGGCCCAGCAGAACGCCGACACCCCGCATGAACGAACGGAACAACTCCGTTCCGAATAAATTATCGCTCGCTGTGTTGAAATCCTGACTATCGATAATCACCGCCGACTGGCTCGCATTCGACAACAACGGTCCTGCGGCATAGGTCAGGCCCCCCGGACGATTGGCTTCCAGCGGAGTAAGAGCGGTCGCGGGATCAATGGCTTGCATGTCCCCGACGGCAATCGTGAATCCTTGGTTATCGCTCTCCACAAAGCGGGCACCGAGGTATCGCTCGTACAAAGAAATCACTTGCCGTACCATCACCTTTTGGACTTCCGTGATGGCATTGAGTTGCACGCTTGCATTCGCTGTGCCTAGGGTGCTGGCAAAATTGTAGTAGACGACATCGATCCCTTCGTTATCAACTCGCGTAACGTGCTGCTGGTAACGGCTGTTGCGATTGCTCGCCTCGTTATTCGCGCCCGGGAAATCCAGGACGTACGGAGTCCTGTTCCTGATTTCGGACGAAACCACAGCAGCTCGTGCGCCGGGACCTGCAAGCCATCCGCCACCGAGATCAAAGGCGGTGTTGAATTGATCTCCTGCATCGGTGGTCGATGGAAGATTGAATGGAGTTACCGATGTATTGACCGCCCCTTCGTCATTGCCGATCCGCAATCGCAACGCCGTGAGAGGCAGGACGCCTGCCCCTGGGTTGGATGGATTGACGAGCTCGTCGATATTGCGATCGAAGGACAAGGCAACACGGTTTATGCTTGCGTCATAATTGACCGACAGTGGCCGAATCACGACATCGTCACCGCCGAAAACGGTCCCTCCCTCTCCGGTATGAATCAATTGGTAGTAGACTGGGTTGACCGCTTCGGTCGCTTTCAGTTTGTCTCCGTTGAAATAAACATAAATGACATTTCGAAGTTGTTGACGGGTTCCGCCGGAGGTAACGACCGGTTGCGGCACCACCGCTTGGACCGTTGGGCCGAGATCCAAATCGAAGCGGACGCTGCGGGAAACACCTCCGTTGAACGGCACCCCTTGGACGTCGCGAAGTGCGAATGCACCGTTGCCGATGATATCGACGACGTACGAATCATCTGGCAGGGTCTCGCCAAACCGCACAATCACTTCGCGGCCCGTGTCTCCCAGTCCGATGTATGCCGGAGTGACCAGAACATCATCTCCCCCCGACAGAATCAGAGGTGAATAATTGGTCGGGTTGCCGCCAATCCGTGTCAGCGCAGAACCGCTCACCAACCGGGCGACAACCAATGCTCGCGCATCGCGCGATCCATTGACCGCATCGAGCACCTCTTGGACAGTCGTCAACGCTCGCGGGTTGCTGTTGAGTTCGACTCGAATCGTTTGTCCGTCAACGAGCACGTTTGGCGGGCCAGGTACATCGAAGCTTCGCGAGGTGAATTCCACTCGGACGCCCGCGGCTTGGCTCGCCGAGTTGACCGAAACAAACTCCGCCTGAAGCCCAGCGTTGCCCGAATTGAAATTCGTGGAGGCTCTCGCGGAGTCCGCACCGATCAAAAACAAAGAAGTGTTGAGAGGAACGGTATCAGCAACGACTGCGAATTCGCTTCCTCGAAGAAGAGAAGTGACAACGACGCGTGAGGCCGCGGCGTCTTCTCGCATGGCGCGAACCAAATCACCTGCGGTGGTTTTGAACCCAGATGCAACGTTGACTTCGATCGTGATCCGTCGATCTTGCACGGTAATGATCGGATAGCTCGCCGGCTTTCCGCCGACTCCGATGGTGCGCGAGGATTGGGTGAATCGAATTTCGGTGCCATTCCCCTGTTGGCCCGGAAGCGATGCGCTGAAATCGAGAACGGCAGCAGCGTTGGTCCCCAGGTCCGTCGTCAAGTAGGCGCTGCCCAGCGAACCATCCGAGCCGGCTCGCTTGATCTGAATGCCACCGAGCGTGGTGGGGTCGATCTGTGCGCCATCACCAAATCGAAGCACCAATTCGCGCGGACTGACGTTGAGCACTGTCGGTGTCGAGGTTGCTCCGAGCGCCAAGACGGAACCTTCATTGGGCTGAATTCCGATCAGCTCAAGCCCTGTCGTCATCAAATTCCGGACTTCCAATGTTTCCAGCATCGATCGCCGCAATTGCTTGATCTTGCGGGCCTTAGAGCGATCCGTGCGATTGCGATTGCCGGAGGAAGAACCACTCCCGAAACCAAAGGTGGCCATTGAGGAACCTCGTACAGAGCCAAAAAAACGGGGGCAAAAAAGGCTTGCGAGACGAATGCCCGCAAATTCGAGTCTAATTAGACCGAAGCGCATTGCAACGAACGCCGCAAGGGTTCAGCCCAGTTGGTTGCCACAAGTCCTGTCCAATGGTGAACTTGATCCTACCCGCCGGCCATACAACCCTCCCTCGCCGCACAATCCTACGCGAGGCGTTAGAGAGATCCCCCCGGACAAAAGTTCCCAAACCCACGCCTCGGGGGACTTTGCGTCGGTTTTGAGGACTGAAACCCTTCTCGATCCCCGCCGGCAACGGTAGATTCTTAGAAATTCGCCGGATTCCCCCCGGGTATTCCCCGCCGTCCCTCTCGCGCGCCCCCCTGGGCCAAGCACAGAAAACCATGTTTCAATCCCTGCAAGACGGGCTCCAGTCCGCGTTCCGTTCGCTCCAGGGCAAAGGAAAGCTCAGCGAATCCAACATGCGCGACGGGATCGCCATGGTGGAACGATCGCTGGTCGAGGCAGACGTCAGCATCGATGTCGTCCGGAAATTCGTGGCCGACGTCGCAGCGGCGGCTGAGGGGCGGAGAATCCTTCTCTCCCTTCGTCCCCACGAAGAATTCATCAAGGTGGTCTTCGAGGAGTTGGTCAATATCCTCGGCCCGGTGGACAACACCCTGCCGATCAAGCGGGGAACCCTGACCACCATCATGATGTGCGGGCTTCAGGGGGCCGGGAAAACCACCACCTGCGGCAAGCTGGCCCTCCTGATTCGCGAGAAAAAACTCAAGCCGTTTCTCATCGCCGCGGACTTGCAGCGCCCCGCCGCGATCGAACAACTCCATGTCCTGGGGGAACAACTCGGGGTTCAAGTCTTCAGCAAACCCGGAGCCACCGACCCCGTCGCTGTCTGTCGCGAGGGCCAAGCCCAAGCCCGCGCCGTGCACGCCGACGTCGTCATTCTCGATACCGCCGGACGACTGGCGATCGACGCCGAATTGATGGAGCAACTCAAACAGATCGACAAACAGGTTCAGCCCGACCAAGTCTTTCTGGTCGTCGATGGCATGACTGGACAAGACGCCGTCAAGAGTGCCCAGGCGTTCAACGAAGCGCTCAGCCTCGATGGCGTGATCATGACCAAACTCGACGGGGACGCCCGCGGGGGTGCTTTGCTCAGCGTCAAAGCGGTCACAAACGTTCCGATCAAGTTCCTCGGGACCGGCGAACACATGGATGCCCTCGAGCCATTTCGGCCCGAGGGAATGGCCAGCCGGATCCTCTCCATGGGGGACATTGTCGAAGTCGCTCGCGAAGCCCATCGGCTTATCGACGAACGAGAGCGCAAAGCCCTGGAAGAACGCATGTCGAAAGGGGTATTCACCCTGGCGGATTTCCGCGACATGATGCAAAAGCTCCGCAAACCCGGACTCATCGGCAAGATGATGAGCTTGATGCCAGGAATGGGAGAATTGTCCAAAATGATGGGCAATACCGACAGCGAAAAGGAAATGAGCCGATTGACCGGCATCGTCGATGCCATGACTCCCGAGGAACGCCGAAATCCGAAACTGATCGACTCCTCCCGTCGCAACCGAATCGCTAGGGGTTGCGGGGTGCAACCGGTCCAGGTCGGGGATCTGATCAAGCAATTCGAGGCCATCGGGCCGATGCTCCAAATGGCCACTTCCGGTTCCACTTCCGACAAAATGCGAATGCTGCAGCAAATGCAAGGAATGGTGGCTTCCAACCCGTTCAACCCCATGGGGGGGATGAAAATCAAGGGGAACACCGGAAAACGCCTCTCCCCCAAGGAACGGGAAAAACTTCAGCGAGAGCGGGAAAAACTCCTCCGCAAGAAGAAGCGGGGCGGCTGACCACAAAAAACTCAAATTGAGCCTCCCCAATTTCGGGGCAGGACGTTATCATCGCCTCCAGTCATTTCACGTTTTCCCCAATGGAGATAGGTTGTGTCGGTACGTATTCGAATGAAGCGGTTGGGACGCAAGAATCGTCCGTTCTATCGTTTGTGCGCCATTGATCAACGAAGCCCACGCGACGGCCGCGTCCTCGAGGAACTTGGCCATTACGACCCCATGTGCAGGGAAGTCGACGCTCGGGCGATCCTCAAGGGGGATCGAATTGACTATTGGATTAGCGTCGGAGCCCAACCGAGCGAAAACGTCGTCGTCCTCATCAAGAAATATGGGAGCAAAGGCTCCCACCTCAACAAGCAACAGGACGCTCTCGCCCGTTTGGGACGTTCTCCCGCCAAGGCCAAGGAGACAACCGCAGCGTCGTAATCGGCGGCTGCATGCCCTTCGATTGTGCCTGGTCCCTCGCTTCGATTCGACATCATCACCCTATTCCCCGAATTGTTCTCGGGGTATCTCACCCAGAGTCTTCTGGCCAAAGCGATCGAGCGCGGGTTGGTGCAGATTCATCTGCACAACCTGCGAGACTGGTCGGTCGACCCCAAGCATCACAAGGTGGACGATCGCCCTTATGGCGGTGGCCCCGGCATGCTGATCAGCGTGGAACCGGTAATCCGGTGCGTTGAAGCGGTGCAGGCGATGGCAGCCGATCCAGGGCTTGTCGTTCTGCTGACTCCGCAAGGGGAACGGCTCGGACAGCCCCGCATCGAGCAACTAGCCCCCCACGGACGACTGATTCTTCTGTGCGGACGCTACGAAGGTTTTGACCATCGGGTCGTCGAAATCTTGCAGCCTTTGGAATTGAGCGTTGGTGACTTTGTCCTCAACGGAGGCGAGGTGGCGGCGATGGTCGTTGTGGATGCCACGATCCGCATGGTCCCTGGAGTGCTGGGAGACGAACAGAGCAGTTGGGAAGATTCCTTTTCTCGCGGCAATCGGTTGCTCGAATTTCCTCAGTACACGCGTCCCCCGGTCTATCTCGGGCATCGGGTCCCAGAGGTTCTCCTGAGCGGCGACCACCAGAGGATTGCCAAGTGGCGCAACGAACAATCCGAGCAACGCACGCGCGAGCATCGTCAGGACTTGCTTTCGGACGAAACGAATCGACGGGACCCCTGATAGCCTTTGCATGTCCGCGTTGCGAGAGCCGATTAAGGTTGCGGCTTCTTGTTGGCGGCCAGAGTGCGAAGCGAATGAAGCCACGAATGCAAATCGGCAGGCCACGGCATCTTGAAATCCATCGCTTTGCTGGTGATCGGATGTTCGAATGCCAGTGTCGCGGAATGAAGAGCTTGTCGCGGAGCGCCGCTCGAATCGCTGCGATCGCCTCGGTGACGCCCGCTCCCGTACAACCCGTCGCCACACAACGGGAACCCGGCTTCCGAGAGATGAATCCGGATTTGATGAGTGCGGCCTGTTTCCAGTTCGCATTCCACCAACGAATAGTCTCCCATCCGTTCGATCGGACGAACCCGCGTGATCGCGCGTTGTTCCGTGGGGTCGTCCCCGCGGTCCGAGGGTTTTGTCCCGCGGATGCCATCCCCTCGGTCCCGAACCAAAATGGAATCGAAGGTTTGCGCTTCCGGATGTCCATGAACCACAGCATGATACTTGCGGATGATTCGGTGGTTGCGAAAGGCTTTGCCAAGTGTCTGGGCAACGCTCGGAGTCCGAGCGAATAGCATCAGTCCACTCGTGTCCCGATCCAATCGATGCACTGGAACCACCTTGTATCGCTTTTGTCTGGCAGCGATTTGCTTCTCCTGATCGCGGCGGGACCAACGGGGGTCGCGCCGCGGCGGAGACTGCTTGGAGAGGGGCGGATGAAAGTAGCGATCCAGAACCATCGGGAGCAACTCTTCGAGCGTCGGCTGCAATTGCCTTCGTTTGTCGGACAAATTTCGCTCCTCAAAGTGGCGGACACTCGTGACTCCGGCCGGTTTCTCAACCACCACCAGAAACTCATCGACATAGACGATCCGTATATCCTCGCTACCCACGGGCTTGGGCAATGAGTTCCGCCACAGCTTGATCACGTCTCGCGAAGACACCTTGCGGAGGCAATCCACGCACAGGTTGCCGTTGATTTCGATCCGCCGACCGCGGATGGTTCGCCGCACATCCCCCCAACTCCAGTCCGAGAAGCTTCGTTTTAAGATCCGTTCGAGTACTTGCCCCTCGTCTTGGGCTTCGACCTCGATACGTTGAAATGCTTCGCGACCCTGTTGATTCATACGGCAGTTGGCTTTGCACCAAAAAGATTCGACATACACCGGGGGGTGACATTCCGTTACAATACACGAAATTGTTCACGTGAAAATGATTGAATGGATTCCATTTCTTCCCAGATTAATCGAGTTTCGGCCATGCTTCGTAATCTTCGCGACCTTTTTCTCGATGCTTTCCTGTTTGCGCTGACATCGCTCGTCTTCATCCAGAGCGGATGGTACGCCACATCGCATGCCCAAGAGACAGCCCAGGCCACAAAACAGCCACCGGACGAATCCCAGGACGAGTTCCCCGGCACGGAAGATTTTGAAAAGGCGAGCCGTATTCGAGTCACGTCGGAATCTCGGGAATCGTATGCCGAGGTGATCTCCCTGTGCCAGTCTGCTCTCAAGAAAGGATTGGATGAAATCGATACCGCTGCCGCAAAAAGCATGCTGGCAACCACCGCGCTGCGACGCGCCCAAACGACCATCGAGGAAGTGTCGGGACGTCAAGTCCCAGGCAATCGCATGGCCAAAATCACCAACGAAGCCATGAAAGATTTGGAAATCGCGGTAGAAGCAGACCCCAAGCTTGCCGATGCCCTGATCCTCAAGGCGCGACTCCATGTGCTCCGAACAGAAAACAAAAAGGGACTCGATACTCTCGCGCAAGCCCAGCAAGCGCTGGAGGAGTTCCTCCAGAACGCAAAAAATGACCCCGACGCTAAAACCAAGCTGTCCGAAGTCTTGATGATGAAGTCCGTGCTCCGCCAGGATGCCGATGAGCGGCTTCAGGACCTCTACAAGGCTCTCGATGTCAACCCGGAAAATGAACGGGCTGTTCAGCAAACGGTGGAGATCCTAATCACCCTCGGCCGCTTGGACCAAGCGCAGGAGCGTATTCGGACCTTCCTCGATGTCGCCCCCGAAAACGAGTACGCGATCCGTCGGCTTGTGATGCTGCTCATGCAAGAAGATCAGCTCGACGAAGCCGGCGAATTTCTCTCGAAGAAGATTGAAACGTTCCCAAACAACAGCTTGCTGCGCGCCTTGCGAGCCAGCGTGTTGTTCGCAAAAAGCGTTGAGTCGGATGACCAAGATGGATTATTGGCCGCGATCGCGGAATGCGATAAGGCTGTCGAGCTCGATCCAAACAATCTAGAAGCCATTTTGTCGAGAGCCAAAATCCACCTAGCCAGGAAGGATCTTGAAAAAGCAAAAAAGGATATCGAAGCGCTGGAAGCTAAACGCCCCGACCTGCCCGATCTTGCCATTCTCCGCATGGATATCGCTATCCAAGAAAAACGGTACGCCGATGCGATCACCGACATGGAACGCCTCGTTCAA
>Ga0315904_10001373_pt1 | contig 38554 bp, 55 predicted proteins | sample LakEriMetagenome_6_FD_203529 | JGI IMG/M metagenome (GOLD analysis project Ga0315904, IMG submission 203529) | Freshwater fungal communities from buoy surface, Lake Erie, Ohio, United States - Buoy 12 MA120 | ecosystem: Environmental > Aquatic > Freshwater > Lake | place: USA: Lake Erie, Ohio... | reverse complement strand
TTGATGAAGATGGTGATATTGAAATAATGCACATTCCATTAGACAGAAGTAAAACGTGGAATAAATTTGGTGTATCAGTAGATGAAGCAATTAAATTTTGGAACGAGAACTAAGCATTGGTTATAACGAGTTGCGGCTTGCCGAAGTGCCGAATAGCAGAAACTTCGGATTTGAGCAGGAACTTTCTTGCGGCATTTTGGCAAACCGCTGTTATGCGTATGTGCCGACTTGTTTAGCAGAATGTTCATTTGTAAACGGAATAGAAATTTTTAATTAAACCATAACGAAATGACAAAAGATTGGACAGGTAACAAAGTGAGTTACATTACAACAAATGGATTTGCAAATAATCGTGATTACGAAAGAGAAACAAACGATTATTATGCAACCGAACCTAAAGCAGTAGAAATGCTTTTAGAACTTGAAGATTTTGCAAAGTTGCACGTTTGGGAGTGTGCTTGCGGAGAAGGTCATTTATCAAAGGCAATGCAAAATAAAGGCATAACTGTTTATTCTTCTGATTTGATAAATAGGGGATTTGGCAATCAATATGATTTTTTAAGTGCTGATAATAAAGAATGGAAAGGGCATATCATTACAAACCCACCATACAAATACGCAAAAGAGTTTATTGAAAAGGCACTTGATATAATTCCAGAAGGTTGTTTAGTTGCTATGTTTTTACCTATTAGATACACAGAAGGGAAAGCACGTAAAAAATTATTTGAAGCACACCCACCAAAAACGGTTTATATTTCAAGCAGTAGGTTAAAGTGTGCTATAAACGGAACTTTTGACCAAATGAAAGGTAGTGCAACTTCATACGCTTGGTTTGTGTGGCAAAAAGGCTTCAATGGAACGACAGAACTCAAATGGTTTAATTAAAAATTTCAAACGAGAATGTCAATCGAAGAACGTCAGCAAGGCATTACGCATAACGTTTTGCGGCTTTGCGAAGTGGGGGATTATACCCACAAAAGCCGATTAGAAGCACGAATGTTTAATTTAAATACAAAAGTATGATAGAAGCACATAACCCCCCATTTTGCAAAACCGATGTTACAGGCAGTACGGGTTTAAATGTACTATCTCTTTTCGATGGTATGAGTTGCGGACAATTAGCGTTACAAAAGGCAGGAATAAAAGTTAATCAATACTTTGCAAGTGAAATAAAGCCACACGCAATAAAAGTAACTCAACACAACTTTCCAAATACAATACAATTAGGTAGCGTATTAGATGTAAAAGCAAGTGATTTGCCTAAAATTGATTTATTGATTGGTGGAAGCCCTTGTCAAGATTTTAGTTCAGCTAATAAAGAAAAATTAGGATTGCAAGGCGAAAAATCAGGATTGTTTTATGAGTATTTAAGACTTTTAAAAGAATGTGAGCCGAAATACTTTTTACTTGAAAATGTGGCAATGGATGATTATAGCTATGCAGCAATAAGTGAAATGCTCGGAACTTATCCAACAAACATAAATAGTGAACTTGTATCAGGGCAATTAAGACAAAGAAGCTATTGGACTAATATAGGTCCAGAAAGTTTTGATTTATTTGGTAATAGATATTCAATGATACCACAACCGAGAAACAAAAAAATAAAGTTTCAAGATTTATTAGAAAATGGATATACAGATAGATTAAAAGCAAGGTGTATTTTAGAAAGTGAGAGCAGACCACTTGTAAGCAAGGATAAACTTTTTAGAAGATACAATGAGTTAGGATTTATAAATATTGTATTTGACAATCCTGAATGCAAATACAATGAAAATATTAGAATATTAACACAAACTGAATTAGAAAGATTACAAACCGTTCCTGAAGGATATACAAGCATTTTAAAAAGAAACGATGCAGCTTGTCTTTTGGGTGATGGTTGGACGGTTGATATTATTGCACATATTTTTTCATTCATAGAAGTAGAATGTTAAAATTATGCACAGTCGTAGTATTGCCTGTAACTACTCGACTTGCGTACAATAACTATATCAATAATCTATGAAACCAACTGAATTACAACTAACTTACAAAAAAGTAATTTCATTTACTGAGCAACAAAAAAAGTCATTGAAAAAACTTGAAGAATACGATGTTAATGTCAATGAATTTATTAGAATTGCAGTTAGGGAAAAGATACAAAAAGACTGGAAAAGAATAAAAGAAAGTAAGGACAATTATTGTCCATTTTAATAAACAATCAAAAACAAACAAAATGCAAAAAGCAGGAAGAAAACTAAAAGAAAAAAAAGAGTACAACATTATCGAGGGTGAAATCCGTGAATACTTAGATTATCTATTAGATTCCATTGGAACTGATTTTGAAACTATTTTTGTCAATAAAAGTAGGCTTAGGCACATAGTGATGAAAAGGCAAGTAATTGGCTACATGGCTTATTTTAAGTTTAAAGATTATATTAGCTTAGATTTGTATGGCTCATTAATAGGCAAAGACCACGCTACAATAATCCATTATGGCAAGATGTACGACAAGGCAATGGATGGATATTTGCCTGAAAACAAAGCCTTGATAGATGCCTTGCAAGTTGCCTTTGAACATAATTGGGAAGGTGGCAAGGTTAGATTTGGATATAAGGGATTTGTTATTTACAAAACAATATTGGGGCAATATTTAATCACTACTCAAGATGGCGAAAAGTTGCCATTTCTTAGCAATAAATGTTTAGAGGCAGAAACTTTTATCAATGGGATAGTATATTGGCAGGAGAGATTAGAAAGTATGCCGGTAAGTGCTTAACTTTGTTTGATGGCAAAAATTAAGATATGTAATTGTGGTTGCGGTACTGAGTTTATACCTACTAAATTAGGGCAAAAACAAGTCAATCAATCACATTACATAACTTGGTTGATACATACACCAGAGGGGCAAAAAAAACAAGCTGAGGCCAAAGAAAAGGCAAAGAAGATAATTGCTAAGGCCGAAAAGAAAAAAGATAAGGATCAGCGAGAAAAACTCAAAACATTGTCAGACTACGAAAGTGATGCAAAAAAATCATTTCAAAAATTTATTAGGCTCCGGGATGCAGAATTGCCTTGCATAAGTTGTGGCACTACAAGAGATGTTCAATATGCAGGTGGCCATTACTTTGAGGCAGGAAAATACTCAGCCTTAATGTTTGATGAACGTAATTGCCATAAGCAGTGCAATAAGTATTGTAATATGGGTAAGTCAGGCAATTTGCTTGAGTATCGGAAGGGATTGATAAAAAGATTTGGGATTGCTTTTGTTGACCAGTTGGAGAGTGAATCGGATGGCAAACGAGATTACAAATATACAAGGGCCGAACTTATTGAAATCAAAAAAAAGTACGATTTATTAAATAAAAAATTAGGCTAACTAAAATTAATTAGCTTGATTAACAATTATTTGCAATTTATTTTTATCAATAGTATTGATATATTAATATATTTTTATACTTTTGCATTCAACAATTAACAATTAAAAAAAACAACTATGAACACATTAGAAAAAACACAAACACAAACAACAATCGACCCTTACTTGCCATTGGTAACAATTGCTCAGGTAGCAATGTTCAGACAGGCACGAGTTATGAACGGATTTCACTTCCCCGACAATCAGCATGTAGATTTTTGGGTAAAAGATGGTATCTTAACATTTCAATACATTGATAGGATTGACCGCCTTACTCAATTTGATGGCGAACCAATCGAGGAAGATAGACATTCATACATGACTATTAATTTACTTGAGAATGCAAGGATTGAGCAATTATACGACAAGTTGCAGCAAGTATTTGAAGTCATTGAAGAACACGAAGTATATTACAACACACGTAAATAATCACAAAAAAAAACAATCAAAATGAAAACAACAATGGAAACAACAATTACCTTGCCTTATGAGATAGGGCAAGAAGCCTTTTACTTAAAGGAAAATCAATTAAAAATCGGTAAAATTTGGCGAATTGATGCCGAAGTAACAAAAAACGAAATCAAATTTAGTGTTTGGTTTAAGTTGGAAGATTATAAATCGGACTTAATTAGGTCAAATCACGTTTTTTCTACAAAAGAAGAAGCTATTGAGTATGTTACATCACAATTAAAATAATCACTAACAATAAAAAAAAAACAATTATGGCAATCAATGCAACAAGTAATGGTTCGACTTCAAGAGAACTAATCCCAGCATCAAACTACATAGCAAGATGCTACAAGATGATTCAAATCGGAACGGTTCAAGAAATCATTTTAGGAGAAAAGAAAATCCTAAACAAAGTTAGAATAGGTTGGGAACTACCAACTGAACTAAAAGTGTTTAACGAAGAAAAGGGTGAACAACCCTTAGTAATTGACAAAGAATTTACTTTGTCAATGCACGAAAAAAGCGGATTAAGGGCAATGCTTAAATCTTGGAGAGGTAAAGACTTCACCGAAGAAGAAGCAAAATGCTTTGACATCACAAAATTAATTGGTGTTCCTTGTATGCTTAACATCATTCACAAGCCAAGCAAAAAGGATGCAACTAAAATTTATGAAGAGATTGCCGGGATAACTCCAATGCCTAAAGGTATGATTTGCCCAACTCAAATGAATCCTACTTTTGTTTTGTCTTATGACGATTTCAATACAGACCAATTTAACTCATTGCCTGAGTTTATTAAAAGCAAAATGATGACATCTTTGGAATATGTGGCAATAATGAATCCAAGCCATACTGAGATGCCAAGTGATGTTGAAGAACATACAAGTAACCAAGTTAATGACTTACCATTTTAATCTTATGAGCAACCTTAACATTTATCAGATAGAAAAAGAGTACTTAGAATTGGCTAATCAACTAATCGAATCGGGAGGAGAATGTTCTCCCGAACTTGAATTGCAACTTACAATCAACCAGGAGCAACTCGAACAAAAAGCAAGGGGCTACGGATTTGTAGTTAAGCAAATGGAATCCGATGTTTCAATCATTGATGCCGAAATAAAGCGATTAGGCGAACTTAAAAAGGCGAGATTGAAAACCATTGAACGATTGGAAACAACTGTATCTAATGCAATGCAATTGTATCAAATTAACAAGTTAGAAACTCCGACCTTAAAGATTAGCTTTCGCAAAAGTGAATCAGTTGAAATTGATAATGAGGCTGAGATACCTGCACAATTCTTAAAGGAAAAAACAACTTACACAATTGATAAAACAGCCATTAAAGAAGCCATTAAGAAAGGCGAGGTTGTTATCGGTGCAAGGTTGCAAGTAAATCAAAACATTCAAATCAAGTAATGAAATCAACTTTTTTCAGCACGGTTAAAGATGGTAAGTTGCAAAAAAACACAACTCAAAATATCCTCCAAGAATTAAAACACTTGGAGGGTAAAAGAGTGGTTATTACAATCGAAAAACAAAAGAGTTCAAGAAGTTTGCAACAGAATAAGTTATATTGGGTTTATATCGACATTTTAAGCAAAGAATTAGGCCACAGCAAAGACGAAATGCACGAGTTGGTAAAATATAAGTTTCTTAAATTAAAACGCTTTATATCCATTGTAAATGGCAAATCAGTTATCTTAGCATTGGAGGATGGAATCTATGTTGATGTATCTACCGGCGAAATTCACGACATTAAAAAAGTTGAGCCTTATGATAAGATTGGATCAACAACAAGTCTAACCAAATCAGAGTTTATTGATTTTATTGATAACCTTATTGCTTGGGCAAAAGACTTTCTTGGAATTACTTTGCCATCACCAGAAGAACAACAAACAATTAATTATTAATTATGGAAACCTACCCACAAAAATTTATTGACTATCACGCCAAATATCCCAAAGTTTACGAGTATTACAAAGGAGTAATTGCTCAGCTAATCAATCGAGGATTCAAAAAATATTCATCAGATGGAGTTCTGCACATTGTAAGATTTACTAAGCACGATGAAATTAAGAAGGATGGATTTAAAGTAAACAATAATTACACTCCTTATTATGCGAGGTTGTACGAGGCTGAACATCCTGAGTTGAAGGGATTTTTTGCAAAAAGAAAAGTTAAACAAATTTGATAATTAAATAAATTTAATACATTTGCCAACGAAATAACCGCCAAGATGAAAAGAAACTTAAAAAATAACCCTCTATTGATGTTGCTTAACTTGGCGGTTGACAGCATTGATAGGGGGTTTAACTATTTATAAACTATGCAAAACTATTTAGAGTTTTTAGAAAAAAAGAAGCACTCAATAGGGGACTTTGGATTTGAAGCAAATTATGTTCCTAAAATTGCTTTTGACTTTCAAAAATTTATTATTGAGAAAGCAGTAAAAAAAGGTCGGATGGCAATTTTTGCCGACACTGGATTAGGTAAAACCTTAATTCAATTATCAATTGCTAAAAATATTATTGAACACACAAATAAAAAAGTGTTAATTTTAACTCCTTTAGCGGTTGCATTTCAATTTATTTTAGAAGCTGAGAAACTTGGAATTGATGACATTGAATATTCTAAGGATGGTAAGCACACTAAAAAGATTGTTATTTGCAACTATGAAAGATTGCACTACTTTGATTCATCTGATTTTGTAGGAGTTATTTTAGATGAAAGTTCAATACTTAAAAACTTTGATGGTAAAACAAAATGGTCAGTTACTGATTTTATGAAAAAAATACCTTATAGGATTTTATCAACAGCAACCCCAGCCCCTAATGATTATATTGAATTTGGTACAAGTAGTGAAGCATTAGGATATTTTCCTTACATGGATATGCTTACAAAGTTTTTTGCAAACAATGAAAACAATGTAAGACCTCAAGATATTGGAACAAAGTGGTATTTAAAACCACACGCAAAACAAGAGTTTTTTAGTTGGTTAAATCAATGGAGTTTGTCAATAAAAAAGCCAAGTGATTTAGGATTTTCAGATGAAAAATACGTTTTGCCTAATCTTATTGAAAATAAAATATTTGTAAAAAATGAAAAAAATTGGATTATTAATGGTCAAGTAATGATGTTTAATGGAATTGCTAAAACAATGAGTGAGGTAAGAGAAGAACAAAAAGGAACATTTAAAGAAAGATGTGAAAAGGCGGTCGAATTGGCAATGGATAAAACTTCTGTATATTGGTGTAATTTTAATGATGAGGGAGATTTGCTTGATGAGTTAGACAAAGATGCAGTTCAATTAAAAGGAGGCATGACAATTGAAAAAAAAGAAGATATTTTATTGAATTTTGCCAACGGAAACATTAAGAGAATTATAACAAAACCAAAAATAACTTCTTTTGGATTAAATTGGCAACATTGCAATCATACAGTTTATTTTCCTACATGGAGTTATGAGCAATATTATCAATCAATAAGAAGATTTTGGAGGTTCGGACAAACAAAAGATGTAACAGTTGATTTAGTATTATCGGATGGTCAAAAAAGAGTAATTGATACCTTGCTTTATAAAACTAATAAAGCTATTGAATTTAACAAATTAATTCAAAGTAACATTAATGGATTAGTTGATTTATCAAAAAAAGAATTTACAAAAGAAATAATCAAACCTAAATTTTTATAAAAAAATGGAAACAAAAGTAAAAGACCAATTAACCAAAGAAAACTATGCAATTTACAATGGTGATTGCATGGATGTATTAACAACAATAGATGACAATTCAATTGATTTATCTATCTACTCTCCACCATTTGCAGGATTGTATAACTATTCAAGTTCTGAAAAGGATTTTAGTAATTGCAACAGCAAAGAAGAGTTTATGGCTCAATATGAATTCTTAGTTGCACAAATGGCTAGAGTAACAAAGCCGGGCAGAATTAATGCAGTACATTGTCAGGATATTTTAACAGATACAACTGCTCATATTTTGTATGATTTTCCACACGAAATTATTAAGTTGCATAAAAAATATGGCTTTAATTTACATAACCGTATTACAATTTGGAAAGAGCCATTAGAAGTAAGAATGAGAACAATGGTAAGGTCATTAATGCACAAAAATATTGCTGAGGATTCAACAATGTGTTTTACCGCTATACCTGATTATGTTTTGATATTTAAAAAAATTGGCGAAAATAAAGTAAAAGTAACAAATCCAAAAGGCTTTAAAATTTATCATGGTGAAACTCCATTATTGCCAGCAATGGAAAAAAAATATGGTAAATGGGAACATATTTTAGAAAAGTATAAAAATGCTGACAATGATGGCGATAATCATTTAAAAAACAAATTAAGTCAAATTATTTGGCAAAGGTATGCTTCAAGTGTTTGGGATGACATTAGAAACGATAATATTTTACCTTTTAGAGATTCAAGAGAAGAAGATGACGAAAAACACGTACACCCATTGCAATTAGATGTAATTGATAGATTGGTAGAATTGTATTCAAATCCTAATGAAGTTGTTTTAACGCCTTTTATGGGAGTTGGGAGTGAGGTTTATTCTCCAGTATCGTTAGGCAGAAAAGCAATAGGAATTGAGTTAAAAGATTCATATTATAAACAAGCTGTATTAAATTTAAAAGAAGCTGAACATCGTTTTAAATCTTTAGAAAAACAAATTTCTGCATTCTAATTCATTTGCAGATTAAAAAAATAATCCGTAACATTGCAAAACCGTTCTTAAAATTTACAATTAATAGTTGTCGGCATACAACGAATAGAAATAAGCAATAGCAATATTGCATATACATCAAACCCTCATATTTTCAATGCCGTGAAAATATCGAGGGTTTTGACGTTAATAAACATTATGGAAGATATTACTTGGAACATTGATAACAATGACAATTTCAAACTATCAATTAAATTAGGCTCAGGAAAAGAGATAACCATTGAGGATTCTACACCTTCAGCAATTGTTAAAGATTTAAGTTTGGACGAACTTGAAGAAACAAACAAAAAACTATCACAAACAATTGCATTATTAAGAACAGTTTTTAAATAAATTATGAATTACATATCTCAAATTAATGGATTTTGGAAAATTGCTGAGGATAAACAATTTTCATCAAGTGAAATAGCTACATATTTTGCTCTATTAAATTACTGCAATAATCTTAACTGGTTAAATCCTTTTGTGTGCCATTTTGAATATGTTTGTCAAACTGCAAGTATTTCAAAAAATACTTTTTACGCTTGTATGGAAACACTCCACAATGAAAAGTTAATTGAATATACTAAGGGGATAAAAAACTCAAAAAAACCTAAAGTTTTTATTCTTAATTTAGAGAATAAAACTAAGAATAAAACAGGAATAAAACTAAGAACAGAAGAGGAACAGAATGAAGAACAGAAAGGGAACTTAAATAAACTATTAAACAATGAAACTAATAAACCTATAAACAATAGAGAAATTTATAAATTTTTCTCCCACCTATCTATTTCAATTGAAGAAGTAGAAAAAATAAAAGAACTTGGATTTACAAAGTTTCAAATCGATGAAGTATTGGAATCAATAGAAAACTACAAAGGCAATACAAAATATAAAAGTTTGTATTTGACTGCAAAGAAATGGCTGAACAAAGAAAGAATTGAAAATCCACCTCCAACAGAAGTTAAACGCCCAATGGTATATTAATTATGACAATAGCAGTAATAGAAAAGGAATCAAAACGTGAATATCTAATTGATATTTCCAAAGGTGGCGAAAACAAACAGACTTGCCCAGCTTGTTCTCACGAACGTAAAAAGTCAAAAGATAAATGTTTTAGCTACAATGCAACAAAGGAAGTAGGCAGTTGCTCACATTGTGGCAAAGCATTTTACAAGAAGTTAGAGAAATTAGAAAACAACTACCAAAGGATTGAATATAAACGACCGATTTGGAAAAACGAAACAACACTATCTGAAAAGTTGGTTAAGTGGTTTGAGGGCAGAAAGATTAGTCAAAAAACACTTTTAAAGGCAAAGATTACAGAGGGGTTAGAATGGATGCCACAAACAAATGGAAACATCAACACCGTACAATTTAACTACTTTAGAGATGGTGAATTGATAAACGTAAAATATCGCACTGGTAACAAACAATTTAAGTTAGCAAAAGATGCTGAGTTGATTTTTTATAATTTGGATGCAATAAAAGACCAAAAAGAAATAATAATTGTTGAGGGTGAAATTGATTGCTTAACTTTAATTGAGTGCGGAATTGAAAATGTTATTAGCGTTCCAAATGGTGCTACAATAGGCAGAAACAATCTTACTTACTTAGATAATTGCATAGACCTATTTGATGAAGATACAAGGTTTATATTGGCATTAGATAATGACCAAGCAGGGAATAGTTTAAGAGATGAATTTGCACGAAGATTAGGAGTTGAAAACTGCTCAAAGGTAGCGTTCAAAGATTGCAAGGATGCAAATGAATGCTTGGTTAAGTATGGAATGGATGGAGTATTGGAAAGCATAAACAACAAAATAGAGTATCCATTGGTAGGCATATTTACCTCCACAGACTTAAACGAAGAGATAGATAATTATTACAACAACGGATTGCCACAAGGAGAAACAATAGGCTTAGAAACATTTGATGAAAACCTTAAATTTCATTTAGGATACATCACAACGATTACAGGCATCCCAAATCACGGAAAGTCGGAGGTATTAGATTTTATTTGTGCATCGTTAAACATTCGTGCCGGGTGGAAGTTTGGTTTATTCAGCCCTGAAAACTATCCTTTAGAACTTCACTTTAGCAAGTTTGCTGAGAAATTAATAGGCAAAGCATTTGATGGAAATTACAAAATGAATAAAATGGAATTGGAATTGGCCAAAGATTACTTTTCTAAAAACTTTTTTTTTATAAAACCCGAAAATGATTTTAAACTTGAGGATATTTTGCGAATGGTAAAAAGTTTAATTAGAAAATACGGAGTTAATGCCTTTGTAATTGATGCTTGGAATAAGTTAGAACACAATGAAGATTCCACTCACTATGTAAGTAAACAGTTAGATATATTGGCAACCTTTTGCGAAAGAAATATGGTGCACTGCTTTTTGGTGGCCCATCCAACAAAGATTATGAAAGATAAAAAAAGCGGATTGTTTGAAGTTCCAAACCTTTACAACATAAATGGATCTGCAAACTTCTTCAATAAAACTCACAACGGATTAACCGTGTATAGAAACTATGACTCAAAGAAAACAGAAATATACATACAGAAAGTAAAATTTAAACACTGGGGCCAATCAGGCACAATGTGTTCTTTGGGATGGCACTTTATAAATGGCCGATATTATACTTTTATTCCTGATAACACAAATTGGTTATTGCCTGAGAAGAAACAAGTAGAAGCATTTGAACTACCACCAACCCCAATAAAGCCAAACGGAGCATTTGACACACCAATAAACGATAAAGACAATTGGGAGTTTAAGCCAAAAAACCAATTTGAAAACATTGCAGACGATGCCTTCTAAAAAGTGGGCTACAATTTTACGAGATATTTTTAAGCTAAACAAAAAAATAAACTTAGAAAAGTGAGTATAGATGGAAAATGTATTAAGGTAAAACAAAAATAATAGTGTTGAAAATTAGCAAGTTAGAAAAAATAAGTAAATTATTTTTGAATGTCTATTGTGTATTCAAAAATTAAACCTACATTTGTACTCAACAATTAACAATTAGAAATTATGAAAGTAACACACACAACATTAGGACAAGGCGAAGTAATCAGCCAAGATGCCAACAACGTAACCGTTGACTTCAATGGTACAATCAAAATTATGGTGATTAAATTTGCGAAATTAAAAAAAGAAGATGGTAGCGACTTCGGAACAACTTATGTTGCACCAGCAACAAAAACAAAAAAAGTAAACAAGGCTAACTTCATCAATGTTGAGCAATACAAAAAAAGCGAATACTTCAATATGTCAAAGTCAGACTACGAAGAGATGAGAAAAAAAGACGCATTCAAAACTATATCTTGGTAATAACAACAAAAAAACAGACTATGAACACAAATCACACCTACAACAGAACACAAATCACAATGACCGACAACACTACTTACAGATTAGGTAGTGCTCACAGAAGTCAAGAAAACCTTAAATCGGTTCACAAAGTAAAGGTAAGTATCAATGGCACTAAGTACATTGTCAACAATGCAAATGGATTCTGCTATGTTGCCATCTAACGAAAAAAAACAAAGGGGAGGCATCCGTCCCGGTGCGGGTGTCAAACCTAAATTCTCAGAGCCTTCAAAATACGTTCAGACCTTAGTACCACTCAGCAAGGTTGCAATATTCAAAGCTAAGGCAAAAGAGTTGACAGATAATTGGATAACTAAAGAAACTTGCAATTAATAAATAATTTGTACTTTTGTATTATGGCAAAACAAGTAAAACTATCAGATTTAACTCCCGATGATAAAAACTTCAATAAAGGATCAGAATTTGGAAACTCACTAATTGAAAAGTCCTTTAGAAAATTTGGTGCGGGAAGAAGCATCCTCATAGACAAAAACAATCGTATCATTGCCGGCAACAAGTCAGTTGAAAATGCAATGGCTATTGGAATGGATGATGTTCAGATAGTAGAAAGCGATGGCACAAAGATTATCGCAGTTAAGAGAACGGACATTGACTTGGATAGTGCAGAGGGCAGAGAAATGGCACTTGCTGATAATGCTTCGGCAAAGGCTAACATTGTTTTTGATGCTGAATTGATTGAGGCTGAGGTTGGAGAGGCAGTTTGTCAAGAGTGGGGAGTTGGAATTATTCAACAAGATATTGAAGAAGTTGACGATTTTAATGAGCAAGTAAAGTTCACTATTGATTGCGATAATATTGAGCAGTTGGAAAAACTGCAGACTAAATTAAACGTATCTGGCAAAAAAATATCTTACGAAGATTTTTTAATTAAGGCGGCATTATGAGGATTGCATTGTTAGATATAAAGGTAGGCACTAAAGTAGGCAGTAATTTCACCGCAGTTAATATGCGTAATATGCTATTGTTGCAAAAAGAATTAGGTGCTGATTTTTATTATTCAACAGACCAATTAATAAATAATAATAAGGAATATGATGCTGTTTTAGTAGGTTTTGGCAGTATGAATAGTGAGGCAGTATTAACAAGAGATTTTATTAAAAGACATAATAATATTATTTTTATTGTTGGCGAGTATGAGCAAAAAATCAATCCTGCTTTATCTTATGCAAAAAATAACTTTAAGTTAGTTAGAAATTACGAAGGTAGAAACGAAGTTCAGCATAAAGATAGGCAGATTAGTGACAATATCTTAAATCTCAACTTGCTAATTGCAAAACAACCAAACCAATTAATTACAAAAAAATATGATTGCATCTATTATGGTAGATGGAGAGAAGATAGAGCAGATTACTTCAAAAAATATATTCAAGGAGGATTGTTTTTAAGTACATCAACTAAAAATATGAAGAAATTTAAACACGAGGGATGCAATCCTAAATATTTAGATACAATTAGTTGGGCAGAAAGAAAGGAAACATTGAACTTATTTAAATACTCATTGTACATAGAAGATAAATACACTCACCAAGTATTTAATAATTTAGCTAATAGATGGTATGAGGCGGGATTCTGTAATGTAGTTATGTTTTTTGATATAAATTGTTGGAATACTATTCGTAAATCAGAAATTGCATACTATGAGGAACAAATTAAAGATTACATCGTAACAGACTATAAATCCTTACAAGAAAAAATAGATTATTGTAATAAAGATTTTTCAAAGCATTTGGCAATTCAAAAAGGATGGAGAATGCAAGAGGTACAATTAAGAACAAATATGATTAATAATTTAAAAAGTATAATATGTTCAAAGAATTAGGCTATTTTAAAGAATATTACGTTAACAATAAATATGTAGGTACATTGCCAAGTGTTAAGGATAGAGATATAATTGGTTATAATGGTAAACAAAAAGAAATGATTACTACTCAGATTAAATTTAAAAACAATAAATTAATTAAAATAGGAACAGAAGTTGAAACATTTCTTTACCCATTATGCGGTACAAAAATATAATATGAACTTACCCTCTAAACATTCAGATTTTATAAGACTTGTAGCAAATGGAGAAACCCAATCCAATGCTTATAAGTTAAGCATAGGTAAGAAAGGGGTAAGTAAGCAGGTAAGTGAGGTTAAGGGCAGTCAATTAGCCAAAAAATACGCTGATTTAATCGCTGAGCAAAGAGATAACCTAAAAAAGGTAGTAGAGGAAGCACAAAAGGAGAAAGTCGCTGAAATCGCTCAAAAACGCATAATGTCAGCAGCCGAAAGAATGGAATGGCTAACAAAGCTTGTTGATGGAACAATAAAAGCAAAAAGACCATTTGTTGTAGGTGGCAAGATAATGGAATATCCCGAAGAACCAAGCCACAGCGATAGAGTGAAAGCACTTGCAGAACTCAATAAGATGGATGGAAGCTATGCACCAACCCAAGTAAATCAACAAAACACTGGAATAATAAAAGTAATCCGTGAGTGAAACCATAATTAGGTTACAAAAAAGGCACACCAACCAAGAGTTGATAATCCAAACAAAAAGGAGATTCAATGTTCTTAAATGTGGAAGGAGATTTGGCAAGACATCAATAGCCAAAGAGTTAATCATTGAACCTGCATTGGATGGATTTCCCGTTGCTTATTTTTGCCCAACATACAAAGACCTTAACGACTTTTGGATTGAGGTTGTTAAGATTTTAGGCGATGCCATCAAGCAGAAGAATGAGCAACTAAAACAAATTCGATTAATAACGGGAGGTGTTATTGATATGTGGTCATTAGACGAACCCGACTCAGGCAGAGGAAGAAAATATTGGAGAGTAGTAATTGATGAGTGCGAGAAAGCAAAGAAACTAAAGATAGCTTGGAATGGAACAATAAGAGCAACCCTAACAGACTATAAAGGCGATTGTTGGTTTCTCTCAACTCCGCAATTCGGTAAAACATACTTCAAAGAATTATTTAAGCGTTCAGACGATGACAAGTATAAACACGAATGGCAAGGATGGAAGTTCAGCACTTACGACAACCCATTTATGGATGCTCAAGAAATAGATTCAGCCAAAGCAACACTTGATCCAATGTATTTCAATTGTGAATACTTAGCTGAAGATGTTACTCTTGATACTATGTTATGGGCCTATGCTTATGAAGAAGAAAAGCATCTTGGCAAGGTAGAAATTTTATCTAACTTAGAGATAATTCTATCATTTGACTTCAACAAAAATCCAATCAGTTGCTCAGTTGTTCAAGTACCTAACTACGACACTATCCGAGTGATTGAAACGATTAAACTTGCTAACTCAGATATATTTGAACTATGCCAAGTTATCAAGACTAAGTATGGCAATGCTTTATTTTTAGTTACAGGGGATGCAAGTGGTAGTTCAACTTCTGCAATGGTGCAAGACAATATGAATTACTACAAAATTATTAAATCACAATTGAACCTTTCCAATAATCAGTTAGTTGTGCCAGTGGTAAATCCAAGGTTAGCAGATAACCGAGTGTTGGTGAATAGTTTATTGAGCAGAGGAAATGTGCTATTGGATAGAGATAACACCAAGTCATTACAATTCGACTTTGAGAATGTAACGGTATTGCCTGATGGATCAATTAAGAAAGCAGATAGAAGCGACCCGGCACAACAAGCCGATGCCTTAGATACGTTTCGCTATGCTTGTAATTCTTTTTGTTTAAAATTTCTCAATCGTAATTAAATAATTAGTATGTTTGCATTAACAATTGAAATATGTTTAGCGTAATTATCCCTACCCTTTGGAAATCAGACAAGATTAAGCCATTAATTCAATCCCTAATAGATTGTGAGTTGGTAAATGATGTCTTTATTATTTCCAACGAAAGAAACCCAATGGAGGATGAATTTACCTACCTAAAAAAAGTATTCGTATACTCTGCTAAAGAAAATTATTACGTTAATTATTCTTGGAATTGGGGTGTGAATTGTGCCTCAATGAAAAACATTGCCATACTTAACGATGACATCTTAATCGATACAAATGTATTTAGTTTCCTACTCGATAAGTTAACCGAAGTTGGAGTAGTAGGTATGTGTTTTGAGAATTATGCCTTAAAACAATCCGTATCAATGAACCTCACAGATGTTATTGAAAGACCTTATGGTTATGGATGTGCAATGTTCATCCACAAGAACAACTATGTAGATATTCCATTTGACTTGAAGATAGCGTGTGGAGATGACTACCTCATTAAATACGCTAAAGGCAAAGCTAAGAAGCTATACGGATGCAAAATTGAAAGCGATATAAGCACCACAACACGACTTCCTGAGTTCGGACTTATTCAAGCAGAGGATTACAAAATCTTTACAGAAAACTATAAATAAATGGCACACCAAGAGCAAATCAACTTCTGCAAATCAGTTAAAGAATTTATGCCTGACTTTTTCAAAGGAGTTAGCGTATTAGATATTGGTAGCTTAGACATCAATGGAAACAACCGTTATTTGTTTGATAATTACGATTACACTGGCATTGATATTGGTGAGGGCAAGAATGTAGATATAGTTTGCAAAGGCCACGAATTTAAGCCAAACGGAGGCCATCAATTCGATGTTGTTATTTCAACAGAATGTTTTGAGCACGATAAATATTGGAGGGAAACGGTAAGGAATGTTATAGACAATCTATTGAAGAGTGGAGGTTTATTCATATTCACTTGTGCCACCACAGGCAGACCTGAACACGGAACTAAGAGAACATCACCATCGGACTCACCATTTACAAGTAAGGCAAAAGATTGGGAGGATTACTATATGAATTTAACTGAGGGCAACTTCTTTGGAAACTTTGACTTTGAAAAAGACTTTTTGATTTACCAATTTAAAACACGATTAGAATATCCTCAAGATTTGTACTTTTGGGGAATAAAAAGATAAAATTATGGCACTATTAAATTGCAACAAAACATACAAACAAGATGTACCTGGATGTGTTGACTTCATTGCTTTAAATTTCGATTTAGAAGGAACAACGGAGTATCAAATATCATTTACCTTTCCTAATGGGATGGTATTAAAGACAAGGAAAACAACCAATGCAGGTGGAGTAATTAATCTAACTAAAAACGATTTGTTAGATGGATTTTGGAACGATGGAACGGGTGAGATAGTTATCGAAATAAATGAGCTTACTGCCTTATGTGTTCCCGTAACATTAACACTTTGTGAGGTAGAATACTCACAGATAATACTTAATTTTACTAAAATATTAATTGATGCCGACCAAAGAACAGAGAATGTTCCTTGTTGCTAAATAAATAAAACAATGGAAGAACAACTATGGATTTTAAACTCAAAGATTGAAGCATTTCAAGTCTTTGTATTACTAATTTTCAACTCACTTGCAATTATTGGTATTCACAATATGTTTGCCGGGGATGGAATGATTTTTAAGCCAATAACAACCTACTTTGAAAATTTAATTGGTGATAAATGGTTTTGGATCACCAAGCCACTATACAACTGCCCACCTTGTATGATTGTAATCTATGGATTGCCATTGGCATTCTTTGTGTACGATGGTCAGCCTTACAGCTACTTTTGGATGTTTGCATATTGTATGGCATTAAGTGGATTGAATAAATTATTTACCTCAATCATTTACCGAGATTAAATGAATTGGTTGCTAACTCTAAATAACAATGGATTTGTTGCTAAAGGCCATTCCTGCGGATGCCAAGGGAACAATCAATATCATAGATTTTCCAACGACACAACAGAAGTAAAAGTTTACAAGAAATTAAACCAATATCAAATAAAAATAAATAATGTTTGGAGCGATAAAAAAGCACTTGCAGAACTTGAATCCGAGTTCTAATGTCATAGTTAAGGATGGATTTACTTTGGAATTTGCCTTTGAGTGCAATGGTACGAAGTATTATGAATTTAAGGATAAAAACTCTATGCCATTCCAACGTGGATTAGATGCCTTAATATTCTTTGAGGAACTTCAAAATGGAGTTACAAGGGATTACTTGCTTAACCATATCGAAGTAATGAAGAAATGTACCGAGGTCAAGAATGGTAAATCTTTGGACTTAAAAAATATGTTTATAGAAATAGCACGATTTGAGGAACGACTAAAATACATTATAAGTCCTGAGATAATCTATAAGGTTGCCTCAGTTGCCTTTATTGATGACAAAGAAAGCGTATTAAGATACGACCACGAGTATAATAAACATAAAATTGAGAGTTGGAAGAAGTATGGTGATGGTTTTTTTTTGCACGAACCTTTAAAGAGATTGATACCGTTTTTAATTACATACGGAGACAGTTCCCAAGCGTATTTGAGGGTGGTGGAACAAATAGAAAAGATGCAGGCGGTGGCTCATTCGTTGATAATGTTAGAGGAGGAATTGAAAGCAGAGAACGATTAAAATTAATAGTGATGAAATTTCTGCCTCCTACATATCAAATAAATACATTAACTTTGTATGATTTCTTTTTCTTTGCAAATGAGGCAAAGAGCCAACACGACAAGCGAACCGCTAATAAAAGATAGTGGAAAACGTAATAATAAAATTTACTGCCGACACAACGGGATTACAACCTGCGGTCGACCAACTTAAATTACTTGGAAAGATTAGCGAAGAGGATGCCAAAAAGATTGATGAGATTAATCAATCACAAGCCAAGTATCTAAATACATTAAAAGCTACAACTAAGGAAGCAGGAAACTTTTCCAATGAAATATCACAATTAAAAAGCGAAATTCAAGCAGGAGTATTGGAGGGAGTTGCTGAACATTTTGCTGAGATGGGTAAGGAGATGGAGGTTGCAGGTAAAAAAAGCAAAACGCTAAAGCAAGAATTAAAAGAACTAAAAGCACAGATTGCAAGTGGTGGATTGGATGCAAAACAATTATCCGAAGCAACCAAGAGAGCGGCAGAACTTACCGACCATTTAGGAGATGTAAACCAAAAGATAAAGGCATTATCAAGCGATACAAAAAGAATTGATGCAGTAGTTGAAGGATTTAGAGGATTAGCGGCAGGGGTAGCAATTACTCAAGGTGCAATAGGTTTATTGGGTGGCGAGAATGAAAAAGTTGAAAAAACTTTATTGAAAGTTCAATCAGCAATGGCATTGCTAACGGGTATTCAAGAGATAGCAAATTTAGCAACTGGCGAGGGAATATTAAAGACAACATATTTATCAGTAGCACAAAGATTAGCGGGTAAAAGTGCCACGATTATGGGTGTTGAAATTACTGCTGCTATGGCTGCTGCAACTGCTGGTATATCATTAATAGTTGCAGGGATTGCCTATTTAGTTGTTGAAATGAGTAGTACCGAGAAGTCAGCAAAGCAGATACAAGAAAGATTAGGCAAGATGTATGAGAAAGATGCTGAGGTTTATGCCAATGTATTAAAGAAAAGACAACAACTATTGCAAGGAAGTAGAGAGGGTGAATTAAAAGCACTTCAAGTAGGTTATGACCAAGAATTTAGGGAACGTAAAAGAGCACAAAAAGAAACAGGGCAAAGTCAAAAATCATTCGATGCAGAGACAAAAGTAAATATTGAATTGTTTAATAAGCAAAGGGATGAAATAAATCAAAAGTGGAATGAAAAAGAAAAGAAAGATTTAAAAGATCAACAAGATAAAAAAGCAAAATTAAAGGAAAAAGCAGATGCCGAAGCATTAAGAAAGGCGGAAGAAGAAGCACAAAAAAAAGCAGAGGCAATAGCCAAGGCAGAGGAAGAAGCCAACAAAAGAGCAATAGAAGATGTTGGTTTAACCGAGCAACTACAAAAGAATTACTACAAGCAGTTAGACATTCAAAAAAAGTACCAAAAAAGCAGTCTTGAGATTGACGAAATGTATGCAAGAATACAGTCAGAAGGTCGTTATAAGACATCAGAAGAAATCTATGGTCAGATTGAAAAGGAACTAAAAGACTATGAGGATTTAAAGAAAAAGCAAACGGATATTGATGATAAATACTTAGAAGAAAAGGCAAAGAAAGAAGAACAATATCGAGAGTTAGCAAAGCAAACAGCCTTACAAATGTTAGAGAATACTGCTGCATTTGCATTTGACCAAATTGAGCAGAACCTACAACAAGAAACTGAGTTAAAGATTGCTGCCGCAGAAGAAGAGTTGAAAAAGCAAATGGAGGGTAGAGAGTTATCTGCTGCACAACAACAAGCATTGGAAAGGCAATCACAAAGAGAAATTGCCAAAATTAAAAGCGATGCAGCAAGAAAGCAAAGACAAGCGGATATAGTACAAGCAGCAGTTAATGGAGCATTGGCAATAACAAGAGCCTATGCAACAATGGTTGATCCAATCTCAGCAAGTATTGCCGCAGTAGGTATAGGGGTAGTAACGGGATTGCAGATTGCAGCCATTAAAAATCAACCGTTACCTAAATTCGCTAAAGGAACAAAAGGAGTTGAAGGGGCAGGAACGGACACAAGCGACTCTATACTTGCATACCTTTCAAAAGGTGAAATGGTTATACCAACAAAGACCAAAGAAAGCTATTTTCCTGCCTTAGATTTAATCTTTGATAAAAAGGTAAGCCCAAGTATCGCCAATGAATTATTAATTGAAGCATCGAAAGGAAACTATAATATTTCTAATGACTATAATAATCCAGTGTATGTTAATAGTTCAGTAGCTATTGACTACGATAGGTTAGATAAGTTATTTAGCAGAAACAAGAGCACTACCAACATCAATATGGATGAGGCAGGATTTAGGAAGTATGTTATAGCTGAGAACGTAAAAACCGAATATTTAAACGCAAGATTTAGGAAATGAATTGGAAGTTTACAATAATAGAAACCGATAGCACAGAAACGGTAATCTTAGAGCCTATCAAGTGGGATGGATTGACGATTGCCTTAAATAGAAATCCAAACAATCACGGAATAATTAAGACGATAGATAATACCGACTTTCAATTTGTTGAGGATGGATATGTGTTGTTGAAGTCCATTTATGATTTAACGGGTGCTGATTCGGTGGCATATTTAAAAATAGAATTTCAATGCGAGGATGAGGCATATCAGTTGTTAGATACGTTTAAGTTCGATTTCAATACTTATAAACGCACTTGCGGTGATATGTGTATGATTGAGATAAGCGTAAATGCCAATAGCTGTTTGAATGATTTGATGGTGAGGATGTCGCAAGATATAGACTTAGCAACTGAGGTAGATATTGATGGCAATGAAATAACACCATTAGCGGAAACAGATTTGGTGTTGGGAGGTCAAGAGATAGTAATAAGAAATAGGGCAATCCCTGACCCAACTTTGACATATCAATTTTCAAGTACACTTGGAACTCAAGATTTTACTGCTTTCCCTGCATTTGGGCGAGTGTATAATTCATTGGCATTAAGACTAACACAGATAGAAGAAATACCTGCATTTAACTATCTTACTCCAACAGGACAATCTTTTAATTGTGCAACAGAATTTATGTTTGACCAACCTGATTGGGAAACAGAAGAATTATCTAATTACGCAATATGGGAACGAGATTTAGAAAATATTAGTTTAACTGAACTTTGTATGCCACCTAATTATGGGTTTAGTTTAGATGTTAACATTAGCGGTAATGTTATTGTTCAGTCAACTCTTAATGCTAATATAAATGGTATACTATACACCTTATATGAATTTGATGGCACAAACTATAATTTACTTTATTCAGTAAATATGCTTACTACGGGATATAATGTAACTGATGATATGGCCCCAGTAACTATTCCATTTTCTTATGCTAATTTCTCTCCAACAAGTTTTACCAATACGCAAAGATTGTATATTTATTTTGAAATTAATTATAGCGTATTTGATGGAGAAACAGAAGATTGTAAAAGTATGCAATTCGATTGGGAGTATGATGATACTTCTTATGTAGAAATGGTAGTAAACACAGACTGCCCCGAAACAACTATAAAAGGAGTTAACCTAAAAGATTGTTTAGAGTTTGTGCCAACTGCATTAGTTGGCGATTGTTACGATGTAGTATGTAACGACGATTGTATGAGCAATTACATACTTACTAATGGATTGAAGCTAAGAAGAAAATCAGATGCAAGTAACCTATTTATAAGTTGGGAAAACCTATTTAACAACACTTCCAAGATATTTAATATGGGGTGGGGTATATCTGGCACCGACCTAATAATAGACAAGGCTAAGAAGTTCTATCAACAAATAAACACCATATCGTTAGGTTCAGTAAATGAAGTTAAGATTAGCCACGCAAGGGACTTTTTATTCGGAAAGATAAACGTAGGTTATAGCAAGTGGGAATCCGAAGAGTACAATGGACTTGACGAGATGAATACAAGTAGAAAGTATTCAAGAAAAGGAAGCAACAGCGATAGAACATTAAATATAGTTAGTGATTTCATCACGGCAGGATATACGATTGAAATAACAAGGCGAAAGAGTCCATTTTCAAGCGATTGGAGATATGACAGCGATACGTTTATAATCAATAGGAATGGCTCAAATGCAGTGCAAGGGGTAACAGACCCATCCAACATAGTAAGTCCATCAACAAGGTACAATTACAGACTAACACCGATAAGAAACTTATTGAATTGGTACAATCGTTTATGTTTATACTCACCTCAAGAGTTAATTTTCAACTCCGCAAATGGTAACTACATTGCAAGTGGTAGGATGACCGGGCAATGTGATTTAGAGGATGTAGCCATAGCTGAGAATGACAATGTTATTACTGCCAATTTTGATGTTCTTGCAAATGCAGAACCATATTTTTTGCCAATTATTTATGAATTTTCAATACCTTTGACGATGGATAAGTTTATGAATCAAATGTTGGTAGATGTGTATGAGAATATTTATACATTTGAGTGCAATGATACTTTATTTACTGGTTACTTGTTAACCGCTACTTATGAGCCGAATCAAGGAATGGCGAAGTTTACGCTACTCCACGCAATAACAGAGTAATGGCAACGAGCCTTATAGATTTACAAAATAGTTTTGTAAGATTTCACGACCAAGAATTTATTACGGACAATGATTGTGGAATTGTTGTAGATACTTGTTTACCGATATGTGAGGCAGGAGATTTAAAGATGCAATTTAAAGTTACATCAAACGATTATGCAACATCAACAAACTTATTAAGTGCTTTTCAAGTAAGAAGGTTAACAAGTAGTGGATTGACTACAATAACAACGGTAGGTAAATCCATTCAAACCATATCAACAAACAATTACATTATATTTCTTCAATTTGACATATCGTCTTTGCTGAATGGATTAAATGATGGAGATTGTTTCCAATTACAATTTAACTTTTTAAAAGATGAGCCACCAGCGTACCTATCAATAACATCAATAACTTGTTTTAAATATTGTGTAGATAAATGTTTTACAAGTCGCATAACTTATACTAATAATGAGGATGCCTTTGGATTTATTTATCCCGATGCTGAGAACAGAAGAAATGCAATAAGATTGCCAATGTATGCCACAAGTCCTGCCTTTGACATCGAGCAACAAACTTATGTTAGAAGCAATGGAGAAAGAACAAAAGTATTTGCAAGATTAGCCAAAAAATATAAATTTGTTACCGACTTCTTGCCCGAAGAAATACATCAAAAGTTAGTTGTAGCACTTAACCACGACAACGTATTAATAGCAACATCAACAAACTATCAATTGGAATGTACTTTTGAGAACGAATACAATCAAGACTTTCCAAGTATTATGCAAGGGATGAATGTGTGGCCTGCAGATTTTCAAGTTTATGAAACACCATTTAACGAAATAAATAATAATTGTGGATAAAGGAATATTAATAATAGCAGTAGGACATCCTAACTATGGAAAGTTAGCTGCTAACTTAGCAATGTCCATTAAAGGCAGTAATTGCACATTGCCTATTCATTTGGTTTATACTGAGGGAACATTGCGAGGTATTGGCGAAGACTATGAAAGATTTTTTGATACAAAAGCCGAATGTCCTGCTGAATATTTAAAGAATAAAGGTGAGGATTGTTTTATAAAAGTAAAGGCACACGCTAACGATTTAAGCCCATTTAAGGAAACATTATTTTTAGATGCTGACATAATAATGATAAACAACAATCTACTTTTAGAAACGATTGAGAGCCTAAAAGATGTTGATTTCACCGTTAAGAACTCAGGATTTAGAAACTATGAATCCGAAACAATAACAAAGGATTCTATGCAATGGGCAAACTTATTAGAAATTAAGGAAGCATACGGATTTACTAATGAAGATATTTGGAATGTACACTCAGAATTTATTTGGTGGAAAAAAACCGAAGCAAACGACAAACTATTTAAAGATTGGATTTATAACTTTGAGAATTTAAAAGTAAGTAACATCGAGTTTGGAGGTTGTATTCCCGATGAACTACCTTTGTGGATTGCAATGATCCAAAACAAAATAACACCACATCAAGAAATGTTTCATCCTACATTTTGGCCAATGGATTCCAAAAAGCAAATGAGGATTACAGACCTTAGAAATGATTATTGTGGAATATCTATTGGAGGCAACAACCTTGCACCACTTGTTAAAAATAATTATGATATATTAGTTTCATTATTCACAAAGATTACGAATATGAGATACAAATACTTTGCACAGCCAAAGAAGAAATGGCTACCCGAAAGACATACCTACTAAAATGGAATTAGAAAAAAGCTACTCGATAATTGATGTAAATTCAATTGCTGAAATTGTAAGACATCCCCACTATGAGGATGAAGAATATGAAAACTTTTTGTATTACTCAGATGCAGAATATCCAAAGAAACTTATTGATGAGCGTAGGCCCAATGAGAATTATATGGTTAAGGAATATAGAGAGAAAACATATCAGCCAGTGTTCACTGAAGTATTTGATAGAGTATTAAATTCACTTTCTAAGATACATAGAGCAGATGGATTTTTTATTAAATATCCCGACCAATCACAATTCACTAAAATTGCCAAAGGTGAATCATTGGAAGAGTATTTAGAAAAGGAATTTAAGGGGAAACAATCAATAATGAATTATACCTTTAGCACTATGTTGAAGCAGTATATTATTGATGCTAATGGCATTTGTTTGATATGGGGAAAGCAACCAATGAATGACGATGGAACGGAGAACGATGTTGAATATATTGAGCCACATCCTTACATCATAAACACCGATAAGATAATTTACTTTAACGAGGGTGAATCTTTTGTTTACAAGGGAGAAAAGCCAAGAGAGATGTATTCAGTTGATAAAGTTAAATGGGCCAAGTGGAAGCAAGATAATAAGGGCAATTGGTACTTAGACCAAGAGATACCTAACTTATCACAAAAAGCGTGTTTCTTTAGACTTGGAGGGATAGTTGAATCAACAGAAGATTTAGGCACAGAATACCAATCACGATTAAAGGCAATGTTGCCTTGGTTAAATACTGCAACGGTTGAATTTAGCGATTTACAAGCTGAGATTGTTATGCACATCCACAGCCAACAATGGATTTATCAGAGTGAGGAATGTGGCGATTGTGGAGGTCGTGGTTACTTGCAAAAAGACAATCAGAAAGTACCTTGTACTAATAAGAGATGTAAGGATGGATATGTTTCTTTTTCTCCTTATGAGCCATTGAGAATAAGACCTGCTAAGACTAACTTAGGAGAAAGCCCGGCACCAACACCTCCAATGGGATATGTGCAGAAGAACACCGAGATAGCCAAGTTACAAGATGAAAGGATAAACAACCATAGATATAGGGCATTGGCTGCAATAAATATGCAGTTCTTAGAAGTTATCCCTGCCTCAGTGAGTGGAGTTAGCAAGGCTTATGATAGAGATGAAGCCAACAACGTATTTTTTGCCATTGCAAAGGATTTAGGAAGGATAATTGAGTTGTCTGCTTATTATGTAGCAGTATGGAGATATAATCAGTTATACGACAGCGATACAATTAAGATGATGTGTCCAATAGTTGTTGTTCCTAATACATTCGACATCCTTAGTTCAGATTTCTTAGTTCAAGAAATTAAGAACGCTAAAGATTCAGGATTAAATGATGCGGTGCTTACTGAAATGGAGATTGAGTTTATAAAAAAGAGATGGGCCAATGACCCACGATTGCAGAACATAAAGATTGATGCAATGAAGTTAGACCCAGCAAGTGGAAGGAGTGAAGAAGAAAAAGCTTTGATGTTTGCGAGTAACACAATGACTAAGCAAGACCAAATATTATCAACTTACATTTATGATTTCACAGAAAAGGCTTATGAAGAATATCCTGACTTTGGAATGAAAACAAGAGATGAAAAGTTGAGAATTATGCAAGGCTATGCTGAGGTCAAGCTAAAAGAAATATCTGCAAAAAATAAAGTTGAAACAATAATTAGAGATAACATTGGCAACTAAGGGAGATAAAGAAATAGAGGCAATCTTAAAGGCTATTGATGAAGGGATAATTGACTTCCAAGAAGCAATCCCAAAAATTCAAGAAAAGATTTACTCTAAGTTATTATTATTTCAAAAGGAATTATCCGTGCAAGGGGAAACCATCACCAACACGGTTAAGAATGTAAAGCTATTGTCAAACATAAAGCAAGATATAGAAAGCATAATATTAGACGATACAGACTACCTTGAAGCGGTAGCAAAGTTTTCTAAGTTATACGACAAGGTAACAGCACTTAATTATAGTTATTTCAAGTCCATAGAAAGCAAGTTTAAGCCATCAAAAGTTATTGATGAAGTAAGAAAACAATCAGTATCTTTAGTCATTGATGGACTAACAGAAGCAGGATTGCAAACTAACTTTATCAATCCAGTTAGAGAAATAATCAACACCTATGTTACTACCGGGGGAAGCTATTCAAAATTAAGTGGTGAACTTAATAACTACATTAATGGATATAACTCTGATGCAGGGCCAATAGATGGAAGTTTTGTAAAATTCACCAAGCAAATAACAACCGATGCCATCAATCAATACAATGCCCAAGTAAACGAGATTACAAGTGCAGACTTAGGATGGGAGTGGTACAGATATGTTGGAAGCAATATTAAAACTACAAGAACATTTTGCGAGGCACTAACAAAAAAAGAATACTATCACCGCTCAGAATTAGCACAGATAATTAAGGGAAACTTTAAAGAATTTAAAGAGATGAAAGGCGAGATTTACAACAAGACAGGACTACCACAAGGGATGTATGACGATACGAATACAAGTAACTTTCCTATTTATCGAGGGGGTTATAATTGCGGTCATCAAGCGTATGCCATCCCTACTTACTTAGTGCCTCAAAAAGTTAGGAACTTAATAACAACAAAATAATTTGTTTTAATATAGATAAAAACTATAACTTTGCGTAAACATATAAATATAATTTATGACACAAGAAGCAAAAAAGTTTAAACTTTTAAAGATTACAGACACAAGAGGAAATTGCAACTACGTTCCTTTCAACAATTCGAATGTTCAATTTTACCGAGAACATAAGCAAAAACTTACAAGAGAAAAACAAGAAAAGTTTTTAATTGATGAAGTTGAATTATCAGTTGAAGAAGCCGCTGCAATTGGTGTATTTGAGGCACATCAAATTCTAAACCCTCCTAAAAAAAGAGCAGAAGCATCACAACAATCAAATGACATTGTTGCAATGTTGATGAAACAAAATCAAGAGTTAGCCGAGAGGTTAGCAGTGATTGAAAGTGTAAACAAGGAAACTAAACCCACTAAAAAATAGTTATGAAATATCCAAAAAAACCCAAAGGCGGCTGCAAAGGTTGTGGCGGTAAATAATTAATTTAAAAAAAACAAATATGTTAATAACAGATTTCATTGTTTCCTTAGCTGAGAAAGCAGGAATAGACACAAAAGACACAGAACTAATTGATTTACTTTCTAAGAGTGATTTAGCCAAGGTAAGTATTGCCGATGGACTTACCGAAAAAGTAAACAAATCACTAATTACCAAAGAAGAAGCGAAGAACTCACCTGAGTTAAAGAAACACTTCTACGGTAATGCACTTGATCCAATCAACAAAAAGATTAATGCTTTTTTTGATGAATACCAATTAGACGATGCTACGAAGAGCGAAATACTTTCTGATACATCTACCTACGGACAATTAGAAAAGACCATTAGAAAGATTGCAGAACTAAAAGAAAAGCAATCTAATAGTGGAAGCAAAGGAGAGAGAGCAGAGTTAGAAAAAAAGATTAATGAGTTAGCATCTGAACTTAGCAAAGTTGCCAAACAAAAGGAAGAAGAAAAAACATCTGCAATAAACGAGATAACTAATAAATACGAAAATCAATTAATGAACTATCAAATAGATTCAATAATTGGTTCTAAGCAATTGCCCGGACAATTCCCAAAGGATATTGAAATGAAGATTGCAAGGGAGTTTGTAGAAAAAAAGTTAGCTGAAAAAGGTGCAATTGTAAAAAATATTGAAGGAAAATTAAGACTTGTTTCAAAAGATGATGAAAAATTATTTATCTTTGACGCAGGAAAAGAAGTTTCCTACGATTCTCTCACAGAAATGGCCTTGGCCGAAAATAAATTTTTAAAAGTTAGTGGCGGAACACCGGCACCAACAAATGGTTTTAACCGAAACAACGGAGCTAACCCTCCAAAACAGAACGCAACTACTAACTTAGCGTTAAGCAATATTGATACTGCTTTAGAAGGCTTAGAATAGGGTTAAAATACAAAATAAAATGGCTTTAGGTTATTGCCCAGCGGTTCTCAATCATATGAAATTTATCATAGGAGAGAACGCACCAGAACACAAAATCACTCCTTCGGGATTTTTAAAAGCAGCACTTGAAAAAGGAGCAAATGCAACTCCAGTGCAAGATGCATTGAGTCTTAGCAATCAAGCGGGACACATCAAAGATTTGAGATTGAAATATTACAATCGTACTATTCCATCTCAGATGTCAACATCAGATAATTGCGATATTGACTTAGTTCAAGCGTATGACGAGATAACTATTGATACTACATCAATCGTTAAATTCGGATTGCACTTTGACGATTCAACAATTGCAAGATATTGTGATGAAGCAAGTAGGTCAGTTAACATTGGCGGTGCTCCAACTCCATTTATGCAAGAACACCTTGCAGGATTGATGGCTGCAATGAATGGCTTTGTTAGCAAAATTGACCAAACATTGTTAGGTCAAGTTGTTTGGGGTACAAATGCAGTTACAGGAAACAACACAGCAGTAAGTGTTAACTTTAACGATGATTCAACGGTAAATTTATTTTCTGAGGGATACACTAAATTGTTAAACGACTATGCTTTAAACGAAGGCCAAGGCACTCCAATTGTTGTTGGTAGTGGGTTAATTAATGCAGCTATGATTCAATCAAAAATTGCAGGATTAACACAATACTCTCCATTAAACAATGGTGCTGCTGCAAATTCATTTGATTACTACCACGACATTAACTCTCAAACATCTTGGGGAACAAACCAATTTGGAGTATTTATGCCGGGTACATTTGGACTTGTTGAACTTGACAGATACAAAGGATTCAGAGCTAAAAAATTAGGTTTATCAACCTTTTGGAATATGGCTGTGCCTTTGAATATGCCGGGTGCTGATGGATTGTTGCAAATGATGTATATCGATTTTCAACTAAGAGAATTAGATTGTGCTCAAGAAGCAACAGTTGGTTACGAAACAACTACTCTTGATGCAGGTTATTCATTAATTATGTCCAAAAGATTTGCATTATGGCAAGTGCCTAACGATGCTTTCTTAGCAGGAGATAGATTAACTGGCAACAATGGTGCATTACGTTACACAGCAGCTAATTCTTAATTCTTATGAGCTGCTTTGATGGATTAATAAATCTTAAAGGGTGCTCAGTAACTGAAGTTCCGGGTAGTGTTTATTCTTTGAATAGCCTACCCGGCATTTCAATAAAAGCCTTTGAAGATGCTGCAAATAGTGAGCAAGGTACTTATGTAGGTGTTTGGGAAAACATTAATGAGAGGGCCGAGGCATCAATTAAAAACACAATTCTTTCTTACTTGCGAGGTCGATATAAGATTAGCAGAGTTATAAGAACGGTTGAAATAGCAAGTATTACGCAAGATAATAGCGTAGCAGACAATCTTTATAAAGGCATACTTATTAATTTAAGTTATTCGACAAACGAAAATTGGAGGTTATCTCCATTCCAAAATATATCCATTCAATCATTGCGTTATTACAAGGTTGGAGGGAGCACAGAAACAACATTAAATATTAATTTCTTTAACTATCTGACTAAAGAAATATTGTTTACAAAGACGGTTGATGTGAGTACATTTACAACGGGTTGGAATGATATTCCCGTGAATAAAAACTTTGATGTTGCTCAGTTAGGTATTGGCTATAAGCAAACAAAAGATACATTAAGCTATTTAACAAATGATGCCAATGGATATTATGCTTATGCTTGTGATGAATGCTTTCAGAGTGAGTGTGGGCAGATTAGAGGCTTTGTAAGTAGCAACGATAAGATAAGCGGAACGCTATCATTAAACGATACTGTTGTTGGCTTACAAGCAATGATGACCATTGGATGTAGTTATGATGCGGCAGTATGTAGCAACAAGTTATTATTTGCTGAGGCATATTGGTATTTGTTAGGCATAGAGTTTATGTTAGAGAGGCAATATTCTGAACGTATCAACTTTATGACAACCGTATTAAAAGAGGAAGCAGTTGAATTACAAGCCTTGTATCAAACGAAATATGAAGAAGCGTTGAAGAATGCCTTAGATGGATTTACATTTGATTGTGATGCTTGTTTGCAGTGTGATAACCAAGTTCAATTCTTTCCACAACTACCATAATGGAGATAACATCTAACTTTCCTATTGTTATTGCTGACATATTATCTAAGATAAATATGTTAGACAATCCTGAAACGGTATCGAGGGCGGTTGCATCAGCAATAATGCCTGAAATGAGGAAACGTATTCACGTTGATGGCAACAATTCTAAAGGAAGTAAGATTGGAACTTATAGTGCCGCATATTTAAAATTAAGACAAAGAAAATACAATAGAACAGCAGACTCAGATGTGATAATTTCATTGACGAGGCAATTAGAAAATAGTTATGTTTTAGGGGCAACACAAAACTCCTATAACATTTCATTCTCTACCCCATTATCATTTGACAAGGCAACGTGGATGGAAGAAAAGTATGGTAAGATTTGGGATTTAACAATCGAAGAACAAGATATTGCCTCATTAGTGGCAAACGAAGAAACTAAAAAAATAATGCAATGAATTTAGCTAATTTAATTGAATTAATAGATACAAAAATACTTGCAGTAATGGAGGACATCTCTACATTGCAACCTATTAAAGCATTTGGATTAACGGAATTATATTATAGTGGTGAAGAATACTATCCGGGTAAAGTCGAGGGAGGGCAAATAATTGAGGTTGCCTTAAAAGATAATTTTAATCTTAGTTGGTATTCAAGAAACACCACAGGCACATACAACACAATAGAAAATAATTATGGCAACAAACAAAACAAAGTTGAAGAGATAACAGATGTTAAGTTAGTTGCCTATACAAATAGAATTAAAACGGGATTTTCTCTTGAAACAATCAAGGATATATTTATAAGTGCAATTCCAAGCGTATTATCAAAATCGGAGTGTGAGAGCAATGAGATTGATAGTTGCCAAATTGAACTGATATCACACGAATTAGATACAACCAAGATTTATAAAGATGAAATCAAAAGCAACGCCAAGGTGAGAGTTGGAGTTGAATATGGATTGATAGCAATCCGCTACAATATTAGAGCCACCTATCGCAGAGGGTGTCGTGTTATTTGCGAATGTTAAAAATAAAATAAAATGGCTTATTATCCATCAGGTTGCGATGAGAATATTCAAGAGCATAGTTGTGGTGGTTGTGGGGTTGAATTGGCCCGTGTAAGACGTGCTGCATTCATCAATAAAACATACTACCCAACATTAATTGCCGATGCAGAAAATGTATCAGTATGGAACGCAGGAATTGCTTCTGGTGCCATAATTATAATCCCTGAAACACAAGGAGATTATGATGGCGGTGCTCCACAAATGGGGCAAGGTTATGGAGATTCAGAAGAAACTCTTAATGCCTACCTATTTACAGCAATGATTAAAGATCCAAATTATGCAGGCAATAGAAATTTTTACAATTCTATCAAAGGAAGTAGAAACTTTCACTTTGCATTTGCATCGGAAACAATTTTGAGAATATCGGATGAGCCGGTAACAATTATACCAACCAATCCAATTGCTAACGATTTGAAGCAAGAGGTAGTTTGGGATGTTCAAGTAAAATGGACATCAGATAATTTTGCTGACGAGTACGATACTCCAGATGTTTTCACTTGTTATGTTCCATAAATAAGAGGGGGGTAGTAATATCCCCTTTTTTTAATTCAATTGTATGTATTATCCATCAAATTGCAATGAAATATCAACTCACGATTGTGGGGGATGTGAGATAGAGTTAGGTCGAGTGAGGGCGGTTGCCTTTGTTCACAAAAGCTATTATTCTACATTGGTGGCAGGTATTGAGGATTTGAATACTTGGAATGCAGGGAGATTGGCAAATAAAATATTTGTTTATCCCGATGTAAATGGGGAGTTTAATGGAGGTTCAGCGATTACGGGGAGAGGCTTTGCCAAGGCAGAGGAAACATTGATGGCTTACAATTATGAGGTGCAATTTAATATTCCTAATTATGAGGGCAATATTGCACATTGGAACGCATTGAGAGGTTCAAGAAATTACTACATTATCTTTTGCACAGAAACACAAATGCACATCACTAATAGGATATGTACTATTGTGCCGAGAAATGACATTAAAAACGATTTAAAACAAGAAGTTATTTGGAGTTGCGTAAGCAAGTGGACTTCGGATAGTTTCCCAACAATATACGATAAGTTAGACGATGCATTTAATTGTATAATAACAAATGTAAATTATTTATTGCAAGAGAATGGATTTTATTTATTGCAAGAAGATGGTTCAAAAATAATAATATAATATGGCAGATTTACCAATAAGCGGATTACCCTCAGCAGGGGCATTAAGTGGCTCAGAGCCATTGGCAATAGTTCAAGGAGGTGCAACAAAGCAGACAACGGTTCAAGATGTAGCGAATTTAGCAGGAGGCTCATTAACCTCCGATGAATTAGATGCGATACAAGGTTCAAGTTTGCCGAGTTCGAGCAATGTATTTATTACTGAGGATGCACAAACATTTACCAAAGATGCAAACGACAATGTATTCTATAATGGGGTTACAGCAACATTAGACGGAACTAATAATATATTTTTACAAGGTGCGGTTAGCAATGTTTTTGGAACAACAACAAGATTTAATATAATTGAGCAATTTTGCAGTGGATTTACCTTTGGTGATGGATTAGAATACACTACAATTAAAAGTGGGTCAGTTGGTGAAGATTATACTGCTTCTCCTGACTTTGATTTTCTTTATGGCAATGATTATCCATCTGAAATATTTAGAAACGCAGAAAACACAGCAAACTATCATAGGTATTACGACCCGACAAATGATAGGATAGTATTAACTAATCTTACAACTTTGGTAGTTAGTTATATTGGTGGTTCAAGTGGTAGTGGTATTCCTAAAGCAACTGCAAGTGGAACTGATACATACACAGCAACAATATCAGGAGTTGCCTCTTATACTGATGGAGATACTTATTTAATTAGATTTACCAATGGAAACACAACGGGAGCAACATTAAATATAAACTCACTTGGTGCTAAGACATTATACAGAAACAATGATGGTGCTATAATAGGAGGTGATTTTTGGGATGGTGGCGAAATGTTGTGTGTTTACAATTCTACATTAAACGGATTTCAATGTATTGGCACTTCACCTAATAGTATATTTGCTTACGTTACAAATGCTGATAGCGTAACTATAACAAAAGGGCAAGTAGTTTATGCTTTTGGTGGCACAGGGGATAGGATGACCGTTAAATTAGCTAACAATTCAACAGATGCAACATCTGCAAGGACAGTTGGAGTAGTGTTCTCAGCAAGTATAGGGGCAAATCAAAAAGGTATAATTATATTGCAAGGTTTAATTGATGGATTAAGTATATTGGGTTCACCATTTGTTGATGGCGATAGTGTTTATTTAGGTTCTACGAATGGTTCAATAACAAGAACAAAACAATATGCACCTAATCATTTAGTTTACATTGGCACAGTAACAACTGCAAGTGCAGGTTCAGCAGGTAGAATGTATGTAAAAATTCAGAATGGTTATGAGATGGATGAACTGCATAATGTATCTGCACAAACACCGGCCAATAAAGATGGATTGTTTTACAACACAACAACTTCATTATGGGAGTCAAGGCAAGTTGCTGCAACGGATATTGATGCTAATGTTAGCAATACTGAATTTGGATATTTAGATGGTGTTACAAGTGCTATTCAATCACAGATAGACACAGCAAGGAGAGGAACAATATTCTTTGCCCCATCTTCAATTAATCCATTAGATTCAACAACTTATTATTTTTCTTCGGCACTTGGAATAGGAACAACAGCAGGTTCATTTGATGTAAATTTGGGCTATGCCTTTAGAGTTATTGGAGCAACAATACAAGCGTTTAACAATAGCGGAACAGTTGGGAGTTCAGAAGATTCAACTTTGCAATTAAGAAACGTTACACAAGGCACAAGTTCATCAATAGGCACGTTTAAAACAAACGCTGCCGCACTTGCTCAAACAGAAGTAACTTATACTGGATTAAATATTTCGGTTGCGGCAACAGATTTCTTTGCTTTGCAGTGGGATTTTCCTGCGGCAGGAACAAATCCAACAAACGTATTTATGAGAGTTAATTTACTTATTCAATTTACATAATATGAAAACATTCACATACAAATTACAAGGCAATGGAGTTGATAGTTGGATAGTAACCGACACCAACGGAGAAAAAACAATGAGTTATATTTCGCCAATTGACCTTTACAAAAAAGAGGTAAACGATTATCACAATTTATTACTTGAGAAAGTATTGAAAGACCATAATTATATTAGCATAGGCGAGGTTGCATTGTGGATTCAGACTGAATATAATGACGAAGCAAACAGCATTATTAATTGGTGGAAATTATCAAGTGAGCAAGTTATGGCACATTTGAAAACTATAACCGATTATGGAGATAGTTCAGAATTTTGTAGTACAATTATAAAATTTTAATATTTTTGTCAAAAAAAACTATGAAAACTTGGAGAACATATCAATGGGAAATATTAATAGCGATATTGTTAATATTTGAAATCAACTTAGTTATAACTAAGGATGCCTTTGGAATTACAGCTTTACTAATAGCATTTGCATTAGTGCTACATTTGTTTGCAATGGTATTATACGCTATAATCAATGATTAGCCACATTTACATATTAGTAATGTTTTCAGCGATTGCCAAAGCAGCGATGGACAAACTTAACTTTCATTTTTACGAAAGTATATTCGCAAAATTAAATCATAGATTTTGGAACTCAGAATATAGTTGGCAAAACAAATGGAGGGATGGAAAGCCTGAACTTGGAGAAGATTATCCATTCAGTTCTACATTGTTTGTATTCCTCACCGATGGTTGGCACTTGTTACAATTCATATTCTTAAATACATTTTTTTTAGCGTTATTTTTGATTGCATTGCACGATTTTGGTTATCGTGAGGCGATTGTACATCTGATTTTATTAAGAGCCTTATTTGGCGTTACATTTGAATTATTTTTTAAATACATTTTTGCAAGTAAGTTATGATTACATTCAGTCAATTATTAGTAGTATGTATGGGGTTGATTTCAGTGCTATACGGACTATTCCATTCACGAGTTGTTAAGGTAGAAAAGAAAGTAGAAGAACACTCAACAGATATACAGAAACTTTACGATTTTAACGAATTGAAAGTACAAAGAATTGAAAGTGATATAATTGATTTAAAAAACGATTTTAAAGAATTTAAGAAAGAAATATCTGCTAAAATACATCGAGATAGCAACATTATCAATCAAGCAATACACACCATTGAAAGGGTGCAAAAAGTATTAGAAATGCACGAAGTAATTGAAGATAGATTAGAAAAAATTGAAGCTAAGTTAAACAATCTAAAAAAACAACTATGACACCAACTAACTACACACACGGCCCATCCGCCATCTACAAAAACCAAGTTTACAAAGTAATTGCCAACTACCCCGAAAAGAAAGAGGCAAAGCTAATTTACAACGGAGTAACTAAGAATGTGCCTTACGATGAATTGCACCAAGTAATGACAGAAAGCGAAGCCAATCTAAGAATGTTGGAAGAAGAAGTAAAAGAGGCAACAGCAAAAACTAATTTATGAAAATCAGCCTAATTTTAGAAAGGGAAGTTTACACAGACAAATCCACCATTGGTAAACTATATTACAAAGATGTCCAAACAATAGTTCCTAAATTCATCTGCTACACTCTTGAAGATACTTGCAGAGATTGGAATAGGGATGGAGATTTAGACGATAAGGGAGAGCAGAAAGTATTTGGAGAAACAGCCATACAGGGAGGAACATATGAAATGAATATGAGGTATTCACCGGGATTTAAGATTACAACTCCACACCTGCAGAATGTTAAAGGTTATGAATACATTTTAATCCATCCGGGCAATGGCCCACAACACAGCAAAGGTTGTGTTTTGGTAGGCAAGAAACAAGCTAAAGATTGGATCAGCGAAAGCAGAACAGCATTTAGGGAGTTGATGGCATTGCTCAAGAAGTACGAAGAAATGGAGATACAAATTGTTGACCAAAAGATAATTCCATTAGCATAATGTGGCGAACATTCCTAAAAAATATTTCATTAAATACTTTAAAGGATTTATACCATACATTCAGCAATGAAAAGAGTTTCCTTAGTAGCAAAAAGATTGAGCGTAGTTTATTTGTTACTACTATCCTTGCTATGTATTGGACTTATTTTATTATGGTGGTTCTCAAGGCAAGTATTACGGATTTTATTTTATTTATTTCGCCTCTTTTTATTGCGGCAGGATTTAACTTATTACAATCAGAAAAAAACAAGAAAAATGAAAAAACTAATCCTGGTCCTACTGATAGCAACAACGATTAGTTGTAGTGTCATCAAGAATATTCGCAAAGAGAAAAAGAAAGAGGAAAGTAAGACTGAGCAAGAAATAAAAACTGATAGTGTTGCCAAAGTAGAGATTGAGAAAGAGATAGTATCAACATTCACCTCCGATGTAAAGACTGAATTTTTCGATTTAAGCGAGGTAACTATCTATGAGGTTATGAATGATAGTGGCAAGGTTATTAATCGCACCACAACGACTAAAACCAATATTAAAGGCAATATAATTGCAAAAGGTAAAGAGGATAAAAAAGAAACATCCACAGAAAGCAAAAAAATAGATTTGTCAAAATCTGACAAGTCAAAAGAAAGCAAGTCAAAAAGCGAGTTAGTAAAAGTTAAGGAAGTCAAGAAATGGTCATTGCCATTGTGGATGTGGATAACAATAGGAATAACATTCTTTCTGTTTATTTTGGTAGCAGTTTGGAAAATCAAAAAGAAATACTTTCCTTTGTCTTAATTAGTTTTCATAGACTGGTAATTGATTGTTCGGAAAGCCCACTTTATAGTGGGTTTTTTCGTTTCTATAAAATTAATCTATTTGAGTATCAGATAATTAAATATAGTTGTGTTGTATATTAATATAATTGTATATTTTTGCAAACAACAAAACACAATTAATATGAAAAAACTAAATCAATTTACAGACTATCTAAACAACCTACTACTAAAGTATGAATGGTGTACCTCACATCGTGATAGATACCACGTTCAACAGCCAAAAAAAGAAGAAAAAAAGATAAGAATTTGGCAGACTACTCACAACGGAATAACCACAAAACACAATTAATATGTCAAAGAAAAAAATTCAATACATCATTTCACCGATGCAAATGGCATTTGTGAACTCAATAATTTACAAGGCAACAGAGCCGAGTAGTAGTTTAAAAAAAGGCGAGGCATTTGGCAAGATATTTATCGAGAGCCATCCTGAGTTCAAGTCGTTCAAAAAGAAAAATGCTAACATAGAATTGGATGGCGAGTAAATCATTCATTAACTATGAATATAGTCTTTAATGTATGATAAGTCATTCTGATAACGTTTTGCAGATTGGCGGTCGTTTTAATGCCGCCAATGTGCTGTTATATTTAGTTTGTTTTAATTTTTAGCGAAGGAATTATGAAAGAAGAAATAAAAGGAGTAGAATTTTTTGCAGGGAGTAGATCCATTGGCAAAGCTGCCGAAAGTTTAGGAATGAAAGTTTTTAGTGTGGATTGGCAGCCATTTGAAAATATTGATTACGTTGGCGATGTGGAAAATATGAAGATTGAAGATGTGCCATTTATACCTGATTGGGGTTGGTTTTCTCCCGATTGCACAACTTACTCAATAGCTGCTTGT
>Ga0315904_10001372_pt1 | contig 38562 bp, 42 predicted proteins | sample LakEriMetagenome_6_FD_203529 | JGI IMG/M metagenome (GOLD analysis project Ga0315904, IMG submission 203529) | Freshwater fungal communities from buoy surface, Lake Erie, Ohio, United States - Buoy 12 MA120 | ecosystem: Environmental > Aquatic > Freshwater > Lake | place: USA: Lake Erie, Ohio... | reverse complement strand
TCCCAAACCATGCCTGGATCACCGGCTCAACCATTTCGTGATTTTTTCGCGCAAAGGTCGGGTGGAACAACGGGAGTTGATCCTGTTGCCGCTGGAACACTTCCGCCGCGGTCATCTGCTTACCGACCGGAACCCCGGCTAGGGTTTGGAACAGGTCCACATGGTAAGCCCGGTTGATTTGGGAGGCGCGGAAAACTGTCCGGTCCTCACCGACCATGTAATTCCCCGGATTCTGCCAGTGCCGGAGGTCGCCCTTTTCGTATTCGTAGGAAATCCCGCCCGCGCCCAGGTCGATGATTCCGTCGTAGCGAGCAGGGACAACAACCGGAGGCGTGACGGTTTTCTCAACGAGCGTGTCGAGATATTGCTGCATCAGGTTCAACTGACGAGCATCGAAAAGGGCGGTCATCCCCGGCGAATGGCCGTAGGGCGTTTGTGTCCACTTCTTGTAGCGGTGGCAGACGAAGGGGCGATGGATGAAGCCGCTTTCCCGAACGACAAGTTTCTCCTCCTTGAACAGCCACACGGAAGCCCAAGGCATGTTTTCCGCGTCGATCTTGCCGGGGTCGCGCTCGTCACGCGGGGAAATGTAGTGGAGATATTCGTCCTCGTCGTCCTGCTTGGAGGAATCCCCGAGCTTCTTCCGCACCTTGGCCGGGAGCTTGTCGGCCCCGAACTTCTCCGCGGCGTTGCGGGCGGAAAGGCGATGGATGCGAAACAGGGTGTCAACCTCGCCGAACTGGTTTTCAAGGACCGCATACGAGCCGACCGGAAGGGCCTCGAAACGAGCGCCCTTTTCCGCGTCCTCCTCGATCATCAAGACCGTGGTTCCGTAGTGTCCATCATCGATCCAGACGTTATGAACCTCGTTGTAAAAGTTCGTCCCGGAAAGCAGTTCGTGTGCAATGTCGGTGCACTCGGAATACCACTTCTTGACGGCTTCGTCACGGCGAAGGCTGAACGGCGCATCATAGGCGAACCACTTGGAGCCGGATGGAGTCATCCACGACATGACTCCCGCGCCGTAGACGGTCCCAGCGTTCTGCATCGTCGAATCGAAAACGTTCGCTGCCCCTGAGATTTCCAAGAGCATGGACTTGGGACCGTCAAACCCCAGGTTCCGTTTCAACGGGTCTGCGTGTTGCGCGATTTGACGCCAAACCCCGGCATTGGCTTGCCGGTAGGTATCGGCGATTTCCCACCGCTTGAGGATGGAGGTAGCGTCCATCATCCGAGCATCGGGGAGCCGCCACCAAGCCCACCCTTGCCGGGTCCGCCGCGCCGGAACCCGTAAGGAGAGAATCCGCCCATTGCCATCGCCCTACGCCTCGTTTCGCGCTCGTCGATCAACTCGGTTTGCCCGGGAGCGTCTTGCGTTTGAGCTAGAAGAGCCGCGTTGGTTTGCTGGACGTTCAGGATGGCCGCGTTTTGCGCCGCGTCCTGTTTCCGTTGCGCCGCAGCCGTTCGGACCGCGATCCGGTTCGCCTGTCGGTCAGCCGCAGCCTGTCGGCGAAGGTTCGCCGCCGCGATCGCGTTCGCCTGCATTTGCGCCGCCGCCTGTTGTTTCTTGGCTTTTCCTCCCATGACTTTGAAGTTTCGCCTTCAAGCGATGGAAGTTTTGGAAACGCAAGGTGTTTTTTCGGACAAATGAGACCAAGGGAAGCTCGTAGGGGCAGAAGTCGAAGAGGCCCCCGAGGTCGCCCGCGGCTAGGTAGACGTGCCAGCAGTTCGGGCTTTTCGTCCCCATCCATGCCGGGGCATCACTTTCCGACCAAGGATCATTGAAGGCGTCAAAGCTCGACCAGCAATCAATTGGCCGCATGGCAAGGAAAACGTCCGGCGTCGAGACAAGAACCCCGTGGACCAGATGCGCGGAAATCAGGTCATCCCAAGGGACGTTTTCCGGGTCCGATTCGTGAAGGGCTTTCGCGGTCAGGTATGGCGTCATCGTTTCACCCTCGCTGTTCCCATGATCCCTTGAACCATCCCAAGCGCCTCCCCTCGAAATCCCGAGACAACCCGCGCCCCGCCTGTCGCTGGGCTTCCAATGTTCGCCTGGACGAGATCGCGGGACAATGCTTCCGCATAGGTCCGAAATGCGTCCGCCGAATGGCTGCAAAGATCATGGACCGGAACGTCCCGCATGATCCCCGTCGAAGCGTCCAGCTTCTTCCGGTAGCCTTCCAACCGCCCAGCCCCGGACGGAAGTTTCGCCCCCGTCTCAAGCGTGACAGGCTCGTCAGTTCTGGAATGAAACCAGCAGTTTGGAAGGACGCGCCGAACCTCGTCAATCCCCACCCACAGGTCAGGGATTCGCGGGACCACGATTATCCGTTCCCGTGGAATCCCGCACTCAACCAACTGTTGCAGGTAAGTCTTACCGCTTCCCTTGTCGGTCAGGTTTGCATCATGGGGAATGAGGTGCTGTTGAATCCGGCCGTGGGCGATTTCCCACTCCCGCATAACGGACGCGACACCCGCGGCTCCCGCGCCCTCGCCGCAGCACCACGCCAAGACGTTGTGGTCTTTCCCGGCCGGCTGGATGAGCCACCCCGCCATATTGTCCGACGAGCCAAGATCCCAAGCCGTGAAGAGCGGATAGCCCCGTTCCAACTCGAAGTCACGCACCCGGCCCTTGGCGCGAACGGTTTTCATCTCCGGGTAAATCTGGCCTGGAACAATCTGCCTGTCGCACTCCTCGATGATCGTCGGGAATTGCTGGAAAATGTCCTCGCCCTGTTCGGCCTTCTTCTTCTCGTACCAAGCCTTTTTGGACTCGGGAACCGGAGCGCCCAGCTTGGCCTCGATGCCCGCGAAGTATTCCAGAATGTCCGCGCGGCTCGGAGCGTGGCCGGGGAGGTCGTAACTCGGATGATTCAGCCAGGAGAAGAAGTGAACCCTCCAATCCAGCTTCGTGATTTCCTTCCCCTCGCTCGACAAGGCAAGCTGAAAGAGTTGGTAGCACTCCCCGAAGCGCCCGCCCTCCATCGTCGTCTCCACGTCGATAATCCCGTCAGGAGGAACCGCGTTGATCGAACCCCGCTTGATCGCCGTGGCCTTGGCCGGGAACTTCGCGGAGATCGGGCCGTATTCCGAAATGTGGAGGCGTTGCGGGGTTTTGCCGACGTAGGACGTTCCCGCCTGATAGCTCGACCCGTTCGCCCATTCCATGCGCCCATCGCGGTCGCGGGTCAATGGGTTCGCCTCATGGATGAGACGCCAGAGCGTAGCGATTGCTGGGTCAGGGTGCAACGGTCCGTTCTCCCATGCGAACCGGAACATTTGGAGCTTGTCGAAGGCGTCCTTTTCGGCCAAGTCGATAATGCCCGCCGAAAAGTCCGGGGTGAACAGGCATTCGTCCCCGTTCTTGAGGACGATCACCGTGGACATGCCGAGCTTTCGAGCCTTCGGGATGAAGTTGCGATGGTGCCGAGCTTCGAGGAACTGGCGCTGCTCGCCGCGAAGCTGAAGCGGGACTCGTTCGCCGCCTTCGGTGAGGATGAGATACAGGTTCTCGATCCGCCACCATGGATCAAGAAGCTTGCGCTCAAGCGTTACAAGCTCCTCCTTCACTTCCGATCCCTCACCGGAAACAACTTGACCCACCCGGACCACTCTTGCCCGACCGGAACCGCGTCCATCTTGAGGTTCATGTGTCCCTCGTCGTTCACGAACAGGCTCCCGACTTGAACGGTGCGGTGTTTCTTCTCGCCGGTCTCCCGGTCGGTGTATTCGCCGATATTGGCAACGGCGTCATGGGTTCGCTTGTAGGTGGATTGACTCATTTTTCTGCTTTCGTTTTCGCCCCCGTGATGGCCTGGAGCATGGCCTTTACATCGTCATCGGCGGAAATCTTCAGCTTCTCAGCCTCGTAAAAACCCATGATCCGGCAAACCTCCTTGCCCGCACTGATGCGGTCGCGAGTTTCCTCAATGCCTTCCGCGATCGCGATCGTGTAGAACAACTTGAGCATTTCACCGCGGGTCACGGTGAACTGTGATTTGGCTTGAGCTTGCAACTCCTTCACGTATTGAGACACGCTATCAATAGCAAGCAGCCGGGCACCATTGGCGCGGGCGGAGTCGGACTCACCGCCGTAGACGGACAAGTAGGCCTCCGTTGCATTCCCGCGAAGGTGATAGGCCTCGGCAAATTTCTTTTGCTTTACGTTCAACCGGCAAAACAGGCAATGAGTCCTGAGAAAGTCAAGGGTCACGGGTCACGGATTTTTCCCGTGCTCCTCGATCTCCTGGAATGCCGCATCCAGGGCCACGCGGATCATCGGCCATTCCTCGGGCGTGATCGCGATCGCGCCGCCCGACCGCCCGCGGATAGATCGCCCAGCTCATGGCGCGTAAGATTGGGTCGGTCATGGGGGATGCGATTACTTAACGGTCCGATTGTGGGCGAATCCGATTCGGCCACAAGTTTTTGTGGCTATCGCGTGTTCGCGGGAAAGGATTCACGGTATTGCGGATGCCATGAGCCGTAAGCCCAGAAGCCCACGCACTCCCCACACTCGCAGAAGTATTCAGCCTCGCAGGTCGGCCCCATGCCTTGAAAGACATCAACCACGGCGAGGATTTTTTCCGTAATCTTCGGTGAATCACATTTCGGGCATTTCTTCGGTGCGCCGTCTTCCGTAAAATAATCGCGAACAAGTCGCTCCTGGCAATCGCTGCCCGCCGTGTTCTCGGTGTTGTTTTCTGGTTTCATAGATTTGTGTGTTTTCAAAGTTCGCTCTCGGCAGCGATGCCAGAGCTAGGCGTTCAGTGCAAAACTTGCTCTCCGCATCGCTCGCAGGTGTATTCGCATGGGTCGAGCGGCCACGAGAGTTTCCAGTTATGACCTTTGATGTCACAGAGTCGCCGCATAACCTTTGCCCGTAGGTCGGTCATGTCGATGCCTTCGCGGGCCAGTATTTCCTTTGCTTCCTCGCTGGTCGGGAATGGCACGTCGTCCAACACTGAACAAAGCGGCGAGCCCAACGATTCGGGCGTTTGAGTTGATTCTGTATTCATGATTTTGCCCCGCCCTCATCGCGGGATGCCTTGGTGTTCGGCTGAAAGTATCGGTCGATCTTCGCGAGCAGTTCATCTCGATCCTCATCTTCCGTGTAATCGTCGTTCACCTTCTCGATGTATGTCCGAGCGGCAGACAAGACCCGAGCGGCAGAAGCGAGCCGTTGAGAGTAGATCGCGTTTTGCCGGATCACGTCGGACGAGTATCGGTCGCGGAGCCGCCACTCCATCGGTTGCCGGTATTGCCCGACACTAAGCCCGCCACAACGGACCCATCGTAATTCGGACGTTGCGACAATATCGGCGCAAGCCGAACAAAGCACTGGAGAGGAACCTTCGCCCTCGGTGGAGTTGGTTTTTGAAGTCATGGTTTTTGGCGATGGCTTGGTCCCTCAGTTTGGGTGTTCGGCGAAGTCATACTTCCGGAATCTCCGGCAGTTCCATCCAATGCGTGACTTCCGAGTCGCACGGTTCATCAAGTTCGTGCAGCCACCACTTTTCCATATCCCAGAACGCGATGAAACAGCCTTCGCTATCGGTAGCCAGCACTTCATGCGGGCCTTGTGGCAGCCATTTCGAGGCGTCCACCCATTGCGGGGTTGCCCGATAGCGTTCCCCGGCGAGAGCCTGCTCCATGACGTTATTCGAGCGGCGCACTTTTTCGAGATCGGTCGTTTGCCCGCAAATCGGACACGCACAACAAGGCAGCGCAGGACAACCCGCCACATCGGGCGAGTCGGGAGCCGGTGATTGATTGGTAGATTGGTCAGTTTCCATATTATTTCTCAGTGGCGGATTGCCAGGCCTCCGTGTTCTCAAACAAGCGCCCTCCTCCGCTCCCCCTCCAACCGCTTCAACGCGGCTTTCAACTCCCGAACCTCAACCTTGGCTTCCGCCGTGAGCGCATTCGGATCCTTCCACGTCGATTCTGTCCACTCCCGGTCCCAAAGCTCGAAGTCCGGGCAGTCCGTCGGGAAAAACTCCGCGAAGTGAACCGCGGCCACGTCCTCGGAATCGACTTCCTTCGCGGCCACCCCGAGCAGGTTCGCCCCCTTCCGCATTTCGTCGCGAAGATTTGCAAGGGACCGCTCGAAATTCTCCCATTCCGCCTGGGTGATCGCGCCCGCCTTGGCTTGAGCCATCAACCCCTTGACCGTCGCGAGGTATTCCGGCTCCCTCCGCCTCCGGTAGTCGTCCCGGCTTTCGGTATGGCCATGCGCGGAGTTCTTGCGGCCGGCGTCGGAGTTCAGGCGCTTGATTTCGGCTTGGACTCGGGCAATGTCCGCGTCAATTTGCCACGCCTGCCGAGGCCCACCCTCGATTCGAGGCGCGTTCTCCCGGGGCTTGGCGCGATCCCATGCCGCCCGGAGGAACATGGACAGGCTCCCGACCGGCTTCCCGTTCCCGGCGATCCAGCCTTGCGCGGTCATGTCGCAGTGAAGGGCGGTCGCAAAGTCCTCGGGGATTCCGGCGACGGCAGCGAGGCCGAGGAAGTGGTCAATGCTCGGGAATCCATTCCTTTCCTCCAAATCGGGAAGAGGCTGCTTGCTGCTTCGTTCGGGTTTGGGGTCGAGGTTCATTGGTTCTGAATCGTACGAAGCAGCAAGCAGCTCCTTCTCTTCTCTCTTCTCTTCTTCTCTATTCTTCTCTTCTCTTATCGGTTCCGTCCGGGTTTTAGGCGGGTTGTCGTCGGGAAACCCGTGGGTTTTCGGCGGGTTATCCGTTGGGTTTTCGGCGGGTTGTTTCCTAGGTCTGCCACCCTTCCCGCCATTGTTCCAACTCGAAATCAAGGATGCGTTGTATTCGTCCCAAGAGCAAACCGAGACCACGGACCCTTCCCGGGAAATGAAACCGCACTCAGCAAGAGAGGCTTCGAGGAGGTCAGGGGAACCGCCAAAACGGCAGATTGCTTTGATGCCGTGAGCGGTCAGTTTTTGAAATTGCCACCCCTTCCGGTTCTGGCAATGCGCCCAAAGGCGAAGGAGATAGACCGGCGCGGCCTCGTCGCCTTCGAGAAGGTCAACGAGCATCCTCGTTTTCCAATGGTCCGGGAAATCGGGTCCGACGATCATGCTCAACAAAAAGGCCCGATTCCAGCCCACTGGCGAACCCCGACGAATCGGGCAGTGGGCGGAATCGGGCTTTCTTCAAAGTGAGGTTTCATCGTGACGGTTCGCGCGTCGAAAGTTTCCAGCGATGGAAGTTCAAAGATTGCAAGGGAAGATTTCACGAATCCCGCCGTTCCAGCCACCAAAGCACCGCCTTCCCCTGCCTCCGGTGCCGCAAAACAAGCGGCCCGCGGTTCGCGGCCAGGGAAAAGGCGAGGTTTTCCAGCATCGAATGCATGTTCCCCGTCCTCTTCCCGGTCGCCGCTTGGATTTGCTGGACCGTCCGGGGCTTTCCATCGGCCAAAATCGACAGGATCGCCCTCCGGCGACGGGTCGAGATTTTGCCGAACTGGTCAAAGGCTTTGACCAGTTGCAGGAAATAGACCGCTTGGCGTCCGGCCTTCCGTCGCGCCGTGATGAGGCCGAAAAGCTCCAACTTGCGGAGGTGGGTCATAACGGATTGCCGGGAAAGTCCGCACTTCTCCGCAAGGGCCGCGATGGACGGACGAGCCTCCCCGGCATCGTCGGCAACGTCGGCGATTGCGACAAGGACGAGCTTGGTGGCCGGTTGCGGGAGCGGGACGCGCCAGGCTTGCGTGATGGCTTCGAGGCTCATGGGTTGGCGGGTTTCCATGCAATAATCTCCTCGTTTGGCGAATGTTCATCTTTGGCAAAGCAGAACAAATACGCCGGGGTTTGTTCACAAATATGACCATCTCGCAGCATCGCGACAATGATATCATCAAGGGCACAGGGCATGGGATCGCCGGGAACGTGCGGAATCCATCCGTCCGCGTCCGGCTTCGGCTCGCGCATCATCTTCCCACCCGTTCCGTATTCCGGTCGCGGCTCCCGCAAGTAATCCTCCAAAATCGCAACCGCCTCGTCCCGCCCATAGGCGACTTCCGCGCGGTATCCCTGTTCCCGAAGTTCCCCGATCCAGTGCGCCTGAAGGTCGGACAGTCCGCCTTTCCCGCCCCGGGACGGTCGGTTCGCCTCGGTTTTCATTTCGAGGAAAAGCCCGTGGAATCCTTGGCGGGCGACCGGAAGGAAAATGTCAGGGACTCCCGCCTTGACGCCTTCTTCCTTCATCTTCCGGGCGACAAGGATATTTCGGTGTCCCCCGTTCGGTATCGCGAACATGAGCCGGAGTTCCGGGTATTTCGCGTGTTGCCATCGCGTCCAGGCAAAGAGCGCGGCCTGCTCGTCGTGTTCGAGTCGGTAGGTTTTCATGCGGCCCATTTCGGAAGGTTCACCACCTTGATTTCATCATCCCAAGGGTTCGGGAAGTTCCCGGTCTTGTGGCTTTGACACCACTGCGAGAGCGCCTTGAGATACCATTCCCGGCCCTTCGCGATGGCGTCCGGGTCGAGTTCGACAACCGCCACTTCGTAGGGGGCTTCCGATTCCTGGAAGATGAACCCCCATCGCGCCCGCTCCTGTCCGCTCGCCACGTTGAACATGTCGAGATACCAAGCGGCTTGAACGTGATACCCGAATTCCGCGATGGTCGCCGGAATCTTGGAAAGGCTTTGCGTCGTCTTGAGGTCAACGATCCAATCCGAGAACGGTCCGCCCGGGTCAGGAACCACGTCGAGGCGGCACTTGCCAAGGAACCGCTCGCCGGTCACGTCCTCGATGCCGGAGGCTACGGCGGAAAGCTGGGTGATGGCCCCTTGGAGCATGGCCCCGGCGAAGTGATGCCCGGTCACGGCGGACGCGGCCCGCCTCGCCTCCTCGACTTGCGCGAGGGTGACGACAGGGACGGTTTGCGAATCCCGCCATTCCTGCGCCGCCTTCGTCCTGAAATCGGCATGAGGCGAGACCGCGAAGCAAGCGGGTAGTTCGTGAGGTTGCAGGATGAGGCAATCAACCAAGCTCCCCCAGGTCATCGCCGCCGTGGGCGCGTTCGGCTCGTCCTTGGTCAGGTACCACTTGCGCGGGTTCTTGGCAAACCGCCAGAGCGCCGACTTGGAAACGGCGGGGAAGGCGTGATAGACCGCCTCGGGGATTCCGTAGTTGAGGCCCTCTTTCACTCCGCACCCCCCTTCAATTCCGCCGCCACCCGGACCACGTTGGACCAGTCCGCGCAAATGTGTTCCAAGGTCGCCTCGTCCATCTTGGAGAACGAAGTCCGGCCATTGCCGATTCCCAAGGTCGCCAGCGCCGCGAGAGCTTCCGCGACGGTCAACCCGGACTCCTCGAGGTTCGCCTTGATCGTGTCGAGGTAGGACGGCGGGGCGGCAACCTCAACTGTGACCGGAGCCGGTTCCGCGACGGCCTTCGCAAACGGGTTGCGGGGCGTCACGTCGCGGACGGCTTGCCCCATGTCGCCCCCGGTGTCCTGAATCTCCTCCGAGGTCGGGAGGCCAAGGGAAAGCTCGGGGGCCGTCGTGCGGATCATGAACGACGCGGCTCGGTAGCGGAGCATGAGGGCGGGCATGGTTTGCCACTTCGACCCGTTCTTGGAAACCCAACCCTCGGCTTTCGCCATCGCCATGGAGACCCAAGGCCCTTCAATTCGGTCGCCGGTCGAGCGGACGCGGGAAACCGCGCGGCATCGCCCGCCGTCCTCGCCGCCCTCCTCGTAGGTGATGGGATCGAATCGGCCCGAGGAGTTGAAGCAGCCAACGAGGAACTTCGCGGAGAAGCCCGGTTTGCCGTGGATGACATCCACGTTCTGCATGACCATGAAGGCGGAAGCGTTCATTCGGTCCGCGAGTTCAAGGGCGATCAGGCAGTTTTCAGGCTTGCCCTGGAAAGCCTTGGGGACAAGATCGGACTTCGCAAGAAGGTCCGCTTGACGGGTTGCGAGTTCGAATCGCGAGGAATCGAAGAGGGAAAGCGCCGTGGGCGCGGTAATGGTGGATAGTTCGTTTGTCATGGTTTTGGAAAGTGAATCCGTCTCTCCGGCTGTCACGCCTGCCCGGGGCGTTCCGTCCTCAACTGTGCTTTTGCGGCCAACTTTCTTGAGATGTGTCGCTGGCGTTCTTCGGGTGTCATGGTCTCGCCGTTTCCACCGCCCGCCGTTCAATATGGTTGAACTCCTCCTGGGGAATCGTCGCCGGGTCGATGACTTCGCCGGTTTCGAGGTTCAGGGCGGATTCGATATGGTCGGAGATTTCGACTTCGCACAGGGCGTCGTTTTGCGAAGGGAGGAAGGTTTGGAGGGTTGTTGTCATCGCTTCCCCCTTTCCCGCGCCTTGTTAATGTCCGCCCGAGACCAGAAGTTCAGACCGCCATCAACGGACGGCCGGATTCTGCTCTCCTTGGCCCATGCGCGAAACGCTTTCCGAGATTGATACCCGGCGAAACGCGCCGCCGATTCGTCACCGCGAAGCCACGGGGAATGATCGGGTTGCAGCCCTTCCAGCGTTGCGCGGATTTGGGCGAGGGTGCCCGCGATTTCATCAAGGGTTGTCATGGAGTGCCATCTTGATGAGTTTCCCCGGCTCAACGTCCAGCATGAACAAAACGGGCGCGGATTGATGCCGCCGCCGTTCGAATTCCATTGCGGCCAGCACCTCACCAAGTTTACCAGCCTCCTCGGTCGCGGCATTGGCGCGAGCACCGGCAATGAAGGCATCCGTTGCGATGCGCTCAACCTCCTCAATGATCCATTCGGAAATGGACCGGGACCGGAGGGCGTTTGCAACGGTGGCAACGTGGCGCTCTTTGGATTCAACCAACGAAGCGAGATAGCTCATGCCGCCACCCCCTTCCCAAACTCCTTGCGGAGCCAGTCGAGACCTTTCTGCGTCACGTAGGGCGTGAACCGGACGTGAACCTGTTTCTCGTCGTCGAGGTAGGTCGATTCCTTCACGGTGAACAACCCCTGCTCGACGTATCGCTGCTTCGGCAAGTTGTGCCGGTCGCCTCCGGTGATGAGGACGCCACGGTTGCGGAGCCGCTGAAAAAGCGTGTTCCGGCCGAAGGGCAAGCTCAGGACTTGGCAAGCGATCCCGAGTTGCGTCACGTCATCGGACGCGGTGACCGCATCGTGAAACTCGGCCTTGGGGCGAAGCTCGGCATTTTCGAGGGCGAGGGCTTCGTTCTTCTCGGCAAGGTCCGCCGCGAGGCGCAGGGCTTCGGGCAGGGTCTTGGGAATGTCGAGGGTGAAGGTGCCGGTTTTGCGGATGGCGGGGAGGACTTCCTCCATGACCCAATCCTGGAAGCGTTCCGCGGTCGGGAGCTTGCTCCGCATGATGAGGCGGTAGAGGTCGGATTCGGGGATGAATTTAACGTCCTGAATGCCGCCCGCCGTAGGGGTCGGCAAAACAACGACCCCCTTGCAGTGGTCGGTGACAGCATCGGCGGGGCGTTGGTATCCAAGGGCAGCTGCTACGTCCTTGGCGACGAAAAGCGGCTTGTCGTCCTCGACGATGGCGCGGACCGGTCCGAACTCGGGAGATTGGAAGAGGGAAGGCGTCATACGCTCGCGGCCTCCTCGATTGCGGGTTGTTCCTCGGATTGAGGGTCGAGGCCGAGCTTTTCGGCAATCCACGTCTCAATCTGGTTCGACAGGGACCGCCGTTGAGTTGCGGCAAAGGCCCGCGCCTCTTCAAGAACGTCCTGTTCAAGACTTATGGTTGTGCTGACTTTCATTAAACGGTAATAAACTGTGATGGGAAGGATTATGCCGTGATACGGCAAGCGTCAAGAGAATTTGTTTTGTTTTTTTCTAATATGCCGTATTATGCGGCATGACCAAGAAAACACGGAGCCACGCAAGAGCGGTCGGGAAAGCTCAAACGAGCATTTCCTTGAGGGAGGACTTGCTCGCGGCAGCGAAGGCCGCAGCCGAGGCGGACAATCGGAGTCTGTCGAATTGGCTTGAAATCCTCCTCAAAGAGAAGTTGGCCGAAAACGGCCAGGCCCCCAAGTCAGGGAGCAGTGAAGATCAGTGATGCGGGTTGGCATTTGACCTAGGGTTTTGGGGGTATGGAAAATTTCCCGCCGTGGCTGATTCGGAACCTGATTGCGGGCGCGTTGGTTCTCGCGGGCGTTTTGCTTTGGGGTTGGCTTACCGGCCAAAGTCCAAATCCTTGATGGCCCGCTCTACGTTATCAACCCCGCTCGAAGTCCATCGCGAGGACCTTCGGATTTCCATCATGGCGAAAAGCTGGACCAACTGGAGCGCAACCAGAACCGAAACCAAGACGATCAAGACCTTCATCGTCCCAACCCTCGCAAAATTTCCGCCCGTCGCCAAGCAAAATTGAACCACCACCGAACCGCCACCGAAACCCGCCCGCCTTACTGCTGATTAAGTTCGCATACGGCTTCGAATCCCGTACGGGTCGCCAGCATTTCCAGTAAAATCAAGGGTTCCAGCTTCCCGAATTGGGTAAAATGGTGTATTCTGGTTCCACCGAACCGCCACCGAACCGCCACCAATGGGAGCAGGAAAGAACAGGAATACACCAACAACGCGCAAGGGAACCGTCCCCATCGTCTACGCCCCCGCCCGCAACCGCTGGCAGTTGACCCTCTACGTCGAGGGCAAGCGGACCCGCTCCTTCCACCCCACGGAAGCCGAGGCCGAGCGCGAGTGGCGGTCCCACTGCCACCGCGTCCGCCGCTTCGGGACCGATTCCGGCGAGTTCTCCCCCGCCGATCACGCCGAGTTCCGCGAGGCCAAGCGGATCGTTTCCGGCGCAGACCTTCGAGACGTCGCCGCGTTCTGGCGCTCGCACCATCCCGAAGGCGCGATTGAAGCGACGGTTGCCGAGGCTTGGACCGCGTTCCTCGCCGAGAAATCCGGCCAGGGTCTTTCCGCTCGCCACCTCGAAAGCCTGCGTCACCATTGCGCCCATTTCGCGGACGCCTTCGCAACACGCCGCGTCCGGTCCGTGACTGCCGAGGAAGTCCGCCGTTGGCTCTTGGCCCTTCGCGTCGATCCCCGGACCCTTGCCAACCATCGCGGAAGCCTGTCCAACTTCTTCAACTGGTGCGCCCGCCGCCGATTCGTCGAGACTTCCCCGACCGATGGAATCCACGACGCCGACCTTCCCGCCGTCCGGCCGAAAGCGAAGGGCGTTTTGACGGTGGACCAATGCGCCTCGATGATGACTTGGCTTGCCGATAACCGCCCGAAGCTAGTCCCGTGGCACGCCTTGCAGCTTTTCGCCGGGATTCGCCGCGCCGAGGTCGCCCGCCTTCGATGGGATTGGATCGACCTGGAGGCGCGGACCGTGACCCTGCCTGGTTGGAGCGCCGGGGAACGGATCGTCAAAACCGGCGACGATTGGGTTTTGCATGACCTGCCCGCGAACCTTTGGCCGTGGCTCGCCGAGTTTCGCGGGACCGGGGAGAAGATCGTCGCGCCGACCCCCGAGGCCATCGCAGAGCTACGAGCGGAGCAGTTCCCCAAGATCGGGATTCCGACATGGCCCGCCAATGCGATGCGGCACACGTTTTGCACGATGCTCATGTCCTTGCACGGGGACGCCGCGAAGGTCGCGAACTGGAGCCGCCACACGAATCCGGCGCAGCTTTATCGCAGCTACGTGGCCCGGTTGGTTTCGCGGGAAGAGGCGGAACGATTCACGGAAATTCTACCGCGTCAAGCATGACCCGCGCCGCCTCGATGAGGTCGCCCGCGTGATGCTCAATCGGCGAAACCCATTCGGAGCCGTCGAACCCGTCCTGATCGGCCCCGCGATGGCCTTTCCCGCGCAGATGCTCCGGGAGGTCGTCGGGGTTCCAGGGCGGGGCGTCGAAGCCATCAACCGCCGCGACAGTCTCCGCCTTACCCGCGCACCAAACGCAAACCCGGCCAAGCTCCGGGAGGCACATGCACACATCAGCCGGGAGCGGCCCATGCCGGCGGTTCTTCATGGCCTCCACTTCCCGAACCACTGGACGCGCGAAAGGTCGAGCCGCCGCAAATGCTCCTCCTCGATGGCCCACCGTCCGGCCTTGCAAACCTCGCCGTCGAGCCGTTCGCCGCTCATGTCCACCCCGAAGCAGTGGATTTGAGTCGGCTTGTAGACCTGTTGAACCGCTTCGAGCGTCATTGGCAGGGTGTAGCGAGGCCCGCGCGGGAACGTCGGCGAGTTCGCCTCAAGGAATTCCGGTCCCCAATCGACCCTTTCCCACTCCGGGAATTTGGCCTGGAACGCTGAAAGCGGCTTGTCGAATGCGGCCCAATGGTGCCAGGGTGCCAAGGTCGCCGCGTCGTTGACCGCGACAACCACGTCAAACGGCGCAGGGTTGAACGGGAGGAAGTCCCGGAGCGAGGAACCGGCCGAGAGGATGGCGACTTTCATTGCCAGTCGTCACGCTCCCAATCGGTAGGCGGAAACTTGACCGTGAGCAGTGAGCGAAGCACCCACGCGAAGCCGAGGAGCAGGGCGATAAGCGCAAGGGCGATCATGCCTTTTCGATGGGGTCCGCCTTGCCGAGGAACAGGTTCCGCTCCGAGTTCCGGCGACGGGTCAGCCCGCGGAGGACTTTCCCGGCCGCGCGGTTCCATTTCGGAAACTCATCCGCCGCGCCCGCGTAGTCACCCGCGTTGAGCTTCTTCAGGAGCGTTGACCGGCCGAGATTCCCCGGCCCCACATTGTAGGCGAACGAGACGAGCGCCGCGAACTGGTCGGAGTTCAATGGGACGTTCACCAAGCGCCGCACCGCTTCCGCCTTGACGCCGAGTTCCCAGGCAAGGAGTTCATCCGCCCGAGCCTGGTTAATGAGGTCGCCTTGCGCCACCTTTCGGCCGTCCTCGTAGGTGATGGTTCCCCAACCGATCGTTGGAACCTTCCAGCCGTGCGCCGGGTCCGCGTACGCCGCGAACATCTGCACCCCCTTGACCGTGACCGGCTTCAAGCATGATTCGAAATGCTTGATGAGGTCAACGCCGCGCTGGGAAATCACGGCGGGGGCGGGTTCCGGCGAAGGAGTCGGCCCGAGGATTTTCCGGAGACGGCGGAACAAGTTGCTCATTCGACGGGTTCGGCGCGGACGAGCTTTTTTGCTTGGCGCTTCTTGTCGATGGCGGACCAGACGAGACCGACGAGCGCGAGGACCGCACCAACGGCGGTTTCCGTTTCGTCGGCATTGATGACACCCTTCGAGGCGAGAGCGCCCGCGCCGATGGTGAGAAGGTGGCGAACGATTCCGAAGAGAATGGCGGGATTCATGGACGTATCGCCCGATGAGTCCAACGAAAAGCAAGAGAATTTTTCAGGCTTCGAGCACGTCGAGGCGGGCGTCAAGCAGGGTGTCCGCCGCCGCGAAGTCCCGCGCGTTCTCCTGACTCATCATGACGATCCGGTCAAGGGCCGACTCGACCGCTTCCGCCTGGAACGCGCCGCCCGCCGTGAAGTCGAGCGTTTGGGTTTTCGGAGTCACGCGCCGGAGGATGAGCGTAGACGTTGCTGGAATCGCCGGGTTGGTCGTCACGCTCCCGCCCGTGATCCTGCCGTTTGCGTCCGTCGTGGTCGTGACTGTGAACTGTCCGCTCGTCAAGGTCGTTTCAACGCCGGTTGAGGTCACTCGCGAGATTGCGACGAGATCGGACGCGGAGGCAAGCGGAAAGCTGAAAGCGTAGGCCGTCGAGGTCGAATTGTTGCCGGTGTGGGAGACTTGGGAGGTGGTTGTCGAGATCATGGGTCGGTGAGTATGTTGTCGATGATTTTGGCCGCGTCCTCCATGACGTTGCCGATAACCTTGGCGTCCGAGGCGGGTTGATAGGCCGCGCCGATAGCCCCGAGAACTTTGTTGAGGTCGGAGACTGTCGTTTCAATGTCATCCATGGAGTAGTCCCACGAAAGGAGGCGACGAGCCGCGGGGATGGCGTTGTTTCCGCTTTCGAGGATTGTCCCGGAAAAGGTCTTTTCCCCGACCGCCGCCTTGACGAAATCTTGAATCACTCCGCCGAAAATCGGGATGCCGTAGGTCCAATCAAGCGCCGCGTTCGCGATCATGGCCGAAAGGTTCCAATCGTCCTCGCCTTCCTCGTCGTCGCGGAGGTCGCGCCATCCAGTCCGAAGCAGTTCCGAGAAGATCGCCGCAAACAGGAGGTATCCGCCCGTCCGGGCCATCCCCTCTTTCCCGCCCTTGGTGAAAGCGAAGTGGAGAAGCGCCGTGTTTTTCCGCGCCTCCGAAATGAAGCTCGCAAGCGTCCGGTGCGCCCCGGTTGCGTTGTTCTCCCACACGGACCGCGCCCCCTTCCGGGTCGGTTGCGCGAGACGGTCAACGATGCGTTCCGTTTCGTTCCGCGCCCACCGTTCCAGTTCCGGCCCATCAAGGCCCCGCTTCCGCCCGAGGCTCATTTGATGGTCAAGGGTCATCACGTAGGTTGCCGCCGTGAAAAACCCGTCCGATGCGCTGATCCCGTAGCCGATCTTTTCCGCCAGTTCGCGGAGACGATTCGGGAAATCGCCCTTTCCGGTTTCGATGGCCTGCCGGATGATTGGGGGCATTTCCGCAATCCGCCGTTGAATGTAGGCGGTTCGCAGGGCTTGCGGGAAATTCAACTGTCCGGTGACGAGCTTTCGAAGCTGCCCCAGGTAAACCCCCGGCGACATTTCCACGGACGCGGCCCCGAGTTGGGTGATGTTGAGCGCGATGGTTTGGAGTCGCCCGAAAAGGATGCCTTGCGCGATTCGTCCGCCAACCCGGTCAAGAGTCTGTTCAATCGCCATGAACCGGCCAGCGTTCCTGATTCCGCCGTTGCTGATTTCCTCGATGAGGTTGGAAAGCGTCGCCGTCGCTTGCTCGCCGCCCGCCTGCTTCAAGGCTTTTCGGAACGATGCGTTTCCGGTGATCGCGCGAAACTCCCGCGCAAACTCTCCAAACGCCTTGAAGTGTTCCATCTGCATTGTGTGGGCGATGAACACGGAGAGAGCGTCCTTGAAGTCAGGTTCAACCGTGGACGTGCCGCGAGTCTTGAAGGAGCCAGAAACCCCGGACAGTCCGCCCGTGAAAAACCCGGTGAGCGGGTCGATTGCGTCACTTCCGGGATTGGTCGGAATCACGGTCAACGGGGCGTATAGGTGATGGCGCGGCATGTCCACCCCGAACATTCTCCGGTAAACCCGGTTGATGGGTTCATACTCAGCCGCGTAAAGGTCGGTCAGCATGTCGAGAACCTTCCATGCCTCATCCGACATGGCCGCGCCTACCTGCTTCATAAACTCCTCATCATAGGACCAGTCGGAAATGACATTCCCTTCCTCGTCCTTGATCCCGCGCATGTGCCGCTTTCCGTCCTCCTGTCGCCACATGAGTTGAGCCGTGACCATTTCCATTTGGGACATGGTTCGGACTTCTCCAACGTCCGGCCTGATCGTGACGTTTTTCTGTGACAGTCTCCACGCGACCTGTCTCCCCTTGAGCTTGGAGCCGCCGCCGAAAGTCTCCGTAAAGAAATCCTCGATTCCCTTGTTGATTCGCTGCATGGCGTCCGTGTATTCGTTTTCCGCCTTGCGCTGCCCGTCCGTGAACGCCTTGTAAACGAGCGAGTCATCCCCGAGGAACCAACGGAAGAACCCGTCAAAAGACATGATGTTGTAGGCGAACTTCCGGGGAAGCCCCTTCCGGCTCCGGTCCATGTTTTCCTGCTCATCGCGGGGGCGAGTTGTGGAGAATGCGCGAAGTTCGGCAATGCCACCCTCCCGGATGGCTTGGCGACGCTCGCGGACTCGCGCCTGTTCTTCCACCCATTCGAGCTTGGCCTTTTTCCAGATTTCAGTGAGGGCTTCAACCGCCGCCGTGCGTTGAGCCGCCCCCGCGCCTTCGGAGATTCGGACGCGGACAGTTTTCCCGTTCCGCTCGCGTTCTTCGGTCCGACCGTTCCATCCAGCAAAAAGCGGGATGAGTTCCGCACGCGCCATCTGCAAGCCGATTTCCTCCGCCGTGTAGCCGTCCGTGTCGATCAATCCTTGAATCTTCTCCGCTTCCGCCCGCCCTTCTTCCGCAGACCATCGAGCGCGAACCGTTTTCAGTTCATCAATGAGGGCGTAGACTTCCGGGGTTGCTTTGCCCTTACCGACCTCCCCGGCCTTTTGGGTCCGGCTTTTCGCCACCTTCTCAAAGAGCGCATCAAGGGCTTCGTCCGCCTGCTTCTTGAGGTAGATTTCGAGTTCCCGGTCAATCGCCTGGACCCGGCTTTCGATCTCATCCAACATCGCCCCCGGCCCCTTGAGCTTCGCAAGCGCCACATATCCGCCGATCTTCCCGCGAACCTCCGCCGGAAGAGCCCGCGTAATGGCGTCGAGGGTGCGAAGGAAGGCCAAGAGGGTAGCCCGGTCCGTCCCGACCGTCGCCCGGTCCTTCAATGCCTGATCGGCCCAGGCTTGCGATTCCTCCCGCGCCTCCTTGCGAAGCCGGGAAATCTCCTGGTTGGCCTCCTCCGCCTGCCGTTGGATGGCCTTGTAACTGTCGATTTCCGATTGAAGCGCCGTCCAGAATTCCGGGACCGAATCGAACCCGAGCATTGACGCCGCCCGGTCCGGCGACATACCGCCGCCCCACACGTAGCCGGGGAGACCTTCGGGAATGTCGTCCCATTCGCCGCCCGTCGTGTCGATCCCGCGCCGCTTGGCCTCACCCTTGGACATGAGGGAGCCGCCCCAATAGGAGACCGTCTTGCCGTCCTTGCGCTGGTAGCTCTTTCGTTGGAGGAGTTCGGATAGGATCGGACGCGCGGAGGCGTCGTCAAGGTTCGCGCCTTCAAGGGAGGAAACGAACGCGCCGCCGAGGGCTTCGAGCTTTTCGCCGAACAGGTCGTTTTCGCGTTGCTTCCGTTCGGCTTCGATGCTGCCTTTCGTTCGGTTGGCGCGGAGGATGGGCGCGGCATCCCGCCCGAGTTCCACCGCCCGCCGCTGCATTTCCTGCCCCAGCTTAGCCCGCAGTTCCGGCGAACGCTGGAACGGGGAGAACATGCGGGCGAAGGTGTCGTCGAGGTTGCCGTCTGAGGGAAGAACGCTGTAGGTGATTTCGTCTCGGGTCGGGTCGAAGCGTTGCGATAGCGGGATGACGTTTCCGGATTCGTCGTAGGTGACGGGATCGGCGGACTTGATTTGGTTGGGCGAGAAAATGGCGAAATGCGTAGCCGGATCATTCAAGTTTGGCGCGTCGTCCAAATTGCGGAATATCACGCCGTCGAGCTTTTTCCGGCGAGCCTGCCGAATCATTGCGGTAAGACTCCCAAATTCCTCCGCTGACTTTCCTTCCGCATCCACCTCTAGGAAATTGCCGCGCGCGAACAACGAATAAACAACGGCATTTTTGCGCCGCTCTGCACTAGCTGCCGCGCCCTCCTCTCCGTATACCATTTCCTCAGCGAGCAATATTAACCGCTCTTGCTCATCCCAATCTCCTCGCTTTTCAGCAAGGTCCGCATCCCGCATAATGCGTTTTACCGGGCCATCTTCTGCCGCGTGAACCGCATAGCCTCTAGCCGTTCTCTCGCTATCGGTCAAAAAGAAGGCTTCGTTTGCACTTACTCCGCCAGCCGCTGAACCTAAAAACTCAGGCATGAACCTGTCAAACCTTGCGCTAGATCCGTGAAACAAGCCTTGATGTTTATACCCCGCCGCCCGCGCCGCATCATCCACCATCTGCTGCAACTCCACGCGATTCGCCTCGGGGTCTTTCGCGAGTTCCAGGTATCGGGCGTCAGTCTCGGATGAGGGGAGGATGGAGAAGGTTGCGCCGGTGTCCTCCGCTGGAATCGTCTCGCCGAAATACCCGAATTCGGAAAGGTCATCCATCGACCAGCGAACATTCTCCGCCCTGACTTTCGCGCTCCAAACTTTTGGAGAGTCCCCCGGGTCAATTCCCATGCCGTGAGTTTTGGCGTATTCTTTCGAAAGCGTAACCCAATCGCCAGGGTTCATTTCGCCAACAGGACCGGCCCGAAAAATGGTAAGCTCGCCTTCGGGATTCCCTCGGACCTTCCGAAGTTGTGCCATCGTTTCCCGAATCACTTTCGGTTCCATTCCCGAATACCATTCGGGATGGTCGTACACGTCGGCAGGCATCATGTCATCCTCCGCGAGATCAAAAGCACGGGGGCCATCATCGCGAGGGCGGTGGCTGATGCCGTAATCCTCGACAACCGAAAACGTAGCCCCCACCTCCGCCGCGACTTGCTCCCCCTCCCGCGCAACCGCCCGCTCGAACCGCCGTTGTTCGCTCATCCCCGTGGACCGTTCCAACAGCGCCTCAAAATCCCCGTCAAACGTCCCGTCCGCCTTGGCCTTCTCGATCATGGCCGCGCGTTTCAGGACGGCATTGAAGAGACGGGCGTAGCCGGTGAGACTCCCGGCAAGCGCCGTGTCGAGTGCCTTGGCAAGCTTCGCGCGATTCCACCCGACCGCCTCGCCGTCCTTGTTCCGGCCGATGAAATACGCCTGAGCCATGGAGGACCACGCCTCCACAATGTCCTGATCGGTTTCCTCGCCCGCTGTGACCGCACGGAAAACCCGGTCCCCGGTCACGCGCTCCCATTCGCGGAGGCTGGAAACCATCCACTTCCGAAGCCCGAGTTGCCGAACCATGAACTTGGCATCCCCCTCGGATTTCTCCTCGATGATCGTAAGTGGTGTCGCCCCTTGGTAAAGGCGCATCGTCGTCCTGACAACCCCGTCCCGAAACTCATTCACCGAACTGCCAAGAATCCGCGCCGATGCCGCGCGCTCCTCCCGGCTCGACCCTGCAAGGCCCGCCGAGATCGTCGCCGCCTCAAACTCCGCGTCGAGTTCCGGGGTTGTCGTGTCGGCGATTTCGAGACGTTGCGCCGCGTCCTCCTCGGTCACGTCCCCGCGTTCCTGAGCGTCGGCCAGGGTCGGAGCGTCGAGGGCAAAGAGGTATTTCAGTTCCCGCCCCGCGTCCAAATCGGAATCAATGCGCCGGATGGTTTCGCGGGTGTCCTCATGCAAGGCAAGGTTTTCGTCCGCCGCGACCTGCCATCGCCGCGCGTCTGCTTCCTCGTAGGACTGGAAGGAGACGCCGGAGCCGTCGTTGTATTCGAGGGACCAAGACCCCTCGCCGTTGTTGCGGATCGCCGGGAGAAGGTCAATATCCCCGGCCCGGTTGACGAGTTCGCGGACCTTCTCGCGTTGCTCGATGAGGCGCGGGATTGCGTCCGCCTGGGCCTGTTGAATCGCGACTTGATCCGCGCCGCTGTCCCGGAATTCCGCCCGAAGGAGGTCTTGCGCCCCGGTCACGTCGCCCGAGATGGCTTTCGCCCGAACCTCGGACGCCGCCGCTTCCGTGAGTCCGACCGCCCGGAGCATGTCGTAATTGCCGAGCATGGACTTGGCCGCACCGAAGTCCCGCGCCGTTCCGACTCCGGCCCCCATGAGGGCCAAGGGCAGGACGGCAAAGAACAACTCGCCTTGATTCTTCCCCATGTCGCCGAACCGGGCGGACCAATCCACGCCGGGAACGTCCTCGGAGAGAGCGGAGAAAACGCCTTGGGTGAGCGAGGGCGCGAGGTCTTGAAGGTTCTCTTGGAACATTTCCGCCGCCGCCGTGGCCGCGCCGCGAGCCGCGAACCGTCCGGCCACCCCGCCGCGCGTGAGAACGACTTGGTTGAAGAAGCGATTCAGCGCCGGGAGCTTGGCCGTTGCCAGTCCCGCCGATGACCGCTCAATGAACGATTGAAGCGGTGCCGTGACTCCGGCAATGGTGCTTGCCGCCTCCGGGGACAGTCCGGGATTGTTCGCCCGGAGAGTCTGGTAGTTCGTTTCCGCAAAAGCCGCCGTGTTGACCGCGAACCCGCCCGGAGCACGCGCCGCCAGGGTGAACGGTGCCGACCGCGCCGCCGCAAGGAATCCCCGCGCGATGACGTTCGAGGAAGTCGCCGGGTCAATGTCGTTCTCCGCGATGCGCCGGAGTTCCGCCCGGAGGTCGATCCCCTGCAACGCTTTCTCCGCGAGGTCGAGCGCCGCCGCCTTGGTTTCGTCGGAGGGTGCCGCGAGTTCCTTCGCGCCCACGGCGGACAGCATTCCCGCGCCAAGCTCGAAGGCGTCACCCCCGGCGATCCGTTCCTTGACCGCCTGCAAGTATGCCTCCGGCGATCCGGTCTTTTCCGCGGGGACGGTCACGCCTTCACTGATGGCGTTCCGAACCAAGAACCCTTGGCCGCGGTCCGCGAAGTCCACCCCCGCCGCGAGGTCTTGCACCCCGCGCCCGAAGTTCTCCGCGAGCTTTTGCGCGTAGCCCTTCCGCGCCGCCTCGTCTCCGTTCGTGCCCCGGTTGATGATCGCGGAAATCACAAGCGCCCGGTCATCTTCCGGGACTTCGAGGAGGTTTTCGGCAAGCTCCCGGTAACTCGGAGTTTCCCCGGTGCCATCTTCCAGCCCGGTCTTTTCCCGGAGGCTTTCGACAATGGACGCGACTCGGGTTTGATACGGCGCGACCTTGGCCCGGATCGTCGAGGAGTTCGCGAAAAACAAGTCTTTCCACTGCTTCGAGCGGGAGGAAAAGCGCGGGTCAGTTCCAAACTCCTCCGAGAGCTTGGCGAGGGCGTCCACATTGCGGGAGCCGGTGAGCGCGGCCGTTGCCGCTCGTTTCCCGATTTCGTCCTCGAAGTCGAAGTCACCGGCCAACTTCTCGAAAAACTCGCCTTCCGTCTTGACTGGCTCGCCCCAAGTCTGCTTGGCGTATTCGTCCCGGTATTGCGTGCCGAGGGAGCGGATTTCATCCGTTGAGCGATTGAAAACCCGGGCGAGAAACTGGGAGTTCAGGAACCGTGCCTTTTTCTCCGGGTCCGGGAAGGTCGTGGAGAATTCCGAAAACGTCCCCTCATCGAATCCGTGCCGCTCGCGATCCTGAAACATGGCCCGCATCTTGGCCGCGTCCTCGACCTTGGCGCGTTCCGTCTCCGGCCAGAGCGGTTTCCCCGCGGCCTCTTGCTGGCGCTTGTAGGCGTCCGCGACGGCTTTCGCCTTGGCGATCACCTCCGGCTTGTCGGGATTCTCGCGAGCGATGCGAAGGGCGCGGATGGTGTCCTGTTCGGTTGGCATGTCAGAAAGTCGCGTAGCCCTCCAAGTCGAGAGAGTTCAACCATTCGAGATCCCGGTCAGGGTTCTGGAAAAGCGCGTTCGAGGGTTGGCCGAAAGAAGCGCCCGGGAGCATGGTTCCCGCGCCGTCCCGCTGAATCTTCGTCTCGAAGGCTTTCCCGAGTTCGTCGCCAATGAGGCGGTTCGCTTCCGCTTGGATGGCCTCCGGGTCGGTCAGTTCGCCGCCGGCAATCTTGGCCTCGATTTCTTGCTGGACGTTGAGGAACTTGGAGAACGCCGCCTCTTTTGCGCCCAGGTCCTCGAAGAAGTCGCCTTCCCCGGTCTTGCCGGACTCGAAGCGCAAGCGGTCCTCCTCACTGAGTTGAATCACTCGCCCCCGATAGGTTCCGAGCAGCCCGGGGAATTCCTGCCCTTTCGGGTCCGAGACGGTGTAGACTTCGACCCCGTTCGCGCCCTTTCGCTTCGAGATCATGTCACCCGTGACGCGGAACGTCCCGAGTTCGCCGGAGTCGTAGCGCCGTTGGAGGTTGGAAAAGAAGTCCGAAGCAACCCGTTCCGTGGCCGATTGCGGCCCCTGCCGTTGTCCGGCTTCCTCAAGCGCCTGCATCAACTGGCCCGCTCGCTCGCCGGAAAAGCGAAGGGCAATCCCTTGCTCAAGATTCGCCCGCTCATCGCCGCGCGTGTCGGCCGAGGGATCATAGGACCGCGCCGCCCGCAACATCGTGGCGAAGTCGGCAACGTCATTCTGCACCCCCTTGGTCACAAACTGCCGGACCGCCTCTTTCGAGCGTTCGGGCAATGCCTTGAAGTCGTCCCGGCCTTCCAGTTCGAGCGGGGAGATTCCGCCGCGGAGGTCGATTTCTTCCTTGAGTGCCGCGACCTTTCCGGAGGCTTCCTCGTTGAGTTCGCGAAAAGAAAAGTCGAGGAACTCTTGACGGTCCGAGGGTCGGAGCCGGTCAAACTCGCCGGACTGAATCCGCTGAATCCGTTCGGCGGGGTCCAGAATGTCCTCAACGTCCCGGAGAGTTTTCGAGTAGCCGACCCGTTCCGTGATGTTCGCCCGCTCCAACTCCTTCTCATCGTCGCGGATCGGCATGACGTCCACGGTTGCCAGGGCGGTTTGTTCGTCGCCGTAAAGTATGGCGGTCTCCTTCTGGTTTTGGAGCGCGTCGAGAACTTTGGTTTCAACCTCACCCTTGGCTTGAAGCTCCAACCGTGTCGCGTCATCCTCGCCCCACAACCCGAGGTTGTAGCCCTCCCATGCCGCGGCCTTGGCGGTCTCGAAGTCCCCCGCTTCCGTGGCCCGCATGATTTGCGCCCGCATCGCCTCGCCACCGCGCCGCACTTCCTCGCGAACTGCGTCAACGTCGACTTGCGCCCCCTGCCGTTGCGCGAACGTCGCGAACTGTTGGTTGAGCGCCTGTTGCACCACGGGCGCAAGCTTCTTCCCGCTCGCGTAGGTGCCTTGAAGCTTCGTCATCCGCTGCCCCCACTGGTCCGCCCAGGTTCGCGGGTCTCGCCCCTCGGGAGACTCCCGCCACTTGGCAAACTCCAAGGCTTCCTTCTCCATCGCAAGTTGCCCTTCGTGCAAGTCGGTCCGGTTGCGAATCTCCGCGACCCGCTGAGAGATTTCCATCCGAGCCGCGCCGAGATCGCGCAAACCCTCGCCAATCGCCATCCGGCCCCGAAACTGCCCCTGCCCCGCGTTTAGGTCAGGAGCCGCCGTCCCGCGAAAACTGGTCATCGCGTCCGCAACCCGGGCAAGACCTTGAAGCGCCGCCGAGGGATCAACGGAGCCGCGCCGGGGATCTTCCATCGCCGGAGCATTGGAGACGGCCGGACCGTTCGCGCGGAATCGTGGAATCGGGGGCATGTCAGGGGCGGGATTCGAGGTTTTTCACCGCTTCAAGGATGAGGGCGGTTTGCTCCCGCAGCGTGACGGCGGTTTGTTCCATTCGATCAAGCCGCTTGTCGATTTCATGGAACTGAGCTTGTGACGGTGGCGGGGCGGCATCAAAACGAACGGCGCGGGTTTCGAGGGCTTCGACGCGGGGGGTCAGGACCTTGAGCGTTTCGCCGTGGTCCGCTTGAACCTCGTTCACCGTCCAAACCCAAACCGCCACTGAAAGGCCCGCCGCCGCCATTGCGACAAGCGCCCCGAAGATGAGACGAAGCGCGGACCCTGCCCGGTTGACCCGCTCGATGGCCTCGAAAAAGTCGTTCTGTTCGTCGTGGTCCATTTCGTGATTTCCGATGGTCATGTTTTGAAGATGCTGGAACCAACCGGACGAGCGGACGCGGACCAATTCGCCGGAGTGAGTTGTTGCGCGTTGAATCGGTTCAACATGAAATTCCCAACTCCCGAGAGCGCCGAGCCAATGGCCGAGCCGCGTTGACTCATGGCCGCGTTAAGTCCTTCCATGCGCGTGAATTCCGCCTGTTGCAGCGCCGAGCGAAACGCGGACTGGCTGGACAGTTGAGCCAGCCTAATCCCGGCTTGATTGAGTGCCGCGCCGCGCCGAGCGAATCCGAATTGAGCCTGCGCCCGCGACTGGTCCAAGTTCGCCCCGGCTTGCTCGAAAGTGGCCCGGTCGAGGAGTTCGTCACGCTCGAAGGCCGTGGCGTCGTTCATGTCTTGGAGTTCGAGGCGCATCTGCATCTCATTTTCCGCCATGACTTCGAGAGCGGACCCGCTGAACTGGACGCCGGACGCGCCGACCGCCGCAGCCTCCGACCCGCGAAACTCGTCAAACTCCCGGGACCGCCGGCGCAGAGCTTCACGCCCCTGCTTCGTCCGGGCTTCCGCGAAAAGCCGGAGCCGTTCCGCATTGCGCCGCCGAGCGTTCGCGTCCGAGATGGCGAGTTGAAGGTTCGTCCTTGCAGCGGAGAGTTCTGTCCGGTTGCCCGCCGCCTGGAGCCGGAGCGATGCCGCCTCGCGTTGCCGGGTGCTTTCCGCGTTCGCCCGGTCGATGGTGTAGCGAAGTCCGGCCACCCCCTCGAACTGGTTGGCGCTGCCGAGCATCCCGGAAATTCCGAGGGCACTCCCGGCGGCAGATAGCAATGAAGGAATGAACCACATCAGTTTCCGTGGACTTCGATTTTCGGGACGATGGCGAGGATATTCGCGGGTAGCGGGAGGGTTTGCCGGATGGTCAAATCCACGCTGGCTTTGTGTGATGAGAGATTGTTAATGTCAAGCGTTCCCGTGTAGAGCGGTTCAGGTTCTCCAAGGGAAGTGTTGGTCGATTTTCCTTGAGCCGGGAACCATTTGCTTTCGGTCGAGTCCGAGGCGTCCGCGTATTCAACGCCGTAGGTTTTCCAAAGGTTCAGGGTTGCCCGTGGAACGGTATGTTTCCGCCCTTGCGCCGTTCCGTCCGGGAGGTCGATTTCCACCTTCGAGGGCTGGAGCTTCGAGACGTAGGGAATGCCCACAACCACGGTTGAGGCGGCTTGGTCGAGGGTGATCGCCCCGGCCGAAACGGTTTTCCCAGCCTGAACCGCGCCGTCCGCCAGGATTGCGACCGTCTCGCCGTTGAGGTGGGACAACCCCGAAACCGCCGTTGACGCCGATTGCGTGACGATCTTCGCCGCGTCGAGGTAGACCATCGTTTCCGTGGTGCCCTCTTCGAGCTTCGCGAATGCCCCGGAGTCGAGCCGTTCAAGCCGCCTGTCACCGTTGCGGTTCACGATCAACCAAACCTCATCCGCCTCGCCCGCGTCCCCGTAGGTGACAGCCACGGATTCAACCGTCCCGTCCGTTGTATGTCGCGCCCATGCGATAACGTTTTGGTCGATTTCGTAGGTCAGCGACAAAAGGACGCCATCCTCCCGGACCGCCCAAATAATCGGGTCCGGTTGTTGCTGGAACGCCAGTTGTCGAATCCCGCTTTGCGTGACGTGTTCGGCCAAGAGGGTCAGGTCCGAAGCTTGCCCCTGTCCGCCCCCGCCCGCGCCCGAGTAGGTGAACTGCCGGAGCTTCCGGGAGCCGCGTTGGACAAACAGGAGATTGTTCGCTGCGATGAACGCTTGACGGTGAGCGGAGCCGAATCGGGATTGCCGCCGAACGAAGATGTTGGAGGGCGTGATTGCCGTTTGTTGGCTCGTTGCCGCCGTCCACTCTTCCGATTGCGTGAAGATGACAAGGGCATCGTGGGAGACGAGCGATTGAACCGCGCTACCCTCTTGCGCCGCCAGGGTGAACGCGATGGAATCCGAGTCGAAGGCCCCGCGCCGGAAGTTCTCGAAGTCGTTCGTTGCGCTCGCCCAAATCGTATTGGGTTGCAGTTCCGTCCCGCCGAACCAAAGGCGTTGTTCATGGAAACAGACGGAGCGAGGATAACCGGCGTATTTGGCCCATGCCTCGATTGCCCATTCGGTTGTTGCCGCCGTCGAGTCGAAGGCCAGTTCCACGGCGCACGAAACAACCGGGAGCGAGTCTTCGAAGGGTATCCCGTCCCAAATGCGAGCGTAGCCGATCCGCCGCGAGTCCGCCGCTTCAAGGTAGGCGATTCCGCTATGGGAGCCTGACGTGTGGGTATACGAAAGCCGCATTTCCCGAACCGTCTCGTTGACCGACTTAAACACGATGTTGCGCCCGTTCGTCTCCGCTGAAAACGCAAAGGCCCGACGATTGACCCAATTGCCCGAGGCGTCCCGTTCCTGAACCCGGAGCGTTCCATTCGCCGTCCCGTAGGTGAAAACCTCGAAGTCCCCGAGAATGAACAGGCTCGAAGAGTTCGCCGTCGCCGACAAGGACAGCTTGACCTGTGAGTCCGGCCGCTTTTGGGAAAGGGCAATCCGCGCCCCGGTGTATTTCGAATAGTCGAGAGTTTCCGTGAACGGATTGTCGGTAAACCTGATTTGTGAAAACGTCCCGCTTGTGGCGGAAGGGGTCGCCGTGACGCCGGTGTTGTTCCAATCCCGGAAGGCAGGGAAGGACCAATCAACCTGCGACCACCGAAACGTCGCCGCGTTGAAACTCGCATCAAAGATGCGCTCCAGCTTTTGCGGAGGGTGCGCCGGATGTGCGAAATAGGCGAGGTTCCCGAGTTGCGCGATTTGAACGTCAAAAATCTCCGATGCCGCGTAAGGGGTCGCCAGTTGAAGGGGGAGATTGTAAGGTGAATTCAACCTGTCAATGAACCGGGTCGCGTCGTCGTTCCAGATTCGCAGGTATCCGTCGCCCATTTCGAGGACGTAGCGGGTGGTCGCGGAGACGTTGAAGTCGAAAAGGCGAACCGTTTTAGAGCCTTCCAGTCCCGTCAATTCCCACGCTTCTAAAGTCCTTTGGTTGATCCAGATTTTTCCCACGGTGCCGGAATCCGAGCCGTTCGGAGACCTTCCACCGTTGGTCTCATGACTGCCGGAAACTTGCACCCATACCGCTTGGTTTGAGGTGTTGTCCGCGCATTCGTAAAGGGTCCGTTCCGTCTTCTGCCAGATGGAGCCGACCGCAAACCCGTCGCCAGAGTCGTCCCCGGTGCCAGGTTTTTCGGATTGGCCGAACACCTTTTTCTCGGGGATGAGAGACCACACCGGGGAACCAGGCGTGACAGCCGTGGCAATCCAGGCATTACCTGTTACGGGATAGGTGATGATGGAACCGACAATGTATCCCCGGTCAGAGTCGTCAAGGTCCGAGGGAATCCCGTAGCCGACCGGGTCCGCAATCTTTTGCCAAACTGCCCCGCCCACCGATGCGTTCGTGCATCGCCACGTTGCTCCATTATACCCAATGTGCCAGATGGAGCCGACCTCAAACCCGTCGCCAGAGTCGTTGTTAGAGTCCGGCTTTACGGTTGCGTTGAGGAACGAAAATGCCGAGACCGATTCCCATGTTGCGGATCCGCTCGCCGAGGTGCAGCGGTAAAGGGAAGTTGCAGTCTTCCAAAGTGATCCGGCCTTGAACCCGCGAGTCGAATTGTCAGACGCACTCGGGTTCGTTGAACGCGCCATGTCGTGCCTGGCTACATTGTCCCATGTCGCCGATCCCGAGGAAGCAGACGTGCAGCGGTAGACGGTGCGGACGTTTCGGAGCCAAAGAGACCCGACCTCATAAAAAAAGTCGTCATCGGAGGCGAGCGGCTCAAAGTTTTCTCCATCAAAGTAGAGGTTCGATGAGTGATCCTCCGTCCGCTCCGTCCATTCCGCAAGGTCGTGTTGTGTCGCGACGTGAAGCATACCCGGACGACGGAAGGCCCCGCCGTAAATCTTCGGGATGAAGTTTTCGAGGATGCGGCAGGAAAAACTATACTTCCCCTCGTCAACGCGAGCGTCCATCAAGGGAGAGATTTCGCCCGCGTTGAATGAATTTCGGCTGACGTGTATGCTCATGTAAACTCAGTAATCGTCATTGACGAGAAAACCGTCGAATCGAAATAGGAGGTTGCGCCTTGGTTGAGGTAGACCGTAACCGAAGCGGAGGAGTTCCGGCCGTAGCGGACTTTGTAGGTCCGAGACGACGTTGATCCGCTGGCGACTTTGTAGCGAAGCACCAAGGGGAGCGCTCCCTGCGCCGAAGCGATGGTTGAGTATGCGGAAACGAGGGCGTTCGCGCCCGAATCCACGAAGAGGCAGGCAACCGGGGAGTGAGCCGCGGAGGCGTAAACCGTCAAGAAAACCTCAATCAACAAAGTCGAGGACGCGGAAACCGGGGTGAAGCTTGTGGCGAGTTGCGTGTATTCCGCTCCTTCCGAGTTCTGCGGTTTCGTGTTGTCAAGAGGAATGCTGCTCGAGGTTGAAACCGCCGTGTTGTCATGGGTTGATTGCACTTGAAGAACCGCCCCGCTCGCTCCTGCCGCACCGGTCGCCCCCGTCGCCCCGGCTTCCCCCTTGTCCCCCGCAATGCCGACTTGCAAAATCACCTCATCATCGTTCGCGATGGTGCCACTTCCCGAGCTGTGAACAATCGTCAAATCACTGTAACCGGAGGGAACCGAACCAATCCCCGTCACTTGAAAAACCCGGTAAACGGCGGGGTTTGATTTCTTGATGACGAAAAGCGTTGCCTTGGTCGCCGAGGTCGAGGCGGTCCAATCCAAAACGTAGCTCGAAACGTTGACGCCGTTTGCGTCCAGATCATCAATGAAAAGCCGTGTTGCACTGGAAAGGGTCGTGTTGTTAAAGCGAATGCGCCCCGCGCCAGGGTCCGAATTGGTCGTTGTGTTGGAGTAGGTATAAGAAAGGCCGTATGTCGTTCCCGCCGCGCCCGTTTGCCCAGTGGCCCCCGCTGGTCCTGTCGGCCCGCTCGCTCCAGCCGCCCCGCTCGCTCCCGTTGCACCCTTGGCCGAAAACGTGAAATGAATCACGGCATCATTGTTGTCCGCGTCGAGTGGGAACCCATAGCCGGGAGCGATCGGGACGCGCCACTCGCCCGTTGTATCAACTGGCGTTTCGATAACGATAAAGAAAACGGCAGGATCACCGTTCTCGTCGAGGTAATTCGCGTAAAGGCTCCCGCCGTTGGAAAGGTTGGCAAGAAAGCCTTCCGAGTTTGGCGAAAGCCCCGCGTCGTTGAAATACAAGCTGTCCGAGTTCAGGGAGAAATACCCGGTTGCCGGTGTCGTCGTGCTGGTGTTCGTGTATTTCCACTGGAATCCCGGGGTGTCGCCTCGGTCGCCTTTTGCTCCGGTGGCTCCAGTTGGCCCGGCCGGTCCGGTCTCCCCCGTCGCTCCCGTCGTTCCCGTTGGCCCCGTGGGTCCAGTTGGTCCGGGATCGCCTTGCGGTCCTTGCGGCCCGGGATCGCCCTGAATTCCCTGCAACCCCTGAGTCCCGCGAGATGCAACCAGAACGCCAGTCGCTATTCCCACGCCCGCAAGCAATCCCGCGCCACCGCTCACGGAAATGTTGTAGTAATTCGAGACGGCGGAAATTGAAACAACGGTGAACGTGGCCGACCAACCAAACTCCGGGCCGGTCGAGAACATGAGGCGGTCCCCCGCTTGAATGGAATTGATCCAACTCGACACGTTTACCCCGGCTGCCGTGCGGTTGATCGAAATGAGCGTGACGGATGCGGGCGAATCCGCGTTGAAGGAAACCGTCGACCCAATCGTTGCATTGGTCCCGTTCGCAATTCGCGTGTATTGCATACCCGCGCTAAGACCATTGGCCCCGTCGAAACCATTCGCCCCGGTCTGCCCAGGCTCCCCGCGATCCCCCTTGTCTCCTTTCGGCCCCTGAATGACCGTAACGCTTTCCTCCGGGCAATACCCAGGACCATGCCCGCGCCCCGCAAGCGTTCGCGAAGTTCGGAGGGGTGAGAGCTTTTTCGGCCGAGGTCCAGCCACGTCATTGAACCGAGCTTCGTCGGTCACGCCGTCCGCAAAGGCGTCGAGGTCCGCGCGAGCCGAGCCGGTCAAGGCGCGAGCGACGGCGGACGCAAGGCGATAACTGAAGGCTTCCGCGAAATTGGCGTCCCACTTTGACGGGTCGGTTTCCCGCCGAACGTAGGTAATTGCCGCCGAGGTCGAGTCAGTCAGGAGTTGACCGCCCTCGATGGCGAAGGAGTTCAGGGCGAGTTCCACGTCAACCCCGTTGAACGTGACAACCCGGAGGCAATCAGCAGGAAGCGAGAACGCGCACCCGAACCCAAACGGCGGATCGGTCGAGAGCCGGGAAAGCTCAACCCGCCCGGTGGCAAAATCCCACGGATGAGAGCGGAGGAGCGAATCTCGGACCGGCTCGAAGTGCAAACCGACCGCCCGCCCCGCTGCCGTCCCATCGTCGAGGGACGAAACGGGAGCCTCCCCGATGAGGGACAGGGCGCGGTTGGTGAGGTCGGTTTCGGTCATGCTTCGGACGTTTCAGGATTGGGAAATGCTTTCATGCCGCGAAGGTGGAGGAGGTCTCACTGGCCCCGTTGTCGATGCCGTCGATAAGAAGGGATATCATGGCTTGCTTGTTGGTAGCAGTGTCGTTCCAGCTACTTGTGGATGATGGGGTTTGCGTGCATGTCGCGTATACAACATCCGCCCCTCCAAATGGAGAACCGGGTCGCCAAGTTGAGTCGTAAAAAGTCAAGACCCCGAGACCGATGTTAGTGCCGGAGGTCGCTTCCACGGCAATGTAATAGGTTCCGGGATTTAGCTCCACCGCCGACGCGAAAAGCGCATCGTTCGGAAATGCGGCAGTATCTGGAGGGATGTTAGAAAACAAGTCCGCGCTTGCAAGGATGGTTGATCCGTTGGAACCGTAAAGGATTGCCTTTGCGGTCGCGTCCAAATCTGCCCAAACGCGCAAGCCACAAACGCGCACCTTAGCGTTGATCGTGATCTTGTTGCCCCGAGTGTCGGGAGTGCTTCCAGAATTGTAGGTCTCAAGTCCCGCGTCGATGATTGGCCACATATGACGCAACGGCACGGCAGAACCGGAAGTCCCAATTCCAAAGCATGGAGCGAGAGTCGCAACGTGCGTCCCCGAATCAAGGCAATAGGGCAAGCCGGAACCGTGGTTATCGTCGATGAAGTTTCCGAATCGAATTGCCGATGGCGTTCCGGAATTCTGCGCGATCACAAGAGCGAAAAGAGTGCCTTTCGTCACTTGGAACGGAGTGTAGGCCACTTCGTAATTGGCCGCGCCCGATGTAATAACCTGACTCACTGAGGCATTGTCATTAACAGGCGTTCCAGTTGGAAGTCCTGTCGATGTATCGACAGTTTCGAGCCTGACCAAAACAGTGCATCCAGTCGTCGCGGAGGCCACCCGGAAAAAGACTCGCGTGATGGTTTGCGTTGAAGGCATCTGCCCAACGTAGGCGACTGATGCCCCCGCCGCGTTCAAATCGAAGTTCGTCCCCGAGGCAATCGCGGGCGCGGCGCTCGCGTTGTTCGGAAACGCCGGGAGGGACATGGTTGGAACGGAAACAATCATTTGAGTCGATTTTCCTGGGCGGCCAAGTAGGCGGCGATGTATTCGGGTGACTTGGTTGGATCTTCCGCATCGCGAATCGCGATTAGCTCTTCAAGCCCCGTTACAAAAGCGGTTTTCGTTTCCTCAAATTGCGCTTGGCTTTCCGCATCGAAATCCAACGGCGTGGGAATCGCGGCGACCGCATCACGTGCCAGTTCCTCTTGTTTCCCGTCGAGGAGGATGGCGACCGCATTGAAAATCGGCTGGAACGAATCGCGGAAAAGTGCAGGGCAGTCTTGCCATGCGATTGCCAGCTCAGTTCGTTTTTCTTCTATGGTCATAGCGTCCGAGTCACTTTGATGGTTAGTGCGACGCGTGTTACAGTCGCCGAGGAATCGACGTTGAAGGCGAGGTAGTCACCTTCGGAAAGCGAAGTGGTCCACCCCGTCAGTGTCGTGTCTTGACTTTTTTGAGCGGCCGAAAGAGTCGGCTTTGCCGATGCAACAATGGTATCTCCAACGGTCGGCGGGAAATTCGGATAGGTGTCCCGCCAGACATCGACGACGATGCTGCCGGATTGATCGGCGACGATCTCGACCGAATTGATCGTGCAGGCGTATGGAACTCGCAGGTATCCTTTGACGCCCGTCGTGATCGCGGACCCCGCGCCGTCTATGACGAGACCAAGCGATCCAAGCATTGCAGATCCAGCCTCCAAAACTCCACTGCTTCCAGTTTTGATCGGAAGTCCAGATGTTGAGCCAATCGCCCCGGAGTTGCTGATGTTTCCGTGGCTGTGGCTTGCAGCAGCCTTGCCGTCGAGGGTCGTCTGAAGATTCGTCACATCGCTGATCGCGTGGCTGTGACTGGTTGGCGTGCGAGCGTCCGACAGGCGCGAGTCGTCCCCGGCCGCCACAGTCCCGGAGGTTGCCCCTACGTTCCGAGTTGCAGAATTGCCAAGCCCGAGAGCGGTCCGAGTCGCGCCCGGATTCTCTTCAATCGCCGCATTCACTTCCGCATTGTCGGCCGGAGCGCCGCCGGGGTCAGGAGTGCCGGAAATGCCAAGAATCGTCTTGGTTGCGTTCACGTCCTCTTGAATCGCCGCGTTGACGGTCGCGTTTGTAACCGGGTCGCCGGTTTCGACCGGAATCAGATAGGTTGTATCCCGCCCGAACAAATCCCCCGGAGCGCCCGCAAGCCGATTGATGACCGGGCTTTTCACGGTCGCCCGCCGCTCGCCCACGTCCGCGAAAGTCGCCTCGCGCATCTTCTCCGATGCCAGGGCTTCCAGTTCATTCCGCTTCTGCTCGGAGCCGGTCAGGGCCACGGCGATGGCACCGCCGAGGCGATGGACGAAAACCTCAACGAAGATCGGGTCAAAAAGGGAGGGATCAACGACGCGCCGAACGTAGGTAATTTTGGCCTCGACCGCATCCGTCAGCAGGTAGCCGGATTCGGTTTCAAAGTCCGAGGCGCACATTGCCGCTTGGACCCCGTTGAGCGTGAGGATTCGCAGACAATCGGCGGGGAGGGCGTATTGATGATCCCACCCGAACGCGGGAGCGGTGTCGGATTCGGTCAGTTGCGCCCGAGCAACGGCGAAGTTCCAAGGGTGTTGACGAAGCAGGGAATCGCGGACCGCTTCGTAATGGGTCCGGCAAACGATGGCGGACGGGGAATTCTCCGACAGGTCCGAAACGAGCGATTGCCCGAGGCGGGAAAGGGCTTGGTTGGCAATGTCGGTTGGAGTCATCCCCGAAAAAAGAGAATGCCCCCGCCTCGCCCATGGAGAGCAAAGCGGGGGCAGTGAGGGTTACGGGAGGTCCGGGGCGATATACGCCACCATGAATTGCAGGACGTCCGTCGCGTTGATCGCGCCGCCGCTCGCCTCCGTGAAGGTCACCTGGAGGTAGTCGGCTTCGTCGAACGTGCCGAGGGCGAAGCCGCTCTTGCGAGCGAACGCCACCGAAGTTCCGTCCGTGGTGATCGCCGCCGCGCCGGTGAGAGCCGCAACCGTTCCGGCCGCATTGACCTTTTCGAGGGTGAACGATCCCGCCGCCCCGCCGCTGATCCCGACCGCGCGGGACAGTTCGGGGATGACGGTCCCGGCACAGCCGAGCTTTCCAAGGATGATGTCATCGTTGGAGGCAACGGCGGTCGTGAGGGTGATGTCGAAGATCGCGTAACGGATCGGAGCTTGGTAGCTCTTGATCGTGGTGTCCGCGTTTCGGGTCGTGTCGGCCGCGACTTGGGCCGCGCGAAGGGTGCTGTTTTGAGATGCCATAATTCAGTTATCCTTTCTGGTTGATTGGTTCAGTTGAGGTTCAGAATCACGGCTTAGCTGCGGTCGCAGAAGATTTCGACCACGCCCTTTTCGAAACGGCGCATGAAGCCGACCGTGGCATACGCGCTGATTTGCAGCGCGTGTTGCATGGTCGGGAGCACGTCCATCTTGACCTCGAATTTCTCCGGGGTCATGTAGATGCCGCGCGAGGCCGAGTAGACGAAGCAGGTGGCGACGTTGCTGGCGACTTGGACGAAGTTGGAAACAACGGGAGTCACCCCGAACAGCTTCGATTCCCTGCCCTCAAGCCATGCGGAGATCATCCGCGCCCAGGTGTCGTTTCCGGAGGTTTCGACGTACTCCATGAGGGCGAGCTTGCCCGCCGGGTCCATCACAAGGATGAGTTCCTCGGAGAGCGGGTCAATCCCGTTGTCCTCGAAGATGCTCACGGCCTTGATGATCTTTTGCGGGGTGAGGTCGTAGTTTTGGGCCGAGCCGGTGACCAGAGACGAGCGGTATTGCACGCCGACTTCTTGCGAAGAGGGCATGTCAATCGCCGTCACGTAGGGTTCCACACCTCCGTAGACCGTCGCCGAGGCCGCCTTGCAAAGCTCTTCCTCGATGAGGCGCGTGTAGGCGTGCTTCATCGCCGTGATCGCTTCGGAGTCGGGCAGGGCGAGTTGGCCGAGGAATTCGTCATCCCACTTGTCGAAGATGACTTGATCGTAGAACGGGATCTTCGTCATCTTGCGAGCGTGAAGCTCGACTTCGGTGGGAGCCGACTGTTGGAGACGCCCGGTCCGACGCTTGAACGTCCGGGGTTCCATGGAGTTGTAAACCTTCTCCTTGCCGGTGAAGGGGTCGATCTTGACGCGGCCGGAAATCTTGCGGTGAGTGTCCTGGATTTCCTGCTCCACGTTCGTGGTGAATTCACGACGGAATTCTTCGGGGATGCTGTGAGCAACAGAGGTAGCCATGAGATTTGAATGGGGTTAAGAGGTGGATTGCTCCGCCGCTTGGTTGTCCGAGACCGGGCCGCGCTGGTGTTGCGATGCCTTCGCGCGGTTCTCCCATTCAAGGGGCCGTTGAAGAACTATGGGGTTTCAGCGATGGAAGTTGCCGAAACGCAAGGGGAATTTTTAGGAAAAAAATTGGCCTCCTGTCAGGGGTCGAATCCCAACAGGAGGCCAGACGCCTCGTTTGATGTTGTGCGGTTCGTGGGGCGTCAAACTCCCGCCGCTGCCGCTTCCCGGTGGAGTCGCCGGACTTGAGCGACGGCGGCCTGGTGATTCGGGTGGGACGAGTCGCGGTAAGCTTCGTGAAGCGAATTCGAGGGGTTGCGCTGAATGTCGATAGCGGCATTCTCCGGCGAAAGGGTCCGCGTGACCGTCTCGTTGCCCGCAAGCTTGTCGGAGGAAATCACCGACGCGCCGAGAGCAAGGGCGCGGAGGACTTCCGGGTCTTGCAGGGCGGGGTGATCCTGGCGAAGTCCGAACGTTTCCGCAACGCGCTTGGCGTCGTGCAGCTTCGTCTCGAATCGCGGACCCCATTCCTTGCGAAGTTCCTCGCCCGCCTTCTTGGTCGCGTCCTCATGCTCCGCTTGCCAACGGGCCAGTTCGGTTTGTTCCGTTTCCGCCTGGAACTGGACGAGCGCGGAGAGTTGCGCCGGAGTGATGCCGAGTTCGTGCGCCTTGCCACGGAGGGATGAAAGCACATCTTCGCGCAAGTCCATCCCCTCGGGGAGTTGGAGCGCGTAGCCGTCCGGCGACTCAGGAACCCCGACCGCCTTCCGGTAGGCTGCGATTTCCTCGGGGGTCGCGCCCTCGCCGGGGAGCTTGACGAGACCTTCCTGTCGCTGGCCGATAAGCTTTTGCAGTTCACCGTAACTCTTCGCGAGATCGTGAACGGACTTCCCGCCGAACTTGGCAAGGGTCGCCCGGTGCGCGTCGAAGTCCGGGCCTTCGAGCCGGTCCGCCCAATCGGGCGCGAAGTTGAAGCCTTCCGAGAAGATGGAAGGCGCGGGGGTGGCCGAGGTTTGAGTCTCGGTCGTGGTTTCGGTGGTCGTGGTTTCTTCGCTCATACTTCGAGATTCCGCCCGCCGTAACGGGCTTCAAATTCGTCCTCGGTCAGGTTCTCACGCGCCCACGCGACAACCTCGGGCGTCCGGTCGCCGAGGCGGTTCGTGCCCAGTCTTGCGATAATGGCGTTGATGTCCTCGCGGGTCTTGGTCGCGGTGGCAACGGGAGGGTTGAGCGGTGCGGCCGGCGTGTCTTCGACAACCTCGGGTTCCGGTGCTGGGTTGTTGAATTCCTCCCAAGCGGCATTGACGGTTTCGTCACTGGCATTGGCGCGGAGCTTGATCCCCGCGTCAAGGAGGGCCTGTTTCTTTTCGTCGGTGGTCATTCTTTCGGATGATGTTTCAAAAGGTTCGTCCCGCGCCGGAGGAGCAAGGCGATCACGTCACATTGTCCGTCGATGAAAGCGGCTTCCGTAGCGTCGTTCCCGCGCGAGAATCGGGATTCGAGCGGATTCCGGCCGGAGCAAAGGAGTTGCGCGAGACGATGGCCCGCGCCGCCTTCCATGACTGCCCGGACGATGGCGTCCTGTTCCTCGCAACGGCTCGCGTGAGCCTCCGGGGATTCTCCGGGGCGCGGGGAGTAAAGGAGTTCTTCGAGGGACTTCATCGTTGAAACTTGCTCGCGACTTCCGCCTCTTCGAGCGCCCCCGCTTCCGCCATGGCCCGGGCCTCGTCCGCCGCGGCTTGCTGGCGCTTGGCGTCCCGTTCGTTGACGGTTACAAGCCAGTCCTCGGGATACCCGAGGTTCCGGGCGATGCCGCGGGCGGACTCGTCGAAATTGAAATTGTCGAGGATCGACGGGACCGTGAGGACGAGCGGGGCGAGCATTTCGAAGGTTCGCCCGAATGCCTCGTTGTTGAGGGACCGGAAGCGCATCGCAATCCGCGAGGTGTAGACGATGGACGGCCGGGGGATGACCGGCCCGCCTGTCGGAGTCTGCCCGACCATGAGAACATCAGGAGCGGGCGGGAAAACCCCCGCGCCGAGGAGAATCCCAAACCATGCCTGGATCACCGGCTCAACCATTTCGTGATTTTTTCGCGCAAAGGTCGGGTGGAACAACGGGAGTTGATCCTGTTGCCGCTGGAACACTTCCGCCGCGGTCATCTGCTTACCGACTGGAACCCCGGCTAGGGTTTGGAACAGGTCCACATGGTAAGCCCGGTTGATTTGGGAGGCGCGGAAAACTGTCCGGTCCTCACCGACCATGTAATTCCCCGGATTCTGCCAGTGCCGGAGGTCGCCC